>ERZ506143.179-NODE-179-length-7115-cov-14.2445_pt1 | contig 7115 bp, 8 predicted proteins | sample MGYA00513564_ERZ506143 | MGnify/ENA metagenome assembly ERZ506143 | reverse complement strand
TAAAATAGGCGTACTTAGAATACGGAAAGTGGGGGTTGAGATGATATTTACGATTGTGATTTTACTATTATTAGTCAGTGCCATTTTCCGAGGCTTCCACCGCGGATTCGTGATTGAAATGTTGCACCTGATTGGGACTGTGGTGGTCTTGCTGTTTGCACGGTTGCTCTATCAACCAGTGGGCGCAGCAATCAGTAATTTACTGACTGGCTTGAATTTGATTGAGGGTTCAGCCATGAGTACCCTAATTATTAATCTGATTGCCTTCTTCGTGTTGATTTCGCTGGGGTGGTCCGTGATTCGGTTACTTGGGCGCGTCTCACGCAGCATTACCTGGCTACCAGTCATCAAACAAGTGAACAGTGTTGCCGGTGGTGCGGTCTCGTTTGTGATTACGTACCTAGTTATTTTCGTCGTTCTGTCCCTGGCTAACTTGGTCAAGACTGATTTTATCCAAACACAGATGAACAACTCACCGTTAGCGACATATATTGTCAAACAAACGCCGGGATTGACGAGTCAGTATCTAAGTCATCTAGTCAATTTCGACGACGGAACAACGACATCTGATTCATAAGCGTCAGGAGCATGTATTGCGCTAGTTAATTTGTCATGAATTATGGTTAAAACGTGCCAGTTGTTAAGTTCAAAAGCAGCCAGCTGAGGACCGCTGGAAGCAGTGCAGATTTGCGTAAATCTACTTTATAGTTGCGTCCTACACCGGCTTTCAGGCATTCTGGACAATGGCCGTGACGTGGTGGACACAGATTTAAGCCGACAACCCGCGTCTTAAATACTGGTCTTTCACTAACCAAGCACAAGACGCTTGATAAGTGAAATTTCACCACTTGGCCTTGCCCAGAATACCTTCCAGCCGGGACAATATTCGAAAGGCGGACATGTGCGGACCCAACTTTCGATAAACCGTTCGTTAATTTTAAGTGAACAATCATTTTGACAGTTGCTGTAAGAAAGCTTCCAGTAATATTTAAGCTTACCCTTGGCTTAAAGCTATGAATCATCAGCTCTGAACATTGGCAGAACTTTACTTCGTCGACATGTATGCTAAAGTCATAAGTGCTGAAAAAATGGCAATCGTTGGCCTGACCTCCATTGAATTAGGCACTAATCTTCAGACAGACTGTCGGCAATTAAATACCATGAATTATCATAAATACTGATTTACAGTTTGCCTGAAAGATCAGTCGTTTAATATTCCATGACCAATTGCACCAAGTCCGGTGGCCGTTCATCTGCTATTCGAGTGGGTTCCCGACTGGAGGGGGCGGCTGACAATGCTCAAGGGCGAAGTTCTTCTTGTCCGGGCGGGGTTCCCGGGCTAGAAGAAGACTCGTATTTGAAATTGCGCAGTGGGTTTCTGCGTGAGTTCAAATCGATGTCCGCCCTGTTCCAGCGTTGTCAGCCGGCCCCGGAAGTCGGACTAGGAAGCGCATCGGCTGACGAACAGGACGCCAACTTGGCACGTTTTACCCATCCTTGATGCCGAATACTAACCAGCACAACACATCAAAAATAAATTAGTTGATCGTAGTTCAAAGACGTGGTCGGATTCGAAGCCGTAAACGTCTTTTTTTAGTGGATTATTGAAAGTCAGAGACAGCCACAGTAGTATAGTCGTCAAACCATTTTTACGGTTTCCGAACGATTATGAGTTTTTGGGGGTTATTTGGCCGATTACTATCACATTGCCGGTGCTTCATGCTATGATTATAAGTAAAAATGAGCAAGAAAGAGGTTGGGATACTTATGGGCATGATTCGTATTAACAACTTACGGTTTCACACGTTTAATGGTGTGCTTCCTGAAGAACGGCGTAACGGCCAACAACTAGGATTGGACATTGCCATCAAATATCCCATTGAGACGAAGGTCCGTCACGATGATGTGCACGAGACAATCAATTATGCGGCCGTGCGGGACGTCGTTGATGATTTTGTGACGACGCACTCGTACAAGTTGATTGAATCGTTGGCCAACCATCTGTTAGAGACGCTTTTGGCTAGTTTTCCGACCGTCGATGCCATCAATATTAAGATTCGAAAGTATAGTGTACCGATGCCCGGTATTTTTGATAACGTGGAGATTGAGGTGGAGGGAACGCCACATGTCGACTAATCAAGAACGCGTCTACCTGAGCATTGGGTCTAACATTCACCCGCGCGTTCAAAATATTCGACAGGCGCTGACCCGTTTGCGTGCGGTGGCTGGAGTGACAGTGATTGCTGAATCCCATTGGTACGAGACTGAGCCGTGGGGGAATCGTGAACAGGCGAATTTTTACAACGTATCTGTCTCGTTAGTGACCACTTTGACGCCCGCTGAGTTGTTAGATGAATTACATACCATTGAACAGGCTGGTCATCGGCAACGGCTAGTCCATTGGGGGCCACGCACGATTGACATGGACATTATCTTTTGGGGCCAGCGTCGAATTGCGACAGCTGACTTGACGGTGCCACATGCACAAGCAGCTAACCGGAATTTTGTACTGTTACCAACGGCTGAGATTGCCGCGGATGATCCGTTGGTGGGCCCTCAAGTTGCGCGTATGATTGCGGCTAATCAGGACCAGAGTTGGATTAAAAAAGTGAGAAATGTGAGTGAGTTAGATGATTGATGAGAAGAACAAAGCTAAGATAGAACACGCGGTGCGTGAGATTTTGAGTGCTGTCGGCGAAGACCCTGACCGGCCAGGATTGGTTGAAACGCCAGCCCGGGTCGCACGGATGTACGCAGAAGTATTTGCGACTAAGACCGCCGCACCATTTGATAATTACAAGTTATTTAAAGTTGAGAATCCAACCGAGATGGTTTTGCTCAAAGATATTCCATTCTATTCAATGTGCGAACACCATTTACTACCCTTCTTCGGAACGGTTCAAGTCGCCTATGTGCCGCAGCATGACCAAGTAATTGGGTTGAGCAAGATTCCACGGCTCGTCGATTATTGCGCCCAACAACCGAATGTTCAGGAACGCTTGACTGTTTCGATTGCGACTGAATTGCAGCGCATTCTCGACCCAGCTGGCATTGCCGTTTCAATCACAGCGCGCCACATGTGCATGGAGATGCGCGGTGTCAGCAAGCCTGGTGTCCAGACGGAAAGTAGCTATTATAGCGGTCAATTCAAGACGGATATTGAGTTAAAACGGGAATTTCTACAACGAATCGCAAAGTAGGTGATTAATTGGACGCAGCGACGATCGAACGACGCTATCAGAAATTATTAGGTCAGCTGAATCAAGCCATGCTGGCGAACAATCATCAACGGGTCCCACTGTTACGGCGAATCATGGCGCATCTCGGTCACCCAGACCATTACTATCACGTTATCCATATCGCGGGGACCAATGGCAAAGGCTCGACTGGGGCAATGCTCAGCAGTGTTTTGCAAGCTCAGGGATACCGCGTTGGGCGTTTCAGCAGTCCCGCCATTAATGACGCGCGTGAACAACTGCAATTCAATGGGACGTGGATCAGTCCAGCAGACTTCATCGATACTTATCATGAAATTTTGCCTGTTCTGAAAAATATGGGCTTGGCGGCCAGCGATGTCTCCGTGTTTGAATGGTTCTTCCTGATCAGTGTGGTCTGGTTCCGCAATCAAAACGTGCAGTGGGCGGTGATTGAAGCCGGCCTGGGTGGCTTGTATGATGCGACCAATGCGCTGGCTAGTCCCCAGCTGACGGTGTTTACCAAAATTGCCCTCGACCACACGGCCATTCTCGGACCAACGATTACGGCGATTGCCCAGAATAAGTCTAAAATTATCAAGCCGCACACAACGGTCGTCACTTTGGCGGACCAACATCCCGATGCCTTGGCTGTCTTACAGACCGAAGCGCTCAATCAAGGGGTGCGGTTAGTTACGGCCAAACACGCGCAATTGACCATCACGCAGCAGACATTGACCCAGATGACCGTCGATGCGCACAGCCAGTGTTTTGACTGGACACAGCTGACGTTAGGACTCGGCGCGTCATATCAGTTGCAGAACCTGCAGCTTGTGTTGACCGTCGTGTCCGTGCTGCAGCACCAGCAAGTTAACCTAACAAACGCCGCGGTCCGTACGGGCTTACAGCAGGTCAGCTTACCTGGTCGTGCAACGGTCTTACAGACGGACCCACTGATAATTGCGGATGGCGCCCATAATCCGGATGGCATGCGGGCACTAGTTTCCAGTGCACAAACGTTGCTTACTGGGCGACACTTGATCTGGGTCGTCGGGGTTTTGCAAGACAAGGCGTATCCAGACATGTTGGCAGCACTGCTTCCCGCAGCCGACGTGGTCATCACGAATACGCCAGCGAATCCAGAGCGCGCTTTACCAGCAGCACAGTTAGCCCGAACGGTGACGGCCATGCTGACGCCGGCGTTTATGACGGCTAACGCGATGACAACGGCGCCTGAAATCTTGACGGCAACGACCATCACGGATGCGTTAACGCAAGCTCAACAGCGAGCAACGCCTGATAGCGCGATTCTGGTCACCGGGTCGTTTTACGTCATTCGCGAGCTACAACAAGCTGGCTGGAAGGGGTTGAGCTAATGACCGTTGACTGGCTGATTGCGTCAAATAATGCGGGGAAGAGTCGTGATTTGCAGGCTTGTTTGGCCTATGCTGGCGTGACCGCACAACCTTATTTTAACCAATTCGGCCGCCTGACATTTCCAGCCGAAACGACGACCAGCTACGTGGATAACGCCATCGCGAAGGCCCGTTTTGGTGCTTCACAGCTTGGTGTTCCGGTGATTGCCGATGATAGCGGCATTGAGATCCCGGCCTTGCCGAGCCAATTCGGCGTCACGACCGCTCGTGATTTAGGGGTCACGGTCAGTGGTTTTGACCGCAATCAGGAAATTTTACAAGCCCTTAAACCGATTCCAGATGAACAACGCCAAGCTGTCATGCGGGCGACCTTAGCCGCTGCTTGGCCGGATGGTCGGGCCGTGGTCGTTCAGGGAACCGTTGCGGGCTACCTGGCACACTTTCAGTTAGGCCAATACTCAGGGGGCTTTGACCGGTTGTTTTGGCTGCCACATTATGGTCGGACGTTAGCCGAAATTCCTGCACCATGGCGAATCCCATTGACGCACCGGGGACGCGCCGCACTAAAACTAATCACAAAACTTTAAAAATTGAAAGGATCGGTGGAGTAGATGTTAGTACAAGATATCACCAGTTCATTAGCACAAGCAACGGATTTTGCGAGTCAGGCGTTGAATGCTCAGGTTCAACGGCACCAACAATTAGTTTTACGTTTTAGTGATTATAATCGTGAACAGCAGCAAGGCTTGACCCAACTCTGTCAGCAATTAGATGGCGTGGTTCAGGCGAGTCCCAAACAGCTGACGGTGTTACTGAATCAATCCGCAGGCCGGCGTTTGGCCCAACAATGGTCGACCGTCTTCACGGACCAAGCGACCGTTCAGATCCAATTGACCCAAATCATGAAGCAATACGACGTGTTCTGGCAGGCTGGCGAACATCGGTTTAACTTAACGAAGAAACCGATGATTTACGGCATCATGAACATCACGCCCGATTCTTTCTTCGATGGCGGGCAGTACAAGACCAAGGACGACGTGTTGAACCACGTCGATGCGATGTTGCAAGCAGGCGCGGACGTCATCGAAGTCAATGGTCAAACGACGCGGCCAGGCTTTACCGAAGTGACACCGGAAGTTGAATTGGAACGGACATTGCCTTATATTCGGGCAATCAAAGCGCGGTTCCCAGAAGCCGTTTTAGCAGTCGATACTTATAAATACGACGTGATGGAAGCTGTTTTGGCAGAAGGTGTCAGCATTATTAATGACGTCAACGCCTTCACGGATGACCCACGGAAGCTGAAGTTGATGGCGGATAGTCAGGTCGGGTTACTTACGATGCATAGTAGTCGCGAACAGGAATATACCGATTTGACGAGCAGTATGCGGCACTTCTTTGAACAGAACCTCGCTGCGCTGACGAGTCACGGGATTGATATTGAACGGATTGCCTTAGACCAAGGCATCGGCTATTCCCAAGTCGCACATGGCGAACAAGACTACGTGATGATGCGCAATATTGACGAATTTAATTACTTACGGCGCCCAATGATGGTCGCAATCTCGCGTAAAGGTTACCTGGGTCTGTTGCTTGGATTGAAGAAGGAAGACCGGTTGCCAATGACCTTGGTCACCGAAGCCGCCATGATGCTCAAGGGTGGCCGCATCATTCGGGTGCATGATGTCGCTGAGACCAAGCAATTGATTACGCTACTCGGGCGCATTGAGAACGGCTACTGGCTCGCTAACCATGATTAGTCCAGACGACTTTGATGAGATTGCAGTCAATGGCGTTCGAGATTACGATGCCTATTTTGGAACACCGACTCACGATGACCACGTCTTATTTGAGCTATTAGTCGTCGGTATTCTGCAAGTCGGCCTCAGTTGGCAGGTGGCCGCGAGTCAGTTACCGATTCTGCGGCAACAAATGGCCGGACTACGGATAGATGCGGTCGCGGCCATGGATGAACCGGACTTTGAACGCTTGATGCGCACCCCTAAAGTGATGCACAATGGGCGCAAATTACGCGCCATCATTCAAGATGCGCGGGCGATTCAGCGGTTGCAGGCGGAGTATGGTCACTTTAGCACCTATCTGTGGGCATTTGTCGATGACACGCCGTTCATGATGCCGGCGCCGGATGACGATGAAGGATTGCCAACACGTTCACCCCTCGGGACCCGGGTCGCCAAGGATTTACATCGGCACGGCTTTACCTTCGTCGGACCAGTCGTCACACACATGTTTTTACTGGCGGCGGGATTGATTAAATTGAATTAGTAAGCATTAGGCTGGCGGATGCTGGCCTTTTTTTATTGGCGTTAAGTAGTTGCAATGTGCTAGTCAATTTGTCATGAATCCTGATTAAATCATGCCAGGTTGGATTCCTGTTCGTCAGCCGATGCGCGTCTTAGTCCGACTTCCGGGGCCGGCTGACAACGCTGGAACAGGGCGGACATCGATTTGAACTCACGCAGAAAATCACTGCGCAATTTCAAATACGAGTCTTCTTCTAGCCCGGGGACCCCACCCGGACAAG
>ERZ506143.177-NODE-177-length-7159-cov-3.80476_pt1 | contig 7159 bp, 5 predicted proteins | sample MGYA00513564_ERZ506143 | MGnify/ENA metagenome assembly ERZ506143 | reverse complement strand
GACGCTCTTCCGATCTTAGATAATGAGCTCGCTGGTCAGCCCCAGGCCGCGGCATGACGCAAGAACAGGCTCCAGCTCACGGCTGTTCAGCTCCCAGGGCATGGTGAGCATGGAGGCGCCCACAGATGCCAGCACTCTGGCGGACCGGCTGTTCCAGCCATATACCGAAGCGTCCATGCCAAAGGGCAGGGGGAATCCGGGCATTTCCTGTTCCATAAGGTCTTTCAGCCATACGGTCTCCTCCAGTGCCCTGATTAACACGCCGTCAAAGCCGGCCTGACACAGCAGATGACGGCTGTCCCCCAGGTATCTCTGCGCATGGGACCGGAATATCTGCGGAAGGGCCAGCCAGCACTGTTTTCCCCTGTTGTGGCAGCGGTCAGCGATATCCCTCCACTGGTCCGGGCCGAAACCGTCCGCGTCCAGATAAACCACCGATATCTCATCGCGGGCCAGGACAGGAGAAAGCTGGGCTGTTTCTTCCAGGAAGGCCGTGAGGACGGGCTGAGACTGGGGGGCTGCGGTTTGGGTAAGAACGGGCCGGGACCGCGAAGCTATGTTTTGGATAAGAACGGGCCGGGATGTCGGGTCCGCAGAAGAATGTCCAATGGCCAATGCGGCGCCGGTAAGCTTTTTCTCCAGCTCTTTAAAGCCGGCGCGGCGCAGCTCATTGAGCGCCTGAACCGGAAGGAATAAATCTCCTTCGATTTGGGCTGTGAGTGTTTGGAAACAAAAGGGGCTCCCTCCCGTCTTATTCAGCTGTTTTAATACCTTCTCCCGGGTCATGGGCTGTTTTTCGGCTGCCTGGGGCGCCTGGCCCAGAACCTGGACCTTTTCTTTGCGGCACTCCAGGGTCAGGCGGCTGGGCTCTCCCTCTGCCAGCTCCACATGCCCCCGTACATTCTCCTTCAGTTCGGCCTCCACATAGGTCTTATCCAGATATTCAAAAAGTTTCTGGTTTCCCTCCCTGAACTCCGGCTTTTCCCTCAGCGCTACCATGCCGCGGCCATTGTGCCGGGCGTAGTAGCCGTCTGTGAACCCGCCTCTGTCAAAAAGGTCCAGGAGCATCTTCCTGTCCTCCGGCTCCACACGGTAACCGTCCCGTCCCTGCTTCAGATACCGGTCCACGTATTTGCGGTAAATGCTCACCACGCCCGCCGTATATCTGGGGCTCTTCATTCTTCCCTCTAGCTTCAGGGAGTACACGCCTGACTCTATGATATCGGGCAGGATGTCAAGGGTGCACAAATCCTTCAGGCTCAGCACGTATCTCTCGCTGCTTTTATTGAGAGGGGATGGACCCGGCCGGCCGGAGGCGCCCGGCTTTTTGCCCTGGTTCCTTTTTCCGGTCTGTTCACTGATTCGGGACCTGGCTCCAGCCTGGCCGGCCTGTTCAGGCACGGAATGTTTTCCATTCATCCGGCTTATATCCTCCGGCTCATATACCGAGTAGGGAAGGCGGCAGGGCTGGGCGCAGCGTCCCCTGTTTCCGCTTCTGCCGCCAATAAGGCTGCTCATAAGACATTGTCCTGAATAGCAGTAACAGAGGGCTCCGTGTACAAAGCTCTCTATCTCTATGTCTACCTCATCATGGATTCGCCGTATTTCCTCCAGTGACATTTCCCTGGCAGTGACTACCCGGCTGCATCCCAGTTCCTTCATCATCCTGGCCCCGTATACGCTGGTAACCGTCATCTGGGTGCTGGAATGAAGCTCCAGACCCGGAAAATGCCGGCGCATGAAAGCCAGCGCTCCCAAATCCTGGACTATGACACCGTCCAATCCCCTTTCGCAGTAGGGGCGCATGTAGTTTTCCAGGTCCTTCAGCTCATCTTCCTTGAACAGGGTATTGACTGTCATGTACAAACGCCGTCCGTGCAGATGAACATAGCCCATGGCCTCCAAAAGCCCCTTTTCATCCGGGTTATCCGCATAGGCTCTGGCTCCGAACCGGCTGCCCCCCATATAGACTGCGTCAGCTCCCGCTGCCACTGCTGCCTTCATACTTTCAAATGACCCTGCCGGTGCCAGTACCTCTACCTGTCTCTTCTCCATTTTGTCCAACCTTTCCTGAACTGTTACCCTGAAATAAAAGATGCCTCACGTATCCCCATGAGACATCCCCCTCGTAATCCTCTTATCTTCTTCCACCTTTGTGGGAACCGGCCTTTCTGGCTGCCTGCAGCGCCTTTCTGGCAAGCTCCTCATCCGTCATCCCCCCTGTGAGAGGGGCCGTAACAGGCGCTGCGGACGGTGCTGCGGACGGTGCTGCGGTTGCCGCTGCCTGAGTGGAAGCTGCTGCCATTCCCCTGCCTGCTTCTGACGCGGGGGTTAACACCCGCAAAGACGGTGCCGGCCGCTTCTCCTCAGACTGGTCTGCCGATGCAGCGGGCTGCTGCGCAGATGCGTCCGCATCCGGTGTCTGTGAAGCGGTCTCAGGCTGAGAAGCTTCCCGGACAGCGGAACCGGAAACAGGTTCCGGACGGGAGGCACTCCGTGTAATGCCGGCCTCAATTTCCACGGTTTCCTCTATCTCCTCCACTGCCTCTACCTGCACTCTGGCTTTACTTTCGGTCTCAGCGGATGAGTTAGTTCTGAGATTCTGAAGGTTTTCTCTGGCTTCCTTTAATTCGCCTTCCAGCTGGGCAGTGCGGCGGTTCAGGCGATCCAGCTCCCTCTGGCGCTCCTCCAAATCCTTAAGCACCGCCTCCAGCTTCATCTGTGTACTGACCAGCTCGTGCTTTAAGCTGTAGGTCTCCTTCTCCATATCGTTCTTCTGACGCTCCATTCCCTCGCCCCATTCCATGGCTTTGAAATAATCGTCTGCTATATTTAACTCCGTCATGACCATCTGGTAATCCGCACTCTGTTTGGTGAATCCCGGCACCTTCCTCATGGCGCTGTTTTTCTCGTTTACGTAGCTGGCAGCTTTCTGGAGATAGCTCTCATCCTCGCTGCCGCCCAGTGTGTATACTTTTCCGTCTATTAAAACTTGGGTGTAATTTTTTGTATCCATTTTGCTCCCCTGCTTTCCTGCTTTGCTACTTTGCTGGTTTGTGTCCTGATGATTTGTGTGGCGGTTTCGGGTGCGCGCGGCCAATTATACTGCGCACGCCTGTTCCGCGGTGCGCGTTCGATTCCGCTGCGCTCCATCTCACTCACGGGCTTCGCCCTATGAAAAAAGACATGGGCAGATTTCCTTATGTGCCAGCACAACGGCAATCTGCCCATGCCTTTTTTCGCACTGCCCATTGCCTACGTGGACATTATACCACACCCCCAGCCTTCTTAACAAGGCGGTTTCTACATTTCTAAGCCCAGGTGGCGATAGGCTGTTTCGGTAGCCATGCGGCCCCTTGGGGTGCGGTTTATCAGACCGTTCATAAGGAGGTATGGTTCGTATACCTCCTCCAGGGTTCCTGAATCTTCTCCCAGAGCCGCTGCCAGGGTGTCTAATCCCACGGGACCGCCGGAAAATTTTTCTATAATCATCAGCAGGATATTCCTGTCATTCTGGTCCAGTCCCAGTTTGTCCACATCCATGATGTCCAGGGCAAAGTCCGTTACCTCCCGGGTAATAACGCCGTCATATTTGACCTGGGCAAAATCCCTGACCCTCTTTAACAGACGGTTGGCCAGCCTTGGGGTTCCCCTGGAACGTCTGGCCAGCTCCATGGCTCCCCCCGCTTCGATTTCCACGCCCAGGACCCTGGCAGAGTGGAGGATAATGATTTTCAGCTCCTCCGGCGTATAGAATTCCAGCCTCTGAATCACTCCGAACCGGTCCCTTAATGGCGCGGTGAGAAGTCCTGCCCTGGTGGTGGCTCCCACCAGGGTAAAATGGGGCAGGTCCAGACGTATGGACCTGGCGGTGGAATCCTTTCCCAGCATGATGTCGATGGCAAAATCCTCCATGGCCGGGTACAGCACCTCCTCAACCTGACGGTTCAGACGGTGTATCTCGTCCACGAAAAGCACATCTCCTTCCTGGAGATTGTTCAGTATGGCCGCCGTCTCTCCCGGCTTTTCAATGGCCGGGCCGCTGGTCACCTTCATATTGGTTCCCATCTCATTGGCAATGATACCTGCCAGCGTGGTCTTGCCCAGTCCCGGCGGGCCGTAAAACAGCACATGGTCCAGAGACTCCCCTCTGGTCTTGGCTGCTTCTATATAGATGTTAAGGGTGGACTTAATCTTCTCCTGCCCTACATAATCCCTGAGACATTGGGGTCGGAGCGTGGTCTCTATGCGCTCGTCCTCCGCCGTTACTTCCGTTGTTATAATCCTGCGTTCCATTTACACCTCTGCATATCCCAATTTCACCTTTGCCAGAATCCTTACAGGAAGGACAGATGCTTTAAGGACGCCTTTAACACATCCTCCGAAGTCATCCCGTCCGTGACCTCCACCTGCTTCACTGCCCTGGATGCCTCCGTGCTGGTGTAGCCAAGGGCTACCAGCGCCTGGACCGCCTCCTTGGCCGCTTCCACCAGCCCGGCTACGGATGCGCCTGTATCCACAGCATCCATGCCGGCCCCGCCAGCCATGTTCCCCAGCACGTCGTCCATGGATATCCTGTCCTTCAAATCCAAAATCAGGCGCCGGGCCGTCTTATTGCCAATGCCCGGCGCTTTGGCCAGGGCCTTCACATCCTCGCTGACAATGGCCAGGCGCAGATCGTCCGGTCGGAGCACGGAGAGAATTCCCAATGCGCCCTTTGGTCCGATGCCGTTCACCCCCAGCAGCTGCCTGAACATGTCCCTGTCCTGGCTGTGAAGGAAGCCATAGAGGGTCATGGCATCCTCCCTTACCTGAAAATATGTATAAACCGTCACCTCTTTCCCCATTCCCGGAAGCTCCGGAAGCAGGGAGACAGGCACATGGATGGCCAGGCCCACATGACCTGCCTCCACCACGATAACGTCCTCCTCAATGGCCACGAGAGGCCCTTTTACGTAAGAAATCATATATCCTTCCTGTTCCTTCTCTCTCTAATGTCCTGCCCTTCATCATATCATACCCATGAATCCAATGCAAGTCTGCCGAACAAATATTCTGTTTCGGACCAGACTCCGGCCATCAGACACTTGCGTTCCCGGATTTTTTAGTATACACTAACCCATAGGGAATATCCGCAATTTACCGCAGCTCATATCCGGTTCCCGCTAAAAAAGGAGTGATTACACATGATAACCATTAAACATCCCGTTGATTTACCTGATACATATCCTCTGGACCGCATCGGCCCCCTTAAGGACCTGCTGTTTTTCGATATAGAAACCACTGGTTTTTCCGGCGACACATCCCAGCTGTACCTGATCGGCTGCACATACCACGACGGCTTTGGCTGGAGGCTCATACAGTGGTTTGCTGACTCGCGCGAATCCGAGAGGGAGCTTCTGACAGCCTTCTTCACCTTCATGGAGCGCTTTAAGATACTGGTACATTTTAACGGAGACGGCTTTGATATCCCCTATCTTTTAAAATGCTGCCGCCGCCTGGACCTGCCCTATGATTTTGCCCGCATAAAAAGCGTGGATATCTACAAAAAAATAAAGCCCTACCGCAAGCTGCTGGGCCTCGAAAACATGAAACAGAAATCCATAGAACAGTTCCTGGGCGTTGCCCGGGATGACAAATACAACGGAGGGCAGCTTATAGAGGTATACCGTGAATACCTGATGACCCATGAATCCTTCCTGTTCGACCTGCTGATTCTCCACAATGAGGACGACTTAAAGGGCATGCCCTCCATCCTGCCCATCCTGAGCTATGCGGATATGATGGAAGCCCCGTTTTCACTGGAATCCCAGCAGCTTTTCACCTATGATGACATGGCCGGAAACGCCTGCCCCTTCCTCAGCCTGACCTTAAAAAGCCCCTGCGCCATCCCGGTGCCCCTGGAATACGACAGTGCGCCGGTAAGCCTGGAGCTGAGCCGGGACACTCTTGCGTGCAATATTGCCCTCTTCCAGGGAGAGCTCAAGTACTTTTATTCCAACTATAAAGACTACTATTACCTGCCCATGGAAGACACGGCCATCCATAAAAGCGTAGGCGAATATGTGGACAGGGATGCGCGCGCAAAGGCCACTGCCAGAACCTGCTACACCAAAAAGCAGGGCCTCTTTCTTCCACAGTTCGGCTGCCTATGGTCCCCTGTCCTCATGCGGGAATATAAGGCATCTCTCACCTATGCGGAATATGAACCGGAAATGTTGTCCCCGGACGGCATGGCTGACGCTTATGCAAAGCAGATTCTCTCTTATGTGAGCCAGGCAAAGGAGCTTTAATCTCCTGCCGGCACTATATTATTCTGCCGGCACTATATTATTCCGCCGGGACTATATCATCCCGCCATGCAGCGTGTTACGCGAACCGTCTTATGTGCACATGCTCATGCCGTAAAACATGTTCCGGGGATGTACTGTCATCCAGGTATCTCTTTCCAGGATGTTGCATCATCTGCTCCATCCTCCTGAGGATTCAGGATTATGCCCATATTCCCGCCATTCTCCAGCTCTGATTCCAGGGCTGACTCCGGGGAGAATATGGGCAGCTGTACCGGCAGGCTCACCGGCAGCACCATCCTGGCAGCAGCCACAAACCGCCGCCCGAATCTCCTGCCTGGTCACGGCTGCCCTGGGCCATAACAAAAAAGCCCTGCCAAAAAGACAGGACTCATTAGGACTCATTAAAACATGATTACCGCATCCACCCTACTTCCTGGGCAAAGCCGCCCGGTAGGTTTCTCCCACCGTATTGCCGGAATAAGCAGCGTACATATGGGTGGTGGTGGAATCTGAATGGCCCAGCATGGCCTGGACCGCATGGATGTCGGCGCCGCCCCGAATCAGATGGGCAGCAAAGGAATGACGCAGGGTATGAGGGGTTATATCTGCCTGGATACCGGCCTTTTCCCCATAATACTTGATAATCTTCCAGAAGCCCTGGCGGCTCATGGCCTTGCCGCTGCAATTAGTGAACAGCCACTGGGATTCCTTACCCTTAAGCAGCTCGTGACGCCCCTTTTCCAGATACACGCTCAAAGCCTGCTTGGCCGGTTTTCCAAAAGGAACCATGCGCTCCTTCTGTCCATCCCTGCAAGTGATGTAGCCAACCTGCATATAGATCGGAAGAGCACACGTCTGAACTCCAG
>ERZ506143.175-NODE-175-length-7312-cov-3.73736_pt1 | contig 7312 bp, 7 predicted proteins | sample MGYA00513564_ERZ506143 | MGnify/ENA metagenome assembly ERZ506143 | reverse complement strand
CGCTCTTCCGATCTTCATCAGTTCCATGAGGGAGAGGATAAAATCGCTCTTTAAGATCAGGGGGTCATCGTCCTCGCTGTAATTCAGATTGATGTCCATAGGGTTGATGTATTGGCTGGAAGTCGGAGAGACTTTGATGACCTGCCCGCCCAGGGCTGTCACCAACGGGGAATACTCGGCTTCCGGGTCGATAATGGCGATATCGTCCGTAGTGATCAGAAAGGCGTTGGTGATCTCCCTTTTTGCGGAGAAGGATTTACCCGCGCCAGGGGTGCCCAGGATCAGGCCGTTGGGGTTTTTTAACTTCTTCCGGTCGCACATGATCAGATTGTTGGAGAGGGCATTGACGCCGTAGTACAGGGATTCCCCGTCCTGAAAAAGTTCCTGGGTGGTGAAAGGCACAAAGATCGCCGTGCTGCTGGTAGTAAGCCCCCGCTGTATTTCCACCTGGTTCACGCCCAGGGGAAGGGAGGACAAAAAGCCCTGTTCCTGCTGATAGCTTAACCGCCGCAGGGCACAGTTATATTTCTGGGCGATCCCCGCCGCCTGGAACACGTTGTTCTCCAGCTTCTGCCGCTTCGCCGCTGTGTTCATCACAAGGATCGTCACAAGGAACATGCGCTCGTTGCGGCTCTGGAGATCCTCCAGCAGTGTCTTGGCTTCATTTCCGTAAGTAGCCAGGTCAGTGGGAATGATATCCATGTCATATCCGGCCCGTACCGCCTTTTTCTGTTCCTCGATCCGCATTTTGTCCAAGTCTGTCAGTTTGCGCTTTACGGTCTTTATGGCCGCACTCTGGTCTATGGACTGGATATGCAGCGTGACTACCATGCTGTTCTCCAGGTCGAGGAAATCCGCCAGCATACGGTCAGTCAGTTCCGGCGCTAAGATCTGCAAAAAGGAGACCGCGCCGTAAGTCTGCCCGATCTTGAAATACTGCCCATTCTGGAAGGTGAAGCTGTCCGGTGCGATAAAATCCTTGCTTGACAGCCCGGTCTTCCAGATCGCGTCCCAGGCAAATAAGAACTTTCGTTCTCCGGCGGGGTGGAACATCTGGTGCAGGATTGAAAGGCGCTCGTATCCGTCCAGGGACTTTGCCTTTACTCCCAACACCTTGAAATTGGCCAGGATATCTGCCTCGATCCGTTCCAGCCGGGTCTTTGCCGCCTTGATGTCATCCGCCTCGACCCCGAATGTGATGTACTTGGTCTTTGTCAGGCCGTTGTTACCCCTTGAGAGCTGCCCCCGAAGCATACCGGCATATTCCCGACGGATCTCATTGAACATATCATCCTGTTCCGGGATCTCAATGGACTTGCGGAACCGTTCCATATCCGCCTTCTGGTTCAGGAAAGACAGCTGAAAGCGGATAGAAGCGTCAAAATAGTTGAGGAAATCGCACCAGTTCTCGAAAATGATGTTCTTGTCCTCATTCTGTGCCAGCTGGTAATTGATGTCCAGAAATTCGATCTGCTTCGTGTAGTAGTTCCCGCCGACTACACAGATACCGTCCTGGCGCATTTCCTGATAAGGAATTGTCTCCTGGGCCGTCTTGGGTATCCTCCCGTCACGCTTTGCCTTCTTAATAGAAGCGACAAGCCGTTTTTTCTCCCTTCCTGTCAGCTTCCCGTCCGGTGAGAGCCGGAGAGCCTTTAAGTCTGCTTTATCCTTTTTGTACTGGTTTTTTGCCGCCTGCAGGGCCTTTTCCTGCTCTGCCTGCTGTTTTGTTTTCAATCCTTTCTGCCTCCTTATCAAATTCCGCCTGCCGCATGAGGGCGGCATAGCCATTGTTGGTGCGGTAAGGCCGGGCCGGTGGCCGCAGGAAGGAAACACTGATAAAGTTCCTCAGCGCTTTCTCAAGGGGCTGCCCGTCCTTTTCATAAATGCCAAACGCGAAAAAGGGCAGCATAAGGCCGATCATCAACAGTGCTGCTGATTCATTTCCAATGCTGCCGCAGCTGAAGATGTAAGCCGGGATACCTACAAGCCCTCCCAGGCCGAAGCACACAAGCTGCCTTTTCGTCAGGTTCAGCGCCACTTTGGTCTTAACCTTCGTCAGATCCTTTGGCACAGGTACAAATGCCATTTACCTCACCTCCCGGTCTTTGCCTTTTGCCTGGGGCTTTTCTCCGGCTGTAGGCGGTGCGGATAACTGCGCCCGGATCGAAGGCTTTGGCTTTTCTCCTTCCGGCAGTGCTTTCTCCCGGTCATGCTCCCGGCGCACAAGGCTGATGAAACCGTCCAGCACAGCCGGGTGGCTCTCCACAACGTAATCCAGCCGGTGGTCAAAGACAGGATCACCGCCTCCCGGAATGGAAAAAGTCTTAGCCCATGTCTTGTTGTCTCTGGAAAAGCGTCCGTCAAATGGTTTCTGCTGGACAGTGTTTGCCAGAACCCAGTCCACCCGGTCAATACCGTACTCCTCGATCACCGGCTTTATGCACTCTTTTTTCAGGTGGAAGCCGTCAAAATTTCCCCGGATCGCTGTCTCCACCGCTTCCTTGCAGGCGATGTTCAGCTTATGGGACTCCCTAAACAGGGCGGTTTCCTCCCTGGCCCGCGCTTCCGCTATGGTAAATGGATAGATCTGCGGATATTCCATGTTCATTCCCTCCTTGTCATGATCTTTCTATCCGTTGGTCAGGACGGCTCCCTTATCTTGCCCCCTTATCTGCCGACCTCTGTGTATCCGGTGCCGGACGGGCGGCAGCTTCTTTTGCCGCGTTCTGCAATGCCCCGCGAAGGGAAGGTTTTTCCACCGCTTTCTGGTACTCTTCCAGGACAGCCGTATTGATCGCCTGACGCATTTCCGCTGTGGTGGGGCAGCATATGTCGTGGTACTTATTGTCCTTTCCCTTGCTGCTGGGCATGGCCACAAATTTCCCTTTTTCGCTGTCCATAATGCGGATCCTGTTGACAGCAAAGCAGCCGCCAATGGTCGCGCTGGCAAAGGCAAGGAGATTCCCTCCTTTCTCCTGCTGGAGAGGGTATACCTTCACATTGACCTCCAGCGTTTTTTTCTGGTTTTCCATGATGTCCTCCTTTTTGGTTCTCTCCAGGGGCAGGAGGTTCCCGCCTTCATAGCGGTAGCCTGCCTCCCGGATCGCGTTTCTTGTTTCCTCTGACATACGCCCGTTTACCAGAATATCCGTATCTATGGCAAACAGAAGCATATCTTTTTCGTTAAATTCCTCCGGCAGCTTCCCGTTCCATGTCCGGCGCACCTGCCCGGTCTCGTCCATGCGGTAGCGTGCCGGCATCCGTCTTTCTCCCATAGGCCGCTCCTTTAATGCGCGTTGAAGATCGAGCGGGAAATGGAGCTGGTCTTAAACAGTGAGAAGCATAAGAGCAGGGTATACCCGGCACAGCTCCAGATCGCCGTATGGATATTGGGGGCGGCACCGATACCTGCTATGAGGGCCGAATAAATGGCGATACAGACCATGATAAAAAAGCCCTGCAATCCCAGAGCCACCAGCCCCCGCAGGTAGTTGTTTCCCATCTGTCCCCATTCCCGGTTGGTCATGGTAGCAAAGGGGATTGCGCCCACGGAGCAGTAGATGTAGATCTCCACCATGCGGCCTACCAGCACCAGCATGACGCAGACGGAAAGGATTGGAGTGGTGATCCTGATCAGTACGGTTTCCACCAGAAGCCCGAACAGTTCCCCGATCCCCATGGTCTCAAGCTGGGTGGTCAGGGTTCCCAGGACGGTGGTAAACTGGATACTGGTATTCCCCGTGATCACAGAGGCGCTCCTTCGCACGACAGTCTGGGAGAGTTCAAAGATCGCCATGGTGATGTCAAAGGTATGGGAGACAAGGTAGGTTGCCACAAATACCTTGAAGATCCACTTAAAGATGTTGAAGGTGTCGAAATCGTGCATGTTGTTCTTTTCCACGATCATGCTGATCAGTTCATAGCACAGGACAAACGTGAGTATGATTCCGGCTATGGGGACGATCACGTTATCTGACAGGGAACGGATCATGGAAAACACCCCAGAGTTCCATGTCTGGGGTGTCTTTGCCACGTCCACTGCCACGTCCCCGACCGCGTCATTTACCTGATCGAACAGCCCGGAAAGGTTCCCCGTGATACACTCAACAAGGAAATCCTTGATCCACTGCTCGATCTGGTCGAGGATATTCAGCATAAGCGATACCTGCCTTAGTTAAACAGGGTAGCCAGTAAGGGGATCAGGTTCATGCCGATGAGGGCGACCCCGCCGCCTGCCATCAACTGTTTCATACCCTGGCTTTTGGCACCTGGGTTATCATTGCCGTATCCCTCCAGCAGATTGATCACGCCCCATACGCCAAGACCTGCGCCTAATGCGATGACCAGAACCTTCAGAGTGTCGATTGCGCTTGCGAAAAATGCCATATAGTATTCCTCCTGTTTTTGAAATGAGATTGTTTTTGTTATTTGTGACTGGTCTTAGAGTGACCTGATGTAACACCTTATGTCCGGGCCGGCCCTCACCGGTGGACGGACATGTTTCTTCACCCGCACCATATGTTTCGTAAACTCCGGGTATCTCACAGGTATTGCCCGGTGTCTGTTGACCGGGCATGGATAGCTGTTCTTTGGTTCTTCCAATGCTTTCACGAGAGTTTCCAGTACCTTGATCGCTTTATGAAAATACTCCATATCCAGCGGCATACGTTTCCATCTCCTTTTCATCAATTCCATTAAAAAAGCCGCCTGAACATAGTCAGACGGCAGGCTCGCCGGTTTCAGGCGGGGCTTCCAGTTCGCAGACTTCAAACACATCTTCCGGCCTGACTTTCAGGCGGCGTTTCAGGAACCTTGCCACATCGAAGGTGTTTTTCGGGTCTGCGTCCGATAGGTATTTGTATTGTGGGTGTTTGGTAATGTCAAACTTGTCGGAGAAGAACGGACGGACACCCTGCACCTGGAGGATACATTTTCCTCCGTCCATGACCGCAAGTTCATCGGGGGTCATAAGTTCCTTTCCCAGTTTTTGATAGTTCAGTCCATAGCTGCGCTGGCTCCCCCGTGTGTCAGAGGTGTTAAAACTGTCTATGGTCTCTTTCCCCAGCATGGAGGATATCTCCTTTAGGGTACTCTGTTCCTTACCGCCCAGGAAAAGCACGCAGGAGCAGTTGCCGATAATGGTCTCCGCATGGTCTTTATAGACGGCTTTTAGCTGGCTCTGGGTCTGGACGATCACATGGGCGGAGATCTCACGGCTCCGGATCACGGAGATCAGGTGTTCAAAGTTGGGGATCTTCTGGTTGGCAAATTCGTCCAACAGGCAGGTGACATGGGTTTTCAGTGCGCCGCCATTTTCCAGCGCCCGGTCACAGAGGACATTGAACATCTGGGTGTAGACCATAGAAGCGATGAAGTTAAACGTGGTATCCGTGTCGGAGACGATACAGAACAGGGCCGTCTTGCGGTCGCCCAGCTTGTCAAGCTCCAATTCATCGTCCAGCATCAGGTCTCGGACTTCCTTGATGTCAAAAGGGGCCATCCTTGCGCCGCAGGAGATCAGGATCGACTTTGCGGTCTTGCCCGCCGCCATCTTGTATTTTTTATACTGGCGAACAGCGAAATGCTCCGGGTCACGCTGTTCCAGCCGGTCAAACATCATGTCCACAGCATTTTTAAAGGTTTCGTCCTCCTCACGGACTTCGGAAGCGTTGAGCATTTCCAGAAGTGTATTAAAATTCTTTTCATTCTCCGGGGCCTCATACCAGATGTAAGCGATCAGCGCCTGGTAATACAGAGCCTCTGCCTTTGCCCAGAAATCCTCACCGCCTTTGCTGTCCTCCCCCTTGGTGTTCTCCATGATACAGTTGACCAGCTTCAAGATGTCGTTCTCACAGCGCAAGTAGCGGAAAGGGTTGTAGCGCATGGACTGCTTGAAGTCGATAGTATTGAGGATCTTGATCTCATACCCACCGCGCTGGAGCATTTTTCCACACTCCAGAACCACAGTACCTTTCGGATCTGTGACGACATACGAACTGTTCATTTGCATGAGGTTTGGTTTGACATGGAACCTGGTCTTACCGGAGCCGGAGCCACCGATGATCAGCACGTTTTTGTTGATGTTGTACTTGGGTATCTTGTTTCTGCCGATCATGATCCGCTCCGTCTGGGTCAGGAGGATATTGTTGTCAAACTTGGGGTCGATGAAAGGCTTGATGTCCTCTTGTGTTCCCCACCGGGCACTTCCGTATTCTACGCCGTGCCGGTATTTCTTGGCGTTCTTCCCTTTGAAATAGACCACTGCCCGGACAGCCGCCGCCCCCATGACGCCGATCAGCAGGTCACGGGGGTGGAAGCCAGGGAGAGGGTTCTGGGAGATCGCCGTCCCCAGCCCGGAGATCGCTGCCATAGCCTTTGTGACCATATCCCCACCAGCGGAAAGACGGTAACATTCCGCAACCTTGGAGAAAAACCAGAACATAAATACATACGGCAGGTTGGGGATCACATATTTTTTAATCTCAATGTTCTTCATCGTTCATGACCTCCTCTGTCCCGGTTGTTCTCCCTGCCGGATACCAGCCCCTTCACAATCTCCTTGAAGTGGGAGAGCTGCTTTTTCAGCGACGGTTTTTTCTGCTGTTTTAAGGTTTTCGCCGTATATTCCGCAAAGGCGGCTTCCAGTGCGTCAGTGTCACGGGCTTTGAAGAACACAAGATATTTCCCCTGTGAAGGATCTTTCTTCAAAGCGAAATCTATCCCATATTTGCGGGCGCAGCGTTCAAAAGACTTGATGTTCTGGTCGGTGATCTCAATGTTCTGGACACCGGCTCCCTGTTTTACCAGGCTCTTGACACTCTGCTTGCCGTGTTTCTGCTCATGTGCCTGTTTTTGGTACTGCCGGATCGCCCATTTCAACAGTTCCGCTGTCAGCTTTCCGCCGTCTTTCCCGACCCGTATCACTAGTGCGACCGATTTATCCCTTACTTCGTCCTGCACGGTATCTGCCTCCTTCCTTTGGCGGTCTTGTCATGACTGGAAAACCAGTGGGGGACATGGTACTCATATAACCGCCCCCTGTCTGCTTTCTCCCCACTTGGTCAACACCACTGTATCACCGTCAGAAAGAGTATCCCAAAGCCCGTATACCACATCCGCCACATCATCGGGATCAGCATAGACTGTGCTGCCAATCATCATAAATTCCCCCGGCCTTGCGAAAATGTCCTGAAACTCTTTCTGCTGTCCGGCAGTGAGGGAAGCGAAAAGGCACCCTTTTTCCGGTATGCCGCACAACAGGAATGTGCCGCTGATATAGCCGTTCCCTCCGGGCAGACAGCGGTTCGGGGCA
>ERZ506143.174-NODE-174-length-7343-cov-3.43043_pt1 | contig 7343 bp, 6 predicted proteins | sample MGYA00513564_ERZ506143 | MGnify/ENA metagenome assembly ERZ506143 | reverse complement strand
CACCGGCCATCCGCCAATGACTTCCTTTGTTGACATTCCCATGCCAAAGCATCCGATCAGATATGCGAAAAAGATAGCAAAAATTCCTGTGTTAAATCCGGTTTTGTAACCAATAATGACAGCTATGGCAATCGCTGCGATAATTAAAAAACTAAGCATAATGTAATCCCCCTGATTGAAATGGTTAATCCTTAAGGCCAAGAAGGCCGGACTGAATGGTGTGTGTCATATAGTGAATTTCATCCCGTGAAACGCCGTTGTCCGCCAGATAACCGATATATTGAGCAATGGCAATTTCCCAGTTTGGATTTTCTACCTGTCCACCATCGGTGCTGACCATTACATTTTTATATCCACAGGCTTTGATCGCTTCCAGATTCATTGGCAGGTTGCTCTTATACTTTCCGCCGCCCATGGGCTGTGCGAAGCAGCGTTCAAGAATGACATTGTAATCTTTCACAATGCGGATCTGATCCTCCAGACTCATACCCACCAGCCACCATTCCGGATGGGTGACAACGATCTTTTTTACACCGGCATCTCTGGCAGCTTCCACCATGCGGAAGCATTCTTCCGGAGAAATGTGGCCGGTTCCAAGAACTACATCAAAATCTTTAATTAACTGAAACACATCCTTCAGTTCGGGAACAACTTTTCCGTCTCTGAACACGTCCACGCACCCCTTGGCGGGTTGGTTCATTTTGAGCTTAGTATTCCTGGCTGACTGTGTCGGAAGCCATACAACCTTTCCGCCAAGCTTCAGACCGCTCTCTACAGCATAAGGATTGATTCCGCCCATTTGGCTGTTCAGGGTAATGCTGCCGAACATGGTAAAGCTATTGTCGCCACGGTGCACCAGTTCGTTGTGGCGGTTGCAGAGATAAGCCCGGTCTACGGTAGTACCCTGATGGGTTTTGATGACAATTGCCCGTGCGCCTGCGCGGATGGCGGCCTCCATCAGTTCAAAATCATCGTAGGCCCGGTGACGGATGTCCGGATTGGAGTGGACGTGCATGTCAATAACGCCTTTTAATGAAACATCTGACATTTTTATTCTCCTTTCATTGATAAAATTGCTGTTTTTTCTGTTCTGGATTGCCAAATCTATGTATAAATCTTATAATGAAAAATATATCGGCGCAACAGAGAATAAACGATAACAGATATCGATAAAAACGATGGGAGAGTTTGAAATGGATATGAAAGAATTTACCTATCTGATTGCATTGGCAGAGGAGGGCAGTATTTCGAAGGCTGCACAACGTCTCTATATGGCACAGTCATCTCTCAGCCAGTTTCTGCAGCAGTTTGAAAGTGAGCTTGGGACAAAGCTGTTTGTCAGAACATCAAAGGGAATACATCCTACATACAGCGGGGCGTGCTTTATCGAGCAGACCAGGCAGATCCTTCTTCAATATCAGAGGGCGAAAAATGAATTATGGGACAATGAACATATGGAGGCCGGGCGCGTGATATTTGGTATCAGTTCCTTCAGAGGGATTCGCATGCTGCCTAAGATTTTAAAAAGCTTTCACGAAAAATATCCCAAGGTGAAGGTGGATGTGGTGGAAGAACACAGCATGGAGCTGGAAGAGCTTCTCATGGCAGGCAAGCTGGACCTGGCGATGGTAGCCATGCCCACGGTGAAGCTGAAAAATGATGTGGAGTTTTTAAAAGATGATGAGGTTCTGATCGTTGCGAACAGAAATCATCCGGTTATGGAGTTTGTAAAGCCGATTGAAGGAACCACCAATTATTGGGTGAACATAGAAGAAACTGCACAGTTTGAATTTATCATGAGCGGTTATGACACGATCCTGGGAAGCATCAGCCGTCAGCTGTTCAGTGAGAAGGGAATTAAATATTATGCGGAAAATAACAATATAACGGCAGCGATGGCTGTTTCTATGGCGAAGGAAGGAATTGGACTGGCTTTTACCTACCAGTCCTGCGCGGAACTAAGTGACAAGGTGAGGTATTTACGGATTGGAAGAAAAGGGGTGTTTATAGAATTGGGGCTTGCCTACCCGTCAAATAAATACTATGTGAAGGCCGCAGAGGAGCTGGAAAAGACGATACGTGAAATATATCGAAAGGATCGTTTGGTGGAAAAATAAGAACAGAAGGTTATGTAAGGCACAGAATGAGTAGGCTCTGTGTCTTTTCTATATCATAGAGTACACCCGGCTCTGCAGCTTCCTATTATAAAAAGCGCTCAGTACAGGATGCTTTATGTCCGTAAAGATGCTATCGGTAAAACCGATGGTTAATAGTGATTATGTATATTTCATTTTGATATAAAAGCGGGATATATTAAACGTAAGGATGAGCCAGATCTTAAAACAAAGTGAGAAGGGAGAAAAGGAACATGAACATGGATGCATCCAGTATATCAATACCCAGAGCGCCATTTTTCGGCAGTTATATTATGAAGACGGTGGAGAACGGATGGAAAAAGGAAACTGCCAGGGAAAAAAGGGAACGGGAAGCGAGAATGAGAGAACTGTTTGAATCGGTTGATGATTATGTGGAACAGGCGTAGCAAGTAAAAAACAGAAAAGAGGAGGAATGAAAATGGTAAAGTTATATGAAAGCGGCGTATATCTGCTCAATGGGACGGAAATCGTACCGGAATGTGAAACCCAGAAAATTCAGGCGCTTACAGGAAAAGAAGTAAAGAAAGAAGAGGCTAAAAAGGGAACGATTGCATATTCCATCATGGAAGCACATAATACTTCCGGCGATATGGAAAATCTTAAGATCAAATTTGATGCGATGGCATCCCACGATATTACGTTTGTCGGAATTATCCAGACAGCGAAGGCGTCAGGGATGGAAAAATTTCCGATTCCCTATGTACTTACAAACTGCCACAATTCGTTGTGTGCAGTGGGAGGAACCATCAATGAAGATGACCATATGTTCGGACTTTCTGCGGCAAAAAAATATGGCGGAATCTATGTTCCTCCTCATATCGCAGTCATTCACCAGTATATGAGAGAGATGCATGCGGGCTGTGGAAAAATGATTCTTGGATCTGATTCGCATACAAGATACGGGGCGCTTGGGACTATGGCGATCGGTGAGGGCGGCGGAGAACTGGTAAAGCAGCTTCTTTGTGATACTTACGATGTGAAATATCCGGGTGTTGTGGTGATTTATCTGACAGGAAAGCCTGCTCCATATGTGGGACCGCAGGATATTGCACTTGCCATCATCGGCGCAGTATTCAAAGAGGGTTATGTAAAAAATAAGGTAATGGAATTTGTGGGACCCGGTGTCGCATCCATGTCAACCGATTACAGAAACGGTGTGGACGTCATGACAACAGAGACTACCTGCCTGAGTTCCGTTTGGCGTACAGATGAAGACACAAGGGCATTCTTAAATCTTCATGGCAGAGGAGACGCATATAAGGAACTGAACCCGGCGGAGGTCGCTTACTATGAAGGATGTGTCTATGTTGACTTAAGCACGGTAAAACCGATGATCGCCCTGCCCTTCCATCCGAGCAATACCTATGAGATTGATGAGCTGAATGCCAGTCTTGTGGATATTTTGCGGGAGGTTGAAAAGGAGGCAGAGCATGTGGGAAGCGGAAGAGCTTCTTATACACTTACAGATAAAATCAAAGACGGAAAGCTTCAGGTGCAGCAAGGCGTGATTGCCGGATGCGCAGGAGGAAATTATACCAATGTGGTAGAAGCAGCCAATGTGCTCAGAGGTAAAAATTGTGGAAACGGAGAGTTTTCTCTGGCAGTATACCCGTCTTCCCAACCGGTATTTATTGATCTGGCAAGAAAAGGCGTGATCGCTGACCTGATGGAGGCAGGTGCGGTTATCCGTACAGCATTTTGTGGACCATGCTTTGGAGCAGGTGATACTCCGTGCAATAATGGCTTGAGTATCCGCCATACGACCAGGAACTTCCCGAACCGTGAAGGTTCCAAGCCTGGTAATGGACAGATGTCTTCGGTAGCGCTTATGGATGCGCGTTCCATTGCGGCAACGGCTGCAAACGGCGGCGTACTTACTTCGGCAGAAAGCTTTGACTGCTGGGGAGTAGTACCGGAATATCACTTTGATGATACCGTATATAAGAACCGTGTATATTACGGGTTTGACAGCGGAGATCAGGAAAAAGAACTGGTATACGGTCCGAATATTAAGGACTGGCCGGAAATGAGCCCGCTGACAGACAACATCCTTCTTAAAGTATGTTCCAAGATCCTGGACCCGGTAACGACAACGGATGAATTAATTCCATCGGGAGAAACTTCATCTTACCGCTCCAATCCGCTTGGTTTGGCTGAATTCACTCTTTCAAGAAGAGATCCGGAATATGTGGGCCGCAGTAAAGAAGTGGATAAAATTGAGAAGGCAAGGGTCAGCACGGGAAAGGTACTGGAAGCAGAGCCGGAGCTTGCAGAGGTATATGGAGTCATACGCACGCTTCCGGGACAGGCTGACATCAAAGAAGCAGAGACAGAAGTGGGTAGTATGGTATACGCGGTGAAACCTGGAGACGGATCTGCCAGAGAACAGGCTGCAAGCTGTCAGAGAGTGATCGGAGGCCTTGCGAATATCACAAAGGAATACGCTGCCAAGAGATACCGCTCCAATGTGATGAACTGGGGAATGATTCCATTCCAGATGAAAGAAGAACCAAACTTTGAAGTGGGAGACTATATCTTTGTACCGGATATCAGAAAGGCGTTGGACGGCGATATGACAGATATCAGGGCCTATGTGATCAAAAACGGAAAAGCGGAGGAAATCTCGCTGTATGTGGCGGATATGACGCCGGAAGAACGTAAAATAGTAAAGGCAGGCTGCCTGATCAACTATAACAGGAGCAGAAAAAACGCATAGGAGGGCAAATGGGATGGAGATTAAGAAGCCAGCAGTGGCAGGAACACTGGAATCCAGCGACTGCCAGGTAACGGTAGAAGCAGGGGAAGGAACAATCGACTTCACCCTGGAAAGTGCAGTGATCAACCAGTATGGAAACCAGATACGCAAGGTGGTATACGAAACTCTGGGGCATCTCGGCGTAAAGGATGTGAAGATTTCTGTTGTTGATAAGGGCGCTTTGGACTGTACGATTAAAGCAAGAGTTGAGGGAGCGGTATACCGCTCCCAGGGACAGACAGAACATTTACCATGGGGAGGTGCTATCCGGTGATGAATCCAAATAAAAAACGGCTGAGAAGAACCATGATGTTTTTAAATGCACAGAAACCGGGGCTGATCAAGGATCCGCATATTTATAAGCCGGATTCCATTATGCTGGACCTGGAGGATGCGGTGGCGGAAAACCAGAAGGATGCGGCAAGGTTTTCCTTGTATCATGCGCTTCAGGAAATTGATTATCACGGGGTGGAGCGAGTGGTTCGTATTAATGGACTGGATACTCCTTACTGGAAGGAAGATATCCGCTGCAGTGTGGCAGGGGGATGCGATGCGATCCGTATCCCGAAAACAGAGTCCGCCAATGATGTAAAGCTGGTGGAAGAGGCGATTGATTCTGCGGAGAAAGAATTCGGACGCCCCGGCGGAAGCGTTCTGATCATGGCTGCGATCGAGTCTGCCAGAGGCGTCATGAAAGCGCTTGATATCTGTGAAGCATCAGAAAGACTGTTTGGAATCGCATTGTCGGGCGGCGATTATACGAAGGATCTTCAGACACACATTACAGGTACTGGAATTGAACTGATGGGGGCAAGACAGAATCTGGTGATCGCGGCGCGTGCAGCCGGAGTTCAGTGTTTCGATACGGTTTATACAGACCTGAATAACATGGAGGGCTTCCGTCAGGACGTGGAAACGATCCACTTGATGGGATTTGACGGAAAATCCATTATTAATCCCAGACAGATCGGCATTGTGCATGAAATTTATACTCCGTCAGAGAAAGATATTATTGTTGCGGAAAAGGTAGTAAAAGAAATTGATGCCAAGAAGGCGCAGGGAATCGGCGTATTTACCGTAGATGGAAAGATGGTCGATATTGCATTTTATGACGGCGCTAAGAGAACCATTGAACTGGCGAAGGCTTCTGGTGTGTATAAGGGGGATTTGTAAGATGATTAACGCAGTAGGAAGAGATATTCCGGAAGAAATCTTGGAGAAGACCGGGAAAGAAGTATTTCAGGGAGTGCATCACTTTGACGGGCATGTATACAGAAAGCATGGGCCGCTGACGCAGGCTGTGATTAACTCCAATGGAAGCAAGCTGGTGGACAGCATTCATGATGTGCTTGTGAAATGCGGGATTAAGGACGGGATGACCGTAAGCTTCCATCATCATTTCCGGGAAGGCGATTACGTTGTAAATATGGTTATGAGAGAAATCCATAAAATGGGGATTAAGGATATCACGATCTGTGCCAGTTCCCTTGGAAAAGCACATGATCCGATCGTGCCTTATATTGAGGATGGAACGGTCACAAACATTTATTCATCCGGCGTGAGAGGAAAAATTGGCGAAGCCATTTCAAACGGCAAGCTGAAAGGGCTGGCGGTGATGCAGTCCCACGGAGGTAGGGTAAGGTCACTGGTGACGGGAGAAAAGCAGATTGATATTGCGTTTATCGGAGCTCCTACCTGTGATGAATATGGTAACTGCCGCGGCATTGGCGGCAACAGTAACTGCGGCGTGTTATCCTATGCAATGGCGGATTCCCTTCATGCAGATAAGGTGGTTGCCATTACAGACTGCCTGGTGCCGTTTCCGAACTTCCCGGCCCATATCAGCATGACAAGAGTGGATTATGTGGTGAAGGTGGATGCCATCGGCGATCCCAAAAAGATTGCCACAGGAGCGGCAAAACCGACAACAGACCAGCGCAAGCTGATGATGGCGGATTATTGTACAAAGTTTGTGGTAAATTCCCCCTACTTCAAAGACGGGTTTTCTTATCAGACAGGTGTAGGAGGCGCTTCCATCGCATCTACGGTTTCGCTGGCCAAGGAGATGAAAGAGAGAAAGGTCCGTATGCGGTTTGGAGTAGGCGGCCTGACGAAACCTATGTGTGACCTGCTGATCAATGACCAGGTGGACTGTCTTCTGGACACACAGGATTTTGACCTGGATGCTGTGGAGTCTGTAAAAAATCTGAAACATTTCCGAATCAGCGCTGGGCAGTATGCAGATCCCTTCAACAAGGGGGCTGTGGTAAATAAGCTGGATTTTGTGATTCTGGCGGCACTTGAGGTGGATGTGAACTTTAACTGTAATGTAGTGGTTGGTTCGGACGGTATTATTACGGGGGCTCAGGGAGGTCATCCGGATACGGCGGCAGGAGCAAAATGCGCAATCGAGATCGGAAGAGCACACGTCT
>ERZ506143.171-NODE-171-length-7428-cov-3.56327_pt1 | contig 7428 bp, 7 predicted proteins | sample MGYA00513564_ERZ506143 | MGnify/ENA metagenome assembly ERZ506143 | reverse complement strand
AGAATGGATATTGATCAGTTGCTGCCATATCGGAAATTTGCGTGAAAGTGTGGACTTATGCCATCGTTTCGGGAAAAAGGTAATGGTCAATCACGAGGTGGTGGGAGGATTAGGCACAGACAAAACAGCTTTTACCATGCTGAAACATATGTATAAGGTGGACGCTGTTACGAGTGCAGGTAGTGCCAAGCTGAATATGATTGGAAAAGAAAATATGTATGCGGTTCGCCGGATTGCATTGATTGATTCTCTTGCGATTGATCAGGCATTTGCTGGGGGAAAGGATATCCATTGTGATTTGATAGAGTTAAGGCCGGCTTATTATGCAGTTCAGTATTTGCGGAAATTCCAAGAGTTATATTCCTGCTCTTATGTGGCGGGGGGATTTGTATATAATCCAGAAATTCTGGAAAAAATCTATTGCGCCGGATTCTCAGGTGTTATGACTAGCTGTGTGGATTTATGGAATCATAATCTATCCGGGCAATCAATTAAGATTGCAAGACAGGTCTAAAGAAAAAAAGCCTCTGCAGGATTGCAGGGGCTTTGCTTTTTTTGTGGGTGGTACGGACTGCAGTTCGAAGGTCATATCTATGAGGAGCAATAATGATAAAAATATTTAGAGATATTTGTAACTGTTCAGGCCCCCCTGATGTGATTCAAGTAACCTTTTGTGAAAAACAGAGAGTTTTATAAAACTGTTTTCATTTCACGTACCTATTGCCAGTGGATAACTAGCTGATGATTAATCAGTATTTCATGCTTTTGTGGATTACTGATTTTTATCATTAAAATTATGCTCTAAATCCGGTTCCTATCGGATTTGGAATAGATATTAGCAACACCTGTTCCTTGAAAAAGGAATCTTATCCACAGTCATTTTTACCAATAGACATATTTTGTAAATTCGCTTTTTTTCTATCTTTCGGTTAAAATAGGCTTATCAAATTTTTAACGAAAGAAGGTGGTCTCATTGACAAAGGATGAAATGACTTCAAGTGACGGCTTCAAAAAGCCGACACCAAAGAGTTTTCGTAAACCTTCCGGCAAGAAGGCTGGCGGACAGGAAGGGCATCCGGGAAAGCACTTTGCTGTTATTGCAGATCCGGATGATATCATTGAACATATGCCATCTGCCTGTGAAGGGTGTCCTCATTACAACATGTGCAAAAAGACTGCCTGTATTGCCGAGAAACGTCATATCATTGATGCTGTTGTTACCATTCATGTAACAGAACATCAAGTACTTGAGATTCCAATCTTCATGCTTCACGGAGATACCAGAAAAGGATCTTTCCCAGCTGACATCAAAGCAACTGTACAATACGGTGAAAATCTGCAAGTATTAGCTGTTGCTTTGAATACAGTCGGTGCAGGCAACATGGTAAAACGCTGTGCTGACACAGTATCTGAGACTGTAAACAAAATCAAACAGAAAGTAACTGAATCCGTTCTTGGCCATTTCGATGAAAACGGAACCCGTGTTGATAAAAAACTCTGGTGGGTTCACGATGCATCGAACTGTGAATTCACATATCTTGATATCTGTCCCAGCTGCATTTATAGACCTTCATAGATTTCGTCTATGTACCTTGAAAATTCAATATCTGGCAGTTATTCAATTGTCAAAGATCCAGAGATTATGCTGCCTGCAGTTTCGATTTTAGAAGTGCTGGAAGCGCATCCATAAATGCTTCCACCAGTTCATCGATTTTCTCATCAGATGACCCTGTGGTATCAGTCAGCACCGTCCTGAACATTTGAAGCAGCATTTGATAAGCCTGTATCCATGTGATATCAGACATCTCATCAGAAAAGTATAAGATGATTTCTCCAAGGAAACGCTCGTCATTGGCTTCACGGCTCTCCAGAGACAGCATCATATATCTGTGGAGATAAGACAGAGAGATTCCTTACGTTTATTCCTGTGGTCTCTTTTACGGAATGTATGGTGCTTGGAGAAGAAAACCAGCTGTCAAACAGAACGTATCGTTTATAACCTATGGTTCTTTTGTCAACGACAGATGCTTCGTTTATCCTGTCTTTCTTGTTTTCGGAAGTATTTCAATTCAAATAGGGGCCATATTTTGTGCAATATGATGCTCTTTTCTGTGATGCGCAATCATTTTATACATAATTGTGCCTTATTTTTCCTACTTAGCCTGAATGTTACGGCATTATTCACAACAACAAAAAATCCTGATGACAGTTTCTTCCCAAACCGTCATCAGGATTCTTCCTTTATTCTGTTATCTGCTGCTGTCCGATACGAGCTCCCGGCCTCACACCCAGCCGTCTATCACATCAATGGAGAATTTAAAATGGTCCTCCGGCATGCCCTGTTCCTTAAGCCGCCGTCTGATGGTCTTCATATAATGGTTTGATATGGCCCTGCATATATCCTCCGTATTCCCGGTTCGGCACACGTCCACCAGCTCCTTGTGGATAGGGTACTGGCGGTCAATCATGGCCCTGCTGTCGGGATTGCCCGCATAATAATTGATGGCGTTTCCATAGTTTAAGTCCGTCCATCCCTTTATCAGCCGCGGCAATCCGGTGGATCGTATGACAGCCTCATGAAGCGTGTTATCACAGGCAATGGATTTGTTATAATCCGTATCCTTTAAATCCCTCATAGACTCCAATGCCGCATCCATCTCCGCAAAGGCAGCCTCTGAAAACACTCCCCTGCACAGCTTCACTGCCAAAATCTCATAGGTGGCCCTCAGCAGATAAATCTCGTAAATGTCCTCCAGGGTGATATTCCTCACCGAACATCCCACATTTCTCACATATTCCACCAGACCTTCCTGTTCCAGCTGTCTCAGGGCCTCCCGAATGGGACCGCGGCTCACCCCAAGTTCGTCCGAAATATCCTGTTCAATAATTCTCATTCCCGGCACCAGCTCGTGGTTTAAAATTTTCATACGAATGACGTCCACTACATTTTCACGCAGTGTCTGATACGTTAATTTTCCCATAAAAGCAATTCCTTTTCATAATCCAACAACAATTCTCAAGTATTCTGTCACTAAATAATATTATCATAAGAAAATCCCAGGGTAAACATGTTGGCTGAAAAAATGGCAAAACTCCGGCACCTTATACCACAAGCGCCGGAGTTTGTCTTAGGCTTACGCCTTTCTTATGTTTACAGGCCGCATATACCCTTTACCACATAGGATACAAAGATGCCCACATAATTTCCGCAGGCCCCGGCTATTACTCCCATGATTAAGCCGACGTTAATCAGGGATTTCCAGTCCGCACCTGCCGCGGTCAGGGATGAGGTTGGTCCGTCTACAATACATCCCACCATGGACAGGATCACATACTCATACTTAATCTTAAATATGCGGCAGATAATAAGGTGCAGTACGATACATCCAATCAGCATGAACAGTACATACAGGGTCATCATGAGCGCGGATCCGATAAACTGCTGCAAATCCACCGCAAATCCAATGGTTGCAAGGAAGGTCAGGGAAATAAACAGACCCAGGTCAAGATTTCCGCGCAGCTTCTGGACAGGTTTTAACTGTGCCAGCCCGATGGATACCGTGGTAAGAATCAGAAGCCGTCCCGCCTTCCAGAAGGTATCCGGAAAAATGGACTGCGCAATCACAGTACATACAAAGGACACGCCGAAACCAATGGTTAAAAGCCATGCAATATCCCGGATGGACCATCTCTTATCGGACATCAGTGGCTCGTCATCTCCGTCGTCCAGCTCCTCTTTTGTAAACTGATACGGCCACAGCTTATTCCAACGCTTGGAAGCCTTCAGGATGACCGGAGCAGCAAACAAAAATACCATTAATGGGGTGGACACCACATAATCGGCTGCGTTGGCTGCCGCAAGAGTCTCACGTGAACAGTCCAGACCCGTTGCGATGGCTGTCAGGTTAGGGGTTCCGCCTGTGTAAGTGCCTACAAACATGCCGGCGCACTTCCAGCCCTCGGTAATCCTTGGGGCAAAAATGAATCCCAGTATGATGGCAATAAAACATACGGAAAAAATAGCGGATATCAGAGCAATGACCGGCTCCCTGTTCAGCTTTTTCAGCTCACGCATGTTCATGCTGAGCAGACAGATGGATATGGCGGGCGTCACGCAGTACGTAGACAACGCGCTGTAAAAATCATGTGAAATAGGCACCACATGGGTGTTGGAAAGAATGATTCCCAATACAACAACGGTCAAAACCGGCCCCAGTGACTTAAATACTTTGAATCTCTGTAACCAAAGCGCAAATGCTACCATGATTAAAATCACGAATATCAGGCCTTCGGTACGTGTAATAAGTGCTCCCATCTCTTTTTCCTCTTCACCTTTCATATGTATTGACGATTGTAGATTGTGGATTGTGGATTGTCAACAATCTGTATTAACACAATATTAACACAGCTTTCAAATATATTCAATATCTAAAAGTAAAAACTCTATTTTTTATGCATATTTCCAATTTCTGTTGATTTTTCGGGATGAATCAGGCCTGACTGTCTTCCCGCGCCGGATACGAATATTTAAAAAGAGAAAAATCCCGCGGACAAACCCATATGGCCTGTCTGCGGGACTCACTCTGCATATTATATTCAGACTGTATTATATTGAGAATGCGCGATACCCCGGCAAACTACACAATGCCCTGTCCCAGCATAGCCTCAACCACCTTCTCAAATCCGGCGATATTGGCACCAGCCACATAGTTGCCGGCAACTCCGTAGCGCTCTGCCGCCTCTGATACCTTTGCAAAGATATTTACCATGATTGTGTGAAGCTTATCATCCACTTCCTCAAAGGACCATGACATCCTTAAGGAGTTCTGGCTCTGCTCCAGTCCGGATGTTGCCACGCCGCCCGCATTGGCAGCCTTGCCCGGCATGAAAAGGATCTTCTTCTCCACAAACAGGTCTGTGGCTTCTCTGGTGGAAGGCATGTTAGCGCCCTCTGCCACAGCAAAGCATCCGTTGGCAAGAAGTGTCTGGGCATCGTCAAGATTCAGCTCATTCTGGGTTGCGCATGGAAGGGCGATATCACATGGGATGCTCCAGATTCCTCTGCCCTCTGTATACACCGCGGTTGGAACCTCATCCGCATACTCCTTGATACGTCCTCTGCGCACTTCCTTGATTTCCTTGACAATATCCAGCTGAATGCCGTCCTTGTCATAGATATAGCCGTTGGAATCACTTAAAGCCACTACCTTTGCTCCCAGCTGCTGCGCCTTCTCAGTTGCGTAGATAGCCACATTGCCGGAACCTGATACAACTACGGTCTTGCCTGCCATATCCTTGCCGTTGTGCTTTAACATCTCGTTCAGAATGTATACCAGGCCATATCCGGTTGCCTGGGTCCTGGCCAGGGAGCCGCCAAAGGTAAGTCCCTTGCCTGTAAGAACGCCCTCATATAATCCTGTGATTCTCTTATACTGCCCGAAGAGGTATCCTACCTCCCTGCCGCCTACACCGATATCTCCGGCCGGGATATCCGTATCCTTGCCAATGTGGCGGTACAGCTCTGTCATGAAGCTCTGGCAGAAAGCCATGACCTCACGGTCTGATTTACCCTTGGGATCGAAGTTGGATCCGCCCTTGCCGCCGCCCATGGGGAGGCCCGTCAGGGAGTTCTTAAGTGTCTGCTCAAAACCAAGGAACTTAAGAATGCTCTGGTTTACAGATGGATGGAAACGTAAGCCGCCCTTATATGGTCCGATGGCGCTGTTGAACTGCACCCTGTATCCCTTGTTTACCTGGACTGCCCCATTGTCATCTATCCACGGTACCCTGAAGGAAACAACTCTTTCCGGCTCCGTGAAGCGCTCAAGGATACCTTCTCTGCGGTACTTTTCCTCATTGGCATCGATGACCAGCTTTAAGGAATCCAATACTTCCTTCACAGCCTGATGGAACTCCGGCTCACCCGGGTTCTGCGCTACAACTCTCTCGTAAATCTCATCAACGTATGACATTTCAATCTACCTCCTGGATTTTTGTTTGTGAAGTGTGGGGATGCTGTGCCGGCAGTGGATCCGGCACACACTTTAGAAAAAGTATAGCAAGTTAATATGCTAAAGTCAAGAAGTATGTAAACCGATTAAAATCCAACTTACCGGATTTTACCGCATTTTTACCGGATATTTCATCATTTACTCCCCTGAAGCCTGTCCGGAAATCCCCTTCGTCCCCCTTATATTCTCCAGGCAGAACAGCTTTTTATTCTCCGAACCGCACTGTGTCACCTTAAAATTAAGCAGATTTCCTTCCCCGGTACAGAATTCCATGGCATCCAGAATCCGCGTCACCGTGGACCGGTTCATAAGCTGCTCCTTCTCCATGGCAAAGGGTCCAAACTCCCTGTTGACAAACTGCGTTATCTCTGTAATGGAAAGAGGTTTCTCCTTTGTGGCATGATTCTCCAGAATATTGACAATCAATAGCGGAAACATGGTCTGATGCATGTGAATCTTCCTCGCTTTCCGCATCAAAAAGGGCCTTCCGCTGCCATGGTATAAATAACTGCCGGCACCGGCCTGCTCCTTAGCGGGGAGCCGCATTCGACCACTCTGCCACATCTGCTGATTGTGGGCCCATGCCATCATGGGCCCACCCGGAACCAGTCTGTCAACAGCCCTGATGCGCCGGGTTGGATTCGAGCCAACAATGTTCACCACCTGGGTCACGGTTTTACAGACCGCTTGCTTCAACCATTTGCATACCGACGCTTATTCGCAAACCGCAGGGCTATGCACTCATCCGGCAGCGCTGCCTTCACTACCCTGGAGGCAAACTTCTCATCCTTCATAAGGATTTCCTCCGGTATTTGGCATGTCCTGACCTCCCCTGTCATGGGCACTGTCTGTACCTCATATCCCAACATGTTTAAGTAAGAATACTTGCCTGCTGTCAACATTTCCACAAACCGGCCATCCTTCATCAGGCAGCCGCATTCCTGCTCTTTGATTATATATTTCTTTAGTTTGATGGAAAAGGCGGATGCCCGGCTCCATTCTCCTGCTGCGGGCGCCTCCTTGATTTTTCCCGGCCCCGGCATACTGCCGCGGCCTTCTATCCCTTCACCACACCTATGGTCTTAAGGCGCTTCACAGGAACCACCAGATCCTGCTGGTTATCCATAACCTCCTCGATGTTCTTATAGGCAAACCGGCTCTCCTCCGCCACGTCAGCCTTTCCCTTCTTACCCAGAATCACACCCTGTTTCTGTAAATCCAGAATGACTTCCTCACAGGAAAATGCCTCCATGGCGCCTTTTCTCGAATACTGCCGGCCGGCTCCATGGGATGAAGAGCAGAAGCTCTCCAGATTTCCTTTTCCCATGACCACATAGCTGTAAGAACCCATGGCCCCCGGAATCACGGCTAATTCTCCGTTCTGAGCGCTGACAGAGATCGGAAGAGCGTCGTGTAG
>ERZ506143.167-NODE-167-length-7758-cov-3.2155_pt1 | contig 7758 bp, 6 predicted proteins | sample MGYA00513564_ERZ506143 | MGnify/ENA metagenome assembly ERZ506143 | reverse complement strand
AATACATGCCTTTTATAGTCATTAACAGAACAATTTTTGCATTCTAAAACGCAATTAAAAAAGCGTTTTCAACATGTTAAATATTTCTTACCCATTAAGGTTTAAAGCTCCATTTTAGATGTTTCACAAAAATGTAAAAATGACATTTCTATACGAATTACATAATTTAAACAAAATACAAAAAATCTCTTTCAAAATTGAAAGAGATTTTAATTAGTAATAACCGATACACTTAATTCATTTGCGGTACTACTGGATGAACTTTATAACTACTAGAATTCCTTTGTTCCATATAAAGTATTTATTCCACTTCATATCGCCCAGCAAACTTCTCCACCAAAACCTGCTTTAACATTTCATATTCACTACGATGGTCATTTGGATTAAGCTGCCGTTGATTATTTTCCGTTAAAACTACGATTAAGAATTCGATTAGTAAAGCTCTTTTGCCCGAAAACCAATCAAAAGCAAGCGTCTCATCTGCTGATTTAAACAATAAAAAATCATTTCTCAAACTGTTGATTGCAGTATCACCCGTTCTCGACACTACTAACCAATCTAATTGAGGGTGTTGAATTACATACTCATAAACCTTATTAAAAAAATCCATACGTTCACTAGTATCTAGTAACTTTACGTTAAAGCCTGCATGACTTAAGCTGCGGAAAGCACTTTGCTGAAAAAATTCTCGGGGCAAAAAGAACATCTGTCGACCACCCAAGACACGAGATTCCACCTTCAATTGATTATTGTGGGGCACATCAACCAGCATTTCTTTTTTACCACCGTGAAAATTAATAATTTGCATTCCATTAATGGCGTCTTCTGGTAACTGTGCGCGCTTTTGTTCTTGCCCCGCTTGGTTCATAAAAATGATTTCTTGTCGTGCTTCATCAAAATCCCACAAACGATATTCTGCAGGTCGAAAGCCCACTTTGGTTGGAATTTCAATTTCTCCATTTTTAAGAAATTCAAGGGTTAGAAAACCCGAATTTTTTTCAGTTCCTAAGTATAAGAGGACGGTATTATTCTGGTCTGACAAAAATTGATAAATCCAGATTTTATTACAAATTAGTGCTTTTAATTTTGTTTTATCCAACTTTAATATCTCCTATTTATGTTTAAACCAGGCTCCGCTGACCGTTTGTTCTCCATGAAAAATGGTAGATACTTGATTTCCATGCACTAACCGGTCCTTAAAATAGTAATAAGCTACGTAATTTGAAATAGCCATTTCATACGTTCCTAAAAAGGCATCGTCATTTCCTTGGGCTAAACTTAATTCTGCTTCCGTAATGAGTTTGACCATAATTCCTAGATACTCGATTAGTGTCTCCCGCGTTCCTACCATTATACCTAGGTTCAAAATTGGTAAATGACCATTTTCCCAAATAAAATCTTTGATAAATTGGGGACCGTCGTAGCCAATCAAAATACTGGTATCGTAAATAAAAATCGTTTCGTCTCCCATGTACAAGACGCCATCTTCCACCGCATCAAACGGATAGTTCAACATCTTTACGTCTCCAGCATCCGTCAAAGCAGCTTTCTCAATTTCTGGATGAGCCTGTAAAAAATCAAAAGCCATCAAAATTCGATAAAAATACAAAGTTAATTTAGGATAATGTTCGAACAAATCAGTCTGTACGATATGTAAATTATCACTGTCTTGCTGATTAGCGGCGTTGGTCAGGACGTAGTGCGTAACTCCATAATGAGCCAAAGAGGCGGTTTGTTCTGCTACCTTTTCAGCAATATTCACATCGCTATTATCTCGATGGTATAACACATCTTCCATATTTACGATAAATTCACTGATAACGACGTTCTTTTCAACCTGCAATAATCGTTCCTCCCCAATATTCTAGTAAAAAAGCCAAATCATGATGATTTGGCCTCCAATTTATCTCAATCTACATATCGTACTTTTGAAACGTTCAACCCTTGATCTACCATTTGATCGTAATCTTCATGTTTAACTACAGCTTGCTGAACATATTGGATCTGGTCATCCATGATTAATTTCAAGTTTCCTTTAACCGTATCACCATCAAAAGCTGATTCTTCCAAATATAGAGTGTTCTTAGATTTAGTCTTTTCTAAGACATCTAATTCCATCCCCAAATATGAAATATTAACTTGATCTTCGGGACCCACAATTTTTTGGAGTTGTGCTTTTTGAAATTGAATCATGTTATCGTAAGATTCTAAGACCGCATTGGTTGTTGGGTCAACCACCGTAATTAGATTCATTTCTCCTTCGTAGAAGTAGAACCGCAAACAAACTTGGCCATCATTATTAGTAAAATCAATTTCTTGAACGCGATCTTCATAATAGTAGATATTACTGAAAATCGAGCCGTCAAACGTATATTCTTCAACCATGTCTTTGGTTCCATCATCGTTAAAGTACGTCACATCTTGGACCAAACGCCGACTTTGTGGGAACGTCCGCATCTCGCCAATCTTAATCCCATTTTTGATAATTGAGATAACTCCATCTGCATTCATAAAGATTTCTGCGCCATCTATCATGGGCACCTTATCAAAAAATAAGGAACTATTTTCATCGTATGTTCGTTTAGTAACATAATCGACAATATTCATCATGTTTCCATATTCTTCCTTTTTATAACGCGTAAAAAAAGGATCAGGAAGAAGTGTGATTACTTTACTGTTATTATCGACTGCTCGCTGCTTTTGTTGTTTCCAATTATCTGTCTCAACTCTTAAAACACTCACCAACTCATAGTTCATCGATTAATTTCCTCCATTTATCGGCAATTACGCTATCTCGAAATTTGTCTACAGATTGAAGTATATCGTCTTCCATCGTAGTAATATCAGTGTTCATCAGCTTCTTAATCCCAATTTCTAACTGGCTAATATCAAAATCGATGTCATTACGCTTGAAGTCCATTAAGAAACCATTCACACCGTCTTCAATCATCTCCATTGCGCCAAAGCGTGCCTTAAATGTAACGACTGGCAATCCTGCATTCAGAGCTTCAATGTAAGTTAGGCCAAAGCCTTCGGAAAATGAGGCAGATACAAATGCATCATATTTTGGATAAACTTGATCGGCATGATGCGTAAGTCCCTTTAGTTCAATGTATGATTCAGCCTTACCCTCATCAATAATCTTTTTAAGCTTTTTCTCTTCTCCACCAGCACCATAAATATCTAAGCTAATTTTTTCACCTAATTTGTGAAGATTAATGACTGCTTTGATAATCAAATCGATATGCTTTTCTTCAGCTAAACGTGAAATCGTAACTAATTTAAAATCTGCATGTGCTTTAGGTACCAATTTTTGGTGAACATCTTGGACGCCCCCAACGGGAATCGTAACAATTTTTTTAGCTAAATTGGGGAAATCGGCTAGCAAATCTTGCCGTTGTAATTCGGTCGCCACCACTAATCCCTCTAATTGATTTAGGTGGGTTAAGACATATTCATAATAGTTATTCCATAATGGATTAGCTGGATCATTGCGGTCTCCTAAGTGATCCGCATGAACAATTGAAATTAATTTACGTTTACTTTGGTCTCTAACATCATCATCCATCAAGGCCACTTCATTAGCTTCGCCACGATCCAATATAAATACATTTTTCTCAGGAAAAAGCTTTTCTAAACGATGGAAAAAATACCTTCGTAATTGAATCAAATTAGGGAAAAATAGTTGTTCTGGTTGATTATATAAATGAATATTTTTAATCTCAACCTCGCCCTCGTTATGGGGATCCGTTAATTGTTCAAACGTAACTTTTCGTTCATTAGTTTCATTGTTATATATTTCCACTCGGTCGACACTAACCAGTAAAGGGGGGTTCTTTTTCGGATTTGTATATTTAACATAATGCCTGACAATTCGCATCCCCGACGAAGTAATCTTATTATCTGAACGAATTGTTTGAGTACTATCAATAACTGATTGGAGTTTTGTCGCACTTCTTTTTTCTAATCCATTTAAGGCATACTGATCCCCATACACAAAGTACTCCCAAATATTTATGACCTGATCATCCCTTAAGTTCCATTTATCCATCGCCTCATGTAGATTATCCACTAAGGACATAAAGATGAAACGATAATCCAGGTTAGCTTGATCAAAACGTTTGGCTCGGTAGAACTGAGCGTGTTCTACACCAGAATTTCCAATTCCCATTGCTTCATTAACAAAAAAATTCATATTCTTCCTCCGACTATTACGCCTATTACTAAAAAGATTATCCTCGATAATAATGTAATATTTTCGCTAACTCGATACTTGCAGCATCCTCTACCAAGGTTACTTTTTCATCAAATTTTGCTAATGCCACCGTATTTGGAGTAAAAACGTCAAAAGCTAAATGATGTTTTTCAATTGTATCTTTTAAATGATCCATGGCTAGCTGAAGCTCACTTTTGAGTTCATTTTCTTTTAATAGACTTCTACTATCAAACTCGATATATAAACTTAGTGCCTGTTTCTTTCCAATGTATGACCCTGTATTTAGGGTTCGATTACGAATAGAGACTGGCACTTCTCCAAAGAACTTTTCTTCCTTATCCCACATGCTAATCATTCGCAGGGTTCCCCCATTAAAAGTGGTAATTTCAAACTTAGTATCTTGGGGCGTAATTACTAAATTTTTAAATGATAAACTTTGATTGTTTAAATTAACTAAATTCAGAATATAGTCGTCCGTCCCTACCGGAACTTCAAAATAATCATCTAAACATAGGGTTGTAATACCCTCGATTGATGCTCCTCTAATATCCAGAAAATCTAATTGCACTTGAATAGAATCCTCCGGAACCACCTCCGCATCAACTACCAGATGATATTGCCCACCTTCCTTCAAAAGCGGTAATTGCACAAATTGAGAATTACTTGTACTAAAATCCTGGCTTGATTTCCAAGTTGATATCGCTTCCCCTGGACTCATACGGATATTACTAAAATTAACCAACCCTTTTTCATAACTAATTGTAGAACCATAATTGTAAGTTCCGTTGGTTGCTAACGGCCACATCACTACATAAGAACTATTCATCGTCAGTAGCCTCCTCAACTTTAAAATTTCGTCCGTACTTAGCAGTTAAAATATTTCTGATTTGCATTAAAAACCATTCCACAATTCCTGCGGTATCATCATTATGTCGGCCAGTTAGACCCTTATGAATAATCCGTGATTTAGGCGATTCTTGGTGTAGATAACTATACAAATCATCAAAAGCGTTCATATCATAATCGTCTTCTTTCATATACGTGATTACAAAGTTAGTCTTTGAATGATCATGTCCTTTAAAGGAATCCCAGAAAATATTATTTGCTTGTTCAATATTTTCATCACTAATCCCGCCAGTAAGTCTCTGTAAGATATCTAAAGATGTAGAAAATGAATTAGGACGGTTAATTCGCTCATTGGCTGCAATATCACCCAGTTTAGTCAATGGTTTACCTACCACGACCCACTGTGGGTCAAGGTAGGATGAGTAATATAAGCTAGCATAGGTTCCCATTGATAATCCCGATAATATTAGTTGGTCAGACGTAAAACCGAGTTTCTTTAAGGTTGCTTGAATAATCCGAATAATTTCTTTTTCAAATTTTTTGCCACCAACATAAAATGCTCCACCCAAAACTCGTTGCTCTCCAAAAATTAAAGACGGCGCCTTAAGTTCACGGAGCATGAAGACCCCTTCTACTCCTAAGGAAAAGCGAAAACCACTGAAGTATACAACCAATGGTGGCTTAAGATCGCCTGGATCAAAGTAATAATATAACTGCTCATTCATCGCCTCATCATCGACCATCTCTTTTTCGCCGATTAATAGCGTTCCACGCCCATCTCGAGCCTGCCTTAATGAAATTTGTCCGACATCCAAATCTATATCGCTACCCTTAATTGATATTTCGATAAAAATATAGGCTCCATGATTACTAATTTTTAAGGGTAATAGATGATTTAATTCGTCATTTTCATAACCATGGGTATAGTAGATTTCATTGGTTTGCGGGTCAATCATTGAAACGTCCAGTCGAATGTTGGTGGTTTCATTTTGACGCTTAAATTCAGTCCTTATTTCCCAAAGCGTATCTCCTGCGACCCCTAGAGGGCCTCCCCAATTAGCTACTTTCTGATATTCTTTGATATCTTTATCAATAAACTTAATGTAGTTATGTCCATTTTGTTCAATTTTGCCCTTAAAATAGGGTTCAAAGCGTATATTATCAAATATAAATTTAAAGCCCAGTTGCCCACTATAGAAAGTTTGATTAAGGTACTTGGAGAGTTCTTCTAAACCATTAAAATTAATAAACTGAGCATTTTTTAATTTTAATATTTCTGCTTCTGCTCCACTACCCTTTAATGCTTCGTCAACTATAATGCTATTAGCTGGAAGTTGCTTTAAAATATTACTTTCCGTCAAATAAACTTCTTGAGTGATCAAAAATAACGCATTACTATACAAAAGATTTAGCTCACCCTTGATAAAAAGTGGCGCATGGTCTGCTTCATTTGGCTCCTCAATTTTTTCAAATGGAATATTAATATAATTAAAACTCTTCCTTAATTTTTCTGGTAGCCCTGGCATTGGCGAACCTAAATGAATAAGTTTATTTTTCATACTTAGTTCTTCTTTCCCACCAATCTGCTTGTCGCTCAAGTGTTAGTTGTTCCATATATTTTGTAGTAGCAACCAAAGAAATGTTCCAGTTTCCTAATTCTTGTAGATAATAATCCAAACCTTGGATTAGGCTTTGTTGATCACTAATAATCCAACCGTTTTCCTTATTGATAATAAATGGGCTATCAACATTAACAATTTGAGGAATTCCGGCGCTAATTGCATTGAATTCCATTCTAGTGTTATATGGCTTTCCTAGGTCAACCATAATACGAGACTTAGTTAAAGCTTGATGAATCTCATAATTTCTTGGATTTATATAGATGGTGGCGCCAACAATATCTTCTATTACATTCTCCCAGTTGGTGGCCTTAACCAGCGGATCTTTTTCGATTTCTTCAGGATTAGTTTTAGAATTTTCGTTAGTCTTATTACTGATGGTTAGTAATCGAAATTTCAATTGCATGATTAACTTTTTCATTGCACTATTAGCATTTTTACCAAAGACAACATCTGACACCAATTCACGATCCTTTTCAAAATCTAAAAAGTAGTACTTATTTTTGAGTAGCTGACATAACTGACTAAAAACGATATTAGCTTGATTTCGATTAAGCACCGCCACTTGGATAGCAACATTTTCATGTTCTAGATGATAATCGAACATTACTTTAGAGAATTGCTCACATGTAGCATTATCGGTTGCTTCATCCACATGCCAGTAAATAACTAATTTACTTTCTTCATTACTATTTCCCAAACGATTTTCAGCTCCATAAGGATAGCCTAGCTCTAAAAGGTTTTGCATTTGTTCATTTATGTTAACTTTAAATTGCTCAAAAATTGCATAATTAGGAACAACAAATCGCAATGATCCTTCAATTTGTGGAACTAGTTCTTTAATAGTTGCTTGATCAATGGGACCCTGATGGTCTAGTAAATACGTTACTGGCAATTGCTTCTGTGTTTCTAACATCAATGATCTGATTTTTGGATTAGTGCTGGCAATTAGTGCATCTTCATTTTTATTAAATTGCTCTTCAAAAAATGAAGTTATAAATTCTATCAGCAATTCATCAAGCGTTTTGTACTGCCTTTTCTTAAAGTTCGAGTAATTTCCTAGAATCTGAACAGCTA
>ERZ506143.164-NODE-164-length-7881-cov-3.44416_pt1 | contig 7881 bp, 6 predicted proteins | sample MGYA00513564_ERZ506143 | MGnify/ENA metagenome assembly ERZ506143 | reverse complement strand
GAAAAAGAATATATATCCAGAAAGCGGGAGGAGGAGGCTGCCATGGCCCGGGCTGAACAGCTCAGGAGCAATTTGCTGCGCTCCATCTCCCACGACCTGCGTACCCCTCTCACCAGCATATCCGGCAATGCAGGCGTCCTGATGAGCGATGGAGGGAGCCTGACAGCCGAACACAGAAACCGGATATACAGAGATATATACGATGATTCCATGTGGCTTATCAATCTGGTGGAAAACCTTCTGTCCATCACCCGTATGGAAGGGCAGGGCGTCCATCTGCACATGGAAACCGAACTGCTGGAGGAAGTCATAGATGAGGCCATGCGCCATATTAACCGGCGTCATGAACACCACACCATCAAAGTGAATCAGATAGGTGACTATATCCTGGCTGACATGGATGCCAGACTGATCATACAGGTCATAACCAACCTGGTGGACAATGCGGTGAAGTACACGCCGGAAGGCTCCACCATTATGGTAAACAGCCGCCAGGAGGGCTCCTCTGCTGTCATTGATGTCAGCGACAACGGACCCGGAATCCCCGATGAGTCCAAGGAAAAGATTTTTGAAATGTTCTATACCACCGGTCATAAATCCGCGGACGGAAAGCGGGGCATGGGACTGGGGCTGCCCCTTTGCAGGGCAATACTGAGCGCCCACAGGGGCACCATCGAAGTTTTGGACAACAAACCTGCCGGAAGTATTTTCCGGCTTACATTACCAGCCAAGGAGGTATCCTTACATGAATAAGCCATCCATCCTGATTATAGAGGATGACAAAGCAGTGAAAAATCTCATCGCCACTACCCTGGAGATGCACGATTACCATTATACATGGGCGGATAAGGGAGAACAGGGTATCCTGTCCGCTGCTTCCCAGCGGCCTGACATCATCTTGCTGGACCTGGGGCTTCCGGACATGGACGGAGTGGACGTGATTCTCAAAGTCCGCTCCTGGACCAATACCCCCATCATTGTCATCAGCGCCAGAAGCGAGGACAGCGATAAGATAGCCGCCCTGGACGCCGGGGCGGACGACTATCTGACCAAGCCTTTTTCCGTGGATGAGCTTCTGGCCAGACTCCGCTCCACCCAGAGGCGGTTGCGCTATATGCAGTCCCTGGAGGAAGTCCAGTCCTCCCTGTTTACCAACGGCGGGCTCACCATTGACTATGCGGCGGGATGCGCCTGCCTGGACGGGGAAGAACTGCACCTGACCCCTTATGAATACAAGCTCCTCTGTCTCCTGGCCCACAACGTGGGAAAGGTCCTGACCCACTCCTATATAACCCGGGAGATATGGGGCGCTGCCTGGGAAGGAGACGTGGCCTCCCTCCGTGTCTTTATGGCCTCCCTGCGCAAAAAGATTGAAAAAAATCCCTCACAGCCCCAGTACATCCAGACCCACGTGGGAGTGGGGTACCGGATGATGAAGCGGTAAGGGATGAAACAAATAATGAATGATTATGTCATGAAACCTTTCAGAGCCCAGTCATATGTATCCATGGCCTGCTGGAAACCTGCGTCTGCCCTTTCTTTGGCAGCAGCGGCGTCCATGTAGGCCGCTTTTGCCTCCAGATATTCCTGGCGCGACAGCATTCCCAGGGCCAGCTTGTTGGACGCGGCCTGAAACGCGGCTTCCTGTGATTCCATGGACGTTAAGGCGCTGGTCCAGAGAGTCTGGCTGGCCAGGACATCCTGATACAGGGTATCCAGCTGACCGTACATTGCCTCCTCGCTCTGGCGGATATCACGCTGGCGGGCATGAAGTTCTTTATTGGAGCTGGCTCCCCCGCTCCTTTGTTCCCTCAGGGAATAATTGTTTCCCAGTGCCCGCCATTTGTCGACGCTGCCTCCCATCTCACGGACACGCTCCGGCCGGGGCGCGGGCATGGGACCGATTTCCGTCTGGGATCCTTCCGGATATCCGGTTAGAATGAGTAATTCCTTCTTCACCCGTTCCATCTCGTCCCGGGCAGCCTTTGCCCTGGCAGCAGCCCCATCGGCTTCCTTTCCCGCCTGGTCCGCCTGGGCGGCAGAAGCGCTTCCTGTCTGGACCTGGCGCAGCAGCTTCTCATACTGGCTCTGTTTCCACTCTGCCTGAGCCAGAGCAGCCTCCTGTTCCGCTTTAAGGGTATTATAGGTGCCCATGAGATTCTGGGCGGTCCAGAGCACGGTATCCTCCATCCTGCGAAGGGACATGGATGCCTGGCTGCCCTGGGCCGACCGTATCTGCTTATCCATATCCTTGGCCGCATCCTCCAGTGTCTTGGCCTGGGCCCGGTACTGGCTGGCACTGTCTTTGTCGCCGTCCTTCTCCAGATCCTCGGCCTCCTCCCTGAGAAGCCGTCTGGTTTCCATGATTTCCTCTCTGGCATTTTCATACCGCGCCAGGCGGCTGTCATACTGCGCCTGTTCCATCTGTATCTGGGGGCTGTAGGCTTTCACCAGAGTCTCCAGTTCCTCATAGCGAATGACGTCGGGCATTGCGTCTGCATGGACCTCCAGAGGATGCTGGCAGGCAAAGAGGATGCCGATGCAGAGCAGTAAACATTTTTTCACCATATCCTATGCCCCCTCTGTCTGTGCAAGGCCATTGACCGCCCATCTGTAATCCTCCAGGGCCTGCCTGTATTTCAGGCCCGCTGTGTCGCATGCGGACTGGCTGGAGACCATGGTTCCCTGCTGCTGTGTATATTCATTTTTGGAAATCATGCCCAGGCTGTATTTGCGCTCGGCTGTCTGAGCCCCGGTACGGGCCAGCTCAAACTCGCCCGCGGCCTGTTCATAATCAGCCCTGGCCTGCTCCAAAAGCTTATACTTGGCTTCCACATCCGCCGCAATCTGCCTGCGGCCTGTCTCCACCTTCTGATTCATCACATCCCACTGGGACCCGTTGCCTGTAAAGGTCAGACGGCGCTCATTGGCTGACTGGGTAAAGTTCTGCTCCAGGGCCTTTTCCTTATCCAGCTCCAGGTCAATCTGATCCATCTCCCCGGCGTCCGGCACCGGCACTTCCCTGATATCCGGCCGGGCATCGTGATCCCATCCGGTCATGACGCAGAGCTCTCTGCGAAGTCCGTCCCGTTCCCTGCCGTTGGTCTCCAGGGCTGCCTGGGCTGCCTCCATCTTTTCCCGGGCCCCAAGCAGCTCAGCCTGAGTGGTCATGCCCTGGCCGGCTTTCACTGCCATGGCTTCATACCTTGACCTGGCCTGGTTCACATCTTCTTCCAGGGCAGGACGCGCCTTGGCCTTCTGCCAGTAGGATATCATCTTTGTCTGGGCATCCTTTACAAGGACGGCCTCCTGTCTGTCGTACTCCAGTTTCTTTACCCGTCCGTCCTCATTCTGGGAATCAGCCAGCTCCTGGTTCTGTTCAGCCTGAAGACGGGCGCTTATGGCCCCCACCGCTGTCCCCGCGTATCCCGGCTGGTCCTCATTGACGGAATCCATCATCTTGTCGCTGGAATCGTAAAGCCTGTCTGCAATGTCCTGGTAGGCATTCTTCATTTCATCGTGGTCCTTGCCTCTGTATTCATCGTATTCCAGACGGTTATTGATGACCGTGGCATTGTATTCATGGATCAGGTCAGCCAGCTCCCCGTATTCCAGCACATCATCCCTCAACGCCGCCCATTTTTCCGCAGAATAGGCAAATTCCGGGCTGCCCCACGCAGTCACCGGCCGCAGCATACCCTGGGCCGGGACCAGCATCAGGGCCAATCCAATGGCTCCTGCTCTCTTGCATGTACCATTCATCCGTCTCACTTGCTTTCCTCCTGTCCCGATTTATGATTTTCTCGTCAATGCTTCTTGACCGGCTATTCGTAACGCAGCGCGTCTATGGGGTCTGCCTGGGCTGCCTTGGAAGCCGGATACAGTCCAAAGAAGATACCCACCACTGCCGAGAATGACACCGCAACTATGATGACCGCCGGTTTTATGACCACCGCAAATCCCAGCAGGAATCCCCCCAGGGATACGGTTCCCACTCCCAGTATGACTCCGATAATGCCGCCGCAGGCTGACAATATGGCTGACTCCGTTAAAAACTGAATCAGCACATCTCTGGTCCTTGCGCCCAGGGCTTTCCTGATGCCGATTTCCCTGGTGCGCTCCGTCACGGACACCAGCATGATATTCATGATGCCGATGCCGCCTACCAGCAGTGAAATGGCCGCGATACCGCCCACTGCCATGGACAGGTTTCCCATCATGCTGTCCACCGAGGTCATTTCCTGCATGGCCGTGTACATGTACATATCCTCCGGCTGCCTGCCGTGCATCTTGGCAGCATATGCCTTGAACTGGCTGAAGAACTGGTCCAGGTTCACATCTTCCTTTGCGTACACATGGAGCCGGTAAAAATTATCATTGGGCCAGGTCAGCAGGGTGTAAGGTATGAATGCCGAGCCCTTGTCATTGCTGCCGCCCATCATCAGGGCCTGGAGGGCGTTGGTCTCCTTGCGGTACACTCCCACCACCGTAAAGTCGTCGGTAGAGCCATATAAGGTGGTCCTGAAAGACCGTCCAACCGCATTCTCAGTGCCGAACAGCATCTGGGCGCTCTTGGTATCCATGACCACATTCTTCCTTCTTCCCAGGATGTCTCCCTCGTTGAGATAACGGCCGTACACCACATTCACCGGCTGGACGTCCTGGTAATTGTAGTCAATTCCCTGATAATCAAATTTAATCTTAGTCCGCTTATACTCTGCATCACTGCTGGTAAAGGCGCTGCTGTCTATATAAGCCACCTGGTCCTTAAACGCCTCCCTGGCCCGCTCCATCTCGTCCAGGTTAAAGTAATCGCTCTGCCGCACATCATCCACCCAGTAACCAATGGAAACATATGCCTGGGTAATACCCACGTCCTTGTACAAATCCGAGAAAAGTCCCCGCATGGTATCTCCGATGGACACGATGGCTATGACGGAACCAATGCCGATTATGATTCCCAGCATGGTCAGGGCGGAGCGCATCTTATTGGACCGGATGGCTGAAAATGCCATCTTCATGTTTTCAATCAGCATCCTGCTCTCCTCCCTTTCCATTCCCTGAAACCACCCGGGCCACATTCAGCTTGTCACTCTGTATCTGTCCGTCGCTGAACCGAATAACGCGGTGGGCAAAGGCCGCTATATCCTCCTCATGGGTAACCAGCACCACGGTGGCCCCTTCCTGGTGAAGCTTTGTAAACAGCTCCATGATTTCCACTGAGGAGGCGGTATCCAGGTTTCCTGTGGGCTCGTCTGCCAGAATCAACGGCGGTTCATTGGCCAGGGCCCTGGCTATGGCAACCCTCTGCCTCTGGCCACCGGAGAGCTCATTGGGCATATGTTCCTTTCTGGCTCCCAGCCCTACCCGCTCCAAAAGCAGCTGGGCCCTGACCGCCCGTTTGGCCTTTGGCACCCTGGCATAGGTCATGGGCAGCTCCACATTCTTAAGGGCCGATGTCCTGGATATCAGGTTAAAGGACTGGAATACAAACCCGATTTTCCGGTTTCTGATATCGGAGAGCTGGTCCGGCGTCATGTCCGCCACGTCAATGCCGTCCAGGTAATAGTGGCCCAGGGTGGGCCGGTCCAGGCACCCAAGTATATTCATCAGGGTGGACTTTCCGGAACCGGAGTGTCCCATAATGGCCACAAACTCTCCTCTTTCGATGGTAAGGTTTATCTTTTTAAGTCCCAGTACCTTGATGGCTCCGGTATCATATATCTTGACCAGATTCTCCAGCTTAATCAGGGGGCCGTCATGGACATCTTCCTGCATTCTGCTGTCCCTGTGCAAAAACTTCATCCACTTATTCATACAGCGCCTCCTGCTACTGGGTGATCAGCACGGCAGCACCGTCAGCCAGATGAGGGCCAGGATTGGTGATGACCTGCATTCCCTCCTCCAGCACAGTGCCGTCAGCGGGAATGACCTCCACCACCACGTCTCCGTCCACGCCCATGGTCACAGGTATGCGTTTCACCCTCATATCATGCACAATGGCTATGTATGTCACTTCCCCGTCGTCAAAAAGCGCCGATGTGGGAACTACGAAAACATCCTTTGCCTCCCTGATTAACAGTTCTGCTTTTGCCGTGATTCCCGCAATAAGCTTTGAGCTCCCGCCGTCTACCCGTATGGTAGTGGGGATGACCCTCTCCGTGGAACCGCCGCCCTTTTCCTCGCCTGTGGGCGATATCTTTATGACTTCTCCTTCCGCGGTCTCACCGCCCAGGATATCCGCTGTGATGGTCGCCATCTGTCCTACCTTTACCTTGCCGATGGAAAACTCGCTCACCTTGATTTCCAGCTCCAGCTGCTCCAGGTTCTCAATGCTGAGAATGGGTTTATCATCCTCCACCTTATCCGCAAACTGACCCACCTTGGAATTGACACGGACCACGGTGCCGTCAATGGTGCTCCTTATCTGGGTATTATCCAGTTCTTCCCTTTTCTTCTCCAAATCAAAGGCCGCATTCTGTATCTGAATGCCGTAGGATGAATCCGCAACACCTCTTCCGTTCTCAACCGTGTAGCCTTCCATCTGCCTTCTGGCATCATTCAGGGCATTGGCGCTGGTTTCCAGTTCCATCTGGGAAATGTCGCCGGCGGCAAAGAGCTGGCTGTTCCTGCTGTGATCCAGGCTGGCCTTCTGGAAATCCTGGACTGCCTTTTCGTATCCAAGAGCTGCTTCCTTATCCTTTTCCTGCTTATTAGCCACCGCCAGGTCGTAGGCGTTCTGGGCAATCTGCACTTCCCGCTCCAGGTCCGTGCTGTCCACCACGGCCAGTACCTGTCCCTTTGTAACGGTATCGCCTTCCTTCACATTCATGGCGGTGATTTCCGCGTGAATATTGGACACCACGTCCACGCTGTCTGTTCCTGATACAGGACCGCTTACCGTGAGCTTTTCCTGAACGTCCTGTTTTGCCAGAGGCATCACGGCAACAGGGATTCCCATATCCTTTTTTCCTCCTGACATACGGGAGAATCCAAACAAAACCACTGCCGCCAGTAACAGGACCGTGATTATCTTACGTTTCCGGCTGAATTCCTTAAAGCGCCGGACAGGGTGGAATCCTCCCTCCGGCGTACGGTGTCCGGTCTTATGCTTTTTTTTCTTTTTCTTTCCGTTTCCATCCTCTTCCGGAGCCATCAGCTCCTCCACGCGGCGGTCAATCTCCTCTGACTCTGAAATGCCTTCCAAAACCTGGATTTCCTCTGAATCACCGGCTTTTTTCTCTGTTCCCATGGCTCCCTCCTTAATACCAGCGGATAGTGTATTATTTATATTAATACAATTATATCACATATGGTATACTTATACAACAAAAATAAACACTCGCGCTATTGTTGTTCATTTAATAAGGCTATTATATAGGTTTGCCATAAATATTTCATCTAGTATTTTCATAACATTTCATAAATGAAAACGAAAGATTTGCTTAAGGAACCGGGCAAACCATATAAAAAGGCGGCAGGACCCTGTATCACAGGTATTTCCTGCCGCCTTTGGCGTGCCATCTTCCTTTGCCCTATGCTTATTCTTACCTTAAACCTATTCCTTACGCTGTCAGAAAGCAATTTTCAGACACGCTCTAAGGCGTTTCATCATCTCATCCACATCCGCCTTTTCAATCACCAGAGGCGGAACAAAACGGATAATATTAGTCCCGGCGCTGATTAACACCAGCCTCTGTTCCAGCAGCGCCTTTGACACAATAGGTCCTGCCGGTACAGAGAACTCCAGCCCCTGAATCAATCCCATTCCACGGTGTCCCCTGACGCAGTCCAATTCCTTTGACAGCTCCTCCAGCTTCTCGTAGAGATAGGCGCCAATCTCCTTTACATGGTCCGTGATACAGCGTTTCTCAAAAATAT
>ERZ506143.158-NODE-158-length-8276-cov-28.824_pt1 | contig 8276 bp, 11 predicted proteins | sample MGYA00513564_ERZ506143 | MGnify/ENA metagenome assembly ERZ506143 | reverse complement strand
CGTCACTGACTCTTAGTAGCGTAGCTTTACCAACTTGAAAAATTGTATAGTTACGACGGCCAGCTTTAAAATTATTGAGTAACGTATCTTGAACTTCTTTGAGAATATTTGAATCTTTGATGGGTAGGACAACTTGTTGCATAGTCTTTTCTCCTTTTCTTGAGATATTAAAGCAGTTATGTTATTATTTTTGTAAGGAAAAAGTAAGGAGATGGTATTGTGAGTGCAGGTAATGTAACTAAGGTTAGCTCGAAGATCACAAGTAAAAATCAGATTACAATTCCTAAAACAGTACGTGAGCTGTTAAAAGTTCGGTCTACTGACACAATTGAATGGCAGATTGAGCCAAATGGTAGAGTAATGATTGTTCGTAGTAAACCTGATCTATGGCAACTTGTTGATGAACAGGAAAAAAAGTTCGGAAATCTCAGTACCACGGAATTTGATTGGGGTAAGGACATAGAAAGTGAAGACTTTGATTAATGAAATTAAAACAAGGCGCTATTTTGTGGATTAATTTAGATCCAGCCAAAGGGACTGAAACTAAGAAAAAGCGACCGTGTTTAGTTGTGAGCAACGATCACTATAATCGCTATTTTAATACGGCGCTAGTTGTACCAATCAGCACTTCTGACAAATATCGCACCCTAGAAAAGTATGTTAAATCTCCGTTATTTATCAGGATAGATAAAGGGGAAATTCACGGAACAGCGCTATTACAACATGTCCGCGCTGTCGATCCCACAAAACGATCAGATGGCGAAGTTGTGGCCACTTTATCCCAGCAAGAAATTAGTTCGATTAGTACAAAGGTCCAACAATTTTTTTAAAAAACAGATGTTATTTATTGATAAAAACAAAAAATAGCCCCCAATGTCTACATTATAGATATTAGGGGTTATTCTTTCAATGTTTTCGAGGGGTTATTTGGTAATTATAGACCCCACTGGTAGGAGCAAAGCTGCTAAAGTGTATAAAAAATGCCATCACCTCAAGCCAAGATAATAGTCTTCATAAGCAACTACCTACCCCAAAAAGTATGTTTTAACAAAAATTCCAATCAATATGACAACAGCTAACAATAGTGTAGTTTTAAAATATGAAACGCAACAAGAGTAAGTAATGATTCGGTGCTGCTCTTGTTATAGGTGTTATTTGAAGATTGTAGGCCCTAAAAAGTGTTATTTTTTCGTGATATATCCTTAGCTTTCATTTTTTCGATTTCTTTGCTGGCTTTCTTCTTCCTATCCCCCAGTGCCTCTAACCAGATACCATTTAAAATTGCCTCTCCCACAATCAATAACGTTAGTTTGGTTAGTAAAGACTGATCCTTAGTAAAGATGATATAAACCATTAATAACAGAAAAGCAATTCCAGGAATCGCTCCAAACCATTTTGGCAAATATCTATCTAAAACGTAAAGTATAGCTACAATCAACATACCCATTAAAAGCCCTTTAAACTCACTCATGTTTTTCCTCCTTAAAATCTTCAATAATTTGTTTTGCTAAGTCTAACGATATTTTTTCGTCAATTACCAATTGCATAATTTTGGTTTCAAAGGTACTTGTATCATTCTGTTCAATTAAATCAATTTTTTGAATAATTTTATTCAAGCGCATTCTGACGGTCGGATAACTTACTTGATATACCTTTGCCAATTGCTTTAGAGAGCCCGAAGCATGTACTAACTGTTTAACAAATTCTTGGTCCGCTTGATCTAGTGTTAAAAACCAGTTCATATTTCTCCCCTCCTTAATTAAATAATATTTATTTTAAGTTAACATTATTTATAATAAATGTAAACAAAAGACATTATTTTTTATGTGTTGACCGATTTAATTTGACTCCGAATTTGACAAAAATAGTCTTTCAAAGCGATAACAATGCCGCTTTGAAAGACTATTTAAAAAGTATTTAGTACAAAATGGTTATTTAGATTTATAGACCTTAAAGCTGCTTTGGGGATTGTAATTTGGTGGTTCTCTATTCAGTTACTAACTGTTGGATAGTGTCGGATATGTGGATTTGTGTTTTATACTTCTTAAGATCATGATTGTTAGTCGCTGTATTTCCCTTATGGTTTAACAAGGAATTTAGCGCTGCTAAGTTGCTAACATAAGTCTGATTAATGTAGGTGCGAGGAACGATACGCGCAACTTTAACATAACTGCCCTTATGATAAGCCATCACATAAGGATCTTTGACCCCAGGATTAAGGCCCGTAGTTAAGGTCAATTTGGTCCATTCATTCCCCATCGTATTATCGGTGAACCAAGCGGTCCAGTAACCATCGGTCGCCTTATTGTTAGGAGAAATTACCTTTTCACTAGGTAATTTAGTGTACCCGACTTTATAGGATAAAAACGGATCAAATCGATCAATCGTCCCAAGACCTTTATAATATCCCAAACATAAAATACCAACACTAACCAGTGCTAGTACGATCAAGCCACCTAAGCCAAAAGTCCAACGACGATAACGACTTTTAAGCTTAACATCATGATCTATCTGGGTGGCCAAAGAGGGTTCTTTATCTTTTTTCATTGCAATCTCCTCGTTAAATAGAAGTTTTTCGAGTGAGATGTTAAACAATTGACTCAAAGCATGCAGGGTCTCTAAACTTGGCATATTCTTGCCAGTTTCCCAAGTTGAGACCGTTTGACGGGTCACATGTAATTTTTGAGCTAACGCTTCTTGGGTTAAGTTAGATTGCCTGCGCAAGGTCTTGATATCGTCTTTAAAGCTCAAATCTCACTCCTCCTAAATCATAATCAAGGATCTAAGGCAATCCTAGCAAGAATTACTAGCATTAGTCACGCAAATGTTACTTGCACAAGCCAATAAAGCCATTCCTCAGATCGTAATAACGTTCTGAAGAATGGCTTTAGAAATGATCAAAGGCCTATTTGTAAGTTATAGATCCTGATTTAGTTTTACTTTCTATGCTTAACAAATAGCAGTAAGACAAGTTGGATCAAGATGATAACAATAAAGAAAACCACTAGCACAATAAAAGCAGCTAATTTAGTTGCTGGCGTTTGAATCGTTCCAGCACCAGCAACTTTTCTAATGAAAATTACAAAGCTTAATATACTGAAGATGATTAGCCAAATAAGATTGCTTAGCCACCAAACTTTTAATTTCATGTGTTTGGGGTTACTCCTTCTTTTGGTAGTAATATGTACTAACTAATTGGCATAATAGAATTATACTGGTCAGAAAGGCAGCCGTCCATATCGAGCCAAAACAGCCACTATTCTTAAAAATCTCCGCGATAGGATATATATCATATGTTGAGAGACGTGTTCTAAGCCCTCGTTCAGTGTTCACCTTGATTAACTATGTTAATATAGACGTATAGACTAACGTAAAGGATGACGTAAAATGGCAAATAAGACAATATCTTCAATAGCTAAAGATTTGAAGATATCACGTGCAAGGGTTTATCAAATCATTGATATGCTTGATGACAACGAAAAACCCTCAAAAGACAGCAATGATAGATATGTAATTGACGATAGTGCTGTCAATGCTATTCGTAAATACTATGCAAATAGTAACACCAAGGCTAAACAAGAAAAAACGTCACCAATTGACGATAAAGTTCTTGATATAATGCGACGTCAACTAGACGAAAAGGATAGACAAATTGAAAAGCTAACTCAATTACTTAACCAGCAACAACAACTCAATTTGTCTACTAGCCGTCAAAACGAAAAACTACTTGATACCACTACGAACAACCCCCTCTCACAGGACGATATCCCCCTTAAAAGCGACGATACAGACGTTTTAAAGCCTACCGAGGGTAATTATAAGGGAGTAGACACTAAGACGCCTAAAAAGGGCTTATTTGGTTGGTTAAGACGTTAAAAATACCCCTTTGTCATATTATCGGCAAAGGGGTATAATACTGTTTGTAACTAAATTAAATAGACAAAAAAATTCCCTCGGAGCCTAAACCGGGGGAACACAGTAACTTCATCAAGTTTATGTGTTCATTTTACCTACTATTGTAAGATTTTTCAAGTAGGTAGAGTTGAATTTTTCTGGAACACGGGGGAGCCAAGCCCCGTTACTAGAGTGGCAACATTCTAGCCAAGCAAGTTAATTCTACCTTTCGAGGACTGACAGCCGGTTAACAAGCTAATGAAAAAAGTCGACAGGTCAAGTGAGAGCCGCCGCTATAAACTCCCACTAGGAATTAACCTATACTTGTATTTAGGTTGGTTCCGAACGTATGCTCCACGCACGGGGCGGGCGGTAAAGCAGTACGAAAGTACAGGGCTATTACGCAAGGCCAGTGATCCAAACAACTAAAAATAAATGATTGCTGGCACCTATAAAGGGTGCTTTTTTTATAGGCTAGATTAGTTAGGCTAATCTACAAGCGCAATAGTAACAATACAAGTGTTTTTACGTGACGGTGATTCGTGACGAACAACAAAAAGTTTTCTTCTTCGCAAAACAAGGGGAAAACTATATCCCGCTCAGGTTCAAGCGCTCTGAACAGCAAAGGTCGAGGCCAAAGTCAAGTTAGTTTTAAATATTTTATAGGTTTTATGGGGCTTAGGGGGAGCTATTTTTGAGTAAGTTTGCGATTAAAAATCATTGGATAGAAGTTGTCTTGGTTGTTTTACTAGTTGGGGTTACAATTTTAAGTATTGGGTGGCATATTTATCGGTATGGTGGTGATTATTACTACATGCGAGTTAATGGTAGTAGTGGATCATTTCCTGTAACAGTTCCAGGTGGGATTACACAGAACGGCTATGTTTATCGTGGTATTGCTAAAGGTAAGTATGGGAATCGGCAACGGTTAGAGGTTCACACGGTTGCTGATGATTTAGGGCCATTTCATAAGGGACAGATCATTAGAATTACATATAATCCTAAATTTGGTGTGACTAATTATAAGAAAGTTAGCCGTGATCAGGTTCCACCTTTGGCTAGAATTCACTAACTTTCCTAAAATAAGAATGCTGTCAAATTAGCCTTTCATCTTATCGCTTCACTTAGACCAATTTGAATTCACAAAGTAAAGAATAAGTACCCCTGCTAACGTCGTGTTAGTGAGGGTACTTTGATTAATGACGATTATGTTAACTAGTGTAGCTTATTTTGCTTAATGAATTTTTGAGTATCTTTCTGGTCTATACTGTATGGCTGGGTTTTAGTTTGGGCATTATATATTTTTATTTTGTGATGGTGATGGTCGGTAAGGTAGAGGTTTTGGTTTAGTAATGTTAACCCCTCTTTAGAATCACTTTTGATACGAAACACGACTTCTTTTGAGCCAAATGGGCTATGGGTTTGTTGGCCATCGATGTAGACGTTGTTTTTACTAGTGTTCCAACCGTAGTTGCCGCCATTGCTGTTGTTGTACTGAGTGAAGGCACCGCCGCTATAACTGGCAAAGGTGGGCTTTAATTTGCCATATAGGTAAAAAGTAGGTTTTCCATTTTCCATGGCGAAAAATGTATTGTAGATTTTGACATCTTGAATATGCAAGTCATCAAGCTGATTGCTCCAAAAGTTTAGTCCTAAAAACAATAAAATAGTTGCCACTAATAGGCCTAAATACTTCAAAATGCTGATACTTTTTCTGTAAAGAGTACTTTTCATAATAATATCCTTTCTCAAAAGTTTATCTTGACCCAAGAGCTCGTCAATACTGATATCAAATATTTTACTGAGTAGTATTAATTTATCGATATCGGGATAACTTTTATTTAGTTCCCACTTAGAAATAGATTGACGCGAAATGTATAATTTTTCAGCTAGCTCATTTTGTGTCAGTGAGTTATCGTGCCGTAATCTTTTTAAGCTTTCAGCGAATGTGATTTTTTCTTACTCCCTTCGTAAATTATGACTTTATTTTATCTTGGTGTTGATATGTAAGCACGCACCAGCTGGTTGCATTGAATGAAATAAGCCTATGATTCGAACATATCCCCGTTTTTAGGGGGGAGCTTAAATAAATCCGTTTTGAAAATTATAGAGGGGGGAGTACAGTTTTTTTTACTGTCTAAATTTAACTAGCACTACGCGTAAGAAATGGACTTTCCCAAAATTTGATTGTTCACAATCAAATTGGCTGTTTTCCTATCAGACTAGGTCAACTTATTGGCAGTATTGACAACGATAAGTATTAGAGCCAGATCTTGCTACTATAAAAACCGAATCTCAATTCGTTGCAGATTCGGTTAGGTTAAGTAAATAAGCATAGTATATAAAAATTAGCCGAGAGGACAAGTTTAGGAAGTTTTAATTCGGCCCATGACTAATTATGCCATAATGAGTTTGAATGGCTTAAAACTCATTTCAGACAGGTATAAGGACTAGCGACTTTTGATTTCCTGTACAAAATGCTGAAACACAGTTGATTGGTCTTGATATTTAATCTTGCTAGTAAATTGTTTTAGTTCTTGATAGCGATTTTCAGCGCTTAACAGTTGTTGTAAGTGAAAACTGTAGAAGTTCTTTTTTAAATCAAATACGAGCGGGGCGGCATTTGGTGAAAATCGGAATTGTACCGTACCGGCCTCACCAAAGAACAGAGTATCGAAAAGTTGTGTCATGAGTATTCCACGTTCTCCGCTAGGAAGCGTCTTGGGCAGGTATAAAGCGGTAATTTCGTTTAGGGTCTTTAACGCCTTAGCAGCCCTTTGATATGAGTTGCCCGAAGCTGATAGTCCAAAATGTCTTATAACTTCAAGCACACTGACTTCATACATCTTGTCGGCTATATCATTTTCGCTGACAAAACTAAAGCAGTAGTCCAGAACTCGCTGTTCGAAAGATTTCAATCCACCAAATGACTTAGCTAAATCGTTACCCTGAACGACCAAATAATCTTGCCGGCTCAAAAGACCGCTAACTGCTTTTTGAGCCTTCTTATTTTTTCCATATCTACACCCACTCACTTTTTTAAAAAGCATCATATATCATAAAACTAAAACAAACAAGTTTTTTAAAATCGTGAGTATTCAGACGTGGTTTTTTAGTTTTATCGGCGCTGTACCCCTTGATATAACTGGATTTCTGTCTCCCCTAAAGTATTTAAAAGTATGTATTCAAAGTATTATATTAACGCGCGCGCGAGAAAAAAATTGAAATTCAAAAAAAAATTGCACTTGAGGTACGGTTAGGGGACGTAACGTCGTCCCCAATCCCCCCTCACTCAAAAAGGAGTGAGCGAATCCCACGCTCACATCTAACTGCGCCTCCCGTGGGTCGTTGCTAAGGTCAAAATCAAGCCCACGGTTAGGAAGACTTCGGGCACGCCCTCAGGCAGAGTTAACAACGGCTAGTATCAGAACTAGTCCTTACTATTCCTTTACTGATTAACAATTGTCTTATAGCTATTGATCATCAGTAAAAGTAAAATTGAGATATTTTTATCGAAAATGAGTATTATTTGATTATGATAAAAAAAAGATTATGATAAAAAGCAATCGACTAACCAGTTTAGGAGAATACTCAATGAAATTACTAAAAAGAATCTGTTCTGACTACTTGCATGGACTAGTATTTTTCATAATAGTATTTTACTTTATGACGGCTAATCCAGATGGCAGTATGCCTCTAAAATGGAGTATTGTTAACGTCTATTGGACTATTTCCTTTCTGATCGCATACCCATTACTGTTAGAGACGGTGCCCAGTATTAAAAAAATCAATTTCCATATGAAGTCTCTGCAATCACGGTCAATTCATATGGAAGATAAGGCCACAAAAAAACTGTCTGATTTGTACCATGATTCAACTAATCCAGTTAGCAACCGAATAGATTTACAAGCCCGCAGTGATTATCAAAATGACTGGCTTAATTTAATAATTAGTTTTTTTGTTAGCGGACTCCTTATCGCCATTTCAATACCAAGTTTGTTTTTTATTGCTTTTAAAAACCTTTTAGGGAGACGAATGTTATGAAAAAACTTTCACTTATGGTAGATTGTAAAATTAATCCGAACGCCCATTTGGATATTGGACAGCCCTAGTTCACAAAAGGTTTCGATTTTAATTCGTTCGGAATAGGTTATACTAGACAAAAGATCAGCTCCTAAAAGATGGGTTTGTGGTAAACACCATTTTAAAGGAAGCTGATCTTTTTTGTCCGAACAGCGTTCGGATTAATTTTACAATCTACCAACATAAATTGAATTAAAAATACAGTCAATTCAACAACAGCAAAAACTGATTTCATGGTTATCATCAGACCGAGTGAAACGAGGTCAATGCGCACTTACACATAGAATTTATTCTATGTT
>ERZ506143.157-NODE-157-length-8350-cov-4.01507_pt1 | contig 8350 bp, 5 predicted proteins | sample MGYA00513564_ERZ506143 | MGnify/ENA metagenome assembly ERZ506143 | reverse complement strand
GCTGCAAGTCAAAGCCGTGAGATGCGCATGGAGTCAGACAAGGCGTGGCAGGAGTTGAAGAACGACTCTAAGAACACCCAGCTGTCTCGCCTCCCAACGTCTCTGGACTCAAGTGCTCGTAAGGTCTGGGACTCATGGTACTATCGTACAGGTAACGCTGACGCTGCAACTCAGCAGACTCAACGCTGGCTGAATGAGAACACCGTAACGTTCCAGTCTGAAGGTTCTGACGGTAAGTCAATCGGCATGGTGTCGAAGCACCAGCTTATGGTCGGGGATAACCCAGAGTCGTGGCAGGTGGGTCGAGACATTATAGACACCGCTCGTCAGCAGCTCATTAAGGCCAACCCTTGGGTAGTGAACTCTCAGTTGTCCGTTGTTGAACAGAACGGCTCTATCTTCCTCCAAGACGCTACGGGGACTATTCGTATTCGATACGATAAAGAACTTGTAGGTAAACTCTACCGCGAACAACAGCAGAAGGCACAAGATGCCGCATATGCTCAGGCAGAACGTGATGCTAACAAGCGCGCGCGTATCGTCGGGACTAAAGCTGCTGGTGACAAACGTCGAGCTGACCGAGAGGCCAACATCGAGAAGCGCGGTGGGATGTACAATGACGTCTCACTGGAGGGTATCGCAAACGTACTAATCGGTAAGGAGTAAACATGAAGAACGGGACAGCCAGTGAGAGACTGGCAGAACTGTCAGTAGCTGAAGAGTCTGGCTGTATCCGATTCACAGGCCACTTAGACGGAGAAGGATACGGAAGGATAATGGTAGCTAGGGTTAAGTATATGGCACATCGTCTCTCCTACTCCCTAAATAATGGGCCAATACCAGATGGTTATGTTGTTAGGCATAAATGTGATAACCCATCATGCATAAATCCTGAACACCTTGAAGTAGGAACGCAGGCTGACAACATTGCAGATAAGGTTTCCAGAGGCCGACAGGCAAGAGGTAGTGGAGTAGGCAGAGCTATACTGACAGAGGAATCTGTTAGAGAAATACGCTCCAGCCCATTAAAAGTATCTGAGCTTTCCACCTTATACGGGGTAAGCGTCGTTTCCATACGAAATATATTAAGGAGAAAGACATGGCAACACGTGGTGTAAGGAATGCAAATCCGGGCAATATCCGTAAGTCCAAAGACCAGTGGGAAGGTGCTATAGGCGATGATGGTGCATTCGTTATCTTCGACAGTCCTGAATCTGGGGTCCGAGCATTAGCGAAAAACCTTCAAAGCTACGGTCGCCAAGGTTATGACTCTATCGAGAAGATTATCAACCGATGGGCACCTCCTAACGAGAACGACACTAAGTCCTACATCGACTCGGTGGTGGCTGCGACTGGCATCCCTGCTACCCAGAGTCTAGACCTCTCTGACCCGGACACCCTGTCTTCTCTGGCACAAGCTATCAGCTTCCATGAGACAGGCTCCCGGTACGACCCTGAAGTCTACCAACAGGGAGTCGCAAGAGCACTCAACGGTATCAGCCCAAAGACTCCACCAGTAAGCGCTAACGTATTTGACGCACTCACGGAAGGACTCAAGTCTAAACCTAAAGTAGCTCTTGGTGAGAACCTTCCGACCGCTGCTGGTCTGAACATTGAGGGTCAAGCACCTGAAGCTCCTAACGAATCGTTCGGTGAGATGTTCTATAAGGCTACTGGAGAGACCATGCAGGAGCGAGAGGATCGCTCTACGTGGTTCGGTTTCGGTTCTGCTGCAGAAGCTGAAGTGAAGAACTCTATGGTCGGCGTGGCTATCCGAGCTGGCCAGACTGAGGACTCACTGGATGTCATTGGCGATGTGTTCAACCCAACCCGATGGAACAACCATAAGTGGTCTCGTGAGGAGCTTGACCAGATTCGTAACGCTGGGGTTCTGCCTCAGTATTACGGAGTCATTACTGGTGGCTCCCCTCAGAACCTGACCGAGCTTATTAACTTGGCGCTTGAGAACCAGAAGTTGGACCAAGAGAAGGCCAAGGCTGGGACTGGCGCTCAACTGGCGGCTGGTGTGATTGGTGCTGGCGTGGACCCTCTGACTTACGTTCCTATTGCTGGGCAGGTAGGTAAAGGTGGGAAGCTAGTCAACAAGATGTTCACTGTGGCTGCTCAGTCTGGTGCTCTGGCTGGGGCATCAGAGATTGCTCGAACCTCAGTTGCTGGTGGGGACGCTCATGTGGCTGAGGCAATTATGGGCGGTGCTCTCTTCGGCGGGGGAATGACAGCTATCGGGGACGCTATCGGTAAGGCCTTAGGCAAGTCAACCAACGAGTTCGCTGGGCCAGCCACACGTCTGGAAGCCCGTGAGACTGCACGTAATGTTGATGGTCATGATCTGTCGCGTATGCCAATCCGTGAAGGAGAGGAGACCTTTAGTCACCAAGGCGTTAAGTTCGCTGACGTGCCGAATGAGCCGGGTAGTGTACGATTAGAAGATGGTTCAATCCTGATTGGTGAGAACCCTCTGAACCCTAAGACACGTAAAGTCTTTGACGAAGTGATTGAGCCTGAACGTGCCGCTGCTGGTGTGAACCTTGGTGGGCTGACTGAGATTGGCCTGAAGCTGCTTCGGTCCGAGAACCCTGAGATTCGTGGAGTCGCTGCTGACTTAGTGCGTTCACCAACTGGTATGCAGTCCGGTGCCTCAGGTAAAATCGGGACCACTGCGTCAGACGTATTCGAGAGACTTCGTGCTGTGGACCATCGGTTCTACAACGACATCGACGATGCGGTTACTGAGGCACTCAAGGATCCGTACTTCCAGACAGCATTCTGGCGAGACTCTGGCGCATTCCGTCAGGACATCTACCAGCGTGTGTCTATGGCTATCGAAGATGGTAGTGGGAACCTGAAGGCTGAACTGACTCCGGGAGAACTGAAAGTCTATGACCTACTGAAGAACCAGTTCGACGCCAAGCGTGAGATGATGGAGAACCCAGCGATGTTTGGTCGTCCAGACGCTCAGTCTATCTTTCCGGGTAGCCGCTTCAAGGGAACCTACGTCCCGCATGTGTATAGCAAACAGATGAAGGAGCTGTACATCAAGGAGCTTGGAAGTCCAGAGGCACTACAGGAGGCCATCAAGAAGTCATGGTTGACCAGCTATGCGTCTCGACATGAGGTCAAGAAACGTGTGGACGAGGCACTATTAGAGGCTGACCCTACGTTGACTCCAGAAGGACTTGCGGCTGCGGTCGATAAGTACGCCAACGATAAGGCTTATGGTATCTCTCACACCGAGCAGTTCGAGCGTTCATCCGTAATGGAGGAGAACATCAACGGGCTGGTGGGTCTGGAGAACAACAGCTTCCTTGAGGCTCGTAACCTGTTCGATAGCGATATGTCAATCGTTCTTCCTAACGGTCAGACCTTCAGTGTCAACAACCTGCGTGAGTGGGACATGGACAAGATTGTCCCGGCCTACAACCGTCGAGTTAATGGTGATATTGCTATCATGGCTGGTACAGGCAAGACCACGAAGGAAATGAAGGACTTAGTTGAGACCATGATGAACAAGGCTGGTGATGACGGAAAGTTGAAAGGTGAAGTATCTACCTTACGTGACACCCTGAAGATTCTCACTGGTCGTGCTCGACGTGATGGTGCTGATGATGTGGCCTTCGCTACCGTGATGCGCACTATGACAGACCTATCGTTCTTCGCTAAGAATGCCTACATGGGTGTTCAGAACTTAACGGAGATTGGTGGTATGCTGGCTCGTGGTAACGTTCGTGCACTGCTACACGGAGTACCGATGTTCCGTGACCTAGCCTTCCGTAACAAGAAGGTCGGGGCCGCAGAGATTAAGGACCTGCACAATGTTATCTTTGGTAAGGAACTGGACGACTCAATCCGTCCGTCTAAACAGGATGTTATCGACCGTCTGCGATCTTACAGTGACCTAGGTCGCGGGGCCGCTACAGCTCTGGGGACTGCCAAGTATTACACTGGTGAGCTTGCAGTACGCTCTCCGTTCACTAAAGTCCTCAACGGCACGACCAACTACCTGTTAGATGCTGGACGTCAGGGATTCCTGTCTGACATCGTGGAGCATAGTCTGACTGGCAGTAAGCGTCGGTTCGATGACCGCTGGCTTAAGACCGCTGGTATCTCCGATGAGCAGTGGAAGGGCATTAAGTCCCTAATCCGTGAGTCAGTGACTCGTGGTCCAGACGGGAAGTACACCATCAAGGATAAGAAGGCGTTTAGTCAGGACCCAAGGGCTATGGACCTGTGGCGTATGGGTGACACCATCGCTGACGAGACGTTACTCCGGCCTCATAAGCTGTCAAACATGGACGCCAAGGCTTACGGTCCTCTCGCTAAGACTGTCCTTCAGTTTAAGAACTTCGTCATCAAGTCCATCAATGGACGTACCATGCGAACATTCTATAACGCCACGAAGAACAACCGAGCGATGGATGCTGCACTGTCTACTGTGATGTCTATGGGTCTTGCTGGTATCTACTACATGGCTCAGGCGCATGTCAAGGCTTACGCTATGCAGGATGGTAGAGACCGTGACTACCTCAAGCAAGCTCTGGACCCGACGATGATTGGATATGCAGCTCTATCACGTAGTTCACATCTTGGTGGACCACTTGGGGTAGCTAACATTCTTGGGGGTATCGCTGGGTACGAGGACACTAAGATGCTCCGTTCGTCTATCCTACCTCGTTCGCCTACAGAGAAGCCTGAACGTGCCATCGCGTATGGTGCAGCTACAAGTGACCCTGTGATGAATGTTGTTGGTAACTTCTTGGAGCAGGTTCCAGCTTTCGGATATGCTGCTAACGTTGGCGCTTCGGCTTACAACTTGGCTGGCTACCTCAAGGCTGATACTCGTGTCAACGAGCGAGACTACATGACCGGGATGTATAATACGTTCCGTGAACTGGTCCCGAATGACCCGATTACCCAGAAGTTGCTGCTTGGAACGTTTGAGGAGCAGGGTATCCACATCAAGGACTAAACTATCACTATAGGAAACGGGAGGCGCTACCATAGGTCTCCCTTTAATTCATAACAGGAGGCATAATGTCCACGATTACACAATTCCCTTCAGGAAACACTCAGTACAGGATTGAGTTCGACTACCTATCCAGAACGTTTGTTGTTGTTACGCTGGTGAATAGCTCTAACCCTACCCTGAACCGTGTACTGGAAGTTGGTCGAGATTACCGATTCCTTAATCCAACGATGATTGAGATGTTGGTTGGCCAATCAGGTTTCGACATCGTTCGTATTCATCGTCAGACTGGAACTGACTTAGTGGTAGACTTCAGGAATGGCTCAGTGTTGACAGCTAGTGACCTGACCAATGCAGAGCTTCAGGCTATCCATATTGCAGAAGAAGGTCGAGACCAAACGGTTGACTTAGCGAAGGAATATGCCGATGCTGCTGGTAGCTCTGCTGGCAACGCTAAGGATAGCGAGGACGAAGCACGGCGAATCGCTGCGAGTATCAAGGCATCTGGTCAAATTAGCTATATTACCCGTCGCTCCTTCGAGAAAGGCTTCAACGTTACAACATGGAACGAGGTCCTGCTATGGGAAGAGGATGGTGATTATTACCGCTGGGACGGTACGCTTCCAAAGAATGTTCCTGCTGGTTCAACACCTGAAACATCTGGTGGCATTGGTCTTGGTGCGTGGGTTAGCGTTGGTGATGCAGCATTGAGAGGAAACCTTGCAGGTGATAATGGCTCTGATTATGTTCACTTTAAAAAACCATACCATGGGACAGTAAAGCAAAAAGTATCTGATTATTTAAATCAAGAAATTAATGTGGATGACTTTGGTGCGTATGGTGATGCATATTTATTAAATGGGGAAGTTAACCCTTCTCGTCACGATGATACGGCAGCATTTCAAGCAGCTTTGGTCGCAGCTTGGCGTGCGGGTGGTGTTAAAGTAGTGGCTACTCCGTGGAAAAGCTATTACATCGCAGGCAAGGTTTATGTACTGGCTTCAGAATCTTCATCTGACATGGAAGCAAATAATTTCCCTAAGCGTCGGATGCAAGTGATAGATTTTCAGGGCGCTCGTATCGTAGGGCGTGACGACACTTCCGACACAACTAACGTGTTCATTGAGACAGGCTATATAACTTCTACTGGTGCTATCTCTTCGGTTTTTGGAAAATCTGAGGAAGAGTATCTAACCATAGGAACAGCAATCCGTAATGCTACGTTGATTAACTTCTACCAAGGTTTCCGTTTGCGAGATCATGTATTCGGATGTGAAGTAACTGATATTGTCGGTCAGGATGTACAACAATTATTGTACACCCGTAGATGCTCCTATTCGTTGTTACGTAACCTGCAATGTAACGGTACATTTACCGCTGGTCTACATCGTTATGATATTGGAGAAGAAGCAAACATTCAGCCGCTGGTGTCTGTTCATACCGGTGAATGTGATGTGGGAATTAAGTTTGAAGGGGCTGTTGAAGCTCTTACGATGTTCAACTGTGGCATTGAAAGTTTTCGTACTCACGGTGTTTGGATTGCAGGTGCATACAACATTAAATTTGACTCTTGCTACATTGAATCTAACCATCCAAGTGTATATGGATGTATTGCTACAAGTGCCAATAACATTACTCTGGATAACAACTGGATTTACGGCTCATCATTGAAGATGTTTGGTGGTTTTGACGATAACACCAACGTTCGTATGCAGCCCAATAACCGTATTGGAGGAGGGGCAGTTTGGTGGGACCTTAACGAAGGGTCGCCGTACAACCTTTCCGACATTCACTGGCAAACAGATATAAAACCAGGCGGTACAACACTACCTGCTGCATCCGCTAAAGAGGCCAGCACAGTAGACCAGACTATAGTCTTCTACCACCCGGATTTAGGACTTAGTTCAGTTGTAGGGAAAGCCAAGCAGACCAGTAAATACCACCCACAGCTTGTTAACGGGAAGATGAGTAACGGTAGCTCTGCTGCACATACAGTTGGCGCAAGTGTCTCTACAGAGGTTTCAGGTTCAGAAACCAGAGCGAAATGGACAACACAGATTCAATATTCAGATACCCAATTGCTTTTTCTCGCCCTTAAAATAGACCATAACTTGGGGACATGGTTTTGGCTCGGACATGTAGCCGGAGGGACCGCGGTGGCGCTTTCCACGTCTGATATATCGAAGCCCCCAGTGATAAGCAACGAAGATGGGTTCGTTGTGGTAAGAAGTCCGTATTTAGCCACTCCTATTGGCATACATGGTGGAGAAATAAGGATTATTTGACAGAATAACACCGCCGAAGCGGGTTAGTTTTATCATCAGAAGGGTATTGAGGTAGAGGCTAACTACACGCTGACCAACGTATGGTAACAACTTTGGGTCACGGACGACCCGCTTTAAACTGGAGGTTTTATGATTGAGTTAGACTTCAAGAATGAGGTCCTTAAAGCCTCTCCTATCGTCGGGACCGCTGCGGCTGATGGTGCCAGTCGGTTCTTCTTCGGACTTACACTGAACGAATGGTTCTACGTTGCAGCTATTGCGTACACCGTTGTCCAGATTGGTGTGCTAGTCTACAAAACGATTAAAGGAGGTGGTAAAACATGACGCAGATGGACTTAGAGAAGTTCCTCTTGATGCTTGATACTGAACGTGCTCGACTCATGCTGCAAGACTTGCGGGATGACACTAAGCGTTCACCTCAGCTCTACAACGCCATTGAGAAGCTGCTTGCTCGTCACAACTTTGTGTTAAGCAAGGTGTCTGTGGACGAGAAGACGCTGGCTGATATGGAGGCTCTGAACGCAGAGTACGATAAGGTGCTTTCAGCGACTGAGGATAATGACACCGGGTATGGTGTTCAATAAGTGTTAGACTCAAGGTCATTACCGTATGTAGTGGCCTTTATGGTTAGCACTAACTAGTGGAGGAGACTCTACGTGAAATCTGATAAACCGGGAGGGCAACTATGCTCGAATTTTTAAAGAGAGCGGCTCCGTGGTTACTCGCAGCAGTGATGTTTGCTGGTGGCTACCACACCGCTAACAATAAGTGGGAGGCTAAGGTAAATGCAGAATACACCTCGAATCTTAAGGCATCGGAAGATACAAGGCTTGCTGTCCAAGCTGAAGTCAACAAAGTGTCCAAACGGTTTCAGGACGAAATGTCCTCGCTGGAAGGTAGCACTGATAGGATTATTGCTGACCTTCAGTCTGACAATAAGCGGTTGCGCATCCGAGTCAAACCTACGAGTGGAACCACGCAAAGTGACGGTCGATGCGTCATTGATGGTTACGCCGAACTTGACGAACGAGATGCTAAACGTCTTATCTCCATCGGACTGAAAGGAAGATCGGAAGAGCGT
>ERZ506143.144-NODE-144-length-9734-cov-3.46844_pt1 | contig 9734 bp, 9 predicted proteins | sample MGYA00513564_ERZ506143 | MGnify/ENA metagenome assembly ERZ506143 | reverse complement strand
AAAGATTAAATTCTTCCAGGATTTAAGCCTGTCCGTTAACACTATGTGGCCAGCCGGTCCTATCTCCCAGGCGTTTGCGGCCGCAGCCGGACATCAGGTATTCTTCATAATCACGCTTTCCACCACATCCGCCACATGCTCGCAGGCATCGCAGCATTTCTCCAGGTATACGTAAATCTCCCTCCAGGCAATGATTTCAATAGGGTCCGTCACCTCGGCGTGGAGACTGCGCATGGAATCAATGAACAGACTGTCGCCTTCCTCCTCCAGAGCGTTAATCTCGATAATCAGACCGTGAAGGGTTTTGGATTTTCTGAAGTCCGCAAATTCCTCCATGACCTCCTTAAGCGCCTCACAGCAGCGGATGATGACCTTTATGAAGGCAAGGGCCTCGGGGCGGATTTGCTGAACATTGTTTATGTAAATACGAATCAGCACATCCTCAATCTTGTCCGTCACCTCGTCAATACTCTGGCTCAAAAGAATGATATCCTCCCGCTCAATAGGGGTGATAAATGCCTTGACTAACACCGCCATCATCTCATGCTTTTTCTTATCCGCGTCATGTTCAATCCGGTGCAGCTCGTCCAGCTTGTCCTGTAAAAGCCCTGTATCAAAATGGTTCAGATTGCCCTCCAGCATTTTAGCTGCCTGGCACCCGCACTCAACGCACTCAATGAAATTCTGAAAATAATAACTATCACTTTTCTTAGACATCTTATCTTCTCCTTTGCTTATCCATGGAACAACATCATAAACAGCTTCGCCATCAGGAATCCAATGATACCGCAGCCAGGGAATGTCATGACCCAGGTCATCACCATATCCTTAACCACGCTGAAGTTAATGGCCGACAGACGTTTCACCGCTCCCACGCCCATGATGGCTGTGGTTTTAGTATGTGTGGTACTGACAGGAATACCGAAAATGGAAAATCCGAGAAGACAGGCAGCTCCCGCCATATCCGCGGAAAAGCCCTGGTATTTCTCCAGCCTTACCATATCCATACCCACGGATTTGATGATTTTCTTTCCTCCAATGGAAGTTCCCAGGGCCATGGCGGCCGATCCCAGCAAAAGCATCCACAGTGGAAACCGTACTCCCTGGGTATTGCTGGACCCGTTCACCATACAGATACCCAGCAGCATGACTCCCATGAATTTCTGTCCGTCCTGGGCACCATGCATGAATGCCATGGCGGCGGCTCCGCCAATCTGGGCATACCGGAAGAATCCGGTGGTTTTCCGGCGGTCCATATCCCGGCAGGTCCAGGCCACCAGCTTGCAGGAAAGGTAGCCGCTTAAAAATCCCAATACAACGGAAAAAATCAGACCATAAACCACCTTTATCCACTCTGCCGAGTTAATGGCAGAAAATCCTCCGCGGATAGCCACGGCAGCTCCGGTAAGGCCCGCTATCAGCGCATGGCTCTCACTGGTAGGACATCCAATGGAAACAGCAAAGGATGACCATACCACAATGGAAAAAAGCGCGGCACACAGGGCAACCAGAGCAATCGAAGTATCTTCCCCAAAATTGACCATATTGGTAATGGTCATGGCAACCGTGGAATTCACCATGGTCATCACAACCACCCCTGCGCAGTTGCATACTGCCGCCATTGCAATGGCCAGATTCACATCCAGGGACCTGGTTGACACGCATGTGGCAATGGCATTTGGCGCATCCGTGATACCATTGACACAGATGACCCCAAGGGTCAGAAGAACTGTTATCAACAATGCCGGATTTGTCACCAGCTGCCGCAGGAAAAAGGAAAACGACATGTCCATAATTCTTTTTTACCTACTCTCTTAATTATTTACTTTATCTTTACGTAAACTTTACAAACCCATGATTTTAATTCTAGCACGGTTTTTTATGGTAGTAAAGTTCAATTTCGTTAAGAAACAGAGGAAAATATTCGTCTTTGGATAATAGAAATGCTATGGGGTAAAATGGAAAACGCCTGCATTATCCATATATAGATAATGCAGGCAATGCAGACCGTGCAAAAATGTTTGCAGTTTCTTTAATATATTTTCAGAGAAAATATACTCCGATTATTGATAATGTTTTATCTCTCATCCGGGTTTCCTGTTTATTCTTGAAGCTGCGGGCCGCCTTTTCCAGTCTGTTCCTCACAAGACAGACAGGTCCGGTCCGATTTTCCCAGTCCATCCCTCCTGAGCCGGTCAGCTCAGTCCGGTCAGCCCCACATCCATGCTTCCGGAACGGAATCCTTCTGCATCCAGGGTTATATACACAAACCCCATTTCCTTGAGACGGCTGACGATTTCCTTCCGGCATTTCATAAATACATCAAAGGCTTCCGGGTCCAGTTCCAGGCGCGCGATATCTCCGTGAAGCCTGAGACGTACATTGCCAGGAACCATGGTTCTGACATAAGCTTCTCCCGCTCCGATTCTTCCCAGCACCTCATAATCCAGGACAGCGCCGTAAGGCAGGCGGGTAGCCATACAGGGAGTGGACGGGCGGGATGCCACCGATATTCCGTACTCTGATGCCAGGGCCTTTACCTGGGCCTTGGTTATGCGCAGCTCTGCCAGGGGACTAATGATTCCCAGCTCCTTAAGCGCCTGGATTCCGGGGCGGTATACATGCATATCGTCCTCATTGGTGCCGTCCAGAATATACCGGATTCCCCTGGCCTGTGCCAGTTCTGCCAGCTTGGAAAACAGATGGCGCTTACACAGATAGCAGCGGTTTACCGGGTTATTTTTGATTGCCTCCTGCTCCAGCTCGTCCACGGTAATGACTTCATGGATTCCCCCCAGCTCCCCTGCCACGCGCCTGGCTATCTCCAGGTCGCAGGAAGGATGCAGGCGGCTGTCAAACGTCACGGCGTATACGTTTCTTCCCGTATGGGCGGCTGCGTCTGCTGCTGTCTTTAGAAGCAGGCTTGAATCCACTCCGCCGGAAAACGCAAGGCATATATCCTCTTTGGCCAGCTGCTCCATCCTGGCCTCCAGACACTTTTTCATATGATCCAGAGATGGCCTTTCATCACTGTAGCTGTTATTTACCGTATTCATACAAATCTCCTAATCTGACATTATCTGTATCCATTAATCCTGCCGGCTTTCCTCTGCCTTCCTACGTACCTGATGATACGCGGTCTGAAAATCCGCGCCCTGTTCCATACAGATACGCCGGATGCTTTCATATTCAGGATAGAAGAACTTTCTGCCTTTGTAAGCGCACATCTTCACATCCGCCGGCCCGTAACTGGTTTCCACCTGGATTTCACTCCGCTCAAGAACAGTCCTCTCCGTTGGATAACGGCGGATTCCGATGGTGGTGGTCTGGGTCAGTATGATTTCCTCCATGGCCTCTATGGATGACTCACGGCAAAGCACGGACATCATATAGGCAGGACGGTTTTTCTTCATGTGAATAGGGGTATACCACACATCCGCGGCCCCGGCATCAAGGAGCATCTCCATGGTAAGGCCCAGCATTTCCCCTGTACAGTCATCCAGGTTCGTCTCCAACACCCACATGGTATGGTCCTCATCCTGTGAATTCTCCAGCAGCATGGCCCGGAGCACATTCGCCTGTTTAAAGACCTTGTTCCCCGCCCCCATTCCTATCTTAAGCAGACGGCAGGAAGCCGGAAGCCGGTCCTTTGTCCGCAGCGCGGCGGCAATGGCTGCCCCGGTAGGCGTAACCATTTCCCCGTCATTGTCTGTAAAATGCAGCTTAAGTCCATAGGAGGAAGCAATATTAGCCGTAGCCGGTACAGGAACCGGCAGTACACCGTGCTGGCAGCGGACATGGCCGTGGCCTTCAGACAATGCGGAAACCACCACATCCTCCACGCCCAGATTGTCCATACAGACTGCCACGCTGATAATGTCCACAATGGAATCAATGGCTCCCACTTCATGAAAATGAACCTGCTCAACAGGAAGCCCATGGGCCTTGGATTCCGCCTCCGCCACAATGCGGAACATGGTCCGGGCCATTTCCTTCACCCTTTCATTGGAATCCAGATGGTCTATGATATGATAAATGTCGTGGAGGTTCCGGTGAGTATGGGAGTGAGAATGGCCGTCCTCATGCTCATGGCTGCGCTCGTGCTTATGCCCATGACAATGCTCATGTACCTCTGAATGCCCACAGCTGTCTACGCGCTCATACGCATCTTCCCGCCGATGCGTATGAGCGTGGCTGTGTCCATGCCCATCCGCCTCCAAATGCACATCAAAATCAAAGGCATCCAGACCGCACACCACCTTCCGGCCAAAATGCAGATGGTATCCATCCACTCCCAGGCTCTCCAGCGCATTCTCCAGCACCTGCCTGTCCGCTCCCAGGTCAAGCAGGGCTCCTACCGTCATGTCCCCGCTGATACCCGAATTACACTCCAGATATAAAATCTTTCCCATTTTATCTCACCGCCATTTTGTTTATTTGGGCCGCCAGGTAGCCGGCCCCGTATCCATTGTCAATATTAACCACCGATATCCCGTTGGCACAGGAATTAAGCATTGTAAGAAGTGCCGATAACCCATGGAAGCTGGCGCCGTATCCCACAGAGGTGGGGACTGCCACCACAGGGCATTCCACCAGGCCTGCTATCACCGTGCCCAGGGCGCCTTCCATTCCGGCCACCGCCACAATGCAGTTAGCCTTGCCCAGGCGTTCCCTCTGGGCCAGAAGCCTGTGGATTCCGGCAACTCCCACATCAAATATCCGGTCTGCTCTGCATCCGAAATATTCAGCGGTCTGGGCTGCTTCCTCGGCCACGGGTATGTCCGCCGTGCCTCCCGTGCACACTGCCACACACCCCCTGCGCTCTTTACCCGGCTTCTCCACCTTGAGTATCCGTGATATGGGATCATACACCACCTCCGGCACCGCTGTTCTCACCAGCTCAGCCTGGCTCTCAGAAGCCCTGGTTCCCAAAACCTCCCCGTCTCTCTCATAAAATTTCTTATAAATTTCCAGCAAATACGCATCCGGTTTTCCCTGGCAGAATACGGTTTCCCCAAAACCGGAGCGCAGCTTCCTGTGATGGTCCAGCTTGGCATATCCCAAATCCTCATATGGCAGGTTCTTAAGCCGTATCTGCGCGTCCTCTATCTCAACACTGCCGGACTTTACCTGTTCCAGTAATTCCCTGACATCCATCTTTCGTTCTCCTCTCTCAAATCCATACGGTTAAGCTATCCGTTCTCAAATCAGCCACCCTGCCGCAAACACGTTCCAGCAGCTCCTCTGAATGGCTGACCACCAGCAGACCCAGCTCCCGCGTCTTCACTTCCTCCAAAAGGAATCCCCAGATTTGGCTCTGGGTGATAAGGTCCAGCATGGCGCTTATCTCATCTGCCAGAATGAACCGGGTGCGCTTACCCAGGGCCCTGGCTATACAGAACCGCTGCAGCTCCCCTCCGGACAGCTCTCCCGGATACCGGTTCAGCCAGTCCGGTTCGATTCCCAGGCCGCGGACCACCCGTTCCTCCACAGCATCCCCTTCCCTCAGCACCTCCCGCATCTTAAGACGGGGATTTACCGACAGCTCCGGATGCTGCCATATCATCTGCACCGGATTGTAACCGCCCCAGGAAGAAATACTTTTTCCGTCTAAGGCCACAGTCCCATGGTCTGGCTTCTCATAACCAGCCAGTATCTTGCAAAAAGTAGTCTTTCCAAAACCGCTGGGAGCCTTCAGCCCCACACGTTCCCCGCTTTCCAGACTCATGCTGACATTGTTCAGTATTTTCCGGTTCCCATTGTCGTATTGAAACGAAATATTCATTGCTTCCAGTCTCATACTCCCGCCTTCCTGCATTTTACCATGCCGCCGCGAAAACTGCGATAGGAAATTTCCTGAAGACAGCCCTCGTCCATATCCGGGCAGCGGGGCCCATAGGGACATCCCGCGGGCATATCCGCCGCATAGGGCTGGGTTCCGGACGCTGCCTTAAACCCGTGTCGGGGCATGGCCCGGAAAAGAGCTCTGGTATAGGGATGACGAAGCCTCTGTTCATCCTCAAAATCCGCTGCCAGGGCTTCCTCCACATTGGTACCCGCATAAAATACCACGATTCTGTCAGCCACCTCCAGAGCCAGCTCCAAATCATGGGTGATGAGAAGAACCCCTGCCCCCTCGTCCGCTATCTCCCGGAAATGGTTGAACACACGCCTGGCCGCTCTGATATGAAGCCCCGGAGTGGGTTCGTCTGCAATGACTAGTCTGGGATGCTCCATCACTGCGGTTGAAATCAGAACCCTTCTGGTCATTCCCCCGGACAGTTCAAAAGGATACAGTCCCTCCGTATCCTCTCCCAGACCATAGCGCCCCAGAGACTCACGGCAGCGCTTCACGCTCTCCTTATCCTTTTGTCCCCTTCGTACCTGCTCCCCCACCTTCATCAGCGGATCCAGATAGGACACGCTCTGAGGTACCAGTACCATCCGGCTTCCCCGGAGCTGTTCCTTCCGCTTCTGGTTCAGGATTTCCCCCTCAAAGAAAACCGTCCCCTGACAGGCGGCATTCTGCGGCAGAAGTCCCATGACCGCATGGGCAAGAAGGCTCTTTCCCGAACCGCTGGAGCCGGCTACGGCCACCACCTCATGTTCCCGTACCTTTATGTTCAGGTCCCGAATCACGGGAAGTTCCCTCTGGCGCCATCCCCCCACATACTGGGAAAATGAAATCATCAGGTGCTCCACCGACAATATGACTTGTTTTTCTTCCATGACAACCTCCTACAGAACAAACCCCTGCAACAGTGCAGGCAGAGATTCTACAGATGGGCCTGGGCCGGGTCCAGCAGACGGCTCAGCGTATCCCCGATAAAATGGAACAGGACCACCACAAATACCAGCAACAGCCCCGGAAACAGGGCCAGCCACCATTTTCCCATGACCAGGTATTTCATGCTCTCAGACAGGATAACGCCCACCGCGGGCTGCTCCGGCGGCAGTCCGAAGCCCAGGAAGGTTATGCTGGCCTCATGAAGGATTGCATGGGGAAACAGCAGGACCATGCCCACAAACAGCTGGGGCAGAAGATGAGGCGTCATATGTTTGAGGGCAATATAAAGCCTTCCCTTTCCCAGCTTCTTGGCAACCTGTATATACTGGCTCTCACGAAGCTGCATGACCTCCCCCCGCAGAAGCCTGGCCAGGGATGTCCAGTGGGTCAGTGAAACGCCAATCAGTACACCCCAGAATCCCTTTCCCACTGCAAAGGAAATGAGAATCAGCAGCAGGATATGGGGTATTCCCATGACCAGATCAATGATTCCCCCTATGACAGCGTCCGTAGCCCTGCCCAGACAGGCGGCCATGGTTCCCATGATAAAGGCCACCACCGCGCTGAAGCATGCTGTCAAAAGCCCAATGCGTATGCTGATGGATAAGCCTGTAAGGCTGCGGACGAACATATCCCGTCCCATCCAGTCCGTTCCAAAGGGATAGGCCAGGCTGGGCGGCAGATTCTTTCTGGTGAAATCCGTGGCCAGTGCCCGCTCCTTTAACACCTGGCCGGCAATGGCAATGGCCGCCAGCAGGATGACCGATACCGCCAGCAGCACCGCCATGGCCTTGCGGCGGTTCCATCTGTGTCTTTGTGCGTTCATCCCCTGCTCCTCCTGATTCTGGGATCCACCGTTCCATACAAGAGGTTGGCGGTAAAGTTCCCTAAAAATACAATGGCCGCGCTGATGATTGTAATTCCCATCAAAAGCGGCACATCCCCGCCCAGTCCGGCCGTCACAGCAGCCTGTCCCAGGCCCGGATAGGAAAATACCTGCTCCACCAGCACGGAGCCTCCGAATATCTCGCTGACAGAGGCAAACTGGAGCGTCATGGCAGGAAGAAGGATGTTGCGGATTCCATGCCTGCGGATAATGGACCATTCCGACTCCCCCCTGGCCCTGGCAAACAGTACATAATCACTTTCCATGACCTCTGCCAGCTTCTCCCTTGTGTGGAGGGCAATGTTGGAGATGCCTGTAATGGACAATGCAGCCCCAGGCAGTATGCCATGAATCAGGCGGTCCTTCATGGTCACAGCCGACGCCTCCACCCCGATTGGAACGGAAAGTCCTATGGGGAGCAGCTTAAGCCAGACCGCGAATACAACCAACAGCACCAGGGCCACCCAAAAGGCCGGCGTACTGGCAGTTACCAGGGCATAGGAAGAAATAATACGGTCCGCTGCCTTTCCCTTTTTTGCCCCGGCTATGATTCCCATAAGGAACCCAATGAATCCGGACAAAATCCAAGCCGCCGCCATAATCCAAAGGGAATTGGCCAGCTTCTCCCCGATTACCTGGGCCACGGGCCTGCGGTACAAAAGGGAGATACCCATATCCCCCTTAAGAAAATCACCGGCCCAGGCCAGATAACGGGTTACAGGCGGCGTGTTGACTCCCCAGTATTCCTGGAGCCTGGCAATCTGCTCGCTGCTCATGCTGCCAAGGGCCGCCTGCCCCACATTGGTGGTAAGGGGGTCCAGCGGAGAGACCGACACCAGGAAAAACGCCGCCATACTCACCAGAACCAGCAGGACCGCCATCCGTATGAAACTAACACCCGCCTGTTTCCAACTCATGATTTTATCCTTCCTGCATACATTCAACTATGTCTTCTTTTATTCCCAGCTCCACTGGTCCACATTATTCACTATGGACCATCCGTGGCCATGGGGATGGATTTTCTGCTCCGCCACCTTAAGTCCGTCCCCGGACCAGTACAGATGGTCTATATTAACCAGCCAAATCCACGGTATATCCCCGTCCTGGGTCACTCCCGCAGTCCCGTCCCACTGGGCCTTCTTCCACAGCTCGTAAGAATTCTCCAGATTCCCGCTGGCCAGGGCCTCGTCCATGTACCGGTCCACGCTGTCATTGGCATAGGGAGAATACTCCGCCAGGCCGGTATCCTTCATGGTATGGTAAATATTGTAGAGCTCCATAGGCGTATGGGCGCCCCAGCCCCACATAAGCGGCTCTGTCTGGGCGCGGTCATAGGCGTCATCCCAGCCAACGCCCTCTATCTTTACATCAATTCCCACTTCCTTAAGCTGGTTGGCAGTATCCGCCGCCAGAGCCTGGCGTACAGAATCGCTGGCCGGGTACATCAGTGTAAATCCGGCCCTGACGCCATCCTTTTCCCTGATTCCGTCTGAACCTGCCTTCCATCCGGCTTCCTCCAGAAGCTCTGCTGCCTTTTCCGGGTCATACTCTGTCTTTGCAGACTCATTGTACCAGGGCATCTTATCACACACGCTGTATGCCGGACTTCCGTAACCGTTCAGCACATGTTCAATCATTTCATCCCTGTCAATCGCAATATTCACAGCTCTTCTCACCTGTACATCCGACGTAAAATTATTTCCAACAACGGTTTTGCCGTCAGATACGGTGCCGGCCTTTACAGCCGGAAGGTTGAAGCCCCGGTTATCCACTGTCTCAAAGGAAAGGAGCTCATATCCGGGAAGCGTCTGGTCCGAATAGGACGCGGCCGTATAGGCCAGGTCCACCTGACCGGACATAACAGCCGCGTAAGCCGCGTCCTCTTCCATGAAAAGTATGGTCACCTTCTTCATTTTCGGCTCTGTCCCGTAATAATCCGGGTTCGCCTCAAATATGACCTGCTGTCCCTTATCCCACTGTTTCATGATATATCTGCCGGAACCAATGGGATGTGACCCGTAATCCGCCCCGTAGGCATGTTCCGGTACGATTCCCACGATT
>ERZ506143.140-NODE-140-length-9964-cov-4.29357_pt1 | contig 9964 bp, 14 predicted proteins | sample MGYA00513564_ERZ506143 | MGnify/ENA metagenome assembly ERZ506143 | reverse complement strand
GCCGAACTTGACGAACGAGATGCTAAACGTCTTATCTCCATCGGACTGAAAGGAGACAAATGGATTAAGGCACTTCAGGACACTATTCGCAAACTTCAACAAGACAAGGAGAAATGATGCTCAGTGATTCGTATGTCTATGATGAGTCCAGTAAGTCTGGCCTGAAGTCCCTGCGTTCCGGCAAGGATGTGGGGTGTGTGGGAAACCACGGGTATTATCAGGTAGGAACTCGACGTCATGGACTCCTGCTGGCCCATAGAGTCGTCTGGGAGCTAACCCACGGTCCTATACCAGAAGGGATGGAGATTGACCATATCGACCGCTGCCGGACTAACAACAGGCTGGACAACCTCCGGCTAGTTACTTCAAGCGAGAACTCCTGCAACACCTCAGGACATTCTGACTCAAAGACTGGAGTTAAGAACATATCGTTCCATCAGAATGGCTACGCTATCGAGGTCATGCGTAAGGGAGTCCGTATGCGCACAACACGTCCCACTCTAGAGGAGGCTATCGCTGTCCGGGACCTAATGCTGGAGGGACTCTATGTCTAAGAAAACACCTGCTGAAAGACAGGCAGAAATGACCCAAAGGATGAGGAGCGACTTCGTGTTCTTCATCTTCGTTCTCTGGAAAGCACTAAGCCTTCCGGTTCCAACCCGCTGCCAGATAGATATGTGTAAGAAGCTGGCTGCTGGGGATAATCGCCGCTTCATCCTTCAGGCTTTCCGTGGTATTGGCAAGTCGTTTCTGACCTGTGGCTTTGTGGTCTGGAAGCTATGGAACAACCCAGACTTGAAGTTCATGATTGTGTCGGCCTCAAAGGAGCGAGCCGATGCTAACTCCATCTTCATCAAGCGAATCATCGACCTCATGCCTCAGCTTCAGGAACTCAAACCTAAGCAGGGACAGCGAGATGCGGTTATCAGCTTCGACGTTGGACCAGCCAAGCCAGACCACTCACCTTCGGTTAAGTCCGTTGGTATCACTGGTCAGTTGACTGGTAGTCGTGCTGACATCCTTATTGCCGATGACGTGGAGGTTCCGAACAACTCAGCGACTCAGGCTGCACGAGACCGTCTATCAGAGCTTGTGAAAGAGTTCGACGCTATCCTGAAGCCGGGAGGTACAATCATCTATCTGGGTACTCCTCAGAACGAGATGACCTTGTATCGTGAGCTGGAAGGCCGTGGATACACCACTACTATCTGGCCTGCGCGTTATCCACGCGACAGGAAGGACTGGCAGTCTTACGGCGACCGTCTGGCACCGATGCTTCAGGCAGAGCTTGAAGAGGACCCTGAGGCCTTCTACTGGCGTCCGACCGATGAAGTTCGATTCGATGATACTGACCTGAAGGAACGTGAGCTGTCCTACGGTAAGGCTGGCTTCGCTCTACAGTTCATGCTCAACCCGAACCTAAGTGATGCTGAGAAGTACCCCCTGAAGCTCCGTGACCTTATCGTAGCCGACTTGGACCCAGCGTCCAGCCCAATGGTCTACCAATGGTTGCCAAACCCTCAGAACAAGCGTGAGGACGTTCCTAACGTTGGACTCATGGGTGACTCATACCACACGTATCAGACTGTAGGTTCTGCCTTCAGTTCGTACACCCAGAAGATTCTGGTCATTGACCCTAGTGGTCGTGGTAAGGATGAAACTGGCTATGCGGTATTGTACCAGCTCAACGGATACATCTTCGCTATGGAAGTTGGGGGTATGCGTGGTGGTTATGAAGACTCTACTCTGGAAGCTCTGGCTAAGATTGGCCGTAAGTGGAAGGTCAACGAATACGTCATTGAGGGTAACTTCGGTGACGGTATGTACCTTGAGCTATTCAAGCCTGTAGCGGCCCGTATCCATCCTGCTGCTGTAACTGAAGTTAAGAGTAAGGGTCAGAAAGAACTCCGCATCTGTGACGTTCTGGAGCCTATCATGGGGTCTCACCGACTTATCGTTAACGCTGCTTCTATCGTCCAAGACTACCAGTCAGCCTCTGATAAGGATGGTGTTCGTAACCCTATCTACTCTCTCTTCTACCAAATGACACGTATATCTCGTGAACGTGGAGCCTTGGCACACGATGACCGACTTGATGCGCTGGCTATCGGTGTACAGTTCTTCGTTGAGTCTATGGCTAAGGATGCCAATAAAGGAGAACGTGAAGTCACTGAGGAGTGGCTGGAGGAACAGATGGAGAACCCACGGAAAGGCTTCGAGTCCATCCACACTGAGTTCTGGGACAATGGGGTCCGGGTAACTCACGATACGGACGACGAGCTGGGACTAGGGTCATACGTTACGTTCCACTAGCTGAATGAATAACTATAGGTGAAAGCTGCATGAATACGCGGTTAGTAACCTATAGTTACTACCAGTCTAACCTACTGTTTTACAAGGAGTTTGGACTTAACTATCACTATAGGGAAGACCCCCGGTTACTTATAGTATTACTGTAGTGAATATACATATGCAGACTTTATGCAAGACCTTAGGAGGCAGACTCCGAGTTCTTACCTAAGGCTTGCACCGATGGAAGGAGGTGATATTAATCATAATACCTCCAATACAGATAGTCACCGACCATAGATACAGGAGGTATGTAGCATATGGCAAAGACCAAAGCTGTACTTAAAGCTCTGGCGACCAATCGAGCTACATACAGGTTTCTTGCTGCTGTTCTACTTGCTGCTGGCGTTACTGCTGGAAGTCAGTGGGTCGGGTGGGTCGAGACTCTCGTATGCTCTCTGGTCTCTCAGTGTAATTAATGCAATCATGGTAACGATTCATGAGCGGAAGACCTAAGGTCAGTACGTGGATAAAGACTCACTCTACTGACCTTAGCTACTGTAGTCAAGGACCTAAAGTAACACTATAGCAGTCCATGGTCTATCCCAAGGTATCTGACCTACGGTATTACCTACAGTAGCAGGGACTCCTAAGGAGGGACGATGAGTTTTGGACCAAAAGTTTGAGACCACATCTCACAGTTCAAGAACCTCAAGTCTCCCCATAGGCCCTCTTTCAGTCCAGACCAAAGGCCCTACCCCCAGTCTAACATAAGGTGGGACCGATGGTCAAGACTTCAGGTCAACGATAGGTTGAGGCTATGGCTGGAGGTCAGGACGATAGGTAGGGACTATGGGTCTTCTCTGAGTCCCTATCTGTATAACCATAAGTCACAACCATAAGACACCAACACCTACAGTCATAGACCTACAGTTAATAGACACAAAGCTATAGACTTAATGTCAAAGACATGTTAGTCAAAGACTATATCCTCTTACACCATGAGGCCGACGATAGCTTAATCAATATTATTTCAAGTTACCTATTGACTATAGGTCTAGACTATGGCTTAATAGCTTCCGTCAACACGACACGGCAACCACCGGATAGTGAAGACGCCGGGTCACACGGTTAAGTAGACAGCCTGATAAGTCATACGAACAACAGGCAGTGACAGAAGGTGAAACAAAACGCTTGACAATATGTACCGACTTAAAGTAGTATGTACCACATCGAAACAACGGTGGCGACCGACACTGAAACGGTCTACCTGAAGTCCTCTGACTGAAGGGAATGCTCTTTAACAATCTGGATAAACTCTTAATGTACGCCGATAGCGACTAACTACAGGGTCTTTGAGACTACATCTGAAGGCCCTGACTGATAGTCACTAACACACACGCGATTAACTTTGAGAGGATATAATTATGGAACGTAACGCTAACGCTTACTATGACCTGCTGGCTGCAACCGTTAAGGCGTTCAACGAGCGCATTCAGTACGACAGAATAGCTGAGGGCGATGACTACCACGATGCGCTGCATGAAGTCGTAGACGGTCAGGTTCCGCACTATTACCACGAGATTTTCACGGTGATGGCTGCTGATGGTATAGACCACGAGTTTGAGGACTCTGGGCTGATGCCTGAGACCAAGGACGTAACGCGTATACTGCAAGCTCGCATCTATGAGGCGCTGTATAACGACGTGTCTAATAGCCGTGATGTGGTATGGTTTGAGGATGAAGAGGCAGACGAGGGGGACTGCGAGTGATAGTAACTTATGGTATCTGCCAGCATCACGTCACCAACGCCCGGATTATGGTCAAGACCGGGCAGTTAAACCACGATGCGACTATGCGTCACCTGAAAGCGGTCTATGAGGGCCGCAAGCGCATACACGACAGTTTACACGCTGAGGACAAGTAACATGTACCAGATAACTTATAGTAGTGAACAGGCGTTCTACGATGGGTGCTACGAAATGATGAAGCGAGGTGCTTGCTACGTGGCTAATCACCATAGCCTGACCATAACGCTGACAGGTGGGTACTGAGTGTTAAACTACAGGTCATCTACATGGTGGCCTGAGTGATTACCACTTGACAACTACAGAAGGAAAGAATAATGACTGATAAAACTCGCAATGTATTCTCGGTAGCATTTAAACTCAACGTTGTTAACTACTACACCTCCCTGCCTGAGGGAGTTATGGATAGGGTGACGGAAACCGCCCAAAAGTTCGGGGTGGGGGCGAGTTCGGTGAAGCGCTGGTTTACTCAGTATAGCCGTGGTGAGCTTACCATGGAAAACGCTATTGCGGTAAGTCGCAGGCCCTCTAAGGTAATAACAGGGGACACATACCACCTTGCAGGAAAGGACTTCAAGTCCAAAGAGGAGGCGATACGCTATGCGGTTGAGCTTGCTGGTGGGCTGACTGTAAGCAAGATTACCACTGTAGAGGTGGAGGTGTAACCATGCATGGACTAGCTGAGTGATAGACGAGAGGTCATCGACTGATAGGTGGCCTCAAAGATTACCACTTGCATTAATAGGAGTTAACTATGAACATCGGTTACTGGGTATGCTTATCTCCGGTCATCTTTCTGATAGCTTGGGGCCTTCTGGATGCAATCGAGCGAGGGTCATTCTAATGAGCTGGATACTTCTGGTTATCTTCGGCTACGGACTTATCGCCTACGTGCTGGTGAGAGACATCAACAAGGCGCATAAAGTCTACAAATTCAACTATGTACGTCGGGGTCGCTGGACTGTACGTCAACCTAACGGACGATTCGTGTGCAACTTAGCGAACGTCTGGGATATAGCAACACTTGGGAGCAAACTGTAATGAGTAAATCTTATGGCATCAACTTGGTCCATGAACTTGACGCAGACCTTAATCTGCTTTCAGCACTAGCTACAGGCTACCGTCACGGGACCTCAAGTCACACCATTCGTCAACAGCAGGAGCGCGACCGGGTGCTACAAGCAAGACTCCGGGCTGAGGGCCATAAGTCCGAGCTGCTGTGTCTGGCGTATGGTGGACGACCAATCACTGACGACGGAAAACTTCTGGTATCAGGCTGGAAGGCGATAGACCAACGGTCAACCATCAAGCACACGACTCACGGTGACTTCAGTCATCTTCACGCTAACCCTCTGATATGCAAGTAATTCTGACTTAACTATCACTATAGGACTCAAGGTCTAAGACTCCAAGTGAAAGACCGAAGAGACTTTAAGTGAAAGACTAATAACAAGGACTTTAAGTATGAGCGTCATCTCTATTGACAAACACGACTTCTCTGATGTGTCAAACGCCATTGAGCCGTTTAACCTGCTGGCCGACCACTACGGGCAAGACCTTGCAGTCAAACAGCTTCAGCTTGAGCATGAGGCATACACTGAAGGCGAGCGACGTTTCATCAAGAACCTTGAGCGACAGACTGAGCGCGGGGAACTGGCAGACAATCAGGTCGCCAAGCCTTTGATGCAGACGCTGGTCCCTAAGATTGCGCAAGCCGTCAGGGAGTGGCATGAGGGTCCAGACGGGAAGATGTCAACCTCTCGTCCTAGCGTAGCGTTCACCATGTTGAGCACTGAAGAGAAGGCCGTCAAGGTCCGCTCTCTGCGTATTTCTTGCGAGTCTGCTGCGGTCATCATACTGAAGGTCATACTCTCCAAGCTGGTCAAGCCTGAAGGGATACCGATTACACCGATGGCCTCCGCGATAGGTCGCACACTTGAGGATGAAATACGCTTCGGTCGCATCCGTGACAAGGAGAAGGAGCACTTCAAGAAGGTGATAGCTGAGAACCTGAACAAGCGGGCTGGGGCATCCTACAAAAAAGCCTACATGCAAGCGGTTGAGACATCCATGCTGGAGCAAGGACAACTGGAAGATGCGTGGGGAACTTGGAGTCCGACCGAGGCGGTACACGTTGGCATCAAGATGCTTGAGATTGTCATCCAGTCTACACAACTGGTCGAGCTTAAGCGCTATGGTGCTGGTAATGCAGCGGCTGACGTGGAGATGGTCCACCTGTCAGACTTCTGGGTCAAGAAGATGGCACAACGGGGCTTCAGCCTTGCGGGTATCGCTCCAGTCTATCAACCTTGCGTAGTTCCACCTAAGCCGTGGACTGGAGTCGTAGGCGGTGGTTACTGGGCCAAAGGCCGCAGACCATTACCACTGATTCGCTTAGGGTCTAAGTCTGCGGTGGCACGTTACGAAGATGTGTACATGCCTGAAGTCTACGACGCTGTGAACATCATTCAGAATACGCCTTGGAAAGTGAACAAGAAGGTTCTGGACGTGGTGAACATGGTCGAGAAGTTGAACAACACGCCCATTGATGACATCCCTCAGATGGAGCCACTGAAGCCTGAAGACTATGCGGGTGAGACTGAAGAGGAACTCAAGGCATGGAAGAAGGCTGCTGCTGGTATCTACCGCCGAGAGAAGGCCCGACAGTCACGCAGATTGTCACTGAGCTTTATCGTTAACCAAGCGAACAAGTTCTCTCAGTTCAAGGCCATCTGGTTCCCGTACAACATGGACTGGCGCGGTCGCGTCTACGCTGTGCCGATGTTCAACCCTCAGGGTAACGACATGCAGAAAGGTCTCCTGACTTTGGCAGTCGGTAAGCCTATTGGCGCTGATGGTTTCAAATGGCTGAAGGTCCACGGTGCAAACTGTGCGGGTGTCGATAAAGTCACCTTTGAGGAGCGAATCAAGTGGGTGGAAGATAACCACGACAACATCATGGCTGCGGCTAAAGCACCGATGGATAACATTGAGTGGTGGGGCAAGTTAGACTCTCCGTTCTGCTTCCTTGCGTTCTGCTTCGAGTATGCTGGCGTAATGCACCACGGATTGTCTTACTCCTGCTCGCTGCCGATAGCTTTCGATGGGTCCTGCTCTGGGATTCAGCACTTTAGCGCGATGCTTCGTGATCACATCGGTGGACATGCAGTAAACCTGACGCCTTCCGGTAAGGTCCAAGACATCTACCGCATCGTGTCTGATCGCATTGAGGAGGAGCTTAAAGTCCTGCTGGTTAATGGCACGGACAACGAGGTAGTCACTCATGAGGACAAGAAAACTGGTGAGATTACCGAGCGTCTCAAGCTGGGGACACGAGAGCTGGCCCGTCAGTGGCTGACTTATGGTATGTCACGCAAGGTCACTAAGCGTTCAGTAATGACTCTGGCCTACGGGTCGAAAGAGTATGGCTTCGCAGACCAAGTGTACGAGGACATCGTAATGCCAGCGATTGACTCAGGGTCTGGAGCTATGTTCACCGAACCAAGCCAAGCGTCCCGCTTCATGGCTAAGATGATTTGGGAAGCTGTAAGCGTGACCGTAGTTGCTGCGGTAGACGCTATGAAGTGGCTTCAAGGTGCCGCCAAGCTGCTGGCTGCTGAAGTGAAGGACAAGAAGACTGGAGAAATCCTGAAGCCTTGCCTTCCGGTACACTGGGTCACACCTGATGGGTTCCCGGTCTGGCAGGAATACCGCAAGAAGGATACCACTCGTCTGAACCTGATGTTCTTAGGGTCATTCAATCTTCAACCTACGGTCAACAAGGGCACGAAGAAAGAGCTGGACAAGCACAAGCAGGAGTCAGGCATTAGCCCGAACTTCGTCCACTCACAAGATGGTAGCCACCTCCGCAAGACTGTAGTCCACACTCACCGAAAGTATGGCGTGATGTCATTCGCAGTGATTCACGATAGCTTCGGGACCATCCCGGCTGACGCTGAGTATCTGTTCCGTGGTGTCCGTGAGACGATGGTCGAGACCTACCGCGACAACGATGTGCTGCTTGACTTCTACGAGCAGTTTGAATACCAGCTTCACGAGAGCCAGCGCGACAAGTTGCCAGAGCTTCCGAAGAAAGGTAAACTGAATATCGAAGACATCTTGTCTTCAGACTTTGCATTCGCTTAACAGGAGAGAGAGTTATGAAATTTGCACACAAGCAGACTGGCGTTAATGGTGGGACTCAAATCGTGACCGTAACGGAACACAACGGCAAGGGTCTGGTGAAGACCACTGTCATCCCAACTAAGATGTCCGAGCAGCTTAACATTCCGTTCAAGACTCTTGTATATCTGGTCGAGTCCAGCCACGAGAAGTACCTGAAGGACGCAGTGTCCAAGCTGGAGCAGACCAAATGACAGACCTACAGTTACTGTCCTTGTGGCTAAGAGCGCTCGCAGTATTCACTTTAATCCAACGCAGAAGAGGTTAACCTAAACTATCACTATAGGATTAGACTCAAGGTCATGACTCAAAGTCGTGGCCTTCATGATTAACCCTAAATAAACACTACTGGAGATTTAACCGTATGTACCAGAATACTATCAACTTCGAGCGCATCCGTGAACGTCAGCAGACTGAAGGTTACATTCCTAAGGGCCGCAAGCTGAACAAGACTAAGCGTGGCGGTGGTGTCAAAGGCGCTTTCCGTAATGCTGAAGGTAAAGACTCTATGATCAACCAAGAGAAATACTTCGTAGCAGGCGGAGCATAAGACATGATAGACATATTCGAGGCTTCCGCGAGCCAGTGGTCATCGTTAGGCCAGACCCACCGCGAGATGAGTGAGGCAGGGCTTGAGGTCAGAATGATTGACCTGACGCCACTCCGCACAACTATGGTCAGCATCTTTGAATCAGAGAGTAAGACTCTGCTGATCTACCGAGAGTTTGCTAAACACGAAATCTTTAGCTGTGAGCAATGGTGCTTGCAACAACTGAACGCTTATAGGAGCTGGAAATAATGACAACTATCAAAACCAACCCGCACCGCGCTGTAGACTACTCTGAGTCTGGCATTAAGAAGGCACTGGAAGCAGCCGGGTCTCTGGAAGCTGAAGTGAAGTATGATGGTGTGCGCCTGAATCTCCCGGTCCTGCGTGAAGGTGAGACATACTGGCTGAGCCGTGAGTCTAAACCTCTCCCAGCCTTGGAGTGGATGAACTCTGAGTTAGGGAATGCGTGGACCCAAGCTGACTGGCGATGGTTCCTACGTCAAGCTGGCTACGAAGGCGTGGGATTGATGATTGACGGCGAGGTCATGGTCAAAGGCGTTGACTTCAACACATCATCGGGTCTCATCCGAACGAAGTGGCTGAAGCCTAGCAACGAAGAGTTCGCTGAATGCTATCCGGGCCGTAGCAAGAAGGTCCCGTTCTGGGTCGCCCGGTCACGACTTCAGGTTGTGGTTTACGGTGTCGTCGACATGACAACCATTGCTGACCCGAAAGCCGAAGGTCCTATCCATAGCGTCACACGCCTGAAGGCCGAAGCTATCGTCCCTCTCCTCCAGAAATACTTCCAGGAAATCGACTGGGTTCTGTCTGAGAGTCATACAGTGTTCAACCTTGAGTCTCTTCGTGATTTGTACGAGGAGAAGCGAGCAGATGGACATGAAGGTCTGGTAGTCAAGGACCCACTGGGAAAATATAAGCGTGGCAAGAAGGCTGGTATGTGGAAGATGAAGCCAAGTGAAGAAGCAGATGGTCACGTTGTTCGCCCGGTGTGGGGAACAGAGGGTCTAGCCAACGAAGGTATGGTCATCGGCTTTGACGTTATGCTCGAGAACGGGATGGAGGTCTCCGCAACTAACATTAGTCGCGCCCTTATGTCCGAGTTCACGGAGAACGT
>ERZ506143.108-NODE-108-length-13213-cov-11.2037_pt1 | contig 13213 bp, 10 predicted proteins | sample MGYA00513564_ERZ506143 | MGnify/ENA metagenome assembly ERZ506143 | reverse complement strand
TTCACTAACCAAGCACAAAACGCTTGCTAAGTGAAATTTCACCACTGGGCCTTGCTCAGAATACCTTCCAGCCGGGATTGTATTCGAAAGGCAGACATTTGCGAACTCAACTTTTTCTTAGATTAGTCGTTGATTCACAGTCCAAGGTCATTTTGACATTCAACTGTCAGACTAGTTTCTAATGATAGCAAAGTCTCAAATTATAAACGAAGGTAATTTTATCAACTAAATTCAAGACTAATGTCCGTTGAATCTTGCGAATAAAATCCAACTGAATTTTCCAGTGATTAAGTGTGATAAAGCATTATTGACGCCAATTAAAAGTTTGCCTGAAGGACCAGTCACTTAATATTCAGTGGTCAATTGTACCCAGATAGGTGGCTGTTCATCCGCCATTCGAGCGGCTTCCCGACTGGAGGGGCTGGCGGACAATGCTCAAGGGCGAAGTTCTTCTTGTCCGGGTGGACTTCCCGGGCTAGAAGAAGACTCGTATTTGAAATTGCGCAGTGGGTTTCTGCGTGAGTTCAAATCGATGTCCGCCCTGTTCCAGCGTTGTCAGCCAGCCCCGGAGGTCGGACTAAGACGCTCTCAGCTGACGAACAGTAAGCCACACAATTAGCATGTCTTAATCATGATTCATGCTAAATAATAACTAGCAAATACATCGGCAGTCTATTATTGTTGTTACATACAAAAATCACGACTAACAAGTTCTAACGTAACTTAATACGTGACTTGTCAGTCGTGACTTTTTCGCTTTTAAAGTGTTTGTTTGTAATTAACAAGTTCCGGTGATAGTAGGATTTTATCACCCATCTGATGTAAATCAGCAATCGAGGTCGCACCGACCAATGCTAAGAGCCGTTTTAATTGGCTTTGCCAGTCAGTTAGCATCGCAATCACTTCCTCGTCAGTATGGTGGAGCAACGCGTGGAGTACGGTCCCGGCCATTCCGACAGCATCCGCTCCCAGCAACAGGGCCTTCAAGACATCGAGTGGCTGGCGAATGCCACCAGCTGCAAAAATCGTCACGTCTTGTGGATGGCCTTGAACGCTCAGCAAGGATTCGACGGTGGTCAATCCAAAGTCATGCAGATAGGCCATGTCACGCTGCGGTCGGCGCCGATTTTCGATATCTACGAAGTTGGTCCCGCCATGACCACCGAGATCGATGTAGCGGACACCGGCCTGGTAAAGTTGTTGCATGGTTGGCTTGGAAATGCCGAAACCGACTTCCTTGACGATCACTGGTACGGATAAAGCTTGGACCAGCGTTTGAATATTGGCCAGCCAATGAAAGTCGCGGTCTCCCTCGGGCATGACGATTTCTTGGACGACGTTTAGATGCAATTCGAGCGCATCGGCTTGTAACATCTTGATTGCCGTTTGGGCGGCTGCCAGCGGATGACCTGCGCCGAGGTTACCAAAAATCAACCCATCAGGATTATTGGTCCGCATACTGCTAAAGGTGCCGGCTAATTGGGGATCTTTGATGGCGACACTTTGCGAGCCGGTCGCAATCGGTAAGCCGCAAGCCGCCGCAATTTTTCCGAGCCGTGCATTTAGTTCGCCAGTGTGCGGGGAGCCGCCAGTCATGGCTTCGATATAGAGCGGACTGTCCCAGTGCCACTGTCCAATGGTCGTCCTTAAATTGACGTCGGCGACTGCGGTTTCAGGTAGGGCATCGTGGCGAATCCGGACTTGGTCGAAGCTATTTGGTTGATCCCCATGATAGTACTTCTCGGCCAGGGAAACGTGTTCGTCTTTACGATGAGATTGTTGACTTTGTGGCATCAGGCCACCTCCAATATCAGGTTAATCTGAAAACGAGTCTGGCAGGGTGTGCCAGGCTCGTCAGTAACAGGCTTAAGAATTTGGTAAGACGGTATCTTGCACCGTGTGAACGTTTAAATTGAGTTGTTCGATACCTTCAGCGGCCCAAGCCGCTAAGAGCGGTTGGGGGTCGATCGCTTGATTGATCAAGACGATGCCGCAATCCCCACCGCCAGCACCAGAAGTTTTAGCCGCTGCGCCGGCGTTTTCAGCCAATTGAATCATGCGTTGTAATAGTGGCGTTTCAATCGTCACGTGACTAAACGTACCGAGCTTTTGTAGCAACTGTCGGTTGAGCCGCAATTCCGTTTGAATCGCATCCAGGTCACCGTGGTGAAAACCAGTGATCATGCGTTTCAGACAGGCTTTACTGGCTTGTAAGAAGGTTTGGTATTCACTGCGCTGTTTGGCCTTGACCAATGCGACCTTATCGACTAAGCGCGAGGTTGAAGCCGGCGAGCCGGTCCAGCCAATCATCAAACGTAAGTCGGCAGGTGGCGTTAAGAGTTCAATGCTCAAATCTGGCCAAGTCATTGCCAATAGTTCGCTGAGACTGGATTGGGCTTGTTGTAGCTGCAACCAATCACGATCAAACGAGTGGTAGGCGATCCAACCGCCGTAAACACTCGCCGCAATATCGCCCAGTGAACCATTTCCCTGAACAGAGAGGTGGGCAATCGCCGCTAGTTTGAAGAGCTTCGGCTTATCCATTGGTAAGTGGTAAAACTCGCATAACGCCTTGACGGTGGCCACGGTGACCGCAGCCGAAGAACCAAGACCGTATTTTTTGCCGTCAGCGCTATCAAGTTCACTGTTGATCCCGAGGTGGTATACCCCGAGGTCACGGCCTAGTTCGTGGGCATAGCTTTCAGTGTAACTGATTGCTGCCAAAATATAATGGAAGGGGTTATCACGATTATCGAAGACCATCGCATCGCCCTGACGTCGCCAAACGATTGAGTTTTCTTGGTATTGTTCTGAAACGATACTCCCAATCGTTTCGCTAGGTGAAATCGTTGCGGTCACGAACTGGTCGAGCGCAACGATAATTGCTGGATAACCGCTTTCCACCACTGCGTATTCGCCGGCAATGTAGAGTTTTCCAGGAGCTTTCACCGTTATCATGCCATCATGTCCTTTCATGGCCAGTCATGACCATTTAAATTAAACTGCATTAATTTTCTGTTATCGTGATTCCAGGACCGGGTTTGGCAACAATCAGTTGTTCAGGTTCGAAATATTGTTGTAACGCTGTCTTAATCACGTCAGTATCCTGACCCGCACAAATGATTTTAACGTTCGGGCCAGCGTCCAAAGTATAATAACAGTTTACCCCTTGTGAACGCAAGTCGGTGACCGCCTGAATTGCGGTTAACGTCTCAGCGGTAAAATAGTTAAACGCGGGTTCGGCACTCAAATTAAGCGCGTGCATCCGCATCGCATTGGTCTCTGCGATTTGTCCGACCTGCTGTAGATCGCGGGCCGCGATCGCTTGTCGCATCCGTTTCAAATCGGCTTCGGCGGTCTGGACCCAAGCTGGATAGTAAGGGGAGGTTTGAACGACTCGTGCCATGCCAGCAGTCGAACTGATTGGTTTTTGCGTGGCCTTGAGTACGACGGCAATCATCTGAATATCCCAATCCACCGGGTCCTGTAAGACTTCCGCGTAAGAACTAGCATCATCATGTCCGGCGTGCCATTCGACGAAGCCACCAAAAATCGAGCGGGTCGCTGAACCAGACCCCCGACGTGCGAGTCGTGATAAGTCGGTCAAGTCGAGTTGCAAACCGGCTGCACGACTGGCCGCACCCGCTAAGGCGGCAAAGCCAGAAGCAGAGGAAGCCAGTCCCGCTGAGGTCGGCACGTGATTTTCAGTGACGACCTTGGCGTAGGCTGTCTGACCGCTTTGTTGGCGAACCAGGTCCAAAAACTGACTGATGCGGGCCGCTTTTTGGGCGGTCAGGCGCTGACCATTGAACTCAATTTCGTCGGCAGTCAGTTGTGTGGCAAAGGTCACGCTAGTTTGCGTATAGAAATGGTCTAATGTGAGCGAGATACTGCCGTTTTGGGGTAGCATCAAGTCGGCATCCTTTTTGCCCCAGTATTTGACCAGTGCAATGTTCGTGTGGGCCTCTGCGGTTACAGTTTTTGCCATGAATTTTCCTCCAAAAGTTAATTAATCATCAGTCAAAAGTGGTTCGACCCAGGTTGCCGTGGCCCCCGCAGCGCTTAATTCTTGCGCGAGTTGGTTGGCGATACTAGCCTCAGGGGCGAGCGCGATCAAGCAGCCACCTTGGCCACTACCAGTGAGTTTTGCAGCTAAGGCACCGTGCTGGCGGGCAACCGCGAGCAACTGTTCAAGCGCGGGATGACTGACACCTAGTGCCCGTAAATCATCTTGTGCGCCATTGAGTGCTGTTGCCAGTGTACCCAGATTGCCATCAGCTAGTGCAGTTCGTGCTTGGCGGGTCATGTCACCCAAGTGGTCGATTCTTTTTTGAATCGTGGCGCCCTCAATCATCAGTAAGTTACGGACGATCGCAACGGCAATTTTGGTCTGACTCTTAATACCAGTATCTGCAATGACTAAATATCCGGGCAATTTGACCGGAATTGGGAAATTTTCTCGTCCCTTGACGAACCAGACTGGTGATTTCGCGCTGGCCGTCGCCACGTCGAGCCCACTCGGTTGTCCATGGGTATAGCTCTCGGCAATGTTGGCCGTTGCTAATAACGTTTGGTGTGAGAGTGGGCGTTCGAAAAAGTCATAGAACGCGCGGGTGACGGCAACTGCCGCGGCGGCTGAAGAGCCCATTCCACGTTCGGAAGGAATATCGCTTGTAATATGAATATCAAAGCCTTGATCTGGCGCGTCGAAGCGTTCCAGCAAAGTTTTGATGAGGGTCTGAATACCCCCTAAATTGGCGGACATCATGTTGAAGTCGCCGTTGAAGTACCGACTTTTAACGGTCTGAGCGGCATCGCGGCGATGAATCGTCGCCTGCATTTGAATCGTCGAAATTGGTAAGGCAATCGCGGGTTGTCCATAGACGACGCCGTGCTCCCCAATTAAAATAATTTTGGCATGACTAGTACCGGTAGCTAGATTTTTCAATCGTGTCGCTGCCTTTCTGTAAGTAGATTGATAATAGCTTCATAATACCTTATTCGCGTGGATTTTGCCACGGCAACTACGGTTAGCGGCTGGATTTTAAGCTGAAATTAAGTTGGACTGGTTTGGAAACTAACAAATTCAAGTGGCATGCAATACCTGCCGATTGTTTGTGCCATTAAAGGATGGCAACTAGTGGCGACTAGGCGTGAATATGGTAGAATTAGAAAATAATTAGAAATGAGGGTGATTCCATGCCAGAGACAGAAGTTTATCTGATTATGACCGGTTATGTCGAAGAAACGCCGAAGCAATTCGGGGTCGTTGCCGCGGTCTACGTTTCAACAGATCTAAAGCGGGCACGGTCAAAACTAGCAACATTGCGACAAGCTCATCCCCAAACCTTCTATGAATTGTATCATTGCCCACTGGATACGGACTTAGACCAGCTCAGTCATTATCCGTCAGTTGAGATTAGCCCTGCTGATTTCACCTAGATGAGGGGTCCGGGTCAAGCTCAGTGCATGAATATGCTATAATTTAAAATGGTATGCGATAAGGCTGTCAATAATCCGGGTGGCGCGCTAATCAAATTGCTAGTGCGCCGCGGATGCAACATGCAACACGACAGCTTTACAATCAATAATCTGGGGAAATGACCATGAAACCAAACACAACTTATGCGGTCGTTGATATTGAGACGACCGGGACTAGTGTGAAGGACGGCGACCGCATCATTCAGATCGGTTGTGCGTTTGTTAAAAACAATAAAATAATTAATACCTTTGCCGCGGACGTTAACCCGTTAAGAACGGTACCCGCCGTGATTGAGAATTTGACGGGTATCAGTAATGCGCGGGTCCGCAAAGCACCACCGTTTGATGACTTGGCGGGGACGATTTATAGCTTGTTGCAAGGAACCGTTTTTGTTGCTCACAACGTTAATTTTGATTTGCCATTCATTAATGGAGAACTGCAGCGAGTCGGCTATCCGGAACTACCTATTCAGGCGGTGGATACCGTTTCGCTCAGTCAAATCTTATTACCGACCGCGCCGAGTTTTCGTCTGCGCGATTTGAGTCATCAACTAAAGATCGACCACGAACATCCGCACGCTGCGGATAGTGATGCGATTGCAACGGCACACTTGTTTATCAAATTGCAGCAGCGCTTGGCACAGTTACCACTGATTACGTTGCAGCAGATGGTGCAGCTCACACCGGAACTACCGCGCGAGACCGCCGACTTATTCGCCTACGCTTTCCAACAAGGCAAGCAGCATCCGCATCAACTGCCGAGTGGCTTAGTTATCAAAAATGGGCTAGCCTTACGAAAACAACGACTGCCACAGCAGCCCGTTGGACGCAAGGCCGCCCGCTATCCGTTGACCAAAGCGCAGAAGCAACACTTATTTGGTGACCGTTTAACTTATCGACCACAACAGGCACGGATGATGAACCAAATCTATCGTCACTATGCCAAGCAGCCGGCCGAACAACCGCCATTGCTAATTGAAGCACCGACTGGGACCGGTAAAACCTTAGGCTACTTGTTACCATTAGCCTATTTGGCACAGGACGGCCAGCAAGTCGTGATTAGCACGGCGACGACGGTGTTGCAGACACAATTGCGTGATCAAGGCGTGGGGCTGTTAAATCAGCTCTTGCCCGAGCCAGTGACGGCAGTCGTCATCAAGGGAAACCAGCATTATGTTGACCTGAATCGGTTTGCTCGTGGATTAGCGTTACACGAACATTCCAAACAGACGCAGTTGCTGAAATTACGGGTGCTCGTGTGGTTGACGATGACGACGACCGGGGACCTCGACGAATTGCACTTGAGTACCTATCAGGCGCCATATTTCAGTGAAATCGCCCATCACGGGGTAGCGTCACTTAAGGCGGATGACCCGTTCTTTAAGGAAGACTTTTTACGATTCCGTGACCAATTGACGGCTCAAGCAACGTTCATTATCACGAACCATGCTTACTTGATGCACCACGTGGCACAGCTCGGCAGTCGGCAAGAACGGCCATTGCTGGTCTTAGATGAGGCCCAGCATTTAGCAGATGGCGTCGTCCGTGATTCACGTCAAAAATTCGACTTCAACGGCTACATGGCGACCTGTCATAGTTTGATCAGTCGCATCGATAGTGAACACCGACTGAACTTACGGGCGTTGTTTGCCGAACAGCCACAAGCCGATTATCGACTCAAACTGTTAGACAATTCGCTCAATGATACGGATCTGCATTTGCAACAACTGCAGGCGGCATTGGCACGCGCCTTCGTACCAGCACAAAAGGGTGGCAATCAACCCGTGGAACTCGGCATCACGACTGATGAGTTGACCGAATTCTTTGCGGCCCATAATCCACTGATCAAACAATTACAAACGGCGATTGAAAACTGTTTCTTGCAATTTCAACAATTGAATGAACAGTATCAACATGACCAGTCGCAAGTCTTACCGAGCGAGCAACACGTGTTAGACGATTTTGATAATCGCCTCCAACATTTGCGCCAAGGCTATGACTTGCTACGAACCTGGTTAGTGCCAGCCTCCCGCGAACAACGGGTCTTTTGGGTGAGTTTGAATCAGTGGCACGACCGGGGAAGTTTAACGCTGGCAGGAAGTCTAATCGATACGCAGGGCTACTTTAAGACGCAACTCTATCCCTATTTCAGCGCACCACTGTTGACTGGGGCGACGTTGTTTGCGACCGGTAAGTCTCAGTACGTTTATTCTCAGTTGGATTTGGACCAAGAGACTGCCAAGCATCACAAGTTGTCGACACCATTTGACTTGGCTCATCAGGCTCGTTTGCTGGTGGCAACTGACGCGCAGGCGAATGAACAACCGAGTGGTAAACAACGCGTGGCCTATTTGACACGCGCGATTCATGACATTGTGACGGCTACACCGAAACAAACGCTGATCCTGTTCAATTCACTCAGCATGATTGAAGCGGTCTTCTATAGTTTGCACCAGACCAATTTGCCTGGTGACCGGGAAATCTTGGCACAGGGCGTCAATGGGAGCCGTGAAAAACTCCTGCGCCGGTTCACACAAGGCGACAACGCGATTCTGTTAGGCGCCGGCAGTTTCTGGGAGGGCATCGATTTGCCGCAAGAACAGTTGGAACTGTTGATCGTGACCCAATTACCGTTTGAGTCGCCCGACCAAACGACGACCAAAGCGCGTTATCAGCAATTGCGGGAAGCCCAGCTCAATCCGTTCTATAATGAGGCCTTGCCGAAAGCAGCTTTGAAATTACGTCAGGGAATCGGTCGTTTGATTCGAACAGACCATGACCGCGGGGCCGCCGTGATTTTAGATGACCGGCTAATGACCAAGCGTTATGGGCAAACGATTATTAAGGCGTTGCCGAAGACTTTACCGCCGACAGCCGGGACGATTCCGGAAATTACCGCCGAACTTCAAAGTTTTTTCAAAACTAAGTAAGAAACCATTCCGCAAACAGATAAATTTGCTATAATTAATTTATCTGTTTTTTGAAAGGAAGAGCATATGCGAGTTCAACGTAGAAGGCGCCCTGAACGGCTCATTATGATTATCTTGGTTGTCATCTTGGCAATCATCGTAGCCGTATATGGGACGTTATGGGCGGCACAGCGACCAATGCATCAAGCCCAAAAGACCGCTTATAGTCTGGCGGTCAGCAAAGGTAAGCTAAAGACGACCACGGCATTTTCACAGTACAATGGGACGAGTAGTTATTACGTTGTAACTGGGACTAACAGCAAGAACGTTCCAGTCTACGCGCTGATCAACACGAATAAGCATCATAAAACGACCGTTGTCAAACAGTCCGCTGGGATTTCACGGACGAAGGCGCTTAAAAAAGTTTGGTCGAAACGTAATCCTAGCAAGGTCATTAAGGCGACCCTCGGTGAATATGATGGCACCACCGTCTGGGAAATTACCTACTTGAATCAGAAAAAGAATTTGTGTTATGAAATCTTGCAGTATTCGAATGGGAACCAACTGAAATCGATTATTAATATTTAACGGTTAAAGGAGTGCGGATGTACATGGAATTATCGCGTAAAGTAATGCAGATTCAACCGTCAGCAACACTAAAAATCAGTGCAACTGCCAAGCAAATGGTGGCGGATGGCATCGACGTTATCAATTTGGGTATCGGCGAACCCGATTACCAAACCCCTGATAATATCAAGCAGGCTGCCATTGACAGTATTCAAAATGGTCAAGCTAGTTTTTATACACCAGCGACGGGCTTACCCGCACTGAAGGCGGCAATTAGTCAACGAATTGAAGCGGATCATCATTATCATCTTGATCCCAGTCAAATTGTCGTGACGGATGGCGCCAAAATGGCGTTGTTCACCCTGTTCCAGGTCATCTTGAATCCGGATGACGAGGTTTTATTACCCGTCCCATACTGGGTCAGTTATTCGGAACAAGTTAAGTTGGCTGGTGGGGTACCAGTTGAAGTACCGACCGATGACCAACTGCGGTTCACGGCCGCTGACTTAGAAGCCCATCGGACAGCGAAGACCAAAGCATTGGTCTTGAATTCACCGCAAAATCCATCAGGGTTAGTCTTCAGCCGAGCTGAATTGACCGCCATCATGGACTGGGCCAATGAACACGATGTTTTGGTCGTGGCTGACGAAATTTATGAAAAGCTATTATATAACGGTAATCAATTTACATCCGTGTTAGAATTAGATGCGGCCAATATGGATCACGTTGTTTTGATCAATGGTGTTTCCAAGGCCTACTCAATGACTGGCTGGCGAATCGGGTATGCGGCTGGTCCTAAAGAAATCATGGCGAAGATGGGTGTCGTACTCGGACACGCGGCCAGCAATCCAGCGGCCGTCTCGCAGTATGCGGCCATCGAAGCGTTCAGTGGTGATCAGTCTTCAGTCGAAACGATGCGTCAAGGGTTTGAGGCGCGGTTGAATGAACTTTATCCGCTGATTGAGAGTCTGCCAGGCTTCAAGATGCCAGCTGGTAAGCCAGCGGGGGCCTTTTACTTGTTCCCAGACATCACCGAAGCCTTGCGCTTGACCGGTTATGCCGACGCGCCCGCGTTCGTGACGGCGGTGCTGCTTGAAGCACACGTCGGGTTAGTTCCTGGGGAAGCGTTTGGGTTACCAGGTTGCTTACGATTGAGCTATGCAACTGACATGGATTCGTTACGCGAAGCCCATCGACGTTTAGATAAATTTATGACAGAAAAAATTGCTGAACAAGCAAAGTAACTGGAGGATGGAAGTAAATGGTGCAACAGATCAGTATTATCGACGCTAAGGACCATGTTGACGAAAAAGTTAAGATTGGGGCTTGGCTAACTAATAAGCGTTCAAGTGGGAAGATTGCCTTCTTACAATTACGCGATGGTTCAGCCTTTTTCCAAGGGGTCGTCGTTAAAAGCCAAGTGAGCGAAGCTGTTTTTGAGCTCGCTAAGGAAGTCAAGCAAGAAGCTAGCATGTGGATTACGGGTGTGATTCATGAAGATAGCCGCTCCAAGTTTGGCTACGAAATCGAAGTTGAAGACATTGAAGTGGTCGGCGAGAGTGAAGAATATCCAATTACACCTAAGGAACACGGGGTTGATTTCTTATTAGACCATCGTCACTTATGGCTTCGTTCAAAACGACCATGGGCAATTATGAACATTCGTAATGAAGTTACCCGGGCCACGTATGAATTCTTCAATCAAGAAGGCTTCATCAAGATGGATCCACCAATTTTGACCGGGAGTGCGCCAGAAGGAACGACTGAACTGTTCCATACGGAATACTTCGACCGGGACGCCTACTTGTCTCAAAGTGGTCAGTTATACGCTGAAGCTGGCGCATTAGCTTACGGCAAGGTCTTCACGTTTGGCCCAACTTTCCGGGCTGAAAAGTCTAAGACGCGTCGTCATTTGATCGAGTTCTGGATGATTGAACCAGAAATGGCCTTCATGCATCAAGAACAAAGCTTGGAAGTTCAAGAACGCTACATTGCTTTCTTAGTTCAAGGTGTCATCGACCACTGTCAATACGCCTTAGATATTTTAGGTCGCGATGTCGAAACACTGAAGAAATACACGAAGTTGCCTTACCCACGGATCAGTTACGATGAAGCCATCGAATTATTGAAAGCCAACGACTTCGATGTTGATTGGGGTGTTGATTTTGGCTCGCCAGAAGAAACTTTCTTAGCAGACCACTTTGACCAACCCGTCTTCGTTTTAAACTATCCAAAGGCCATCAAGCCATTCTACATGAAGCCACACCCAACGCGTGAAGACGTTGTGATTTGTGCGGACTTATTGGCACCAGAAGGGTATGGTGAAATCATCGGTGGTTCTGAACGGGCTACGGACTATAACTACCTGCTGGACCAAATCAAGAAAGCTGGCTTGAACCCTGACGATTACGCTTGGTACTTGGACTTGCGTAAGTATGGGAGCGTCCCTCATTCTGGTTTCGGGCTTGGTTTGGAACGCTTCTTAACGTGGATTACCGCTGAGGACCACGTACGGGAGACGATTCCATTCCCACGTTTATTGAACCGGATTTACCCGTAAAATAAATAAATTGATATTTTTATTAAGAGCGTGGGACCTGGTCTCACGCTCTTAATGGTGAAAGGGTGTTGATTGAATGGAGTCTTTAGCAGCGGCATTAGTGAATGATGGTCAGACCACGATTGCCAATGCCTTACTGGCGCATTATCGTGAGATCGGCGTCACTAATGATGAGTTATTGGTTTATCTACAATTCAAACGGTTGATCGATCAAGGCAATCAATTCCCGGATGCAGCGGTGATTGCCAAGAGTTTAGGTGAGTCAACGAACACCGTTTTTCAGCGCTTGCATGAAATGTTGGCTAAAAAGCTACTAACGATTGAATCGATTACTGGCGATGATCAAAAAATTCATGACCGGTATAATTTCGACGGCCTCTACGACAAGTTGGCCGTGGCGCTCAAAAAGCAACCTGTCACGGATCAGGCTGAAAAGCAAGCCGCTAATGAGAACAAACGACAGAAAGTATTTCGTGCGATTCAGACTGAGTTTGGGCGGGACTTATCGCCAATCGAAATGGAAAGCATTAGTAAGTGGTTTGATGAAGACCATTACGACCCTGACGTTATTGAGTTGGCATTACGTGAAGCCGTATTACGGCAAGTGTACAACCTGACTTACATGGACCGGATCCTGCTGAATTGGCAGAAGCGCAACTTGAAGACTGCGGCTCAGGTCGAAGCTGAACGTCAACGCAGCATCGAACAACGGCTGAATTCAGCCCCACAACCGCAACGCCAAACTGGTGAGAACGCGCTACCTAAAATCCCACTCTTTAAGTTGGGTGATGAGCAGTCTTAAGGTTGGTTTGTCGCAAAAAAACGAATAAGTGTCATAACTGGATTTAAATCAAACTCGCGACTAGCTATTTCGGATGGCTGGTCGCGAGTTTTTTTGGCTGGCAGTTGGTATTGATGATGATAAAAAAGTGCGCATTGTTTGGTTTACTGTTCGTCTGCCGGTGATCTCCTTATTCCGACTTCCGGGGCCGGCTGACAATTGCTGGAACGTAAGCCGACGTCGATTTGAACTCACGCAGAAAATCACTGCGCAATTTCAAATACGAGTCTTATTCTAAGCCGGAAGAAAATCACTTCCGACTAAGAATAATTTGGCTACTGAGCATTGTCAGCCGGCCCCTCCAGTCGGGAAGCCGCTCGAATGGCAGATGAACGACCACCTATCTGGGTACAATTGACCTCTGAACATTTAGTGATTGGCCCCTCCGGTAAAATCTTGATCGGTACTGTTAATGCTTTATGGCCTTTGAGTAGTGAGAAAATCACCTGAATATCGTTCACTATTCTCAATGCCACTAAATTCAACGGCCACTGGTCTCGAGTTTAATCGATAAAATGGCCTTCGCTTAGAATTCAAGATTTTGTTATCTCAGACGACTAGAGCAGATTCCGACGAACTCAGTAAAGTTGCTTGTTATCGGCTTTAAAAAATTGGGTATGGAAGTCTAGCTATTGTTAGAAACTAATCTGACAGTTCAATATCAAAATTATCGTGTGCTGAGGAACCAACGACTAAACTAATAAAAAGTTGGGTCCGCATATGTCTGCCTTTCGAATACCATCCCGGCTGGAAGGTATTCTGGGCAAGGCCAAGTGGTGAAATTTCACTTAGCAAGCGTTTTGTGCTTGGTTAGTGAAAGACCAGTATTTAAGACGTGGGTTGTCGGCTTAAATC
>ERZ506143.107-NODE-107-length-13243-cov-14.0552_pt1 | contig 13243 bp, 10 predicted proteins | sample MGYA00513564_ERZ506143 | MGnify/ENA metagenome assembly ERZ506143 | reverse complement strand
CGGACAAGAAGAATTTCGCCCTTGAGCATTGTCAGCCAGCCCCTACAGTCGGGAACCCGCTCGAATGGCGGATGAACGGCCACCCATCTGGGTACAATTGACCACTGAATGTTAGGAGACAGGTCCTTCAGATAAACTCTTAATTGGTATCGGTGATGCTTTATGCCATTTGAGTACTGAGAGGATTATCTAGATATTGCTCACTCATCTCAATGCCACAAACTTCAATGGTAACTAGTCTTGAATTTTGTCGATAAAATTACCTTCGCTTATAATTGGAGACTTGTTTATCCCAGACGACTAAAGAAGATTCTGACAAGTTCAGTGAGGTCGCTTGTCTGACAGTATAAGTAAGGAACTTTAGTTATCATTAAAGACTAGTCTGACAGTTGAATATCAAAGTGACTGTGTACCAAGTAACCAACGACAAATCCAACAAAATGTTAGCCCGCACATGTCTGCCTTTCGAATAGCATCCCGGCTGGAAGGTGTTTCTGACAATGCTCAGCGTTTTTCAGAGTGTGAGGTTCAGACGGGTTGGGACTGAGGATTAGCCTAGCTAGAGCGTTAAGCGGCGCATTTCCGCTTGGCGTTCTGGCGTAGCTAACCGGAAGTCCCAGTCTGACCCGAACACGTTTCATCCATATTGCATGGAACGTGGAAGACCAGTATTTAAGCCGTGGTTTGTCGGCTTAAATCTGCGTCCATCGCGTTCCAGCGTTGTCAGAAATGCCTGTAAGCCGGACTAGGACGTATCTACCACTGCAAGTTTACACTAACTCGCCATATTTCCAGCGCCCCTAAGCTGGCCTGCTGTTGACTTTGAATTAGTACCAACCGTCAAGTTTTGAACAAAAAAAGCACGGTCTGACTTTAGTCGCACCGTGCTTCTCAATTTAACTAGATTAATGGCAAGTCACTAAGTTTAGCTACGACGACCGCCACGGCCACCGCGTTTACCTTCCGTATTACGCTTTAAGGTCGCTAACCGATCCTCGCTGTCTTTTAAGAAACCAGACATCAATGAGTCAAAGTCTTGCTTCTTAGGTTCATGTTGCCGTGATTGGTAACGGCCACCGCCATTGCCGCCGCGGCTATGAAAATTATTGCTGTGTTCACGATGATTACCATTGGATTGGCGTTCGCCACGGCCATGGTTATTGCCTTGATGATTATTATTTGGACGGCCACCACCTTGATGATTGCCATGATGTTCATGTTCACCCTGTGGCTTGTCGACGGCTTTACGAATTGATAAGCCAATCTTACCGTCGTCACCGACTGATAAGACCTTGACCGTCACTTCATCGCCAACACTCAAAACGTCATGGATGTCCTTCACGAACCCATCGGAAACTTCACTGATGTGTACCAGCCCCGTTTGATTATTACCCAAGTTTACAAATGCACCAAAATTCGTAATCCCAGATACCTTACCAGTGACTTTTGTTCCTACTTCAATTGCCATAAAAAAAGTTGTTCCTCCTATGAAATAATGGTTTTAGTATAGCATACTTTGTGAAATGTTGAGTTATACATTTAAGCAATTATTAAAAAGTGGTCTACCTACATAAAGTAGACCAAATTCCCGACTAGTTGGCAGTTACATCCGCAGCGCTGTCATTTGGTAAACTGTAGACCGTTTCGCCACTCTTCGTATAATCATACTTTGAACGTAATAACTTTTGTAAGTAATCCTTATTATTCAGCTGTTTGATCTGACCTTCGAGTTGGTCATTTCGCTGCTGCACCTTTTTTAATTTAACTTGACTGGTCGCAACTTGGCGGTTCATCTGGTGCAGATTAGACCGCGTATTAATTAACTGAAAGCCTAAAAATAATATCAACGCGCCGAACACCGCAACAATCAAAACAAACCGTCGCCGTCGCACCTGTGAGACTCGCTGGGCTTGCCCATGCTCATTAGTTGCAACTTGGCGGATGTAATCATTATCTAACTGTTTGATTTTATCCCGTGACCCATTCGTCATGTTGGTCCAGTCCTTTCAAATTGGGTTGCCTAAATTATAACAACTTCACCGGCTGGTGTAAACGACATCATTACGATTAAATCAACGCTTACGACCATTTTAATGAACGGATGCCCGCAATTAATCGCTGAATGGTTGCCGATAATCCGTTTTATAATCTTCACTGACAATATCATACATTAATTCAGCGTCATTTTTCTTGGTCGTTTCCAATAATTGCGTCACTTTGACCGTTAATGTCTTATTACCAAAGCTAATGACTAATTCATCACCAACACTGACGTTGCTGGATGACTTGGCGACTTTGCCGTTGATTTGAATCCGGCCCTTATCCGCAATTTCTTTGGCGACCGAACGCCGTTTAATAATCCGTGATACTTTTAAAAATTTATCTAACCGCATACTCATGAATGATGTTCCTTTCCTTTTGCAACGGCCTTAATTAGCCGTTTTCCGTATGGTAAGACTAACCACTCGCGAATCGTGAATAATCGGGCGTAGATTGCGCCGACTAGGAAGACGATCACGCCGAGCACGACCCCGACGACCGTCACGATTCCCGCCATTCCACGCGTATTTGCGAGGACCGGGTTGACGAGCGCGGTCATCTGATGGCTGGTGAGAATCACCACAATGCCCATCACCGCACTGATGGCGAGTAGTTTAATCAAATAACCACTCTCTAATAACACTTGCTGTAAATCTTCGGGTGACCCGAGCCACATCACCGCAAACATCACGGCGAGGCTGAGCACGGTCACCGCACTGGCCCCGTTAATGCCGTAGTGAACGACAAAGACGTAATTGGCGAGCACCTTAGTTGCCAGACCAGCTATGATGCCAATAATCATGGCGGTATACTGGTTCAAACTTTGCAGAACGCTCGTATACGTCGTGATGAGGGCGGCAAACAAAATACTAATAATATAAATTCTCAGCGCGGTGGTCCCTTCTAGTGAGCCAAACAATAATCGGTTGATTTGCGGCATCAAGGCAATTAAGCCGACAGTTGCCGCCATCGATAAGGCCAAACTCACGTGGACCATCGCCTGGGTCTGCCGTTTAAATTCAATGGGTTGACGTTTGGCGAGTGCATCCGTCAGCGCCGGTAATAAAGTGGCCGAAAAGGCAGTCGCCACGACCAACCCGAGTTGAACTAACGGTTGGCCCCGGTCATAGACCCCTTTCAAGGCTTTAGCGACGTCTGGTAACTGGCCCTGGCGAACGAGTCCGCGCATCACGGTGAACGAATCCACGAGCTGTAGTAAGATTACGACGGCCGCGACCAGACACAGCGTCCCACCCTCCACGATAAACCGTTTGGTCAGCTTACGGTAGCTCGGCAACGGCCGGGTTGCGGCGGGCGCGGGTGCTAACAAATATTTCAACCCAAAAGTCGTAAAAATCAGTGAGGAACAAATTGCCGCAATCGGTGCAGAGCTCATCGCCCACGTGCCCATGTGGTAATTGTCCCAACCAAGCCGGACACTGAAGTAGGCTGCCATAATAATGATGCCGACCCGAACGACCTGCTCAATCAACTGGGAGACAGCGGTCGGACCCATCAAAAACTTGCCTTGATAGTAGCCACGCCCCGTCGCCAGCCACGGCATGAAGATAAACATCCACGCGACCGCACTAATGATTGGCGCCAAACTGGCATCGCCCATATGGACCGCAATCCAAGTCGCCCCTAGCTGGAGGCCAAAGAAAACGATCAACGACAGTCCTGTCAAAATATGGAAGGCCTGCCGCGCAATCAGTGACTTACTGGTCTCATCCGGCTGCTCCGCCACTAACTTTGAAATGAAATTTGGAAACCCATTTAACGCAAAGGTCATGCCAATGCCGTACAAGGGGTAAATTTGTTGATAAACGTAAAATCCCGTATTACCAACCATGTTCTGTAATGGAATTCGGTATACCGCGCTCAGTATCTTAGCGACTAATGATGATATCGATAAGATGAGTGCGCCTTTGAACATGGTGTTCAAGTGATCCTTTGGCATAACCAATCCCTTCTACCGAGCGACTCGGTGCTTCAATCTAACCGACTGACTGAATTTCCCAGTCAAATGTGCCGACCAGCCTGACTACGACGCGGTTGTACGACGCGCCACACTGGAAGCCAGAATTTGCTCACGATCTTAACAGTCAGTGACAACTTTTAACCAGCCATCCGTTGCGGGCCACCGGCTAAAAGGTGCTTTAAGCCATGCGACTTAGGACGCACTGGCCACGTCGTCTTCTGCCAAGATCAAACTGAGCTGTTCGACAAACTGGGTTAACTGTTCGAGCCATTCATCCTGTTGCATCTTCGGTTGAATGACTAATTTAACCTTCATTTTATCATCATCAATTCCAACTGTCGCTTTTAATTTGGTTTTTGCTAAGGCCTTAAAAATATCTTTAGTATCTAGCTTAGCGGTGCCTTGTTGCGACAACGTCAACTGTAAGTCGCTGTCTTCACGTTGAATCTTTTCAATCAGCGCATCATCGGCTAACATTTTCAGCTTGCCAACTGCCAACAGTCCCGCTACTTCAACCGGATAGTCGCCAAAGCGATCCATCAAATCATCCTGGACTTCCAAGTACTGATCGTTGTTTTCCAACTGCCGAATCCGCTTGTAAATCTCAATCTTCTGCCGTTCGTCTTCAATATAGGACGTTGGCAAGTAAGCTTCGATACCCAATTCGACGGTCGCATCCGTCTTGACTTTCGTAGCCTGCCCACGTTTCTTAGCCACCGCTTCCGACAGCATCTGCGTATAGAGGTCATACCCGACTGAGTCGATGAAACCGTGCTGTTGCTTACCTAGTAAGTTCCCAGCACCCCGAATCGAGAGGTCGCGCATCGCGATTTTGAAACCGGAACCCAATTCCGTGAAGTCCTTGATGGCTTGTAGCCGCTTTTCACCAACTTCCGTCAAGACTTTGTCCTGTTGATAGGTGAAGTAGGCATATGCGACCCGACTACTACGGCCGATTCGTCCCCGCAATTGGTACAGCTGTGACAAGCCCATCCGGTCCGCATTCTCCACAAACAAGGTGTTGACATTTGGAATATCGACCCCGGTCTCGATGATGGTCGTCGTCACGAGCACATCGTATTCGCCACGAATGAAGTCGTAGAGAATCCCTTCCAGCTGTGACTCGGGCATTTGGCCGTCAATGTGCGCCACGGCGGCATCCGGCACTAAATCCTTAATCTGCGCCACGACTTTGTCAATATCATGCACGCGATTATGCAAGTAAAAGACTTGACCATTACGCTGCATCTCACGCTCGATGCCTTCCTTGATGACGCCAAAATTCTGAGCCATGACGTACGTCTGAATCGGATAACGGTTCGTTGGTGGCGTCTCAATCACTGACAAGTCCCGGACACCCAGCATCGACATGTGTAGCGTTCGTGGAATCGGTGTCGCGGTCAATGTCAGCACATCGACACTGGCCTTCAATGATTTCAACCGTTCCTTATGCTTCACACCAAATCGTTGCTCCTCATCAATAATCAGTAGACCGAGGTCGGCAAACGCGACGTCCTTTGATAACAGACGGTGCGTCCCGACGACGATGTCTAGCTCCCCATTCTTGAGTTGTTGGACCGTCTCCTTCATTTCCTTGGAAGTCCGGAAACGTGACAGCATGCCAACGTTGATCGGATAGCCTTCAAAGCGATTAAGCATCGTTTCGTAATGTTGTTGGGCCAAAATCGTGGTCGGCACCAGGAAGGCGACTTGTTTACCGGCTTCAATCGCCTTAAACGCCGCCCGCAAGGCAACTTCCGTCTTCCCATAACCAACGTCACCAACTAGCAAACGGTCCATTGGTTTCGGCCGTTCCATATCATGCTTGATTTCGTTGATACTCCGCAATTGGTCCGGAGTTTCAGGATATGGAAAATCATTGTCAAAGTCTTCTTGGTAACTGTCATCGGGTGGAAAGGCATAGCCCTTCTCCGCTTCACGTTTGGCGTACAAGTCCACGAGTTCATCCGCAATATCCTCAATCTTGGCCGCGACTTTACGCTTGGCTTTCGTCCACTCGGTTCCGCCTAACTTGTTGATCTTAGGCGTCTTCGATTCAGATGAGACGTACTTCTGGACCAAGTTCAGTTGTGTGACCGGAATAAAGATTTTGGCGTTATTTTGGTACGCGATCGTGATGTAGTCCTGATGCACGCCGTCGACTTCCAGCGTTTCCATGCCGACGTACTTCCCAATCCCGTGGTTGACGTGGACGACATAGTCTCCCGGCTTCAAGTCGGTATAACTCTTCAACCGTTCCGCGTTGGCTAGGGTCTGGCGCCGCGGCCGCTTCTTGGCGACTTTCTTGAACATTTCCTGTTCAGTGACGATCACCAGTTTGCCATCCGGGAATTCAAACCCGTTCTGCAGGCTACCCTGAACGATCTGGACTTCCCCTGGTTGCAAGTTGGTCGCCTTAGTCATCACCGCCTCGATTTCAAAATCATCGAGGGTATCACTGACTTTGGTCAGGCGTTCGGCTTCCGACACCATCAAAACGACCGTCTGCTGTAACTTATGCCAGCGGTCCAATTCAGTCTTCAAGGCCGGCAATTGGCCAAAGAATTCTTGCATCGGCCGAGTCCGCACGTTGGTCACTTGCGCCAACCGAACGTTCCCGATGCCCTTTTGGAAGAGCGAGATCAGTAATTGCGCATGGGCGTCATCCCGCAACAAATCCCGAATGTCATTGCCGTAACTGGCCGTTGCCAGTACCCGATGATGGGCAAGCTGGTCGGTGACCCAGTCAGCTTCTTGGGTCAAAAGTTGTTGTTCATTATCTAGGAGTCGCGAGTATTCTTCAAAAATCACCAGCCCGTTTTCAGCCACGTAGTCTAAAATGCTGGTCTTGCTGTCATATAAATAATCACCGTACAATAACAAATCATTGCCGATAATTCCTTTTTGCATATCTGCCAAGGGTTGTGCCAAGTTGTCCGCTAAAGTCTGACGATCAGCTGGCTTGAGCTTCTTGCTCTCCGTTGCCATCGCGGCCTTTAACCGCTCAGCCCCGGTCGTCATCATGTCGTCTGTCAAAATAAAATCGGTCGCTGGCAAGACGGTATACGCATCGAGTGATTCCACTGAACGCTGGGTCTCTGGATCAAAATACTTCAAGGTATCAATCTCAGTATCGAAGAAGTCTAACCGCAATGGGTAATCCGCGTCGAGCGGGTAGATGTCCACGATTGAGCCCCGGACCGCATAGTCACCTGGCCGTGCGACCAGCTTTTCTTTGACGTAGCCCATCTCATGTAATTGATGTTGGAGCACTTCTAGATCAATATCCTTGCCAACTGCTAAGGATAACGTCGCTGCTTTGAACTGTTCGACTGGTGGTAAAAACCGGCGGGCACCCGCAACGGAGGTCACAACTACTGCCGGCTGCGGACTGAGTAAGGCGTTGAGTGCCTCGACCCGTTGTGCCCGTGATTCTGGTGAACTAGTCGCCACCTCGGTCGCAATCATCTCTTCTGCCGGGAACAGATAGACTTGGTCTTCATCTAATAGACTGGTCAAATCATCCACTAACTGACTGGCATGAAAACCGTTGTCAGTCACGATCAATAATGAATGCGTTAATTGATGAAATAGCGCACTTAAATAAACCGTTCTCGCCGAACCGTTTAATCCTGTAATCAATTGACGACTGTGCGGACTGATTGCCGCTAAAATCGTTTGAAAGTCGGGCGTTTGCTCAACAATCGTCTCAATATCCATACTGTGTTTCCTCCCGGGCTAGTTATACTGATTCATAACTGCCGCAAAATCATCGTTTGCTAACCACGCTTCGATTGCCGCCAAAGCGGTCGTCTTCGCATCTTCAAACTGGGCCACTTCCGCCGGCTTAAATTTGCCGAGCACGTAATCGACCACCGACATCTTTTGTGGATGATCAATGCCGACCTTGACGCGTTTGAAATGCTGGTCACCGACATGGCTGATAATACTCTTAATGCCATTGTGACCGCCCGCGGAGCCCTTTTGCTTCAACCGGACCTTACCGAGTGGCAGATCTAAGTCGTCGTGAATCACCAACAGATCTGCCGGCTCGATATTGTAGTAACTCATCAGTGGGCCGACCGCCCGACCCGAATCGTTCATATAAGTCGACGGTTTGACCAGCAAAATCTTCTCACCATTCTGAAATGCAGTCGCCACTTGGGCTTCAAACTTACTCGTCTGAAAATCAGCGTTCAACTTAGCCGCTAATTCATCAATTATCATAAAGCCGACATTGTGCCGTGTCTGGGCGTACTGGCGCCCGATATTACCTAATCCAACGATCATTTTCATTACGTTTATCTACTCCCATTACTTGGCCTACCAAAACAGGCCGAACCGGTTATCCACCGATTCGGCAACTTAGCGTGGACCAGCCAGGCTCGTCACACGCACACCACACCAATTTAGCTGGGGCGGTGCTCAAAAGTTAGCGTTTATTAAGTGCAGTAAGTATACCACAAAGCGCTTGTTGACGCCCGTCAAAGGATTTCGGCAAGATTGCTAACAATCACATGAGAAGCATGTTCAATTCCACACTTGCCTGGCGCAAATATGTTACAATACAACCGTAAAACTAAATTTTCATTATGAGAGGATGACTTATTTTGTCAAGCATGCCAAATCATCAAAAAGTTGTGTTAGTCGGCGACGGCGCTGTTGGTTCTAGTTACGCTTTTGCCATGGCACAACAAGGAATTGCTGAAGAATTTGTAATTGTCGATGTTGTTAAGGATCGGACAAAGGGTGACGCCCTTGATCTTGAAGACGCCCAAGCTTTCACCGCTCCCAAGAAGATTTACTCCGGCGAATATTCTGATTGCAAGGACGCCGATTTAGTTGTGATTACCGCTGGTGCCCCACAAAAGCCTGGCGAATCACGTTTAGACTTAGTTAACAAGAACTTGAACATTTTATCATCAATCGTAAAACCAGTGGTCGACTCCGGCTTCGACGGCATCTTCCTAGTTGCTGCTAACCCAGTTGACATCCTGACTTACGCGACTTGGAAATTCTCTGGTTTCCCAAAGGAACGCGTCATTGGTTCCGGGACTTCCTTAGATTCTTCACGTCTACGGGTTGCGTTAGGCAAGCAATTCAATGTTGACCCTCGCTCCGTTGATGCTTACATCATGGGTGAACACGGTGACTCTGAATTCGCTGCTTACTCAACTGCCACTATCGGGACTCGTCCTGTACGCGACGTTGCTAAGGAACAAGGCGTTTCTGACGACGACTTAGCTAAGTTGGAAGATGGCGTTCGGAACAAGGCTTACGACATCATCAACTTAAAGGGTGCAACCTTCTACGGTATCGGGACTGCTTTAATGCGGATCTCAAAGGCCATCTTACGTGATGAAAATGCCGTCTTACCAGTTGGCGCCTACATGGACGGCCAATATGGTTTGAATGACATCTACATTGGGACACCAGCAATCATCGGTGGGACTGGTTTGAAGCAAATCATCGAATCCCCACTTTCAGCTGATGAACTGAAGAAGATGCAAGATTCTGCTGCTACTTTGAAAAAAGTGCTTAACGACGGTTTAGCAGAATTAGAAAACAAATAATCCGAATTAATTAAGCTTACATGCGCACGCTCAACCGACCACTCGCTGGCCTGAGCGTGCGCTTTTTATTTGCTCACATCAAGTTGGAACATGACTGGTCACGCGTTGTGGGCGTTAATTTGTCATGAATCATGATTAAAGCGTGCGGTTCTTAAGTTCAAGAGCTGCCAGCTGAGACCCGCTGGAAACAAAGCGAGTTCGCGTAAACTTTCTGTTGTAGCTGCGTCCTATTCCGGCTTCCAGGCATTCTGTGCAATGGCCGGAACGTGGTGGACACAGATTTAAGCCGACAGCCCACGTCTTAAATACTGGTCTTTCACTAACCAAGCACAAAACGCTTGCTAAGTGAAATTTCACCACTGGGCCTTGCTCAGAATACCTTCCAGCCGGGATGGTATTCGAAAGGCGGACACGTGCGGACTCAACTTTTCGTTGGACTAGTCGTTGGTACCTTGGTACACGGTCATTTTTATATTCAACTGTCAGACCGGTTTCTAACAATCACTAAACTTCCTTACCCATGATTTAATGCTTCGGTCGCGCGGCTCCACTAAAATTGCTGGAATTTTCTTGAGTTACCTGAAACAACAAGATCTTGAATCCTGAGCGCAGGCAATTTTATCGACTAGTTTTAAGATTTGTTGTCATTGAAATTTGTGGTATATGAGATAAGTGATTAATATTCAGGTCATCTTCTCAGTGATTAGATGCCATAAATTATCATCCATGCTGATTCAAAAAGTTTGCCTGAAGGACTAGATACTTAACATTCAATGGTCAATTGCACCCAGATAGGTGGTCGTTCATCCGCCATTCGAGTGGCTTCCCGACTGGCCGGCCCGCCGGACAATGCTCAAGGGCGAAATTCTTCTTGTCCGGGTGGTCTTCCCGGGCTAGAAGAAGACTCGTATTTGAAATTGCGCAGTGGGTTTCTGCGTGAGTTCAAATCGATGTCCGCCCTGTTCCAGCGTTGTCAGCCGGCCCCGGAAGTCGGACTAGGAAGCGCATCGGCTGACGAACAGGAATCCACCAACTGGCACGATTTAATCATCCTTAATATTAAAGAATAGCTCAACGCGTGACTGACCATTAATCGTTAAATAGGCAAATATTAACGCGCGTACCACGGATTTAACAATTTCTTATCACGATTCCCAGCCTTGACGTTTGCACTCGCGCCACTTCTGTTATAAGGTGAGTTTATTACAAATAGATGGAGGACCAACTTAATTATGAAACATAAACGCGGGCTAATCGTCGGGGGCAGCATCCTCGGTCTTTTAGTCATCGGGTACGTTGTCACCAGTCTGGTCTGGCAACACCAACAAACGTTCCTCACGAATACTTCGGTAGCCGGCGTCGACGTCAGCGGTAAAACCGCAGCGCAAGCCGCACCCAAGGTCAATCGGGCCTTAGAACACCGAACCTATCGGATTATTGAAAATGGAAAAACGCAATATCACTTTACAAGCAAGTCTGCGGGCATCACGATCAATACCAAAAAAGATTTGACCAAGCTGGTTGCCAAGCAAAATTATTGGCGCTGGCCACTCGCCCTCTTACAATCAGCGCAAGCCGCTGACTCAGCCGCGGTCGGACAACTGACGATCAAGCACAGTGATTTGAACGCACTCCTGCAAAAAATCACGACGACTGCTAATCAAACCAAACGAACCAAGACTGAGAACGCCAAGTTAGTTTATAAAAATAACCAAGTGGTGATTCAAAAAGAAGTGCAAGGGACCGAGCTTGACCAAACCAAGTTGAAGGCCGTTGTGACCAAGGCTATCAGTAATGGGCAGTCCCAAATTGCCCTGAAAAAGGCCTACGTCACGCCAACGGTAACTAGCACAAGTGCCAGTTTGAAAACCGCCAAGACCAAATCGGCTAAATACGCGAGTGAAACGGCGACCTATAATATCAATGGTCACAAGTTCACGATTCCGCACGACTTGATTCTTAGCTGGATCAAAGTCGATAAACAGGGCAAGGTCAGCCTCGACCAGAGCGCCGTCTTGGCCTACGTCAAAAAACTCAATGATAAGTATCATACCTATCACACCACGCGGAAGTTCAAGAGTACTGCCCGCGGCACGGTCACGGTCAGCGGTGGTTTCTACGGTTGGACGATCAAAACTGAGTCCGAAGCCAAGGCATTAGCGGCTGAGATTCTAAAAGGTAAAGACTTCACCCGCTCGCCAATCACCAGCGGTTCCGGCTATAACAACAATGGGACCGACATTGGCAACACGTACGTCGAAGTCGATAAAGTCAACCAGCACATGTACGTCTACGTTGACGGCAAGCTCAAAGTTTCGACCGACGTTGTCACTGGGAAACCAGGCAAACACGCCACAACGACTGGTGTCTGGTATATCTGGAACAAGGAAAAGAACGCGACGTTGAAGGGTGACAATGATGATGGCTCAAGCTATTCACAGCCCGTCTCCTACTGGATGCCATTTGATGACACTGGTGAAGGCATTCATGATTCATCCTGGCAAACCCATTACGGTGGCACTTGGTACAAGAAGCACGGGTCGCACGGTTGTGTGAACACCCCACCTTCCGTCATGAAGAAAGTCTACGCGGCTGTTCCTGAAGGTACGCCTGTGATTGTTTTCTAATTTAAATTTAATTTAAAGAAGCCGGCCTGACAACGTTCAGGCCGGCTTTTGGCGCCCATTTTTACGGTCTGCGGTTGCAGAATGATACCAGTTAGGGGCGGTTTTATGGTATTATTTATTAAAACAAACTAATAAATCTGGGGGACCAACTGCTATGCTATTAAAAACACTCGTTAAGCCTAAAGAACGCCTCGTCACGATCACGGCTGACGCAACTTTAGAAGACGCCTTAAAAGTCTTGGAAGATTCCGGCTTCCGCTGTGTGCCAATCTTAGACGAAACTGGCCATATTTTCCGCGGTAACATTTACAAAATGCATATCTACCGCCACAAGTCTCGGGGTGGCGACATGTCACTTCCCGTCACGACCTTACTGAAAAACGCGACTAAGACGATTCAAGTCGATTCAGCGTTTTACAACATCTTCTTCTCTATCAAAGATTTGCCATACATCGCCGTTCTCGATGAACACGGCTACTTTTATGGTATCTTGACGCATACACGCTTGCTGGATATGCTGTCACAATCTTGGAACGTCAACGTCGGCAGTTACGTCCTCACCGTTGTCTCCGTTGGTGAACGTGGTGACTTAGCCGCCATGGCCAAAATCATCACCAAATATACGTCAATCGCCGGCTGTTTGACCTTGGACGTTCAAAATGGCACCTTGGGCTACCGGACCCTCTTCACCCTGCCAGAAAACGTCGACAGTGAAAAACTCAAACGCATCATCGATAACTTGAACCGCAAACAATTCAAAGTTATCGAAGTTGAAGACTTACAAGCTGAATAGTCAGTATGCTTTGGCAGCCGCATTAAGAATTGAATTCTTGATGCGGCTTTTTTTGTGCTGGAATGCTGGGTCAGATGTCCTGTTCGTCAGCCGATGGGCGCCTTATTCCGACTTCCGGGGCTGGCTGACAACGCTGGAACAGGGCGGACATCGATTTGAACTCACGCAGAAGATCACTGCGCAATTTCAAATACGAGTCTTCTTCTAGCCCGGGAAATTCGCCCGGACA
>ERZ506143.96-NODE-96-length-17151-cov-11.5598_pt1 | contig 17151 bp, 20 predicted proteins | sample MGYA00513564_ERZ506143 | MGnify/ENA metagenome assembly ERZ506143 | reverse complement strand
GCCAATTGTTGTTGTGAGAGTTCACCAGTCAAAGCTTCGATTTGGGCCCGTATTCCAGGGTCATCGTCAATCTCAATCTTAGGGTGACTCGGTCTAAAACCTTCCGTCATCACGCATTCCTACTTTCTTACAAATCCGACAACAAAACGACACAACTATCGAAAAATGGTGTCACTTAACTTTCGATAGGATTAAATTGTACCAGAAATCCGCCGAAGATGTGAGTATCTGATTCCAGATTTCACAAAAAATTTACAAACTTTTGTAACCGTTTCATTATCCCTTATAGCAACGAAAAGAACGACCTACCGATAACTACCGGTCAGCCGTTCTGTGAAACGAATTATTGAATTTCAATGTGGTGCGTATCAGCAGCCGCTTTCTTCGGCAAGGTCAATTGTAAAACACCATTTTCATAACGTGCTTCGACCTTATCAACATCGACGTCTGGTAATGAGTACTGCCGACCGAACCGTCCCGTTTGACGTTCACTGGTAATGATATTACCATCCTTGTCGCTCTCATCACTGATACTGTCGCGTTTTACGGCAATTGATAATGTCCCATCACGATACTTCAAGGCAATATCTTGCTTATCGATCCCAGGAACATCAACTTTCATCGTATATTGGTCATCAGTTTCCTTAATATCAGTCTTCAATACTGAACCGTGGGAACCAACATTTAAGAATGAACGGCCTAAGCCATTAACTAAATCATCCATCTTAGTCCAGTCATTCAACCGACCGAATAAATCATTGTGCCAATTCATCATTTCATTAGCCATTATGCAATCACCCTTTCAACTTGTTTACAGTTTTAATCATAAGCAGTTTCATCAAAATTGCAACAATTTAGCACTCTAACGCATCGAGTGCTAATCAGTCGACTCGATACGCTTGCATATCGACTGGAATCACACGGACCATTTTGTGCGGTGTGATCGTCATTGCCTGCGTGGTCGTTTTGCGCGGCCAACGGGATTGCGGCCGATCAGCCAACTCGATACCAACAAGCATCCGAATCCGGTCCAGAATATCCGCGACCCCAAACGCATTGTCACCCTGATTGAACGAAGTCTGCAACATATTAATTGCCACGTGTAGGTGCTGATCATGGAAACTAAAGGTCACTGGCACAAATACCAACTCAGCGGGCGCCAACTGCTCTTGTGCTAATGCGGCGTCCAATTGTGCCATGAATGTTGTGAATTGATCCATACACGTCACCCCCATCATTGATTAGGGCTATTATACTGCATGGACCGGGGAACAGCCATTGTTATGAAATCTGGATTACCGCCAACAATGACCGCGTTTGCAAACCGTTATGACGCTGGCCGTTTTAACTCATGATTGTGGTACCAAGTTGCGCTTAACTGAGCGTAGGACTCTTCCCGAATCAGCACCGTAACTGATTTTTTTACAGCAAATAAAAAGAGCAGGACCTAAGTCCCACTCTTCACTGAAGAATAACGCTAATAATTAACTGTTAGATAACTTTTTAGCATCTTCATCGATCGTTTCGAAACCGGAAACGCCACTCTTCTTCTTTGGATGCTTTGCACGTTCTTCTTCGGCTTTTTGAATCATAGCCTTTTTTTGTTCCTTGCTAAGCTTTTGTGCCATGATTATCGCCTCTTTTATCTTGGACGGCGAAGACTAATCTTCGCTACATGTTCATTATAGGTCTAAATTCAAAAAGTGGCACAATTTTTATCCAACTTTTTTGAAACTGCTTACTTGCATTCTGTAATTATAAAGTTTACAGTTAAGTTGTTCAGGAGGGGATTACATGTCAAAAGTACTAATCTTAGGGGCAGCGGGCCAAATTGCCCGGCTAGCCGAACAACAATTACTGGCCGAAACCGACAATGAACTGACACTTTACTTACGTCATAGCGAGCGGGTCGCGGCCTTAAAATCGGAGCGGGTCACGATTATTGATGGTGACACCACTGACGAGTCCAAATTGACACAGGCCATGGCTGGTCAGGATGTCGTTTACGCAAACTTAGCTGGTCAAAATATCAAGCAACAAGCTGAAACGATTTTAGCTGCGATGCATACGACCGGTCTCAAACGGCTCATTTGGATCTCAACCTTAGGGATTTACGATGAAGTGCCGGGCAAGTTCGGGGAATGGAACAACGCCACCTTGGGCAATTACCTCACCCGCTATTACGCGGCCGCCGAAGTCTTGGAAAATTCCGACATCGACTACACCATCATTCGGCCAGCCTGGTTAACGAATAAAGACGAGATTGATTACGAAACGACCCAGCGTCACGACGCCTTCAAGGGGACCGAGGTCTCACGCAAGAGTATTGCAGCGCTCGTGGTCAAGTTGATTCAAGACCCAACTAACAGTGTTCGCGCTTCATTAGGCGTCAACAAGCCGAATACTGATGGGGATAAACCAGCTTGGTATTGAGCTTAATGACTATCCAATTCGACGTGTGCGATTAATCAAATTAGCGAACACCGATTCAAAAAACTAAAGGACCTGCGAAGCCGTCATCAACCGGTCGCAGGTCCTTTAGTTTTAAGCTGCGTGCCGCAAAGTTAGTTAGATAAGCCGCCGCGCCATCTCCAAATAGCTAGTTAGCTGGAGCTGGGACCATCCAAGTGAATGTCAAATCCACTGGCGCACTAAAAGTACTAGTATTTAGAAATTTGTAGCCACCACAAGCGAACCACTAACATTGTTTTTATGAGAAAAATTAGAATATCTCAATAACAAACTGACGTCCATCGCCAATTAACTGACTAATATCAAGTCATATCGGCATCCACTTTCTCACACGTATCTCATTAAAAAATCAGCCGCTAAAGCGCGTCAAATCACGGGTCTTTACGATTGACGCCTGCCAATACCCGTGTTAAATTGTAGACTCAATTTGAAAATAACCGGCGATTAATGCGTCAGTTTTCAAGGAGGGTTTCATCGTGAATTTAACATGGTACGTTAAGCAATTTACTGGTCTAACCACGACCCAACTACATGATATTTACCAACTACGCGCTAAAACATTTGTTAAGGAACAGTCGCGGTCTTATCAGGATCCCGACGACACTGACTTGACGGCGCGCCACGTCTTTGCCTACGATCATGGTCGCTTAGTGGCTTACGCGCGCATCTATGAGCATGCCGGCATCGTCTCGTTTGGCCGCATCACCACCGACAGCGACTACCGGGGAACCGGCCTTGGCAAGCAACTGATGAACCACGTCATGGCCATTCTAAAAGTCCATTATCGCGATGCGACTATCGAAATCGACGCTCAGACCCAGGTGCGCAAGTTTTATGAAAAATTCGGGCTGATTGCTGAAGGCCAGCCTTACACGGACTTGGGCGCTGAGGTCATCAAGATGCACGCCCCCGCCAAAAAGCTGGTGTTGGCGTAGCACCGCACCCTTAATACTAACAATCAAAATGGCGAACCAATGAGCACACTACTCAAGGTTCGCCATTTTTAGTTAATTCAGTTAGTTAAGCGGGTCACTGCGATATTGTTGCAAGATGTAGATAGCAACAATCACCAATAATGAACCGAGAATTTCAATCCAGCTCACCTGCAAGTTCAAGAAGATGATACTTAGCACAAAGGTGACAACTGGTTGGACCGCATCCACGATGCTGACGACTGCGGATGGCGCATACTGCAAACTGTGCAGTAATGATAAAAATGCAAAAATCGTCCCAATCAACACGATGGCTCCAATCGAAGTAACCAAGGTTGGCGTGATTTTAGGCGCCCCAACCCAGATTGGATGATATAGGTTGAACAGAATTCCGGCAATCAATGTTCCCCAACCAAGGATCACGACTGGTGAGTTTTCCGCAACGATTTTCCGTGGTAACACCACGTATAACGCGGCCGTCACCCCGGATAGAATCCCCCAGATGAGAGCATCCGTTGGAATTGCTAATTCATGAATGTTACCCTTTGTAATCGCTAAGAAGACCCCCAGTAGCGAGACGCCAAACGCGATCAGATCAGTTCGTAAGGGCAGTTCCTTTTTAAATACCAGCGTTCCTAGCACGATAAATAGTGGACTCAGGTATTGTAAAATCGTGGCAGCCGCCGCAGTCCCCTTCTCAATACTAATATAGAACGTGTACATGTTCGCCATTAGGCCTAACGTTGCGTACGCAACTAGTTGCCCAATCGAAGCCCAGGATTTAAACACCTTAAAAATCTGGGTTCCACGTTGCACGAAACCAATCGCTAACAAGATGATACCAGCGGATAACGTCCGCACTGAAAGAAACCAGTCAGCCGGAATCGCCTGATTTTGGGAAACAAATTGCATGACCGTTCCCGAGATTCCCCAAAGCGTAGATGCGAGCATCGCCCACATAATGCCTTTCATGTAACGGCTAGTTGTCGTATTTTTCAATTTAGCTCTACCTCAATTTAATTAATGGCAATATTATACCGGGACTAAATTAAAACTCACTGAAAATTACCGTTTGTTTATTAGCAAGATTCGGCCAGATTTATCATAATTACCGCAGTCAACCGTCTACAGCGGTCAATACCGAACATTTTAAGAAAAGTTAAAGTTAAACCAGTCTGTTTGCTTGCTTCAGACTGGTTCAACTCATCAGTAATATGTATTCGTGCTAGATGCCTTTTTATGAATCGTGATTAAAACAGAGCGATTCTTAAGTTCAAAAACAGCCAGCTGAGGCCCGCTGAGAAATAAGTGCGAGTTAGCGTAAACTTGCTATTGTAGGTTTCTGCGTGAGTTCAAATCGATGTCCGCCCTGTTCCAGCGTTGTCAGCCGGCCCCGGAAGTCGGACTAAGGCGCGCATCGGCTGACGAACAATAATCCAACTCAGTAGCAAATCTTAATATCAAGAACCACACCCATGAACGCACAAAAAAAGACCATGGAGACCGACAGTTTTAGCACGAGGCTAAAATTTATAGAGGTATCTTCATGACCCAAATACATACTACCACTACTCATTTTGACCGACAAGTGTTGGCAGGCAAAATGAGATGAGCAGTAATTTATTTTTTAAAATAACGTCCCAACATAGTAGTGAATAAACATCGTAATAATCCCGACAATCACGTTCCGGATAACGGCAGTTTTGACGTTACCCTTACCTAGCACGGCGGATAAGTATCCGGTTAAGGCAACCGCAACGGACACCGCAATAATCGTGGCGGGCCACTGTAGATGTGCTGGCGCAAATGTCATCGCAAATAGTGGGAAAATACCGCCGGCTGAAGCGGAAAACAATGAAGCAAAAGCTGCGTCCCACGGATTCATATAGTGTCCGAGTTCCATATCGTACTTAACGCGGACGACGGTTTCGAGTGGCTTTTTTGATAAAAGATCCTTGGCAATCTCTAACGACGTCGCTTCCGTAACGCCTAAGTTCATATAGTGGCGTTGAACTGCATGTAATTCACCCGCAAAGTCCGTCTTTAATAATTGCCGTTCTTTTTCAACGACTGCTTTTTCCGTATCTTTTTGCGTGCTGACAGAAGCGTATTCGCCAGATGCCATCGAAAACGCACAGGCTAGCAGGTCAGATAGTCCGGCGATAAAAATCGTAAATTGGTTGGTGGTCGCCGCCGCAACACTGAACAGCACCCCGACAACCGTCAAAATCCCATCATTGGAGCCGAGAACGCCGGCCCGTAGTGAGTTCAGCTTCTCATCCATCGTTTGTTTTGATTTTTTCGTTTTTGTATTCGTTAACTGCATATTCTCGCTCCCCTTGGCCCTACTCATCAGGCAAATAAGTGACCGATAAAGTAGGTCACGATCATCGTTAACAATCCGGCAACCACATTACGTAACATTCCCTGACGCCGATTGGCATTTCCGAGCACCGCCGCCACGTAACCCGTAATGGTTAACGCAATGGCGACCGCAATGACCGTGGCGAACACTTTGATATGTGGTGGGAAAAATGTGATTGAGACTAGTGGCAGAATCGAGCCAGTTGGAAAGGCAATCATCGAGGCAATCCCAGCTGCATACGGGCTGATAAATTGATTCGGATTGAAGCCATACCGTTCCCGAACCGTCGTCGACAAGGCATCTTCAGCCATCATCTCCTGAGTCGCTTGTCGGGCTAGTGGTTCGCTGATGCCCTGTTCGATATACTTTTGCGCGACCATATCTGCTTGCGCCTCATAGTCATCGGCTAATGCCGCCTTTTGCGTGGCGATCGCCATTTTTTGCGAATCCTTCTGCGTATTCACGGAGACGTACTCACCCATTGCCATCGAAATCGTTCCGGCAAGCATGCCTGCTAATCCGGAAATCAGAATCGAAAAGCTATTCGTCGTGGCCCCCGCGACCCCAACAACAATACCGGCAACGGAAAGAATTCCGTCGTTAGCCCCCATAACACTTGCACGTAGCACGTTAACTCGTTGTGCTAAGGACATTTTCTTCTTCATGTTTGCCGCCTCCGTACTTACTTTATAATCATTCTTACCTAGTAAATATTATATCTTTTTCCAGAGAATTGCAAGGCTTATTTGGAATCATTATCAAGTATAAGTTATGTACCCCTAAACCATAATCTAGTGTACCACCATTTTATTATTAAAGTTAATCAATCTATCGGTTACGGACCTCAAAACTGTCGCTAATGATCTTAATTGGACACAAAAAGCTACCACTCAAAAATCGCGATGATTTTTGAGTGGTAGCCCTTCTTCTTGATCAACAGCCGACTAAATTAGTTAGCTTCATTAAATTGTTGCGTGGTCTTAAGTTCAAATTCAGTTGGTTTAGCAGCCGTCATTAATTCTGGCGTCAATTCCACTCGCGTAATCGTCTGGTCAGCATAAGGTTGAATATAGAATGCTGGTTCGTTCATGCTCATGTAGGCGCGATACTGCGTGTAATCTGGCGTCCCGTTAGCTTGCATCTTCACGCCCTTAGGAATTTCTACCGAGTTCAGCATGTGTGAAAGCGCATTGACAGCTTCAGCGTCCGTATCAACGGCATCCGTGTGTTGCCGCATAAAGACGGTCCGGACGAAGCGTGCAACCGAAGTATAATCACCAGGCATGCCCAGTGCACCGGTACCAGGGCCAAATGGGTTGACCGTTCGATCGCCGTATTGACGACTTGGGTGTGGTTCAGGCTGCAAGTTGACATAGTTGCTCAGGTTCTTTAAGTGCCAGTTGAAATCGGGAGTGTTAGTCATGACGCCGACTGGGTTTTCCATGTAGTGCACACCGTCATTTTCAAGTTCTAGCACGTACGTTGCGCCACTCTTATCACTAATGATCCAGTGTAATGGCACCACGATGTTGAGCAGCGGTGCCGCAGCTTCCATCACGTTTAAGCTTGCCAACCGGTCGCCTAGTTCTGCGGCGCTCTTGACATTCCCCAAAATCCACATCAAAACTTCGTGTGGGGCGAGGTTCAGCTTATCGGCTTTCGCCTGTTGTGCAAAGTGAGCCTGGCCTGAGAAATACAATGCGGCCGCACTGACACCGTGTTCATTGACCCCGTCCACGAAGACGTAGCCGTTCAAATTACGGCCGGTCCCGACAAAGCTGTAGGGCGCGTCAAACCCATCGGCGTTCGTGACACTGCTAAAGTGGTGGTTGCGAGGAATGGCGACTGGCCGACCACCAAGTTCAAAAGCAAAGTCCATGGTGCGTGCTAAAAATTGATCACCCGCCGTGGTTTGAATCGTTAAACTAGTACACATAGGTTTCACATCCTTGATTTAAATACTATCATTTTAGCATCTTAAACCCAGCGAAACACGTATTTGCACAAATTAATTTACGGTCATCAGTTTATTTTAATCACGCAACCGCAACGTCATCGCATTGATGGCAACGATAATTGTACTTAAAGACATGACGACCGCGCCGACCATCGGGTTCAAAATGAAACCGAGTGGTGCTAAGATTCCGGCTGCTAACGGGATAGTGATGACGTTGTATCCGGCACCCCACCATAGGTTTTGCGCCATTTTGCGGGTCGTTTGCCGGGCTAGTGCTAAGAAGTCGACGACATCATTCGGATTGCTTTTGACTAACACCACGTCCGCCGAATCAATCGCGACATCCGTCCCAGAACCAATCGCGACCCCAATATCAGCTCGCGCCAGGCTTGGTGCATCATTGACCCCATCACCGATCATCATCACGTGGCTGCCGTCAGCCTGATACTGTTGGACCAACTTAGCTTTATCTTCTGGCAAGAGACCTGCGTGGACCTCTTCAATCCCCAATTGATGCGCAACGACTTGGGCACTCTGCGGATTATCCCCCGTTAACATGACGGGCGTGATCTGTTGGGCTTTCAAGCTCTTGATCAAATGCGCCGCTTCTGGTTTGATCTGGTCACCCTGTGCGACGTAGCCGAGGACCGCGGTATCTTGAATCAAGAAACTAACGGAGTTCCCGGCACTCGCTAAACGGTCAAAGGTTTGCTTATCGTAAGACAGATGTTGCTTGTCAAGGTAAGCGGCGGAGACGATTTGATAAGTGTGCTCGTCAATCGTTCCACTGAGTCCGACACCGGTAATCTGATGAACATCCGTGACAGATTTAGGTGTGACTTGTTGTTCCTTAGCCGCCGCTAAGATGCCGACAGCGAGCGGATGACTGGAGCCATTTTCTAAACCGGCCATCATTGCTAAGACGGCGTCGTCAGTCAACTCATCCGTCTGACTCTGATACTCGGAAACTTTAAAATTACCGGCCGTCAGCGTCCCCGTCTTATCCATTAAGGCGTAGTTCAGCTTGTTGACTTGTTCCATTGCGTCCCGATTACGAATCAAGAGACCGTGACTCGCTGCAATCGCCGTACTACGGGCAACGACTAAGGGAATCGCCAACCCCAACGCATGCGGGCAGGCAATCACGAGGACGGTCACGGCAATCGACAAGGCTAAGGCCAGGTTGCCGACCAGTAGCCAAACGATAAAGGCCACGATGGCAACGGTCAGTGCCGCGTAGAAGAGCAGTCCCGCAACCTTATCCGCCATATTTTCTTGTGACGACTTGGCTGCTTGCGCGTCACTAACGAGCTTCATCACTTGAGCCAAATAACCGGATTCACCAGTCCCGGTGACCGTCATTTCAAACGTACCGTCACCATTGACGGAGCCACCGACAACTTGATCCTGACGCCGTTTTTCAACTAACTTTGCTTCACCAGTAACCATTGCTTCATTGACACTCGTCGCGCCACTCTCAACCGTCCCGTCTGCGGGAATCTGTTCACCCGCTCGAACTTGAACGCGGTCACCTTCGACTAAGTCCGCAATCGGCACGTCTTTTACTTGACCATCCACCAACTTATGCGCGGTACTTGGAAGCAACTTCGCCAGTTTATCCACGGCCGAACCAGCGTTCATGACCGTGTTCATTTCGATCCAATGGCCCAACAACATAATGACGATCAACGTGGCGAGTTCCCAGAAGAAGTCCGTCACCATTGGCTTAGTGTGCAAAATATCATTCGCAATCACCGCGTAAATACTATAGATATAAGCCACGCTGATCCCCATCGTAATCAGGGTCATCATCGCTGGCTTCCGGTTTTTAAGTTCAGCTTTGGCGCCACTAAAGAACGGCTGCCCACCATAAATGAACAAAATCGTTCCTAAAATTGCGACCAGATAATCGGACCACGGTTGAAAGACGACTTGAAACGGCAACTGCATCCCCATCATCGGGCTCATCACAACGATTGGAATCGTCAAAATCAGCGACACCCAAAACTTCAGCTTTAAGTTGCCCATGTGCATCATCTCGCCATTGCCCATATCCATGTCACCCATATCATGGCTATCATGATGCTGCATGTGTTGCATATCCATATCCTTCATAAGTTTATCCTCCCCAATGTCGTACGTCTACATTTGTAATTTACAGTCTGAGTTTACAATTGTAGACGATAAAAGTCAAGGAAAACACTTTTTATGGTAATCAGCGGACTTAACGGAAAAAGATGGGCATACTGGTGGCACAAAAAAACGGTAGCCCCCGCTGATTTAGGGACTACTGTTACTTTTTCATGATTAAAACTCGCGACTGATTGGCGTAAGAATTTTAGACTTGCCGTTGTTAGCACCGCGTCCCGGGAACGCAGTCACACTCGACCATTTCGGGCGCGTGCTCGGCTTTTTCGGCTAAGACTTTTTGTAGCGCGGCGATGTCTGTCTGGCTTAATTCAGTCTCACTGATCAAATCGGTCAACGTCTGGCCGACCCGCATCTGACATAAATGGCCGAACAGTGTCTTGACGGCTTCATCCATGGATGGCTGTTCTTCAACCATCGGATAGTAAGTAAACGCCCGACCACTCTTTTCAGCCCGCAACGCGCCTTTTTTCACTAACCGGCCCAGCAATGTCTTGACCGTGGCTGTCTTCCAGCCCATCTTATCGGCCATGACTTCGGCGACTTGGCTACTGGTCACATTCCCCAATGTCCAAGCAACCCGCATGACTTCCCATTCAGCATCACTGATTTCGATTTTCGTCTGTGCTTCCAATGGTTTGACCACCTTTCTCTAATGAAGTTAATTACAGTTTACAACCGTAAACGAATAAAAGCAATTTTAAAATTCCGTCATCCTTATCATAACCCTTTTCGCACCCGATGAATAATGACCCCTATCAAATTTAAGCTTCAGGCGGTCAACCCCGCCCATGCAATCATGACTGGGCCGCCACGAATTGGTCGAGTAGCGTCGCCAAGGTCGTCACACTAGCTGGATAATTACCGGCGTGTTGCAACAGATAACTGGTCAGCTTACCGTGATACAGCACGGTCGTCGCCGTCTGTCCATTCGTATGTAATAAAGTTTGCCGAAACTCATTGAGTAGTTGTTGTAGCCCCGCTTGTTCTGGATTGTGACTGTCCAACGTCAATGCGGCTCGACTGATTGCGTCGAGTACTTGTGCTTGTGTGATATGTGCTTGAATTGCCATGATCTTCCCTCGATATCATAATCTTCTCTGCGTTGTATCTGAAACAGTGGTGGGCAAAAAGCAGTGAAACTCACCCGCCAGACACAACACATGATAATATGCATAAGTATACACCGTTATTCTAGTCAACTGGTACCATTAATCTGGTAAAAAATGTGTTATGCTACCTAATATTAACTATTTTAGTGACGGGGGTTCACGATTTGAAACCAAATTCTAAATTCTTACAACGCCTCCAATTATGGATGCGCGGTCGTTATGGGCAAAACGATACCTTGAATCGCTTTCTCAACTATTTAGCATTACTACTACTAATTATTAGCTTTTTCGTGCGCTTCAACTGGTTGGTCTTAATTGCCGTCCTGTTGATTGCGATCAGCTATTGGCGCCTGTTCTCCAAGCAAATCTATCGCCAAGTTGCCATCAACCGCGGCTTTCAGCGCATTTGGCTACCGCTGACACGTCCCTTCAGCCGCCTCAAGTATTCGCTCACCCAGCACTGGCAGTACCGGTTCTTTCACTGTTCGCAGTGCCACCAGCGCATTCGTATTCCACGCCACCACGGTCGGGTCCGCATTACTTGTCCGAAGTGCGGTCACCAGTTTGAGGCGAAGGTCTAAGTTAGACGCTGCGACTAGTTGTCCGCTTGAATACGGACAATCTGGAAAAATTGGCATCCGACTTGGCTGAATGATAGTCAAGAACAAATGATACGCGAACGCTATGACTGTATAGCGTTCGCGTATCATTTGCGTTTATGGCATTACTCGTGTGACTTTCAGCAATACCGGACCTATCCAGACGCTGAGTGTAGAAACTTAGCGCCAATTAGATGTCAATGTTTAACGACGTCACGATGGTTAACATGCGGTGCTTCATATTTAAGCCGAAATAGAGTTATACTATGTTTAGTTTTTACTATAACGAATATTGTCATCTAATTTTATCTGCGATATTCGCCCCACCTATTAGTAATAACCATAAATTGGAGGTCTCTTCATGGGATTTTGGATAATGATTTTAGCTTTTCTAGGATTTTTGGTCTTTGGCTATCTTGGTATCAAGCACTACAAAACGTCCAAGTTTGCGGCGGTGCTCGCACTAATCATCGCCCTCTGCCTGCTAGTCCTCTTCGTCTATTTAGTTTGATTTGAAAAGCAGTCACTAATTTTCTAGTCGCACCCAATATTTGCCCGTCCCAGCTTAACTGGTAACGGGCACAAGTATTGGGTGCGAACTGTTGTATCTGGCGGCTCACTAAATTCCTAATACGGTCAATTAAAACGCTTACAAGAAAATAATTAGCCCTTTTCAGAAAAAATACTTACGAAAAAATTAATTATCTGGTATGCTAACCCATTGTTTAGGAAAGTGAGTGTGAAAAAGATAATGGATTCAGTTCAAAGTAACCCGCAAGCAAAACAACAAGCACGGGTTCCCGTTGCCCATCCAATGCTAGCCATGATGGGAATGTTAATTGGTGGCTTTGTTGGGATGTTCAGTGAAACGTCATTGAACATCGCCCTGCCTCAATTGATGGCTCAGCTTCATGTAACGACTGCTACTGTTCAGTGGTTAGTAACCGGATACATGCTCATGATTGGGATTGTTCTCCCACTATCTAGTTTAATTACAAAGTGGTTTACGACTCGTCAAGTGATTCTATTTGCGCTGATCGACTTTGCCGTTGGGGCAATTATTTCAGCATCCGCACCTGGTTTTGGCGTGCTATTATTCGGTCGAATGATTCAAGGGATCGCAACTGGCTTGATTCTGCCACTAATGTTCACGGTTGCCATGCAAATCTTCCCGCCTTATAAGTTAGGTGCCGCCATGGGGATGGTCGGACTAGTTATCATGTTCGCCCCCGCGGTTGGTCCTACTTTAGCTGGGGTCGTCTTAGGGGTTGCTTCATGGCGTTGGATCTTCTGGATTTTTATTCCATTCTTGATCATCGCCTTCCTCTTTGCCGTAACGTCACTCAAAAACATCGCCCCTGTTACCCGGCCAAAGATTGATTTCTTATCGATCCTCTTATCCATGGTCGGTTTCGGGAGCCTAGTTGTTGGGGTCAGTCTGGCTAGTGATCAAGGTTGGGGCTCTGCAACTGTCTTAGGTGCGCTGGCCCTCGGGATCGTTATTCTCGCTTGGTATGCTCATCGTCAATTAACGATGGACAATCCAATTTTGAACCTTAAAACTTTCGCAATTCCTGGTTTCCGAGTTGGTGCCAGCTTAGTCATGATTGACTTTGGGATCATCCTGTCTGCCATGTACTTGTTACCAATGTACATCCAAAAGGGGCTCTTGATTCCAGTTGCTTTGACCGGGGTCATCATGCTTCCTGGTGGCTTGGTAAACGCGATCGTTTCCGCCGTTTCTGGTCGGTTATATGACTCCGTCGGTGCTCGGACACCTGCTATGCTCGGCTTCTTAATCTGCATGGTTGGGGCGTTGATGCTAGCGTTAACCAGCACACAAACGGCCACTTGGTACGTGATTTTAGCCCACGTCGTCTTAATGATTGGGGCACCACTTGCTATGTCACCATCGCAGACCCATGGATTGAACTCATTGACTGGTCCAATCGCTGCGGATGGTAGTACCATCATGAACACCTTACAACAAGTCGTTGGTGCGATTTCAACTGCTCTTGCGACGAGTCTCTTAGGTATCGGCCAAGCCGCATACTACAGCAACGGCGGTCATCAAGCTGCCGGCGCGTTTGTTAACGGTGCCCACTATGGCTTCTACTTCACCTTAGTCTTAGCCTTCGTTGGTCTGTTGCTTGCAACCCGGCTCTCTAAGAAGACGGCTAAATAAGGCGCCATATTTTAAAACATGTGCTGAATGCAATGCTAAATTGCCCATTTGAAGGCACATTAAAAATAACTTCTAATCGTTTGACTAACAATTAGTAAAATCCCGTCGAATCAGCACAACACGGCTAGATTCGGCGGGATTTTTGTTCGTCATAACAATTAGGAGCTACTCCTGTTAATAAATTAATTTATCAAAAGGGCCGGTATCAGGAATTATAACCAGAAATAATCCTGATAAATAATTGCACTTTACTGACTTTTCCTGCACAATTAAATTGATAATGTGAGGAGTCGAATACTATTTATGGAACTTACAATTGGTTTGATTATTGGCACTAGCCTCATCTTGGCCGTTTTATGTGGCGTTCTCAGTGGACACTACTATCGTCAGCGGGCTAAAATCGCTGGGACGATTTGGGCACTGATCACACTCTTACTCGTCGGATTGGCCGCCTTCTTCGGTTGGGTCGTCTGGTTCGGCATGTAACCACCAAGTTTGTCGCTGACTGTCATATCACTAAAGGAGGAGCTATGAATCCAGAAGAAATGTTTCAACGCTATCTCAACAAATACCATGTGACTTACCAGCACCCCGAACACGGTTTAGTGATGCTGACGTCGCCAGTCTGGCCACAACACCCGGAACTTCAACGGTCCATTCAACAGGCGTTCCAAGGCTTAGATGGCGTGACCAGCATTACGATCAACAGCCCCGAGCAATTAGTCATGCGCTATGATTCAGACCAACTACGCAAACTCAGTCCATTGATGTTACTCAGTTTGGAACGTCGATTGAGCAAACAATATCACCAAGCTGGCTATTAAACCGGAGTTGGCGCTGGTTTCAGTTAGTCAAAACTGATGTACCACGGTGTCTGAGCGTTTTTAGCTGGCACAACGGATTTTCAGGGCACATGGCTACGGCCAGAACTGGCACTGCAATCAACCCGGAACAAGCCGCACAACTAATAAATACCGTCAAAAAAGGCAGTTTTCGTCTTCCCTTTTCACTAGGGAATCACGAAAACTGCCTTTTAGTTCGCTTGCTTCAATTTAAAAGCTGACGGTTGCCATAATTTTGCCTTCTTTACCGGTAAAATTGATGACCTGACGTTTTAAGTTGGCCGTCCACGCCTGACACCCGGCACTCGCAAAATGCTTAACAGCGTCCGCCAGCGCCATTTCACCAGACACGTACTGTTTAGCAATTTTTTCAACGGCCGCGGCGTCTTCTTCAGGTTGAACAACACTTTCGATACCATTGGTCCGCCGTTCGACTAAGTAGCCGTTCTCACCAAAATAAGTCGTCGCACCAGTTTCAACATTGTATTGAAAATGTTGAACACCCAGGTCGGCTTCCTTCTTGGCAATCGTGGCAAAGTCAGCATGGTCACCCAAATTAGTTAACACGTCGTCAATTTCAGTTAATTTAAACATCATGACACCCCTCGTTCTAATTTCGTTTACTCCTCCATTGTAGTCCAATTAGCCTTGTTTGGCAGTCAACGGATAGCAAATTCGCATCAAACCCATGTAAATCACAGCGATGATGACCATGTCGATGAACGTGGCTCCCGTGAAAGTCGCAATCCAAGGCAGTTGTTTGAGCAACAGATAAATCACCACGCCTAAGACCCAGCAGAGGAGTGCAATCCAATTGATGCCATGATGATACCAATATTGGCCCTTAGAACTAGCTAGTTCGTTCACATCATAGTGTTGATGATGCCGCCAGTAGAAGTCGACCAGCATCACGCTGATCATCGGCCCGAGCACCATCCCGATGTAGTCCAAGAACGCCGTAAAAGCGTCCAAGAAACTGCCCATCACGAGTGGAATCAGCGTCACCAGCGTTGCAATGATCGTCACTGCCCATAACGCTGGTCGTAAGCGAATCCGTGGGAAAATGTTGGATAGCGCGGACCCTGCCGCCAACAGGTTGACCGCGTTGGCCGTCATACTCGTTAAGACGATCACCAGTAAGGCCAGTGCGCCCAGGCCTAAACGACTCGCAATCGTGCTAGGGTCAGAGTTATTGGGATCATAAGCCCCCGAAGTAATGGCAATACTGATGGTTGCGGCGAGACCGATGAAGGCAAACCAGAACAAGCCTGTAAAAGCCCCCAAGAATGGCATACCAGTCGCTCCGCTCCGTTTGCGGGTGAAGCGGGTAAAGTCAGCGCCCGCAGTGACCCATGACAAGTTAAAGGCCGCTAACGTATCCATACCAGCACCTGCCGTCATATGCAAATGCGTTGGGGCGCGCCAAGTTAACAAGTCATGCATTGAGACCGTTTGAAAAACGACGACTGTCTCCCATAAGACAAACAAAATAACTAGAATAATGCCGATACGCTCAATCATTTGGACAGAACGTTGACCGACCGAGACACTGAGCAGGTGCAGGACACTCATGACGATAATGCCCAAAATCAAGCCTTTCGCCCCGCCAGGCTTCCCGTAAACGGGCCAGCCTACTAGATCATGTAATAGGTAACTCACGGATGTTGCCGCGATAAACGTATTCACCGCGGTCCAGCCAATATACTGGGTGAGGTTCACGAATGACGGCACATAACTCCCCCGAACGCCAAAGGAACCCCGAATCAAACTCATTGTTGCCGCCCCGGTCTTGTACCCCATAAAACCGACCAACGACAAGCATAAATACGACAGCGCGGACGATGCCACAATCACTTTTAGAGCAGTCAATAACCCGCACGCGGCTAACACGCCACCAACGTACCACGTACCATTATTGGCATTAGCGCCAATCCAGGTTGCAAACATATCCCAATTGGACATGTGTCGGTGCTTAGGCGCCACCACTTCAATTTGATACTTCGACTCTTGTTGCACATCGTTCACCCTTTCTACAATGTTTTCCATTGTAGTTTTTTTAGGGACGGCTGGTCAAGTCTATTTGACCGATAATTCGTGTGAATCCTATCGTCCCATGGAAAGGATTTTTGGGTGCAAGTTAACTCGTATATTCTATGATTGCTGGCGCAAAAAGAGATCCAAATGAGCTTGGTACTCACTTGAATCTCACTTCTCGATTGATATCGTGGCTAATACCCGGACACACTCAACTGCGCAGTGTGCTAGTTAGTTTATCATGAATCATGATTAAATCATGCTATTTTTCTAAGTTCAAGGGCTGCCAGCTGAGACCCGCTGGAAATAGTGCGAGTTACCGTAAACATGTAGCGGTATGCTCGTCCTAGCCGGCTTCCAGGCATTCTGGGCAATGGCCGGAAACATGGTGGACACAGATTTAAGCCGACAGCCCACGTCTTAAATACTGGTCTTTCACTAACCAAGCAAAAGACGCTTGCTAAGTGAAATTTCACCACTGGGCCTTGCCCAGAATACCTTCCAG
>ERZ506143.77-NODE-77-length-24372-cov-13.6148_pt1 | contig 24372 bp, 23 predicted proteins | sample MGYA00513564_ERZ506143 | MGnify/ENA metagenome assembly ERZ506143 | reverse complement strand
AAGACGCTTGCTAAGTGAAATTTCACCACTGGGCCTTGCCCAGAATACCTTCCAGCCGGGATCCTATTCGAAAGGCGGACATTTACGGACCCAACTTTCGATGAACTGTTCGTTGATTCTTAGTGGACAGCTATTTTGATATTTAACGGTCAGACTAGTTTTTGGGAATATCGAAGTTGCCTATCCGTATTTTTAGTCCGCATCACTGAACATTGATAGAACTTTCTCTCGTTGACATAGCTGCTAAAGCCCTAGATTCACCAAAAATGGCTATTTTTATCATCTCATCGTAAATCTGAGTTAAGCACTAATCTTCAAACGACCTTACCGGTAAATAAGCATCATCAATATTGATTCAAAAAGTTTGCTTGAAGGACCAGCCACCGAATATTCAGTGGTCAATTGCACCCAGATAAGTGGCCGTTCATCTGCCATTCGAGCGGGTTCCCGACTGTAGGGGCTGGCTGACAATGCTCAAGGGCGAAGTTCTTCTTGTCCGGGTGGTTTTCCCGGGCTAGAAGAAGACTCGTATTTGAAATTGCGCAGTGGGTTTCTGCGTGAGTTCAAATCGATGTCCGCCCTGTTCCAGCGTTGTCAGCCAGCCCCGGAGGTCGGAATAAGGCGCGCATCGGCTGACGAACAGGAATCCACCAACTGGCATGATTCATGACAGACCAAGATCATTAATTGCACAAAACCTAAAATGGCATTAAGATAATCTTAATCAACTTATTAAGGAAGTGACACTTGTGAAGGGAGCATTAACTGGTTGGCGGCGTAACCTAGCCGTACTCTGGCTTGGAACGTTTATCGCCGGCATGGGATTTTCCGAAGTTATGCCGTTCTTATCGCTATACGTCGGGCAAATGGGAGATTTTTCGAAAAATGAATTGACGATGTACAGTGGACTCACTTATGCGGTGACTTTTTTCGTAGTCGCCGTCGTTTCACCACTATGGGGCAAACTTGCTGACCGACGTGGCCGCAAAATCATGTTACTGCGCTCTTCACTTGGGATGGCGTTCGTTATTGGTGCTATGGGCTTCGTACATAATATCTGGCTACTGATCTTACTGCGCTTCCTGCAAGGGCTCTGCGCGGGCTACATTCCCAATGCCAGTGCCTTAATTGCGACAGAAACGCCCAAGGAAAACAGCGGGACGGCGATTGGGATCCTAACGACCGGCTATGTTTCTGGCAACCTGATTGGCCCGATTCTGGGTGGGGTGCTCGCGCAGGTCTTTTCGATCCGCCTGACCTTTATTATCACGGGGATTCTATTACTGATCGTCTTCGTGTTAAGCTTGACGCTCGTTCACGAGAACTTCAAGCCTAGCGATGTCACTGCTACTAAACGTGAAGGCAGCCTCCTCAGTCAGTTTAAAAATCCAACCCTAATTATCACCTTACTTGTCTCAACGATGATTATTCAAATGGGTAACAACTCGATTACCCCGATTATTAGTCTATATGTCAAAGAACTGATGCATAACGTTGGTCCAATCACGGTGGTGGCCGGTATCATCGCCGCTCTGCCCGGGATTTCAACGTTACTTTCCGCACCGCGACTCGGTCGGCTGGGTGATCACCGGGGTGCAGACCGGATTCTCGTCTTTGGCTTCGTGTTCGCCATCTTGATGTACTTCCCTCAAGGGTTCGTCTCAAGCGTCTGGACGTTGGGCCTACTGCGGTTCATGATTGGAATCTCTGATGGTGCGCTCTTCCCGACCGTTCAAACGCTCTTATCCAAGAATACGCCGCGTGAACTGACGGGAACGATCTTCAGCTGGAATCAGTCCTTCCAAGCAGCTGGCAGTATGCTGGGCTCCTTACTTGGTGGGGCCGTCTCGGGCTGGTTCGATTACAATGGCGTTTTCATCTTTACCGCCCTATCGTTACTGCTCAACTTCATCGGCGTCCTGATTTTCATTCCTAGCATGCGCCATCCGTTTGCGAAACGTTCAGCGAGTTAGTTCGTTTAAAAGCTGGCGCAAACTAGACGCACTGCTGGAATACCGTTTAACCGGCTAGTGGCGTCAGTTTGGGAAACTTCCGATTTAGCGATTCGACCTGATGATATTCGCTGAACTTAGCCAATTTATAATTAAAAAGCCTGGTTTCAAAATTCACCGCGTCATCACGGCATTTTGAAATCAGGCTTTATTTATCTTTTGTAACAATAATTGCCGTCACTAATCTGGCCGTCAAATCAGACCGGTCTTCGACTTAACGCTGTGGAACCAGCACCTAACTGAACAGCGCACCAGCTCGTCTAGAGTCAATACGTTTCTTAGGTTCGACGCCACTCAGGTTCAACGATACTAAAGGCCAGGTGCCTTACAAACGATTACTTCAAGTACGTCGCCATAAACTGACTGACTTTTTGTTGATACAGCTTCGGGTGCAGCGTGTACGATTCTGCGTGCCCCGCACCTGGAACGACCCATAATTGCTTATTTTTGACGGTCGTCGCACGATAGTTCTGGTAGACCATCTTGGTTGGCACAAAGGTATCCTTGGCCCCGTGAATGAAGAAAATCGGCAGCTTGTTCTTTTTCAATTGGTTGACCGAACTGGCCTTCATGAAGTTAAAGTGTGCCTTGGCTTCAGCGACCCAGCTAGCCGTGTATAACAATGGGAATTTCGGCAAATGGTAGAGTTGTTTGAGTTCATAGCCCAGCTCATCGCCAACACTAGTATACCCACAGTCTTCAATGATGGCCTTCACTTGGGACGGCAGCTGCTCGCCACTCATCATCATGACCGTGGCGCCACCCATCGACACCCCAAATAATCCGATGCGGCTGTTCGTTCCAACACGGCGAATCACTTGTTTGGTCCATTTGACATAATCTAAGCGGTCCGGCCAGCCGAAACCATAGTAATCGCCCTGACTCTTCCCATTACCCCGATCATCAGGGGCGAGCACGTTGTAGCCTTGGCGGTGCCATAGCCGAATATAGCTCGCCATCTGTTCCTTATTGCCCATGTAGCCGTGCGCGACCACGATCGTTTTGTTCGTTTTATGCGCAGCGGGGACGTAATCAGCGACCAGCTTCAAATTATCAGTCGCGGACGTCTCGTGCCAGGTCTGCTTGTTGACCCGTTTGAGCCACGCCTGATTCTGCTTCAAGGTATGCTTGCTCTTGCTTGAGCTGTGTGTCAAAACTTTGGGCGTGGGTTCAAAGGCAAAGTGGTATAAATAAAAACTCCCCCCTGCAATCCCAATCACTACCACGGTCAAAAACGCGACGAGTGCCAGCGTCCATTTTTTGCGCGTTGTCATTCTCAATTCTTCCTCTCTCATGCCATTGTTCTCTTATGCTTGTGCTAAATCTGTTAATACTTGATTCGTTAATAAATGCGCCGCAACCGTCTGCGCTGCCAGTTGAATCGCGTGCGTCAGCGGGTCATCGGTTGCGATTGTCAGCGATTGTTCCCGCAAGGCCTGTTCAAATGCTTGCCGGAACTGTTCATAACGCGGTTCAATTTGTCTAGAGTCACGTATTTGCAAAATCGCTTGACTGATGACTGGTAATGAAAAATCCAGCTTCAAAATCGAAACGACGAGCACTGCCACCACATGATTGCGGGTGTAACGGCGTCCCGTTGGCCGACTAAAAAAGTGTTGTTTCACATAACTATTGACCATCGTCTTCGTCACCGTCGACCCAAGTGGCGCTAGTGCATCATTGACGAGTTCTAACAGCTGTTCCATATACACCGGAACGTCTGGCAGTTCATCCCACGCCATCAGATGATATGTTGCTAATGCTGGTGTTGCCATTCAATATTCCTCCCTGTAACCTATTTTAATTTAGCCTATTTTAGAATTAGATTCAAGTAAACATCATCAATACATTATGTTATGTAGAATTATAATCTACTTAATATTAATATTTTATCTGACCGATGTCCATTTATTGATGACGCCGTATTGAACAAGTTATTAAGTTCAAGGGCAGCCAGCTGACGACCACCAGCTAAGCGGCGTATCCAACTAATTTTTATACCAGTTAGAACTAGCACCGACGACGACATTTGCCAAACGGGGGCTTGAAACCCGACCCGTTTTTCAGCTAAAATAGGCCTATCATTATTTCATTGTCCAGAAAGGAAATCATTATGAATAACGTTTACCTAGCTGCACCGTTTTTTGACGACGCCCAAAAGGAACGCATCCAACAGGTCAAGGCAGCCTTACTTGCCAACCCGACCATCAATCCAGATGGCATCTTCATTCCCGAAGAACACCAATTTGAGGAAGAACCTTTTGGTAGCCGCGCTTGGCAACAATACGTCTACGCTTCGGACATGCGCCAAGTTCACCGTGCAGACGTGGTCGTCGCCTTACTCGATTATGATATGACTAGTGACACGAACGAACCGGACTCTGGCACAATGTTTGAAATCGGCGCAGCGGTCGCTGACAAAGTACCCGTGCTAGTCGTCCAGTTTGATGCCAAAAAAGAACTTAACCTAATGATTGCCCAAGGCTTGACCGCTTATTTTGATGCTAGCAAGGATGGCTTAAAAGAACTCGCTGCTTATAATTGCGATGATTTACGCTCCAAGCCAGCACAACGGCCTGTCTTTTAGTCTTAATTAGTTGTACTTGATTCGCGCATCTAGCGCACTCAAAAAAGACATCCGTTCGAGCATTACTAGCTTGAACGGATGTCTTTTTCCATACCTAAATGCTGCCCCAAAATGGCCGCCATTCCCACAACTGGAATGACGGCCATTTCACGTTAATGCAATCTGTCAGGACTTGTCAGCTAAACGGGCTATCAAGCGACCCAACCTAATGTTGCAAATATTTCTTTATTAGTTTACTCGTCTAACTCCGCCTATTCCGCAGGGTCAGCGACGAGTCGGTCCCGTTGCCGGGCTTGCCAGCGCTTGTTCAGCTCCAGAACAGCGGTTGGGATAAGGGTTGCGACGAGGACGATCAACCACGCGCCAGCTGGTAAGGTAACTAAGCTGAAGAAGTTGCGGAACGGTGGCACGATTGCGATGGCTAGAACAACTAGAATCCCAATCAGTAAGCCGCGATTAAGCATTGGGTTGCGGGTAAACGTGTCCCGGCTCAGTGGTCGGCGATCCTTGATGGCATAAATATCAATCATTGACCCGAGCGCTAACACTAGGAAGACCATCGTCATCCCGATGGACGCTTGGTCATTCGCCAGTCCAAAACGGCCAAGCGCATAAATGCCAAGTGTCAAGACGGTAAAGGTCGCTGCTCGAACGAATAACCGTTGTCCTAAGCCACGTGCTAGAATACTTTCGTCATTAGCCACTGGCGGTTGTTGCATCGCCTGTGGTTCGCCCGGCTCTTGACTGATGAAGAAGCCTGGAATCCCATCCGCTAAAACGTTGATAATCAGTAGTTGTTCGGCCAATAGTGGTGCGCCCCAACCGAACAGCACGGCACCGACCATCAAGAAGATTTGTGCAAAGTTGACACCAACCAAGAACTCAACGGCTTTAATAATGTTCTGGTACACCGTTCGGCCTTCCTTGACCGCCGCAATAATCGTCGCGAAGTTGTCATCCGTTAAGACCATGTCGGCGGCTTCCTTAGACACTTCCGTCCCGGTAATTCCCATGGCGATCCCCACGTCCGCTGCCTTCAAAGCGGGTGCGTCGTTCACGCCATCACCGGTCATCGCGACGGTTTTATTCAACCGTTGCCAAGCCTGCACGATGCGGATCTTATCACTCGGCGAGACCCGCGCGTACACGGCAATTTGGTCGATTTGTGCTTGTAATTCATCATCACTTAACGCGCGTAATTCCTCACCACTCAGCGCTTTGAGGCCGGGCGTTAAAATGCCAATCTCCGTCGCAATGGCCTTCGCCGTCATCAAGTGGTCTCCAGTAATCATGACTGGGAAGATTCCGGCATCTTTAGCGGCTTGAATGGCTGGAATCACTTCTGGACGAGGTGGGTCGATCAGTCCAATCAGCCCCGCCAGTTGCAAGTTCGTAGTTAATTCATCCCAGTCGGTCGTCGTCACTTCAGCGGGAATGACGCGGTACCCAACGGCTAGGACACGTAAGGCGGCTTGTCCAAACGTATCGTGGGCGGTTTGCCCCGCTGCCAGAGCCGCTTGGTCGTCCGCAAACGGCAGCCGGTCCCACGCCCCTTTGACGATCACGAGGCGCTGTCCATCGTCTAATTGATGCACGGTCGTCATCATCTTCTTGGTCGAATCAAACGGGTCTTCTGCCAAGCGAGGCATCGTCGTTTCTAGCTCCGGCCGTTCTAAATCATGTTGGGCCAACCAGCGGACAACTGCTAATTCAGTGGCATCCCCAATCGCTTGTTCTTCGCCATCGACCATGTTGATTTCTGCGTTAGTTGCTAATCCTAAATAGCGCATCAGCTTCTGGCCCGCTGACGTTAGGGGTTCTTCAGTTGTCTGGATACCAGAATTTGGTGTCCAATACTTAGTGATCGTCATTCGATTCTGCGTCAATGTCCCGGTCTTGTCCGACGCAATCACGTCGACGCTCCCAATCGTTTCAACGGCACTCACGCGGCGCATGATAGCATTGCGTTCCGCCATCCGTCGTACCCCGTGCGAGAGGCTGATCGTGACAATGATTGGTAAGGTTTCGGGCACCGCCGCGACCGCTAGTGAGACCCCAATCATGAGACTGTCCGCTAGACCTTGGTTCTGGACCCAGACGCTCAGGGCAAAAATGGTAATCCCACCTAAGACTGCAAATGTCGTGAGCCAACTCGAAAGGCGGTTCAGCCGGCCTTGTAACGGCGTCGCCCGTTGCTTCGTCTTATTTAACAGGCCAGCGATTTGGCCCAGTTCGGTCGCCATCCCAGTCGTTAACACTTGAATCGTGGCCGTTCCAGCCGTCACCGCTGTTCCAGCAAAGACTTGACTGTCGTCCGTCAGTTCGGCGCCGTCTTGATAGGCGCTTTTTTCAACTGCTTCACTCTCACCGGTCAGTACGGCCTCATCAACCGCGAGATTAGTCGCCGTTAGCACGACCGCATCCGCGGGGACTTGGTCACCAGCTTTTAAAATCACTAGGTCGCCCGGAACAATTTCCGGTGCCGGGATCGTCTGCGTATCGCCATTGCGGCGCACCGTTGCAGTCGGCAGACTCATCGACTTCAACGCGGCCAGTGATTTTTCAGCTGAGGCTTCCTGGTATAACCCAATACAGACGTTGATCACTAAAATCGCGCCAATCACGATTGTCTTCGTCCAGCCCCCGTTCTGGGCTAACGCTAAGTAGGTCGCTAGGCCAACCGCAAATAAGAGCACGAGCGACGAGACGTCACTCATATGTTGCCAAATTTTCCGCCACAGCGGTACGGGACGCGCAGCAACTAATTCGTTTTTACCGAATTTAGTCGTCTGGGCCGTCACTACTGTGGTCGTTAAACCGGACTCGGGGGTAGGCTTAAATGGTGTATTCTGATAATTTTGCATCGTCTTGTCCTCCGTAATTCGATTATCGTTAACATTCGTCAACTTTAATGATAGCGGAAACATTTTGTCGTTTTACGCCCAAATTATGAAGAAGGTTTGAAGATTGGAACATGTGTGAACGAGCAGTCGGTTGGGTCCCACTAATTTCTCATCATTTACCCGTTGCTTACGTCCCCAACGGTTGTATCCATTAGCGCTACGACGTACTAAATCGTCACCGGCTTCAACATTAACGACCGGCAATCATCAAAAAAGATGATGATTTATGTTCAAAATCAAGTTACCTGCCATGAATATTGTTATAATAGAACACAAATATTCCTTGGAGGCACGCTGTAATGAAAATCAAATTAATCTCAACAAGTGATGTGCATGGCTACCTAGCGCCGACAGACTACAGCAGTCGCGATAACGTCGCACCATTTAGCCTCAGCCGTGTCGCCACCGTTATTCAAGACTTGACCCGCGAAGACTCAAACGAGGTGTGGCCGATCGTTATCGATAACGGCGATTATGTGCAGGGCTCCCCGTTGACCTATTTCATTGCACGCCACCACCAGGAAGCGGCGCCGCTCTATTCCCGGCTGGCCAACTGCAACCACGTGCAAGCCGGTATTTTTGGCAATCATGAATTCAATTACGGGCTCGACTACCTCGACCTGTGTGAATCTAGCCGGCAATATCCGATGCTGGCGGCCAATATTCGCGATGACCACCACCGCACGCTTTTTTCCAAACCCTATACGATCCTCGAACGGGCCGGTGTCAAAGTAGCGATTCTTGGTTTAACGACTCAATTCGTCGCCCATTGGGAACAGCCGCACCACATCGCGGGGCTGCATTTCGATGACGTGGTCGCCACGGCCAAACGGTGGGTGCCCAAACTACGGCAACTGGCCGATGTCGTCGTGGTCGCTTATCATGGTGGACTCGAACGTGACCCACTGACAGACCACCCGACTGAACGAATGAATGGTGAAAATCGCGGCTCGGCCTTGTTAGCGGAAGTACCCGGCATCGATGCGCTCATCACGGGTCACCAACACCGCCAATTAGCTGTTAAAGTGCACGGGGTTCCCGTCACTCAGCCTGGTATGAAGGGCGTGGCGGTCGGCATGATTACCCTGGACTTGACGTCCGAACATCAAGTTGCGACCAGTCACCCCGAAGTGATTCCAGTTGCCGCGGCAGCACCCAATCCTCAAGCGATGGCGCTGATCGACCCCATCAATACCCAAATGGAAGATTGGCTCGACACGCCCTTGGGTCAAATCAACGGCGATATGTTAGTTCACGACCACTTAGACGCCCGTTTGCATAACCATCCGTACATCGACTTTATCAATCGCGTCGAAATGGCCGCAACTGGGACGGATATTGCTGCCACGGCCCTGTTTAACGACGACGTCCCGGGCCTTAAGCAACATGTGACGATGCGCGAAGTGATGAACAGCTACGTTTACCCGAACAAGTTGGCGGTCGAAGCGATTACTGGTGCAGACTTACGCGCCGCTCTCGAACGCTGTGCCAGTTATTTCATTTTGGAAGCTGGCCAAGTCCGCGTTAATCCGGAGTTCATGCACCCGAAGCTGCGCCACTATGTCTACGATGTGTACAGCGGCATCGATTACACCTTCGATTTGACTCGGCCCTTTGGTCAACGGGTCGTTCAACTCGATTATCACGGCACCCCGGTCACACACGACCAGCAATTGACCGTAACGCTGAACCATTACCGTGCGGGCGGTGGCGGCAACTATCCCATGTATCGCGGCGATAAAATCATTCGCCGGTTACCAACCGATATGACGGTGCTGATTGCGGATTACTTTGCCCAACACCCAGTCGTAACCGCGAAACAACCGACTAACTTTCAGGTCCGCTATTAGAGGCTGTGATCGTCGTCTCTAAACGTAAAATTTGGCAACGTAAAAAAATACTAAGCTTAACGGGCATATCAGTTATCCAACCGGATGCTTTTATACCGTTAAGCTTAGTATTTTTAGTTTGTCTATTTCAGCTCATCCACACGTTGCGGTCCTCAAACTAACTGCAGCGCCCACATAAACGCCCCCATTGTAATCGGGGCGATGATCGTGCTCAACATCTGTGTCGCCACGTATTCATCCGGCACGACTCGATTTTGGACCGCGAGCATCGTCGCAATCGTGGCCGTCGGAATTGCTAGGGTCACAATGACTAACTGTTGCGTCGGTAATGCAACGTGTCCGAGTACCATCAAGCCCCAGACAACTAGCGGTAAGCCGATGTTTTTCATGACCACGTTACCGACGACCGTCCGTGTCAAATGCCATGGCCGCGTCGTCAACAGTAATCCCAGGGCAAACAAGGCCACGCCACCTGCCGCTTGCCCAAGTTCTGTAAAACTAGTCAGCCACGCACTCGGCAGTCGTAAGCCTAGTAAGTTCAAGCAGAACGCGCTAATTGGCGCCCAAACGACCGGCTGACGACAGGCACTGCGTAACTTCTGCCAACTAGCTTGCCACCGCTGTTTGGCCGGTAAACCGCTCGCAAGCGTCAATAACAAGACGCTCAAGGGAACTTGTATCAAGTTCATGTACAGCCCACCCAGCGCAACTAGTAAGACGCTGATTTTGCCAAAGAGCACTAGCAATACTGAGACGCCCATGAACGGGATCGAAGGACTGGCAATCACCAGGCCGCGTAACGTCGCTACGTCTAGCGTTTGGTGCCGTAGCACTTGAAACGCAATCACCAGTGCCATGCCACCTAACATCCCCACGGCAAGCCATACCGCCACCGCGCGATTTTGTAGAATCGTCGCTCGTTTCAATGACAAGATCCCGCCAAACAGGCTCAGGGGCAAGGCGTAATGCATGACTAGCTGAATCAAAATATCGCTGGTACTCGGTGCGAATTGATGGCGCAGGCCCGCACCCACCCCCAGTCCGACCGTCACAATAATTGGTAAAATTGCTAAAATAAGTAGCATTTCACAGGCCCCCAATTTGAAGTAGTTAACTGAGTGTAACACAGCTGGCAGTGGCATTTGCCGCCACACCAGGCTTAAATGCCAGTCTGAACTAAACTTTCATAAGTTGTGGGCCGATCGCCGTTGTGATTATTAAGGACAGTCAAAACTCGGCTTCGGATTCCACGTAATTTGCTGGATTACGGGTGGCGGGTGAAAAATGAGTCGGTGACTCGTAATTTCTAATCAAACGAATCTGCAGCAATTCAAAAAGGACCTGCTTAAAAACAGGTCCAACTTAGACTACGGGCCGCTTACTTATCCTGTCGACGTTGATAGTCGTCAACATTAACCTCAACCAGCATCACGGTCTGATCATCTTGCGTTTTATTGGGCAACGTCCCGGGATGGGCAAAGCTTTGCCATCTTTACGTAAATCCATGGCACTCAGTCCGATGAAGTCACGGGCCATCAAGATTGCGTTCGCCATGCTAGTTCCTTGCGTGTACCCCCCAAAGGCCGGAATATAAACCTCGTATGGATAGTCTACATCTGTGTTATCATGCGTGATAACCACCGGGTAACTGACCGTCAAATCTTTTGCCATTATCGTTACGCCCTCGATTCCAAATTTTCAAAAAACACCATCAGGCAATCTCTCTGTACATCCTTTTGAAGCCTGCGGACAGTCCAATTGTATTCGCGTTCACCACCGATAGCGACTGATTGCGCACGCCTAAATGGGTTCCCATCAAAAAAGTGCCGCACCATCATCAGACATCCCGTCTAACAATGGTGCGACACTTTCAATAAATTCTAATTAGAAGTTGACCTTATCAGGGTCGTTAGCAAGTCCAGCGACGCCGTGGAAGCCATCGATGACCTTCATATCTTCATCACTGATTTCAAAATCAAATAGTTCGGTGTTTTGTTGAATCCGATCAGCATGCACTGACTTTGGTAATGGTAAGAAGTCGTGTTGTAATGACCACCGTAACACAACTTGAGCAACGCTCTTACCATACTTGTCAGCCAAATCCTTTAATTCAGGAATACTGAAGATCTTACCAGTACCTAATGGACTGTAGGCTTCTGACAAAATGCCATGTTCGCGGTTGTAAGCCACGACTTCATCCTGCATGTCACTTGGGTTCAAGAAGATTTGGTTAACGGCAGGAACGACTTTGGCAGTCTTAAGCAGTGCATCTAAGTGCTTAGGACGGAAGTTAGAAACCCCAATTGCCCGGGCTTTCCGTGCCGTGTAAGCTTCTTCCATTGCACGCCAAGTGTCCGCGTTTAATTGTTCCCAATTGTCACGCATTGCAGCTGGATTTGGCCAGTGAATCAAATATAAGTCCACGTAGTCTAACCCTAACTTTTCAAGCGACGTATCGAGTGCTTGCTTAGCGGCCTCATAGCCGTGGTCCGCATTCCATAACTTAGTCGTCACGAAGAGGTCTTCACGGGCAACGCCGCTATCAGCGATTGCCTTGCCAACACTTTCCTCGTTGCCATAAGCCGCGGCCGTATCAATGTGCCGGTAGCCGGCCTTTAATGCGGCTAATACGGAATCATAAGCGACCTGACCATCTGGTGTCTGCCAAGTTCCAAAACCAACGATTGGAATCTTAGTCCCATTGTTCAAGGTGTACGTATCGGTAAGTTTGGTCAATGCTGTCATCAAAAATGCCTCCATAATTTTATTTGCTGTTATAATTTTACCCATAATCAACCATTTCCGGCAAACATTCTGTTTCAAACTAATGACGATACGCAAAATTCGTGAGAAAATATAAACATTCTGATGTGGGGGGATTTTGATGCGCGATACGGCAGTTATGTTAAAAGCCACACTACTAGCTGGCGCCATTTTGCTAGAAAATGGGGCTGAAATCAAACGAGTTGAAGATACGATGCAGCGGATCGCCACTAATGCCGGCCATCCGGATGCGCAGGTCTTCGTATTATTAACCGGCATCACCGTTTCCTTGCCAGATGATGCGACAAGTGAAGTCCGTGCCATTCATAATCGGGGCATGGATCTTGAAAAAGTGGACCAGGTCAACACCCTATCTCGACAATTCGCTAATCATGAGATTGATTTAGCTGAATTTTTTGCGGCATTGGAACGCGTCAATCAAGCTGTACCGACCTTCCCATTCAGCTGGCTATGCCTGGCTGCCGTTGTCGTCAGCGTGCCGTTGATGGTGGCCTTCACCGGACAAACGGCCCCGGCCGACTTGGTTACTTGTGGCTTGGCCGGACTCGCGGGCTTTGCAGTCTTCTATTGGATCAATCGAGTGGGCTCGATTCGCTTCCTCAGTGAATTTGTCGGCGCGTTCATTATTGGCCTGATTACCTTAGTTGGCTTTTATCTCACTAACGGCCACTATCATCCGGATGCCATCATTATCGGCGCCGTGATGCCGCTAGTCCCGGGAGTCGCCATCACGAATGCCGTGCGCGACACAATGACGGGGAACTTACTGAGCGGCCCCGCCCGCGCTGTCGAAGCCGTCTTGTCGGCCTGCGCAATTGGAGTCGGCATCGCACTGACTTCATTTTTCTATTAAACGACGAGGAGGCGTCTTATGGCACACTGGCTTTTCACAACTGGATTGTTACAAATTATCTTAGCGTATCTCGCCACGGCCGGCTTTGGCGTGCTGCTCAACATTCCGCGGCGCGCCGTCAACCTCAGTGGTTGGGTCGGCGCTGCTGGCTGGTTCACGTATGAAGTACTCTATCATCTGCTGCCACTGGGCGTTGATGCCAAACTCGCCATCGGGAACCTCGTCGCAGCCATCGTGATTGGGGTCGCCAGCGGGATGGCTGCCCGCTATAAGCGAATGCCGATGATCATCTTTAACATTCCTAGTCTGGTACCACTGGTTCCTGGTGGTCAGTCTTACCGGGTCGTTCGCAACCTCGTGACGGGCCATTCGGACTTAGCTTATCAGTACTTCGTTCAAGTCGTCATTATCGCGGGCGTAATTGCGATCGGCTTTCTGGTCGCCGAATTCATCAATCGCCTGACCTTACATTTCGCTTAATTTTAAACTTAGATGTTACAGCAATCGGACGAAACCCCAGTTGGCGTTTCGTCCGATTTTGTTGTGTCGAGAGACATGACTGTCATCAAATGATAGCTACACTACTTGATACGCTTAATTGCGGGGTGTCATTTAGTTATGTATAAAAATTCCGTTAGTTGCTAGTCGTAAAAAAGTGGCATGCCCTTACCAAACACCGACATGGAATGTAAGTTAATCAGTCGAATTTAGCTGGAATTTTTGGATTACTAACTGGTCCCATTTACAATAATAATCGTATTAAGCCAATGCTTTTGGACGTAACAAAAACATTAAAATGTAAGCGCTTATAAATACATTCAAAAAATCACTCAGGAAGATAGACGCGCTGCCATGACGAACCTTCACAACATCGCACATCGCTAAAAATCCGTCCACGAGGAGGCCTCAAAATGAACCCTAAATCGTATCACTTTATCGAATGGTGCTTAGCCGCATTGCTAACCATGATGATTCTCATCAATATTGGTTGGGGGATTTTTCGCTACGGCGGGACTTACTACTACATGAAAATAACGCGTCCCACTGGCACTTATCCCATCACGCTCCCGGTCAACGTCTCAGCTACTGGGTACCAGTATCAAGGATTGGCAACTAATTCCAAGGGTGAAAAAAGAACGATTCGTTTCCAGACGGTCGCTGCAGATCCAGCACCGTTCAAACGCGGGCAAATCGTCAGAATCACCTACAATCAGAGATATGGCGTCACCAACTATAAATTAGTGCACGCACGGCCTTAGTTTGTCATCATCTCAAATGATTAATCACAATCGCAGTCGCAAATGGCGGGCACGCTAATTTATGTAATCCCTCGCTAACACAAAAATATGAGCAGATGACGTTATATCAGTGTCATCTGCTCACAGTCATTTCAATTGATTGTCGTTTGTTATTTTTGAAGCATCTCAGGCCAATACTTGCGGCTTATAACCGCTCTTTTCCCACTGGATCGCCCCAATCATCTTCGACTTGATGAGAATTATCAAAATAATCGTCTAAATCAAAGCCAGCAAAGCGTTGCATCAGCCTTGACGTTTCCGCTTGTGGCGAAATGACAATTTTACCATCCGCTACAGAAACTTGAACTGGCGTATTAATTGGGTTAACGATTCCAATTTCTTTAAGGAGTGACTTTGGCAGTCGAATGCCCTGCGAGTTGCCTAATTTGACAATTTTCGTGGATAATACCATTTCCATCAGCCTCACTTTCGATGACTATCTGCTTGCTATTTCACGTGTGCCCCATTTTTAATGACTGCAGATTCCGCCTGCGAAAAAGACTTTCACTGGCGACCATCAGTGCACTCAGTATACACCCTTCTGTACGTGCAACGTGAAAAGATGTATTCGCTATCAGCTTGGTCAATCACTGCGCTTAAGTTGGCTGAAGCCAAAAAAGCCAGCGACTGTTTGAAACCAGTCACTGGCCTTCATTTATTCATAATATGGTGTCACTTCAAGCTGAGGCTTGCCGCGCTGGCTTCCATCAAGCAGAGGGACCAATCCGGGCTTGCGTTTGCTTGCAAAGCGCTAGTGGATTAACGTGAAGTAGCCAATCACGAGCACCCCTAAGACGATTCGGTACCAGCCAAACGCCTTGAAGTCGTTTTTCTTGATGTAATCCAACAAGAAGCGAATCGATAAGTAGGCAACGACGAAGGAAACAATCACCCCAACGGCTAAGACGGCCCCTTGTAGACCAGCTAATGAACCACCGTGGGCGAAGTATTTCACGAGCTTCAGTAGTGAGGCCCCAAACATGGTTGGAATCGCCATGAAGAACGAGAATTCAGTCGCCACGTAACGCGACGTTCCGATTAAAATCGCCCCTAAAATCGTTGCACCAGAACGCGATGTCCCAGGAATCAATGAAAGCAGTTGGAAACACCCGATGAACAGCGCCGTCGTATAAGGCAAGGTCTGGAGGTTCGCGAACCGTGGCGTTAACTGCTTGTTGTGGTTTTCAATCACAATGAACAGGATCCCATAAATAATCAACGTGGCGGAAACGACCGCCCAGTTCATCAGATGTTCATCCATCCAATCGTTCAGTGGTAGGCCGACGATCACTGATGGAATCACGGCCAGTAAGACTTTGCTCCAGAGCACCCAAGTATCACGCTTTTCAGTTGTATTCTTGCGTGGTGACAACGGGTTGAGTTTGTGGAAATACAACACAACAACCGCCATGATGGCCCCTAACTGAATCACGACGTTGAACATATCCGTAAACTGCGTGGATTGTTGCATCTTAATGAATTCGTCAACTAGGACTAAGTGTCCCGTCGAACTAATAGGTAAGAACTCGGTGATTCCTTCTACGATCCCCAAGATTACCGCTTTAAAAATATCTAACACAATGGATTCCTTTCTTGTTGGCAAGGCTCATCAATTGATTGCCCGCTGCATAAAAAATTCCGACCATCCCCGATGGTTGGTATATCAACATTATAGCAAGCGTTCCCTCAAGATAGTAGCGTCCATGTGTAATTTTTTTGTAAAGGTCACCTCGACAGCGCTGCCAATGCCGTCTCAAAAGCGCTCTGAGTTTGGTCATCAAAACAAACAATCGTAATAGTCGTGACAGACTGTGCAGTCGTTTGCGCCGCCGTTTGTAACGTTTTCAGTGCTAACGGCGCCGCTAATGAGAGTGGAAAATGATAAACACCCGTGCTGATGGACGGAAACGCCACCGTATGGCAGCCATTTTCCGCCGCTAAATTCAAACTATTGCGATAACTATTCGCTAACAATCGCAACTCATCACGCTGACCGCCTTGCCAGACTGGCCCCGGCGTATGAATGACGAATTTCGCTGGCAACCGAAAACCCGGGGTAATTTTTGCTTCACCAGTGTCACAACCGTGTAACGGCCGACACGCCGCTAGTAATTCCGGGCCCGCTGCGCGATGAATCGCCCCATCGACTCCGCCACCACCGAGCAAGCTAGTATTAGCGGCGTTCACGATCGCATCGACCGCCATTTTCGTAATATCGCCGTGAATCACTTTAATTTCAGCCATTCTAATGCGCCCCCATAATCAAATTCACACTCGTCTGTGCCTGTTGCTTCAATTGAGCCCCACCAACGGCTTGTTTAGCCAACAACTGTAACCCACTGCGAACTTGCATCAGACTCGCCGCCGCTTCAGCCACCGTGGTCGGTAACGTTTGCGCTTGTGGCGCCAATAAGCTGACGAATCGTGTCTGCAGGTTGGCATAAATCGTTTGTAATTGGGCGCTCAAGGCTGCGTCCTGTGTTCCCAGCTCAGCCATCAAGTTGACCATCAAACAGCCCGCTGGCCACTGGTCACTTTGAAATGGCAGAAGGACACAAGCCGCAATCAGTGCAGGTAAAGGTGTTTGGCGCGCTCGTTCCCGTTCAATCAACCGGTCGAGTTGTTCGTCCAATGTGGCTTGGTAACAGACTAGACTCCGCCTTAACGCGACGCGCTTACTGTGGTATTGCCGATAAAATTGCGTGCGGGACAACCCGGCAGCCCCAATCAAATCGTCCACCGTCGTCTGTCCATAGCCCACTTGCCAAAATTGAATCATCATTGCCTGATCTGCTTCTGATGAACCGTTAACACCCATGTGAAGACCTCCCTGAACTGCATTGTAACTCACTTAGTCAGCGACTAAATATTGAATACCGCGAATAATTGACCACAAATAGCTCGCGACGGCGACCAAGCCAAAGACCGCTAGTAACACGATGGCGAGCCAGCCACTGTTAGCCAAATTATCCATGTAAATCCCACTCACACCGAGAATGACCAACATGGCGATGCCCAGAATCGTCGGCAGCAAGTGTAACCAGAACGCCCGTCCCGCGGCTCGATGGGCTTCCGGATTGGTACTCGTTAATAACCAGACAATTAATGGAAATAATACTGGTAGGAATAAAATACTTAAATAACTTAATGCATTGATTACGCGATTTTGGGTCATAATAATGGCCTCCCCCTGTTTTTACCCCGAGTATAGCGGAAGCTGGGGACTTCGGCAAATAATAAACAAATTATAAAGATAGTTAGAACTCTGCCAAGGTTGGCGTTTGACCGGCCTCGAATGATAGGGGTCTGCTATAATGATGATACTCACTAATGACGACCTGATGCTTGTTGCACGTACAACCCGGGAGCGAACGGTTCACATTAGTACAAGGTGCATTAGTTAAGATGCGGAGGAAAATAAAATGACGAAACGAACAAGTTTCAAATTTAGATGGGTCGCCCTGGTTGCCACCCTGATATTCGGGATTGGTGGCTGGCGACTCCTTGCGCACGCTGACAGTAGCAGCGACGAACCAATCGTCACGTTAGGTAGCAGCCTGACTAGTAGTCAGAAGACCGGTACTATCAACACCCTCACGGCCAGCTTGAACGGCGCTGACTACCAGACATTGACCGTCAACGGTGACACGCTGGTTAAATATCTCAATCCAGCGGGCGAAAGCTTCACCAGTAGCTCAGGTGTCTGGTCGAGTGCCATGATTCAAAAGACGAGTTCTGGTTCCGGTATCAATGTTAAAATTCTCGACTATAACGGCAGTAATAACATTACAACTATTACCGCCAATCAATATAAAAATGCGGCCTTGACCGCTGGGATCACTGACGCTAATATTTACGTCACGTCTGCGACCCCAATCGACGGCTCAGGCGCCTTAGCTGGGGTATACGCCGCTTATGCCAAGAGCGGTAATAGCTTGAACACCAAGCAAGTCACAGCCGCTCAAGACGAATTGAGCACCCTGAGTGGCATCACTCAAGCTAACAAAAATAAAGATGGTTATACCGACTCTCAACTCAATAATGCCATTGCGGGTGCCAAGAAAGAAATGGCCCAAAAAGGGAGCAGCGTGACCAAAAATGAAATCACGACCATCGTTAACCAACAAATTACCAATAATAACTTAACTAATGTCATTACAAATAACCAAAAAACTGAAATTATTAACTTGTTGGTCAAGATTCGTGATTCCGGTGCCCTAGATTCATCAAGTTTCAAGACCCAGGCCAATTCATTGATGAAAAACATTCAATCCAATGCCAAAAACGTCTTCAGTAAGCTCAACACTAAGGAAAATCAGAACTTACTGCAAAAGATCTGGACAGCCATCGTCAACTTCTTCAGTTCAATCTTCAAGTCGATCTTTGGCTAAATCAAGGACGCTTGGATAATAGTGCTTCAATATAGTAGGTGGGATTCAAAATCATTTTGAACCCCACCTACTTTTTTGTCATGAATCACGATTAAAGCGTGCCGGTTAGTGGATTCCTGTTCGTCAGCCGATGCGCGCCTTAGTCCGACTTCCGGGGCCGGCTGACAACGCTGGAACAGGGCGGACATCGATTTGAACTCACGCAGAAACCCACTGCGCAATTTCAAATACGAGTCTTCTTCTAGCCCGGGAAATTCGCCCGGACAAGAAGAATTTCGCCCTTGAGCATTGTCAGCCAGCCCCTCCAGTCGGGAACCCGCTCGAATGGCGGATGAACGGCCACCTATCTGGGTACAATTGACCACTGAATATTAAGTGACTGGTCCTTCAGGCAAACTTTTAATTGGCGTCAATAATGCTTTATCACACTTAATCACTGGAAAATTCAGTTGGATTTTATTCGCAAGATTCAACGGACATTAGTCTTGAATTTAGTTGATAAAATTACCTTCGTTTATAATTGGAGACTTTGCTATCTCCAACGACTAGGGAAAGTTCTGGCAAGTTCCGTGAAGCGCTGATTAGAAAAGTTAAAACATGGGTTAGGAAGCTTAGCTATCATTAGAAACTAGTCTGACAGTTGAATATCAAAATGACCATGTATCCAGGAACCAACGACTAATTCAACAAAAGGTTGGGCCCGCACATGTCCGCCTTTCGAATACCATCCAGGCTGGAAGGTGTTTCTGACAATGCTCAGCGGCTCCTAGAGTGTGAGGTTCAGACGGGTTGGGACTGAGGATTAGCCTAGCTAGAGCGTTAAGCGGTGAATTTCCGCTTGGCGTTCTGGCGTAGCTAACCGGAAGTCCCAGTCTGACCCGAACACGTTTCATCCATATCGCAGGCAACGTGGAAGACCAGTATTTAAGACGTGGTTTTCGGCTTAAATCTGTGTCCATTGCGTTCCGGCAATTGTCAGAAACACCTGTAAGCCGTCTTAGGACGCATCTACCACTGAAAGTTTACATTAACTCGCACTGTTTTCAGCGGGTCTCAACTGGCTGATTCTGACCTTGAAAACCGGCACGCTTTAATCATCATTAGTGCCAAATGATAACCAGTACATGGACACTGCTGTCAGAGCTGATGCCGACGATTACCGCTAGTCGTTTATCAACGGCTAACTGAAACAGCCAGCAGTTACCAACTATGTACATTTTGCAAGCGTTTTAAATGTACAATTGTAACCGTAAACACCCCATTTTCTAGTACAAACACGGATTATGCCTGATGGTCGCAGTTTATTGTTAAAAACCGCTCAGTAGACAAAAATCGCTTCGAAAAGGCTAGCTTTCCGAAGCGATTTTGTCATAAGTTGATTCAAGCGTTAGGCTTCTGCCCGCTTCAAATCAGCATACGTTGTCTTTTTAGTTTGCTTACTTGCATCTTCGTTAACGAATTTATCCATAAATTCTTCAACTAAGTTCAGCGTCTGATACTGCTTAGCTAAGCTAAAGCTTTGACGCCATTCGCGGTTGCGTTGGATCAATTCAGTGAAGACTTCATGTTCAACACGGGCACCCTCTGGCGTTAACTTCAAAACTTTGTTACGGCGATCATGATCTTCAGCTTCTTGGTATAAGTAGTCCTTACGTAATAAGCGACCAATTAACCGTGAAATAGCTGAACGCGTTACACCGTGACTTTCAGCGATGTCCATCAGGCGGATCTTGCCCTTAGCTTCAGCGATATCGTACAGAATGTAAAATTCATCTAACGTAATACCATGTTCCGTCGCTGGTTCCGCAAACATATCTGATAAGTTCTTGAAGCCATGTAAGTACATATGGCTAAAGCGATTAAAAAATTCCATATCTTCGTTCATGTTTAAGTCTCCCTTTCACTAGTCGAATTATCATTAAATTCCCAATCATAATTCGCCCCATGCTTTTTTAATTAGTAAGCGTCGTTTATCATTTCCCCGCTTTAAAGTGTACTAGTATATTTTACGAAATACAAGCAATTTAGATTACTTTAATATTAAATTTTTATTTCAGTACTTAAATCAATCGTTGCGTGTTTGTGCAGATAACTGACAAACTCTTGATAATAGGCATCAGTATTGTACTTGGCGGTGCTTAAATAGATTTGATCAATTTTCTCAGCATTCTCGCCTAATAGCAAGTAGAACGCTTGGTCGATATTCTCTGAAATCATGCCGACACTAGCTTTTAGAATCTTGCGCTTGAAAAAGACTGCCATCCCGCCAGATAACGCAAAGTTCAAGGCGTATCTAATCATCGCCGCCTCGCCTTCGACCCCGATAGCTTCTAGCCAATCTAGGGTCACTAATACAAGCTCGGTGGTTAACTCCGGGCTTTCAAATATATCCTGAATGAAGTGTTCCATCGTCGGATTCTCATCAAGCAATCTCAGGACGAAACTCATTTGAATCATCGTCCGCTGATGCGCCGATAAAAAGGTCAATTGTTCATTACTATAGATGAACGCGCTAAGCGTCAACTCATTCAGCATCGTACTCAACAAAACGATTTTCTTGGGGAAGTAATGCTGAAGCAGCGACTTACTAATATCGCATGCAATCGCAATATCCTTCATCTGTACGTTGGCGTAGCCCTGTTCTGCAAACAAGCGGAACGCCGTATTGACGATTTCCATTCGTCGCTGCGTGTTTCTTTTACGTGGCACCGGTATGCCTCCCATCACTGACATTTGAATTATTCTCTTTAAATAAACTATACTAATATAGCTTTAAACGCAAGTAAGATTGCTTCTAATTCATTAATAAATAACGCCATTAACTATCTCAATAGTCCGTATAAACCGGCACCACCTTAATCACTATTTCACATACCGTCTAAAATCCATTAACTGCGTACGAATAGCAAAGCAGTATACATTTCGTTAAAGAAAGCGCTTTCCAAAATGAACATTTGTGCTAAAATTAACTTATTAACTTTGTAGGGAGGCACATCATATGAGCACTAAAAATTCTTATCAATTAGCCGATATCGGTCGGCATAATCCAATCTTCTCACAGATCCGTTCCACCGTGGAAACGGCCTTTTACGGTAACAACATGCATCAAGTTGCTGACGTTGCCGATGCTTACCACCGCGCCACTAAGGATCCTGGAACCGTCATTACGGACCTCCCCATCTATCGCGCCACTGATTTAGGCTTACCAGCAGATGCCAAGATGCTGATTGCCAATACCGGTAAAGTTGTCGGGCGGACCGCACAAGCACGGCGCATTTTAGGCAACCCTGGCGTTAGTGAAGCTGATATGGCTGGTCGTCTGCGCCAAGCTATTTTTGCCAGCGCACACCAAGATTTCATCAAAACGGATGTCCTAGTCGGCCTCGATGAAGACTTCATCGTCCGCGCCCACCTGGCCATTCCAGACGGATTCGCCAACAACCTACTCTCTTACATGCTCAACTTCCAGCCGATTACTGCGGCTTACCAAGCCATGTTCGAGCGTTCGGTGGCTTACCCTGAAGGTGATATTTACATTTACGCCGATCCAACTTATCATGACCCAGATTACCCTGATGGGCTGGCGATTTTTGACCCGCAACACAACACCGCCGCAATTCTGGGTATGCCATATTTCGGCGAACTCAAAAAGTCGACTTTGACCTTAGCATGGTCAATCGCGCACCGGCATGGCTTCGTCGCTTGTCACGGTGGCCTCAAAGCGTTCCATTTTAAAGACAAACAAGATCAAGTCTTTGCCATGTTTGGCCTCTCAGGTTCCGGTAAGTCGACGCTGACGCACGCTAAACACGGCTATAAGTACGACATTACCGTTCTGCATGACGATGCGTTCGTCATCAATCGTCAAAACGGGAGTTCAGTCGCCTTAGAACCGTCCTACTTTGACAAAACGAACGACTATCCGATGACTTCGGACGAAACGAAATACTTCATGACGATTCAAAACGTCGGTGTCACTTTAGACGACCAAGGACGCAAAGTGCTAGTCACTGAAGATTTGCGCAATGGGAATGGGCGGACGATCAAGTCACGTTATGCTTCGACGAATCGGGTCGATAAGGAAGACGCGCCGATCAACGCCATCTTTTGGATCATGAAAGATGATAGTTTGCCACCAGTCATCAAAGTTGATGACCCGGTCCTAGCTGCGACGTTCGGGGCAACATTAGCGACTAAACGGAGCTCCGCTGAAAATATCATTGGTGACGTCGACCGAAACGCCCTAGTCATCGAACCATTTGCGAACCCATTCCGGGTCTACCCGCTATCCGAAGACTACCATGACTTCAAGGCTCTCTTTGAAGAACGCCACTTGGATTGCTACCTGCTCAATACCGGCTACTTTGGTGACAAAAAGATTCCTAAAGAAGTTACGTTAGGCGCCTTAGAAGCCATCGTCAATAACACGACTGAGTGGGAATCCTTCGCCGGTCTCGACCATATGCAGAACTTGAAACTCGCGGACTTCCCTGTCGACGGTGAAAACGCGGACTACCGCCAATTAGTTGCGACTCGACTAGGCATTCGGGCAAACTTTGTGGACCAATACCAACACAACAATAACGACCGTTTGCCACACGAAGTCACGGACAGCTTGGTTCACTTACAGCAACAATTAAAGCAACCTCTTGCAAAATAAGGATGGTATTCGTTCCCCGTTTCAAACCAATTAAGGTTATAATAAAAGTAGCAGGTATATGGCACTGAACTTTTACGAATTCTAAAAATCGGGGTGAGGAGCATGGAACTACCATTAAGTCAATTATCAGAAAAGCTCATTGGTTTTGAACGCGAGCATCATCTTACAGATAACGATCTAGCGTTCGGCAGTCAACTATCCGTTGAGCGGATTCACAACATCAAGTCTGGTGAAGCAACGCCAACTCAAGAAGAACTGCAACTATTGAAGAAATTCATGAACAGCAAGACAAAAGCCTAGACGCTGGTTCAGTGATAAAAACCAATTGGGGCACCTGTCCTCACTAAAACTGGTCGCACGATGCGACCAGTTTTTTGTTACTCAAAATTTGTTGCGCCGCGTTGGGCTAGTTAATATGTCATAAATCATGATTAAAAAGTGCCGGTTGGTGGATTCCTGTTCGTCTGCCGGTGAGGCGTCCTAGTCCGACTTCCGGGGCCGGCTGACAATTGCTGGAACGTAAGCCGGCCCCTCCAGTTGGGAAGCCGCTCGAATGGCAGATGAACGGCCACCTATCTGGGTATAATTGACCACTGAATATTGGGTAATTGGTCCTCCAGCAAACTTTTAATCAGCAGCGGTGATGATTTATGGTGCGCAATACCGAGTAGTTAGCCTGAAGATTATTCACTAATTTCAATGGCAACTTGTCTTGAAGTTGGACGACAAAATTGCTTTTGTTTAAAGCTTGATGCTTTGCAATCTCATACGGCTAGAGAAAGTTCGATGAAGCTATTGGTTTATAAATGTTAAATATGAGTAATGCTGCTCAGCTATCGTTAGAAACTATCCTCACAGTTAGTTTCTAATCGACTGTTTACTAAGAACCAACGACTAGCTCATCAAAGGTTGGGTCCGCACGTGTCTGCCTTTCGAATACCATCCCCGGCTGGAAGGTTTTTCTGACAATGCTCAGTGTTTTTCAGAGTGTGAGGTTCAGACGGGTTGGGACTGAGGATTAGCCTAGCTAGAGC
>ERZ506143.76-NODE-76-length-24584-cov-12.6595_pt1 | contig 24584 bp, 17 predicted proteins | sample MGYA00513564_ERZ506143 | MGnify/ENA metagenome assembly ERZ506143 | reverse complement strand
CAGATTTAAGCCGACAAACCACGTCTTAAATACTGGTCTTCCACTAACCAAGCACAAAACGCTTGCTAAGTGGAATTTCACCACTGAGCATTGTCAGAAATACCTTCCAGCCGGGATGGTATTCGAAAGGCGGACATGTGCGGACTCAACTTTAGAACGACTAGTCATTGATTCATAATAAGCAGTACGTCTGTAATCTAACTGTCAGATTTGTTTTGGTTGACATTGCTTCATGACTCATTTGTCCATTGTTGGGCTCGTCTTTATAGGAGTGGCCAAATTGCTAGCTCTGCCAAGTTGAGTTTTCGAGTTAGACTGAATATGAACCATCACCTCAATGCCTAGGAATTGCTGATCCTGACTCACAGTTTGCCTGAAGGACCAGGTATCTATAGGTCGGTGGCCAATTGTACCAGAATAGGTGGCCGTTCATCCGCCATTCGAACGGCTTCCCGACTGGAGGGGTTGGCTGACAATGCTCAAGGGCAAAATTCTTCTTGTCCGGGCGGGTTTCCCGGGCTAGAAGAAGACTCGTATTTGAAATTGCGCAGTGGGTTTCTGCGTGAGTTCAAATCGATGTCCGCCCTGTTCCAGCGTTGTCAGCCAGCCCCGGAAGTCGGACTAGGGCGCACATCGGCTGACGAACAGTAGACCAACTAAGTTACACTATTTCAACCAAAAAACCAGCATCGAAATCAATCGATGCTGGTTTTTGACGTAGACTTGATTAACTGAGTCTACTGTAAATTAATCGCTTTTTGAAAATCTTGATACATTAAGTGATTCAAGTTGATGCCGCGTGATTTGGCGATGAACCAAGCGAGCACTTGGAATGGAATGATGGCCATCAGCGGTGCTTTATACGGGTCGGTGACGGGATCGAGCAGGAGCGTTTGGTCATCGTTGACTGCGGGTTGTTCGCCCGTTAGGCTGATGGTGTAAATGTGCGGGGTCAACCGAGATTCGTACGTTTTAACCGCTTGCAACTGTTCCATGACGGCTGGGTCAGTATTGATTTCAATATAGAACTGACAATGGTCTTCATGGACGCCCATAAAACCCCCGTGGGTAAATGAGGCGAGTGAGTAGCCGTGGGCGGGAACACGCAGGATTTCGGTAAACTTGGCTTGCATTTCAGCTAGCGTACCTGCGAGCACGTTGGCGCCAATTGCGGTGAATTGGGGCGCGTTCGTAAAGTCAATCGTGAATTTGCGGTAGAAGTCGTTAGCGCGCTGGACGGTTTGATTCATGTTTTCAATGAGAAAGCTGAATTCGTCGAGCTCTTGATTGACTGCTAGTTCGGTCAGTCGTTCTTGGAGTGCGGCGCTTCGAACCGTTAGTAACATTAAGGTCAAGACGATGGCTTGGAAGCTCAACGTGATATACGGCACACTCTCCTTGCCCGTCATTAAATCACAAGTCGCGTCGGCGATGTCAGTGAGTGCTGATTCTTTCTGATCGGTAATGATGATCGTATGAGCGTGGCTGGCTGCCCGGGCCTTGTTGATGGCCTCCAGCATGGTTGGGTCATTTTCAGTCAGTGAGACACCAATTACCACGTCAACACTGGGGTCGGCTTCCTCATAAGTCACGTAGAGGTCTGCCGCCGCAAGCGTGACTTGTAGTCCTGCGACTTTTTGCATGTAAAGTCGGGCGGTATTGGCCGCATTCAAACGTGACCCGGTTGCCAAAATCAACCAGTGCTGCGGGTGCTTGGGTGCGTGCGCTAATGCCGCGGTAATCTGCTTCGGATAACTCGCCAATAGTCGTTCCAATACGGGTTGTTCGCGACGAATGTAGGATAACATCGTCGGATTATTCATCATCATCAAAGTTATCAGCTCCTCAAAAGTAGTGATGGCCGTTAAGTCAGTTTTATTGTAAACGTAAATGAACCAATAGTCAGCAAGAAATGTCATAAAAACTGGCGAATTTGTCGGCTAAACTGGTTGGGACGATGACAGCTGTGGTCGTTGGACGACGAGTAGTGGCGAGGCTGTTTGGAATCACTGGTCATGACCTTGATTGACAAATGGCAGAGTCAAACGAGTCACCAGACCTGTTAGATAATCGTCAAGAAGCAACTGCCGGAACGTAATGGTTATACTAGTTTTCACAGATTACTCGGACTGAAATTAGGGCTTGCATGCACGTGGAAAGGCTGGTAAAGTAAAGGACAATTTATTAAAACAACAAATTGCCTATATAATGCCATGATATGGATGGCGAGTTTCTACCCAGTACCGTAAATACTGGACTATAAGCGAATTGAGTCGACGGGTCCACACTGCTTAATTTGCCGTGTGGGCCCGTTTGCTTTCTCCGTAGACGGGCGAGTAAGGAGAAGGAATACGATGACAAAGACTGTTGAGATGGTAATTACAGGTGCGCAGGTCTTAAACGTTGAGACGCGCGAATTTGAAGCGACGAGCTTGTGGATTGACCACGGCCGCATTATTAGTAATTTGCAAGACGAACCTTATCAAGCCTTAGAACACGTGGATGCACGGGGCAAGTGGATCGTGCCAGGAATGATTGACGCTCACGTGCATATGGAGAGCGCGATGGTCGCGCCGAGTGAGTTAGGCAAAGTCCTGCTACAACACGGGGTAACGACGATTGTGACGGATCCGCATGAACTCGCAAACGTGGCTGGAACTGCTGGTATCGAATATTTGATTGCGGATGCTCGCCAGACGCCCTTAGACGTGTGCTTCATGTTGCCGTCATCCGTGCCATGCGTGCCTTTTGATGATAATGGGGCGACCTTACACGCAGCTGATTTACGGCCGCTATATCAAGAGCCAGAAGTCCGCGGTTTGGCCGAAGTCATGGATTACGGTGCGGTGGCCCGCGGTGATGAAGATACAATGGCCAAAATCCACGATGCTTACGCGCGGGGCTATCATGCAGATGGGCACGCGGCTGGTCTGGATGCCCATCAACTGAATGTGATGCGCAACGCCGGACTGGATACCGACCACGAATGTATGACCGTTGAAGAGGCCCGCGACCGCGTCAAAGCTGGCATGACCGTCTTCTTGCGTGAAGGGACCGTCGAACGCGATGTATTAGCGACAATCGGTGCGGTCACGGAAGCAAACGCTGGCCGTTTTGCATTCTGTACGGATGACAAGACCATCAGTGATTTGATGACGGAAGGGTCGATCGATTACAACGTGCGTTTGGCGATTCAAAGTGGAATGCGACCAGCACTGGCGTACACGCTGGCTAGCTATAACGGCGCTGTTGCTCACCGCTTAACGGACCGCGGCCGGTTGTCAGCGGGACAGCTTGCTGACCTAGTCGTATTAGACGATGTGACTGCTGTAAAAGTGGCTAAGACGATGAAGAATGGCCAGTGGGTCACTGAAACGACGGCGACCCAACCGTTAACCTTTACGGCGACCCACGTTCAGCAGCACGCGCAACTCGCTGATTTTAAATTGCCATTAACCACTGGCGCCGCAAATGTGATTGGCGTTCAGCCGAACCATATCGAAACGGACCACTTGACGATGATGGTCGCACCTACTGAGAACTTTGAAGCGGATGTTGAACAGGATATCTTAAAGATGGTAGTTGTCGAACGCCATCATAACACTGGCAAAGTCGGCGTTGGTTTGGTGCACGGCTTCGGTCTGAAACACGGCGCGATTGCTGGTACTGTGGCACATGATGCGCATAACATCGTTGCTGTTGGGACCTCGGATGAAGCTATCATGCGCGTCATCACCCAGATTACGCAGGATAACGGCGGCATCGCAGTCGGTGATGAGCACCAAGTTTTAGCCACGATGCCATTAGCAATCGGCGGCCTACTATCCACGAGCACTTATCAAGTCGCGGCGGCCCAACTGGATGGTCTCAAGCAAGCGTACGAAGTCATCAGTGAGCAACCCCTCAGCTTTGATCCGTTCATCACGCTTTCATTTTTGACACTACCCGTGATTCCAACGCTGAAGCTGACGGCACGCGGCCTGTTTGATTACGATTCATTCGATTTTATTCCGGTCGCGACGGCCGCAACCACTGAATCGCTCGCAACTTCGCGATAAAGGCTGTTCCGTCAGATAACGATATCTGGATGGGCCAGTGGATAATGAACGATAGATGATAACTGAAAAGCTGAGTAGCGGGAATCAAAATTGGTTCGCATTGCTCAGCTTTTTGAGTTAAAAAAGGCGTATCGGCAGGTTCCGATACGCCATGAAACTATCTAGACAAGAAACGCTCAAGACGATCACGTTAGGTTCCACAATGGGGCCGCTTAGAACAGAATCATCGGCTAGGCTTGCGGAAAAACCGTGCGTCAGTTGTGTACTCGTTATCGTGAGTTATCTGCTGAGATTGAAAATGGCGCGAGTTCAAGTGCTTGCGTGTTTTTCAGGATAGCGGGCCAATTTTGAATCAAATCGATAAAGTGATGGACGTCAGTAATGGTTTTCTCAAGATAAGCGTCGGGTTGCTGTGCGACATTGGTTGCGATGGCTTGATAGTGCGGTAAGTCAATCGAAGCATAGACCGCGACAAATTTTTGAATCGTTGTTTTTAACTTAGCTAACAATTCGGCTGAATCGACTGTCGATAAATAGGCCGCTGCGACCTGTTGGGCCATGTCATTAAAATCGTCTGAAAGAGAGACGTCAGTGAGGGCGCTGTTCGTCACGGTGGTCATTAAGCGGGACAGTAGTTTTGAATTACCATAAGTCAGGTGATCGATTTGATCATAGCGATTTTCGTTATATTGATGAACAACGCGGTCATTGTGGTAGACCATCCGCCAGCCTGATTTCCCGACTAAAGTGTGGTAAAGATAGTCGGTACCCGAAGTGACGTTGGCCGGGGAGACTGGAATCTTCAAGAAGACCTCTTTTAAAGCAAAATTACCAGCATCGATGTAGTTTGATTTTTGTTCTGAGAAGGCTAAGTCACCTGGGAAGGTCTCGGTCGAACCCTGGACGTACTTATTATTAATATAATCGTCTAATTGGCTTGGACTATAGGTAGGCTTTGATAGTGAGAATAATTTTCGCAGTGTTGGTAGGTCGTCCGCAACATCTGAATAATCGATGCCCCAGGCGCCCAAATAACTACTACCAACTAGCAAGAACTGGTCATTTTCGTTAAACGCGCGCATCTCCGCGATGAGGGGTGTTATCTGTGTATTGTTGGCTTGTAGATAAACGTCTGAATCTCGCCGATGAATATAGTGGGCCCCTAGCAGATGAGCAATGATCGAAATTTTATTGACCATTTTACCGTATGAAAATCCACTGCCGACGACTAACGCTGCCAATTTGGGGTCTAAGACTTGATTCAAACGGGCATCAAAGGCCGATACTGGAATGTGCAAACAGGCAATCTGCAGTGCTTTAAATGAAGCTTTCAGTTGTGCATGGTTACGGTCGAAAGTTGCTTGCGTGCTTGAATCTAGCAGGACGAATATCAGTTGCTCTGGTAGTAAGACGTGCTCGTCGATTGCGACTGCAATATCATTGGCCAAACTTTTGATACTCTTACTAGCATCCCGATTGGTGGGAATTGCATATAGGTGCTTCTCACTTGTCATTAACTTATCTCCCTTGAAATTTCGAATTGAACGCGTCGAAATGGTTTAGATTACGTACTGAAAATTGAGTGAAACGAGTGGATAAACGATTTATCGTTAAAAAAAGATAATTATTCTAATCTTTATCTCATAATAACGGTTTGATCCAGCATTTTCAATCTTTGATTCGTATTAATCATACCGATGCGTTGGGCTAGTGATCGTATTTAAGATGATTGAAACGAGTTGTTTTCTAAGCGCCTAAAAGCAGCCAGCCCCGGAAGCCTGATTAGGACGCTGACCAGCTGACGAACAGTAAGCCAACAACTGGGTAAGTTTCAATCACAATTCGTAACAAATTGACGAACACGATAGGGCGTCAAAGCGGGACCAAAAAAGCCAGTCATTCTGTTTAATTCAGAATAACTGGCTTAATTATAGATGGTAAAATTTCAGTCTTTAATCCGCATCTCTACCGCTATCCACAGGTTAAAGATGCTGCTGACGGTCTTTTCGGCACCAAGCGATTAAGAAGGTGATGAGCATGTAGGCGAAGTCGACTAGAATCGCTTCCTTAAGTGGAACGCCAAGGAGGCCAGCCGAGACGACGGTTAAGACGATAACGAAGGTCAGCGCTGATTGTGACCAGCGTAAGAGCCATTCTGGCATGGGTTAATTCACATCCTTTGTCGTTGACTGTGGACGGTCGCGTAATGCCCGTAGCGCCCAGAGAATTGAGACGGTGTCGACGACTTCTTGTAGCATGGCACCAAATAGAGCGGGGATAATACCGGTGCTGGCAATCAACATCAGAATCGTACAGATGGCGATACCGATCCACACGGCTTGTTTGGCAACCTGCATCGTATCCTTGGCAATCTGAATCGCGGTAACGACGCGACTCAGGTCGTCCTTCAAAATCACGACATCCGCGGATTCACTAGCGGCGGTTGAACCGTGTGCACCCATGGCGATACCGACATCGGCAACTGCTAGTGAGGGGGCATCGTTGACCCCGTCGCCGACCATAATGACGGGACGTTCAGCCGCTGGGACGGCTTTTAAATGGGCGATTTTGTCTGCGGGAAGGAGGTCAGCGGCCACGGTATCGATACCAACGTCCGTGGCAATGCGTTCCGCGATCGCTTGTTGGTCGCCAGTCAGCATCATGACGTTGCGAACCCCTTCAGCGTGGAGGGCTTTGAGCGTTGTGGCCGCTTCTGGCCGGACGTTATCGATGAACGTGATATAACCGGCGTACTGGCCGTCGATAGCGACGTAGATAGCGGTCGTGGCTAAGGGCTGTTCAGTCGTGGTCGGCGCGACGAATTTGAGCTTGCCGACCTTGACTTGGTGGTCGTCAATCGTAGCGGTCACCCCGTTACCCGTGACTTCTTCAAGGTGACTAGTCGGACTTAACTCTGTGCCGCTGACGTATTTCACCAGTGACCGTGCCAGAATATGGCTGGAGGTCTGTTCAGCGCTGGCGGCCAGGTGACAAATCTGTTCGGCGGTAAAACCAGGCTGTGGCACGATTTGGTTGACCGTCAGCTGACCACTGGTAATCGTCCCAGTTTTATCAAACGCGGCCGCTTTGGCCGTGGATAATTTTTCAAGCATATCGCCAGTCTTGACGACGATCCCATTACGGCTCGTTCGACTCATGCCTGAGACCAGCGCGACTGGAGCGGCCAGGATCAAGGGACAAGGCGAGGCCACGACTAGCACCTCTGCAAACCGGTGTGGATCGCCACTGAAGGCCCAGGCGATACCAGCAATAACGTAGGCGACGAGTGTAAAGGGCACCGCGTACCGGTCGGCCAGGCGCACGAACTTCGCTGGTCGGGATTCAGATTCTTTGACTAACTTGACCAATTGTTGATACTGACTATCGCTGGCGAGTTTGTCAACGGCCATGGTAACGGCGCTGTCACCATTGACCGCCCCTGACATGATATCGTCGCCGACCTGCTTGTCAACGGGCTTAGATTCACCGGTCAGTGACGATTCGTCAAAGAGGGCGGTTCCTTGAATGAGGTGACCGTCAACCGGGACTAGTTCACCTGGCTTAACCACTAGCTGGTCCCCAATTTGAACATCATCGACGTCAATGTCGGTCAATTTTCCAGCGACGGACCGGTGAGCGACTCGTGGTGAATTATCGAGCAAAGCTTTTAATTCAGTATTGGCCCGTTTGGCGGCGTAGTCTTCGAGGGAGTCGCCCCCGGTGAGCATGATGAGCACGACCAGACTTGCCCAGTATTCCCCCACGGCTAAGGTAGCGACGATTGCCGTGATGGCCAGTAAGTCAACACCGTATTTCCCTGAACGCAGTGTTTTGATCATCTCGACCAGCATCGAGAGTGCCATTAACGCCCCCGTTAACGTAATAATGATTTGAGCCGCCAGTTGCGCGTGCAACCCAAATTCTAAAATAACTGCAACAACGCCGATACTAACCGTCAGAATCAGTTTATAGTAGTGTCGCATGCAGTTCCCCTCCTTTTGATATTCAATTATTATTTACTTGTTACAAGAATAACATGAAACCGGATTAATTGAAACAGATAAGAACGATTCTAAACTAGAAACTAATTGTTACGAAAACTTTTGACTAGTTTCAGAAAATTATCGCGGCAAAATAGCCGTGAGCCTTAACATGCCGGGCTTGACGGCCGCCAAACGGCTGATTTTACTTCTGATTTAATACTAGTATACTTATACATGAACATCAGATATCAGAAAATACTGAAATCAGCATTTGTATAAGCCGACGTGCGCTGTGCAGGTGGTAACTCGTTACCCGGTACTAAGCGCTTTTTTGGTGCATCAGCAATTAATCGAGCAATTGTGTGATGGGCTTATCTGGTGATTCAAGGGGGTTATCTATTAGCAAGAGCAGTGTAACCATTAATCGTTACGTGGTGTGACGACGGTCGTGTGCGTTAAGCACGATGGTATTGAGACACTAGCTAAACAAGATGAACACCAACGTCGATTAAGCAATTAAAAATCATTTGTCAGTATGGCGTTGTCCGGATTCAACCAACGGAAAGAAGGAAATTCTGCTACTGATTTTGAGATAGCATAAACAGAATGCGGATGACAAAGCCGGTCAAACCTGATCAAGTCAGGGTACTGAGTGCTTCGAGAATTGACTCGGAGGGGTGTACCGATTGCTAGTCGGAAATTTACGCGTGGGGACTACCTGTAACGGTAGGAAGAACCACGAATTTGATCTAAATATAGAGAGTATATGCTCAGTAGCAGGTTTATTATTTTAAAAAGTAAGAATATTGATTGGTGGGTCTATTTACCAACAATTGGGCTCTTCGCGGTGGCTTCGGTTATTTTATTGATTGGGGGTCATTCACTTGAAACGAGTTTGAGCGGCATCCTTAATTGGTTGACGAACAATATGAGTTGGCTCTACATGTCGGTATATGTGATCACTTTTATCTTTTTCATTTACTTAGCGTTTAGTAAGTTAGGGAAGACCAAGCTTGGTGACCCTGATGATAAACCAGAATTTTCAACGTATCACTGGGGCAGTATGGTCTACGCAACTGGGATCGATGCCAGCATTTTAATGTTGAGTATGGTCGACCCATTGCGGTACCTACAGAGCCCATCATTCGGTGTTAAGCCGTTTTCAACTTCTGCATATAATTATGCGCACATGCTAGGACAATTTAACTGGGGACCAATGGCGTGGATGATGTTTGCGCCGGCCACGATTGCAATTGCCTATGCGATGTATGTTAAGCACGTCAAGGTACAACGGCTCAGTGCCGCCATTTCAGTCTTGCAAGGCCCTGGTAAGGGTAAGCAGATTGCCCGTAACACGATTGACTTTCTTGTCATTATTGGCATCATGGGTGGTGTCGGGACCTCGGTCGGGATGGAAATTCCCGTTATTTCTAAAGTTTTAAGTGCCGTCACGGGCATCGCCGATACGATGACCCTTAAGTTAGGCTTGTTCGCTTTACTATTCGTCATCTTTGCTTTGGCTGTTTTTAATGGTCTAAAGAAAGGAATCGGCCGGTTAAGTGCCGCCCATGTATGGCTAGCGATTGGCTTTTTGATCGTTGTTTTGATTGTTGGGCCAACTTTGTATATTTTGAATTCAGAAACCAACAGTATTGGTCTATTTATCAATAAATTTATTAGTTTGAGTACGAACACTGCCCCTAATGGTCACGCAACGGCAATGCAGCGTCAGACGATCTTCTACTGGGGCTGGTGGTTATCATTTATGCCAGTCATGGGCTTGTTCATCGCCCGTATCTCACGTGGTCGGACGATTCGGCAGGTACTCGGTGGCATGTTGCTATGGGGCTCGTTAGGCTGTGTCAGCTTTTACGCCATCCTCGGTGGGTACGCCTTGTACTTACAACGGATGGGTATCGTTAACTTAGTTCATATCTTAAACACGCAAGGCCAAGCCGCGGTGATTGCGGCCGTCTTATCGACCTTGCCATTAAAGATGATCATGTTGGCACTGTACTGCCTATCTTGCTTTATTTTCTTGGCAACGACGGTCTCCTCATTTGCCTTCATTACCTCATCATTCACCAGCAAAAAGTTGGCCGTGGGCGAACAACCAAGTCGGTTCAACCGGATGAGCTGGGTCGTTATCTTCCTAGTCTTCTCGTTAGGATTAGTGACGGTCGGGGGCTTTGAATCGATTCAGTCAATCTGTGCGATGTCAGGTTTCCCACTGACGATTGTCGCCTTAGTCTTGCTCTACTCGATTCACCACGATTTAACGACCGATCCCGTCAAGGAAGCAGCCAAGGCCAACGCCAAGGCAGCCGAATTGGCACGGCGGAAACGGTTGGCGCGGGATGTTGAGATTACCACGAATACCGATTATGCGCGTGAACGGCGAGCAGCACGGAAACGTGAGACGGAAGCGGATTAAAGGTAATTAGCGTTATTAAAAATCAGACGTGGGTCTGTCCGCCACTAGATGGTGACAGGTTCATTGATTAAATCAAGCAGTCACTTCAGAATTAGGATTTGCGGATCCAGTTCTGAAGTGGCTGCTTTTTGGTTGTTGAGGGTTAGCATGAGGTGTTCAGAGGCTGCAATTTCAGGCCGCTGCTTTAGCACCACGGGAAGGCGTGTTGGCCTAGCCGCACGCAAAATGGTGTCGGCCGGTTTATAATGTTGACGTTGACCAGCACCGACTGACGAATCACTATCAACTTAATTAAATCCACAAACCGGGCACTTTAGTTGCAGTTATGCTGGGATGCGCGGTTAAATAAAGACAATGATACGCGCTATGCTAGTTATTAAAGATGATTAAATCATGCCATTTTCAAAGTTCAAGAGCTGCCAGCTGAGACCCGCTGGAAACAGTGCGAGTAACCGTAAACTTGCTGTGGCAGGGTCGTCCTATACCGACTTCTAGGCATTCTGGTCAATGGCCGGAACGTGGTGGACACAGATTTAAGCCGACAACCCACGTCTTAAATACTGGTCTTCCACTAACCAAGCAAAGGACGCTTGCTAAGTGGAATTTCACCACTTGGCCTTGCCCAGAATACCTTCCAGCCGGGATGGTATTCGAAAGGCGGACATGTGCGGACCCAACTTTTTTTGGATTAGTCGTTGGTTCTTAGCATACGGTAATTTTGACATTCGACTGTCAGAATCTTCTCTGGTAGTCTAAGATAACCAAGTCTTGGATTATAAACGAAGGTAATTTTATCGACTAAGTTCAAGACTATTGACCGTTGAAATTAGTGAATCATATTCAGTAATCTTCTCAGTACTAAAATGCCCTAAAACATCATCAATACTGATTTAAAAGTTTGCCTAAAGGACCTGTCTCCTAATATTCAATGGCCAATTGTACCTAGATAGGTGGCCGTTCATCCGCCATTCGAGCGGGTTCCCGACTGGAGGGGCTGGCTGACAATGCTCAAGGGCGAAATTCTTCTTGTCCGGGTGAATTTCCCGGGCTAGAAGAAGACTCGTATTTGAAATTGCGCAGTGGGTTTCTGCGTGAGTTCAAATCGATGTCCGCCCTGTTCCAGCGTTGTCAGCCGGCCCCGGAAGTCGGACTAAGACGCTCACTGGCTGACGACCAGTAAGCCAAACAATTGGTATGATTTAAGCATGATTCATGACAAATCAACTAACACAATGTGTACAACGATTAATCGATAGTTAGTACGCAAGAGGAGGAATTCGATGCTCGATGAGACGCAGTTGACCAAGCACGTGACATTTCAACGACCAGCGTGGCTTGGTGATTCTATTACGGCCAATAATGGTCTGGCAAGTGTTCATTATCATGATATTTTAGCCGCTAATTGGCACGCTGAACGGAGTGACAATTTAGGAATCTCGGGATCGACGGTCGGAAGCCGCTACGATGCCATGGCTGCACGCTATCAGTCAATTCCGGCGGATGCTGATTTTATTGCGGTCTTTGGTGGCGTCAACGATTACGGCCGCAATCAACCGTTAGGACAGCATGGGGATACGACCATCACGACTTTTTATGGTGCGCTGACCATATTATTGACGGGGCTACAGACGACTTGGCCGACCGTTCCCAAACTGTTTATTTCGGCGATTCACATTGGTTCTGACTTTGGTGGTAGCTTTAGTGCAACGACCAATGGCCTTGGTTATCGGCAGGCTGATTATGAAGCCGCAATTGAACAAGTGACTGCGGATTATAGTGTGCCGCATCTCAGCTTGTATCATGATGCCGGCATCACGTTTGCCATTCCGGCCCAGGCCGCGATTTATTCCGTCGATACGCTGCATCCGAATAATGCTGGGCACCAGGTGATCGCACGTAAGGTTCAGGCCTTCTTAGACAGCCACTTTTAGGCCGTATGAGGTATGACGATTCATCAATTCGTTATGGGCCAGCAAAAAAGTCGCTCGATTCCACTTTAGAATCGAGCGACTTTTCAATTACTTTGCTTTTTTCTTAGCCTTAGCGCCGGGCTTATGCTTACGTTCACGTAACAAGTCCTTGAACGTCTCAATTTCGGCCGTGTGCTTGACCATCCATTCCTTGTAGTTGGAATGTGAGTCAGTATCACTCATTTTGAGACCAGTCTCCAGCCAGAATAGGGCTTCAGTTAATGAGCCGAAGTTGTGAAACCAGAGGGTGTGGCCGTTGTCGGAATCCATGGCGACATATGACTTGTAATGGGGCGTCAAGAAGGTGTGCTTAACGATTTTAAAAGCAGCACGCCGCCGCGTTAATTTGTAATCTGGTAAGATGTAGCGGCCAGGATGCTCGAGGTGCGGAACGGAATTCTTACGTTGCTCCTTATACTCGGTCAGCATGGCCTTGGCGCGTTCAGGACTGATGAGGGTAATATCAAATTTTGGCATAGCAGGGCTCCCCTTGGTGATAGCAGTATGGTTGGTTATCGTTAATTATATTGGTCGAATGTTAATACTTATACTATAATGATAGCGCAATTGTATAAAAAATCGAAATATAAAAGCTTAAATTGTAAGTAATTTTCCCCTTCTTACATGAAATTTAAAGCAATCAACCCAATGGAGGACTTCACATGAGTACCGCACCCCTTAGTTCATTCGAAAAAGACATTCCAGCAGTCGCAGCCTTGTTGGCAGAAGATGCCGATATGGCGGCGTTCTTCTCCGCATTAACCCCCGGCTATCAGCGTGAGTGGGCCCGGTTTATTTTTGGCACCAAGGCCGAAGCGACCAAGCAGCGCCATATTGACGTCATGAAGACCGTCTTTCGTGCCGGTTATAAATCCAAACGCGCCTATGACAGCCGTCCAGATAAATAAACAGGTTCCGATATAGTATGCGAAAAGCTGGGTTCCAGATATGGGGCTCGGCTTTTTGAATGCGCGCAAATAGCTAAGGCTGTCTGAATTGCGGTTAATCAGTGTCAGCTGCTGGTAGTGTCAAATGCTGCACGGTGTGATGTTCGACTTGCCGACGTTGTAGTACCAAGTCGAGGGCGGTGTTGAGCGTGCGTTTTAAGCGGGTGAGCCGGAGTTGGTCTTGTTGGACATCGTCACCATAGATGGTCTCAAGCGGGGTCCACCAGACGGGTCCCGGTTGTGCAGTATCGCCGGTGTGGCGTGGAAACAGGTGCCAATGCACATGCGCGTCCCCGTTGCCGAGTAGCTCAATGTTCATTTTGTCGGCATGGAAGGCCTGTGCGCAGGCTTCTTGAACGAGACTCATCTCTTCGAGGAAGAGTAACTGGTCGTGAGCCGCTAAGTGATGTAACTCAGTGACGTGTGATTTGGCTAAGAAAAGCGTGTACCCTTCGAAATGCTGACTATCTGCTAATACAACGTAGCCGGTGGTCAGCTCGCGTACAAAGTAGGGGTTTTGCTGCTGCTGAATCAATTTGATACGTTCACAAATCGTGCAATGGGTTGGCAAAAAATCATCTCCTAAGATTGATGAATGGGTGTGGCCGATAGTGAATGTCAAAATAGACTGCTCAAGCTGAACTGGCAACTGAGCAGTCTATTAAGCAGTCTATTAAAATGAGGCGTTGATCTTGAACTCGTCTCCCAATTAAGGGCCCCGGCTAGCGACTATCTTGGTGATTGGACAATACCAATCAAGTCAGCACTAAGGCAAATCGTTACCAGCTGCAAAGTAAATGTCGTACCACTCTTGGCGAGTCAGGTCGACATCCGCACCAGTGGCATTTTGTTTCAGGTGTTCAGGATTCATCGTCCCTAAGATCACTTGGAAATGAGCCGGGTGTCGGAGAATCCAAGCCGTCGCGATTGCTGATTTAGTGACGTGCTTGTCGTCTGCGAGTTGTTGCATCGCATTGTTGAGTTCTGGGAATTTGGGATTATCTAGGAAAACACCGGCGAAGTTGCCGTACTGATAAGGTGACCATGCTTGAATCGTCATCTTATGCAGCCGAGAATATTCAATGATTTCGCCGTCGTGGTTGAGGCTACGTTCGTCTTGCATGTTGGTGTGCAGGCCAAAGTCGATCGCACCGGTATGCATGATGCCGAATTGTAACTGATTAATGATCAGTCGTTGATTTAACGCCGCTTGCAGCAGGTCTACTTGCATCGGATTGAAATTGGAGACCCCAAAGTGCCGGACTTTGCCACTCGTTTGAAGTTCATCAAAGGCAGCTGCGACTTCCGCTGGTTCCATCAAGGCGTCGGGGCGGTGGAGTAGAAAGGTGTCCAGGTAGTCGACCCCCAAGCGCTGAAGTTCACCATCGACCGCTTCAATCAGATGTGCTTTTGAGAAATCGTAGCGTTTGCCAGGAACGATGCCGCCCTTGGATTGAATATAAAGTTGGTCACGTGAGACGTGTGCCTGCTTGAGTGCTTGACCAAAAATGGTGGATGATTGACCCCCACCATAGATGTCCGCGGAATCAATATAATTGATACCTAAATCAGCAGCAGTGTCGAGCACCGTGGTTGCCTGTGCCACATCCAATGCATCCATCCGCATGATGCCCAGTGCGACATTCGATACGGGTAGGTGACTGTAACCTAAATCGATTGTTTTCAAAATAAAATCCCTCCTCAGGATGATTGCTAAGTTATGTTCAGTATACGGTTTCGGGGAAAATATGTAAACGGTTGCGGATGCGAAACGGCCTAGTTTATCGTGCTGACCAATCACCAGGGAAACGCTGGTTCACGCAGATTTCATTAAACTAATGACATGACGGCGGCCGCCATTTTGCGTATGATAGTCTATAGATAGAATAGTTAATAGCAGGTCATTCATCGCAGATTTTAGGTCGTGATGAATGACCTAACACTGTGCACGATTTTGCGTCGATTGCTGCTGGAACCCGGTGGTCATGGTCATGGTTGTCAATCGGTGCTGGACCAATCGTGCCAAATTAATGAAGAAGGAAGCGACTTGTTTTGTCTGATTCAACTAAAGTGACCCGTCAAGAATTAGTGGCGATTTTTGCCGTGGCTTTGATGGCCTTCGTGGGGATTCTAGTGGAAACTTCGATGAACGTGACGTTTCCGACCCTAATGAAGACGATGCACGTCTCACTCGATTTAGTTCAGTGGATTACCACCGGCTATTTACTGACCGTGGCCTTGTTAATGCTGACGTCGGCATTCTTACATCAACGTTTCAAAAACCGGCAGCTATTCGCGGTCGGCGCGTCATTATTTATTCTTGGTGACTTGATTTGTGCGCTGGCACCGAATTTCTGGGTGCTCTTATTTGGCCGGGTCGTTCAAGCGGGCTGTGCCGGTTTGGCGATTCCGCTGATGTTTAATGTCATTTTGGAGACAGTGCCGCGTGCACGACTGGGTTTTTACATGGGACTGGCCGGTTTGATTTTGATGATTGCACCCGCGAGCGGCCCGACGTTTGGTGGGGTGATGGTCGCCCTCGGAAGTTGGCGCTGGATTTTCTGGTCAACGCTGCCAGTGGAGGCCATCATTCTGCTCTTAGGCTATGGCGCGATTCGGCAGGTCAGTGAGGTCAAACGGATTCACTTTGATTGGTCCCTGTTTGGGTTATTAGCAGTAGCCTTCATTAGCTGTACGCTGGGCGTCAACAGCATGAGTACTGCTGGATGGCTCAGCTGGCAGTTTCTCGGTGGCCTGGGCCTCGCAATTGTGGCCATTTTAGGCTATTTACGGCTATCTAAACATTCGGCAACGCCACTGCTTAACTTAGCCATTTTCAAAAATCCCGTTTTTGCCTTCAGCTTCTTTGCCTACGTTATCCTGCAATTTTGTAATATTGGGATCAACTTTGCGCTACCAAACTACGCGCAAATCGTGGTTGGTGCCGGTTCACTGATTGGGGGCCTGATGCTCCTACCAGGAAGCTTAATCACGGCAATCTGTCAGCCGTGGTTCGGACACTTGCTAGATGCCCATGGCGCACGGCTACCGATTTTGATGGGGAACGGTCTCTTTGTCTTGGCGGCACTGGGATTTACAATTTTAGGGCAGCACCTGAGTATCATCGTTATTTTAATGCTGTACATCGTCTTCAGTATCGGTCGTTCGATGGCGTTCAGTAATACGATGACTAACGGACTCAAAGAAGTCACGATGGCTGAGCGCGCGGATGCCAATGCCATTTATAATACTGGCCAGCAGTTCGCCGGATCCCTCGGTACCACGATCTTGGCGGCACTCATGTCTTCGGTCAAATCGGGACAGTTATCCGCTGCGCGTGAAACGGCGATGGGGAGTCAGCTGGCGTTTGGATTAGTGCTGGTATTAGGCTTGGTTAACTTTGTGCTGTACCGCTTCGTCTTTAAGTATCAAGTGACGGATAAGTAGGGTGGTTGTGAACTGATTTAGGCGGTCTGTCAGCTTGGTCATGGTCAACTAGCAATATAGCAATGAAAATACGAGTCATCGTTAAAAAGCTGGTGTACTAAGGAATAAAACTTAGGGCACCAGCTTTTTTGGTGTGCCAGTCGATTCTAAATAGCTGGACATCAGAACAAATAACGCGGAAGGATAAAATAGTTTTATGCAATATTGCTGAAACGTATTCTGACCAAACTGGGGCTTCCGGCCAGCGACGCCAGAACGCTAGGTGGAGGATTGACATTTAACGCCCAGATGCTGATCCCAGCTCTAACCCTGAATCGCGCATTTTGAACCAAAAAAATAGAACCCAAGGCTTCTCTACTTGAGTTCTACTTATGAGGAATAATCTCGATTAACATGATCATTTGTTCAGTGTTAATACGATACACCTTCATGCTATTCAATTTTACGCGTGTCCAACTTCTAACGGACTAACCCGTATTTACTGTAACTATCTGCTGTAGTCGATCTAAAGTAAGTTTGTTACTTGATTGCGACTCGATCAACGGGTTTTAACGAAAGTCAAACTCGCGCTTAAAACTTTGGAATGTCTTCGTAACAGACATGCACCTCCGTTTAAGGTTTGTGATACCTGAGTCTACAAATGGAACTGGTAAAGTGGAACTAACAACTGGTCATCGGAGACACCTGTTTCCAACTAAATCTAGTTAAAATCTGATCGTCGATCTAATGCCAATTAATTCTTTAACGGTTATCGTTTATCTAAGGGTCAACGTTCAGCCATCCAACGCAAATCTCACGACACTCGTTAGACCGATAACGCTTGACGACGCTTAAAACGGTTTCGATAACGACCCAAACTGTGATACTAGCTGTCTAGCTTTTACAACGACAGCCAAAACTCTTTTGAGAAGCTTTGCTAATCGAGGCTTAATACCTTTCCTCACTTAGTATACTAACACGAACCGTAAGCGCTTGCAACGAAAACCACCGCCAATTCTAAAATAATTTTTGATGGTCGGAGAAACCCAGTAATGGCGCGGTTTTGACGACTATGACAATCGACGATAATTGGCTAATTCAGACTGTTAAATTAGCCAAACGCAAACTTGGTCGTCGGGATAAATAAAGGTGCTTATTTGACGAGGCTAAATCACCCGTAATTTGACGATAGTGGTGGGGCAGAGGGGTGCCTAGCAATCCGCTGAATCAAGAATTCTGTTCCGCTACCGGCTGTTTGGACAACAACTAAAATAACCGCGTTAAATCGCGATTATTCATTGATTCTTAATGGCTGTAAGGTACAATAAGGATGAGGATGGAAACGTTTTCTAAGACAATGAATTGGCTAGTCACGGATAGGTGATTAGTCGACTGCACGAGCAGACGAAGGGGAGCGAGTAATAATGGCAACAACGTTTAAAGAACGGGCTTTTGACGCGCTAGGACACGTCATTGATCCTGAATTAGGAATTGATTTGGTGAACCTCGGTTTGATTTATGATGCCCAGCTGACGGATGAGGGCGTTGCTGAGATTACCATGACGCTAACGATTGCCGGGTGTCCACTGACGGAGTGGTTGGCCAAGGATATTCATGATGAATTGATCAAGTTACCCGAGGTCAAAAGTATTGAGATTGAAATCGTCTGGGAACCAGCCTGGAATGAAAGCATGATGTCGCGAGCAGCCCGTATGGAGTTAGGAATTCATTCTTAAGCCACGGATGCTGAGAAACAATCAGTGGTGGTTGCTCATTTTTAAAATACGAAACAATTCAAAATAGAAAGCCAAGCCGGGTTGTACGTGCCGAGTCGGCCATCGTTTTCGTCGATGGCCTGCTTACGTGAATGCCCGGTTTTTTTAGATGGTATCAACTTTCAGCTATTGAGAAACGCGCTAAAGCGCCCGTGGCTCACAAGTATTCAGATGCTAGGTAAGTTTACTTTGTCTTAGGCAGTGAGGCTGACAACGCATGCTAGACCGGTTTTAGGTGATTTTAACCGGTGGGATAAGTCGTTAGTTGTGGGGAGGCGCTGAATGTGGCAGCGTGTACTAGTAACCACAGCTCGCCTTGATTGCAGGCACCTAGACTCTTTAGATACAGGGAATTCCGACAATGGCACTTGACGAAGCGCTCGATTTCATTGTCGCGAGGCTTATGATCTCGCCATGCGTGCTGAATCATCCAATCCGGGCAGTCCACTACGCAATTCGCCCTGAAGGCCACGAAAAACGCCAGCGACAGTGCCGAATCAATCGGCATTGCCACTGGCGTTCTTTGTGGTGTGGAAATGATGGTCTAGAGTTTAGGTAGTGGCATCCAAGTCTTGTACCCATTGTAGTCCGCGGTGTGTAACAGCTTTTCAGCGTTAGCGACCCGGTCTTGAGTAGGTGATTCGATCCCTTCTAGCCGGTACTTGATCTTCATTTCGTGATACTTTTTGACCCCCAGTGTGTGGTAAGGGAGGACTTCAACTTTTTGAACGACGTCGTTTGGAATCTTTGCGATATAGTCGCCGAGCTTCTTCAAATCTTCATCGTAATCGGTCCGTTGTGGGACGAGCACGTGGCGAATCCACATATCGTCGTGGTGTTGGGCCATGTACTGGATCATGTCCAGAATGTTCTCGTTACCATACTGAGTTAATTGCTTGTGTTTGGCAGAATCGATGTGTTTGATGTCGACCAATGAGATGTCAGTGACTTTCATCAAGCGTTCGAACTTGTCAAAGAAAGGTTGTTCTCGGGTGAAAGGCTGTCCGGAAGTATCCAGACAAGTGCTGATATTCATCGCCTTGGCTTTTTCGAATAAGTCTAAGATGAAGTCGATTTGTACCAGTGATTCACCACCGCTGACCGTGATTCCCCCCAGTCTTGCCCCAGAAAGCTCGGTATTTGGCCGCGTCTTCCAGAATTTCGTCAGCCGTCATTTGATCGCCGACGTTGAGTTTCCAAGTATCAGGGTTGTGACAGTACTGACACCGCATATGGCACCCTTGTAGGAACGCCACGTAACGGATGCCAGGTCCGTCAACGGAGCCAAATGTTTCGATGGAGTGAACGTAGCCTATCAAAGGCTCCTTTGCCGCCGCTTGCGTTGTTGAAACTTGTTTGTTGTCCATGAGCCTTTCGCCTTCTTAACTATTAAAGATTAAATGTTACATTGATTCGAAGAATGTCCGTGAAATAACGTCATCTTGTTGTTCCTTGGTCAAATCTGCGAAGTAGACACAGTAACCAGAAACCCGAACCGTCAATGTTGGGTATTCTTCTGGGTGTTTCTGAGCATCAATTAAAGTGTCTTTATTGAAGACGTTGATGTTCAAATGCATCCCATCGTTCTTCATATAACCGTCTAACATGTTAACTAACGTGTCTTTCCGTGATTCGAGGTCGTGGCCTAACGTGTTAGGGGTAACGCCGAATGTGTTAGAAATCCCGTCAGTTGCGTAACGGTATGGTAATTTGGCCGTTGAGAGGAGTGAAGCTAAAGCACCGCTCTTTTCAGCGCCGTATGCTGGGTTAGCACCTGGTGAGAATGGTTCGCCTTTTTGACGGCCGTTTGGTGTGGTACCCGTGTTCTTACCATAAACAACGTTTGAAGTGATGGTCAAGACAGAAGTTGAAAGTTTGGCCCCACGATAGAGATGATGGGTGTTCATCTTGCTGTATAATTCCTTGACTAACCACTTAGCAATGTCATCTACGCGGTCATCATTGTTCCCGTAGCGTGGGTAATCGTTGTCGGCCTTGAAGTCAACGGCAATGCCACGTTCGTCACGGATAACCTTAACATGACCATACTTGATTGCTGAGATGGAGTCAGCGGCATGTGATAAACCAGAAATCCCAGTAGCGAAGGTCCGATCAAGGTCGGTGTTCTTCAATGCTAATTCTGCGGCTTCATAGTAATACTTGTCATGCATGTAGTGAATAGCGTTCAGTGAGTTAACGTAGGTGTCAGCTAACCAGTCCATTTGCTTGTCGAACTTCTTCATGAATTCATCGTAGTCGATGTATTCTGAGGAGATTGGTTCGTAAGCAGGCCCAACTTGGTCACCAGCAATTTCGTCACGGCCACCATTGATGGCGTAGAGGATTGCTTTGGCTAAGTTAGCCCGAGCACCGAAGTACTGAATCCCATCAGCAATTGGTTGTGCAGAAACACAGCAAGCAATGCCGTAGTAGTCGGTACCCCATTGTACCCGCATTAAGTCATCGTTTTCGTATTGAATGGTCGAACTGTCGATAGATACTTCAGTAGCGTAACGTTTGAAGTCTTCAGGTAACCGTTCTGACCAGAGAATGGTGATGTTTGGTTCTGGGGCAGCACCCATGTTGTCCAAAGTCTTTAAGATCCGGAAAGCGGTCTTAGTAACGTGGTGTTGACCATCGAGACCTAACCCACACATTGATAAGGTTGCCCAGATTGGGTCACCAGAGAAGAGTGAGTTGTAATCTTCGGTACGAATGAACCGAACTAACCGTAATTTCATGACAAATTGGTCGATGATTTCTTGGGCTTGGCTTTCGTCAATGACACCATTTTCAAGGTCACGTTGGATGTAGATATCCATCGTCGTATCGATTCGACCAACGGACATTGCGGCACCGTTTTGGGTCTTGATTGCGGCTAAGTAAGCGAAGTACATCCATTGTACGGCTTCTTGAGCAGTGGTGGCAGGTTTGCTGATGTCGTAGCCGTAGCTAGCAGCCATCTTCTTCATGTCATCGAGTGCACGATATTGGTCTTGAACTTCTTCACGGAGGCGGATAACGTCATCAGTTAATTCACCGTCGCCGATGTGAGCAAAGTCATTGGCCTTGTCTTCCATCAAACGGTCGATCCCATAGACAGCAACCCGTGGTAAGTCAGGAATGATCCGGCCACGTGCATATGCATCTGGTAAACCAGTGATAATCTTGTAGTGACGTGCTTTCCGCATGTCAGGAGTGTAAACATCGAAGACCCCTTGGTTATGTGTCTTACGATATTCATTGAAGATCTTGTCGTTTTCCTTGTCAGGCGTGTAACCGTATGCTTTCAAAGCATCGTCAGCCATCCGAATACCACCAAATGGCATGAAGGCCCGCTTCAAAGGCTTGTCGGTTTGGAGACCAACAATCTTTTCGAGATCTTTCTGAATATAACCAGGGCCGTGTGACGTGATCGTTGAAACTACTTTAGTATCAGCGTCAAGAACACCACCAGCTGCCCGTTCTTCTTTCTTTAATGCCAAAACTTTGTCATTCAAAGTCTTAGTAGCGGCAGTTGGGCCGGCTAGGAAGCTTTCGTCACCATTGTATTGGGTGAAGTTATTTTGAATAAAATCACGAATGTTGATTTCTTCCTGCCAGTGACCGCCTTTGAAACCTTTCCAAGCTGCTGGCTTTGTTGTCTTTTCTGATGTAATCATTTTCTCGCCTCCATAATTTGAATCCAATCAAATGATTGATAAAATTCTATATTTGAATCATAACATTTTTTGACAGATTTGTAACCGCTTTCAGGTGATTTATTTCACTTTTCGGTCATTTTTTTGTAACACGTTGGCTTTGATCCTGGTAAAAGTGCTGATATAACAGTGTTTTGAAAGAATTGTGCACAAAGGTAATTCACTTAATTATATTTAAATTTTTTGGAATATCCGCCCGTATTTTGATATAGAAGTGGAATATTGTCCATTATGTAACAAGCCTTTAACTAGTTAGTTAATAAAAAGTGATATGGCATGTTGCGTGAGCACAAAGCGTTTGCCGTTGATTTTATGGGGAAGTCCGTTATCATAAAGGAGACAAATAAAATGAATCAATGTGCGTGAAGAAAGGTGGGCGTAATGCGGATGCTCAAAAAAATCGAAGAATATATCGACAAGTGTATTGAAGCGGGCGATATCTATGGTGCTTCATTTAGCCTGATCACTCCTCAAGGAATCAATCAGTACTATCACGGCACTCAAGGCCAAGATGAGTTTGCGATTGGCTTGGACCCGGCGATGATTTACGATCTCGCGTCGGTGACTAAGGTCGTGGGAACAACGACGCGGATTTTTCAACTGTTGTCAGACCATACGATTCATCTGACGGATTCGGTTGCCCGGTTCCTCCCAGGGTTCACTCACCCAGAGATTACGATTCAAAACCTGTTGCTTCATAATAGTGGCTTGCCGGCTGACATTGACTACCTCGACAAGATGCAACGTGAAGATCTCATTAAGGCGGTCTATGATGCGCCACTGCTTGCCACTCCCGGAACGACTTACGTTTATTCAGACTTAGGATTCATTTTACTAGGCTGGATCATTCGGGCAGTCGATGGCTCATTGGCACGTAGTATTCAAGACCACGTGTTGTATCCACTGGCAATGACCAACACTGGTTATAATTTGAATCGGCCTAAGGTGCGGTTCGTCCCAACTGAGTTCGATTCACTACGGGGACAGATTCAGGGACAGGTGCACGATTACAAAGCCTTCTTACTCAATGGTGAAAGCGGCCATGCCGGACTCTTCTCGACGTTAACGGACTTATCGGTCTTTGTTGAAATGATGCTGAACTTCGGTGAGTATCAAGGCAAACGGGTACTGGATGAAAATGTCTTCGACTGGTTAGGCGAATATGATGAACATGGTCGGACGCTTGGCTGGGAACGGCATAACGGTCAGCATCAATATTTCCATACTGGTTTTACCGGACCAGCGATTGCGTTTGATTTAGACCGGCAAGTTGGCCTGGTCGTCTTGACGAATCGCGTTTACCCAACAAGCGATAACCAAGTGTGGAACCAAGATCGGCAACACGTCTTCGATTTATTCTTCGAAGCTGACTAGGAAACTAAGCGTATTGCCTATGACAGTGATAAACGGTAGGGACTATTTAGTGTAACGATATTAATAACTGAGTCTAAAAAGCCGGCGCAAGAATTTTTTTCTTGCACCGGCTTTTTAGACTGCTCATGTGATGCTTGCACGTTAATGAGTTGAATCCGTGTCACGAACGAGGTCGGATGATTAGGCCTCATATTTTGTCTGATGAATCGTTGCTTCTATATATACGTCATTTATAGGTCATCTTTGTAACCATTGAAGTCCAGGTAGCCGCTTGGCGATTTTGTAACCAATTGCACCAATGATGAAACCGACCCAGTTGGTGATGAGGTCGTCAATGTCGACCCACCGATCAATATTGACGAGCCAGTCGAGAACGAACTGTCCGAGTTCCAACGTTAATCCGGTCAAAAAGCCGAGCCAGATAAATCGACGCCAAGGCAAGTCCATAAAGTTCCAAGCGATTAGGCCACCCAACGGCACCGTGAGTAACACGTTGAGCCAAAACTCGATACTGAGTTGTTGAAATGGAATGATATTCAACTTGACCGGTCCCCATTGAATATAATGGAGAACTAGCTGTGTTCCAAAGTTGTAACTAGTGGGCGTATAGCAGAAAGCGGTCAGTACCCAGAGAAAACCGATTAAACTGAGTTGTTTAACGCGTTGTAAGTTAGAGCCTGCGGATTTAGCACAGGCATATAGTAGTACAATGAATAGCAATGAGATGATGATGAAAGGTATCCAAGCTAGCATATTATCCTCGCTCCTTTTGATAGTTATAGTATAGATAAAAACGGTTGGTTTGACTACGACTTACGCGGACTTACAAAAAAATCAGAAAAAGTGTTGACACTTTTAGTTCCAGTTGGTATATTAGTAAACGTTGCTGCTACGGCAGGCGCTAATCACCACCAAA
>ERZ506143.72-NODE-72-length-25538-cov-10.2519_pt1 | contig 25538 bp, 27 predicted proteins | sample MGYA00513564_ERZ506143 | MGnify/ENA metagenome assembly ERZ506143 | reverse complement strand
TGCTAAGTGAAATTTCACCACTGGGCCTTGCCCCGAATACCTTCCAGCCGGGATGGTATTCGAAAGGCAGACATGTGCGGACCTAGCTTTTTGTGGAATTAATCGTTGATTCCTTGGTACACGGGAATTTTGATAGTCAACTGTCGGACTAGTTTCTAAAAACCACTAAATTTTTCGACCCATGTTTCAAGGTCTCAGAAAAGTAACTTTACTCAACTTGTCAGAATCTTCACTGATCGTTTGAGATAGCAAAATTTTGAATTCTAAGCAAGGATAATTTTATTGACTAAATTCAGTACTAGTTGCCATTGAAATTAGTCAATAAAATTCGGTAATCTTCTCAGTGCTAAAATACCATAAGCATTATCAAGATAGATTTTAAGTTTGCTCGAAGGACCTGTCTTCTAACGTTCAGTGGTCAGTTGTACCGAGATAGGTGGCTGTTCATCCGCCATTCGAGCGGCTTCCCGACTGGAGGGGCCGGCTGACAATGCTCAGTAGCCAAATTATTCTTAGCTGGAAGTGGGTTGCTTCCGGCTTAGAATAAGACTCGTATTTGAAATTGCGCAGTGGGTTTCTGCGTGAGTTCAAATCGACGTCGGCTTACGTTCCAGCAATTGTCAGCCGGCCCCGGAAGTCGGACTAAGGCGCGAATCGGCTGACGAACAGTAAGCCTAACAATTGGCATGATTTAATCATGATCAATGCCAAATTAACTTTCGCAAAACGGTTAGACGTGAATCAAAATAAAAATTCGACTCGTGATGGTTAAGAATAAGAACCAGCGCGAGTCGAATTTTGGGATTAAATGAGTTATTTATGGGTTGGTGCAATGTTCAATCGTGGTGAAGGGAGTTGAATCCCAGCTGCCCGGGCAGCGTCCAGATAGGCGGACAAGAAGTCACGTTGAATGGCAAATTGCATCCCATTTTTGACGTAGAACTGAACACGGAAGACCAGCGTCCCGTCAGATTGGGTGGTAACACCTTGAATATCGGGTTCCCCAATGATGTCTGGGTACTTCGGTACTAGTTCCGTATTCGTATCGCGAACGACCTGTGTCAGCTCTTGAACGGGTGTCGTGGTCAGAATATACAGGTCGATCAGAACCCGCATGTCATTGCGAGATTGGTTACTGATAATCAAAATTTTGCGGTTGGGAATGAAGTTCAACGTGCCATCCGGGCTAGTGACCTGTGTAGTGCGCAAGCCAATCGCAGAGACGGTGCCCTCGATCGTTTCAATTTTGACATAGTCACCGACGTCAATTTGGTCTTCCAATAAAATAAAGAAACCGGTGACGATATCACTGACAAAGCCTTGGGCCCCTAAACCAAGTGCGACACTGAAAATTCCGGCACTGGCAATCAATGTGCCCACGGGAACACCCAGTACGGACAGTACGGCGTAAATCCCAAAGAACATGATGACGTAGTGGTAAATATTCAGCGATAACGTGTAAATGGTCGAAATCCGATTGTTGGCTGTGTCGCTCGTATTGGCATTGGTCATGAATAAGTGATGAATCAGGCGTTTTCCTAGCCGATCAATGACCCAAAATAGTAAAATAAATAAAATGATTTCGAGTATTTTGCCACCAATATTAATAATAATTTGTTGCCAGTCAATTTTCTTAGCAAGCTTCATCCAGACGGAGACTTGTTTGGTCGGGTTCTCCACGGCTGCTAAGTTAATTGCATTAAACATATCTTCACCCTCGTTAATTGTTGTCTGTTCACTAGTTTATCAGATTTGACTTGGTCAACCAAGTGATTATCGTTCTAGCGTGATTAAATGGCCGATAGACTCGGTTGTAAGCAGGTTTTTAATTGCGGTATACTTAAGACAATGCTATGCTAGTTCTAATATAGTGGCTGTTGAAGGAGGAATTTTAGGATGATTACACACATTGCGGGCATCATTGCCGCCATTGCATTCTTATTACTAGTTTGCTTTATCGGGATTTTCTTAATGCGGATTACCAAAACGATGGGGGAAGTTAATCGCAGTTTGAGCAACATTACTGATGATGTTGACGCCTTGTCGCATGAAACTGAAAAAATCATGGCAAATGCCAATGAATTATTGAAGGATGTCAATGGTAAGGTTGCAACGATCGACCCCGCGTTCCAAGCAATGGGTGACTTGGGACAAAGTGTTTCAGATTTAAATGCAGCAACGCGTGAATTAACGGCTAAAGTCGGCAAATCCAACGAAAAACGCAGCAAGTTTTCAAGTGCTAGCAAGGTTGGTAAGGCCGCATTTGATGTTTATCGTAACCGGCGTTCAAAAAATAATAGTGAGGAGTCTTAATTATGTCGAAAAAAGGATTCTTATTAGGTCTTATCGTAGGTGGCGCGGCCTTGGCCACTGCTGTTAAACGTTTAGATGACGACAAAAAGGCTGAATTAAAAGCCAAAGCGCAACAAGGGATTGCAGATTTTAAAGATCGTGCCATTGACTATGCGTTCTATGCCAATGATGCGGCCGAAGATTTCAAAGCCGAAGCCGGTCAACAGTTTGAAGATGCTAAGCAAAAGGTCGCTGATTTTGCGGACCAATACCAAGCCGCTAAGCAAGAAACTGGTGCGACTTACGGCTCAAGCCTCGACCAAGCGACAGATAGTTTGCGTTCCGAACTAGCCAAGGTCGAAGATGACGACCCCGACGAACAGGACATCGTTATTGATGGTGGGGCAGCTTATCAAGATGCCAGTCAATCATCGTCAGCTTCTGATGAAACGTCGGAAGCGACAAGTGAAGCGGATTCGGCTGCGACCGATGCGTCAACTGACGAACAATCAGCAGCGCCAACTTCAGCTGAAGAAGCAAAGCCAACTGATGAGAAGCCATCATCAGAAAAATAGAGCGTTAGGTCATTAATTGGGACACGGAGCGGTTGCTCGGTGTCCCATCTGTTTTGAGGAGGGAATCAAGTTGTATTCAATAGGCGCAGTTGCAAAAAAGACTGGAATTTCAAGTTATACCCTACGCTATTATGACAAGGCAGGGTTAACGCCGTTTGTTAAACGTGATAAGCAGGGACGGCGGGTTTTTAACGACGCCGACTTAGATTCATTAGCCCTCATTCGCTGCTTAAAACAAACTGGGATGCCGTTGGAAGATATTCGGCAATTTATCAGCTGGTGTGCGGCCGGCGACGAAACCATCGACCAACGACTGGCCATGTTTGAGGAACAGCGTGAAGCCGTTGAGGCCCAGATTCACCAATCTTTATTGAATCTCCAAAAGGTCAACCATAAGATCGATGTTTATCGGCGCGCGAGTCAAGCCGGCAGTGAAGCAGCCGTGGACTGCGATGTCCTACCACTTAAGCAGACCGATGAATTACTGCACGAGGTTGCAGATTATGAAGCATCGCATCCACTGCCAGAATAACGCCAGGTGGCCGTGGTTTAAAAGATGGGACTGATAAGTTCGTACGCACTGTGATCATGCTTAGGTTGGACCGAGGCTGATTCACGCGCCAGTTCCTAAGCGCTAAAGTAGCCAGCTTGGGCCACTGAAAAAAGCAAGTTAACGTGCACAAGCTGTGATTTTAGGACATATCAAAGGCGCCACTAAGCAATGTTCGCTTAGTGGCGCCTTTTCAGTTTGATAAGGTGATATGAGGGAAACATTAGAACAGGATTCGACTGAAGATTGGGACGATCAGGTCAATGACGATACCGATAATCACAACGGCAATCGCGGCCATTGAGCCTTGAACCGAACCTAGTTTCAGCGCGTAAGCCGAACCAATCGTGTGGCCTGAAGTACCCAATCCAAGCCCGACACCGATTGGATTACGATTGAGCCGGAACGTTTTGACCAACCAGTCACCAAGTGCATAGATGATAACGGCGTTTAGAATACAAGCCATGGCGGTCACAGCGCTGTTGCCACCAATTGAGGTTGCAATCGGTAAGGCAATCGCGGTCGTTGCGGCTTGCGGTAACATTGATTTAGTCGCCACTTCGCTGAGGCCCATTAATTTTGAGATGCCAACGATGGCGACTAGTGAAATACTAGCACCGATAACTAGCGAGGCCAGAATGTCTAACCAATATTTTTTGATAATATCATTACGCTTATAGAGTGGGATTGCGAATGCGATCGTCGCCGGACTTAAGAACCAGAAGATCAGGTCGCCGCCTGGCTTATAGGCGGTTGTGTAAAGTTTAGCGGTGCTGGTGCCTAAGACCGTTGCAAGTAGTACTAAGATGGCGATTCCCAGAACCATCGCGACAAATAGCGGTTGAAAAATGAACAGACCGTGACTTTTCTTGAATAACCATTGCCCAATCAGGTAAACACCAATGGACAAGACGATGCCGAAAAAGGGGGTCGTAATGAGTGTCGACATCTTAATCACGCTCCTTATCTTCTGGGGACACGGCCCGGGTCAGATTGGTTGCTGAGCTGGTCGGCCGACTGAAGCCTGTTTTGAGTAATTGGTGCGCCCAAATCAATCCCTTGGCAGTATAGGTCGTCACAACCAGCAAAATAATCGTGGCACAAATGATGACAATTGCCAGTTGAAGGCCTTGTTGCTGCATGATTTTCAAGTTAGCAGCTAGTGAAATGCCGGAAGGAACAAACAGAAAGCCGATAATGCTAATCAGGAAGCTGCCAACTGAGTCGACCCATTCGAGTTTAACGATGTGTAATGTTAGCGCTAAATATAATAAGATGAGGCCAATTACTGGTGCAGGAACTGGAAAATTAGCCGGGAAGAGTCCCGAGAGGCCATTCGCAATAAATAGGACTGCCGTATAGATTCCGATTTGAACGAGAAATGGTGCTGAGGTTGTTTTGGCTGTTGCATTGGGTTTCGACATGACAATCATCCTTCTTTCCTTGTTTTTCGAGATTATCATAACGAAAAAAAGCGCATTTAAGCGCTTTTTTAGCCGAATAACAAAATATTGGCCGTGAACTGCCCTAATTGACTGCCGAATGGTTTACCAACTACATGCGGAGCCTTTCTCGGAGTGGTTTGATGAACGAACGGCCGACCGGGAGTTTTTGCCCATCACTCATGGTTAATTGATAAGTATGGTTAAACCAAGGCTGAATTTCGTGTATGTCAGCAACGTTGACTAAAACACTGCGATGGACCTGAATAAATTGGTCAGAATCCAAACGCGCTTTTAGCCAGTTGAGCGTTTCACGGGTCATGAGCTGGTCGTCGTGAGTCGTAATCGTGAGTTCGCCATTATTAATTACCGCATAACGGATATCAGTCATTTGAATGACCCGAGTCTTTTCATCCTGCGTAATCGTAATCACCGTTGCGGTCGGCGTGGTGGTTGACGGTTCAACCGGCGTCTTCAGGAGTGAGTTGGCTTTCTCGACCGCTTGATCGACGCGTGCCTGTTCGAATGGCTTCAAAACGTAGTCGATGGCGTCAATATTAAACGCATCGACGGCATAACTGTCATAAGCTGTGGCAAAAATGACCAGGGGTGGGTTCGCCAGTTGATCGAGATCTTTGGCCAACGTGAAGCCATTCTCATCGTTGAGGTCGATATCTAAGAAGAGTAGGTCGATCTTTTTGCTAATAAGTAGCTGAAGGCCTTCAGCGATGCTGGCTGCTTGAAATACAGCCTCAACTTGCGGATTTTGTTTGAGTAAGTACTCGAGTTCTTGCCGTGCGAGTGGCTCGTCATCCAGAACTAAAATATTCATTGAAATTCACCTCGTGTGAGTGTTACTTGGTTGTGATTGAGCAACCGATTTGCAAGGAACAGGCCAAAAACGAGTGGTCAGCGTTCCAATTTCGCGTTTAGATTAACCGAAAATCTTTCTGTTTCCGATCAACTGTCGGCGTGGGCGATACGAGAACTATTTTGGACTATCGCAGATTGATGGGCAGCCATCGCCAGCTATTTCGTGTGATTGGCTGAGCGCCTTGGAATCGCCATTTTAATCGTGGTTCCGGCTGTCGTACTCTGAATCTGTAGTTGACTTGCCGGACCGTATAAGCCAATTAGCCGTTGATTGAGATTAAAGAGTGCGGTCCCAGTTCCTGATTTAGAATCGATTGCGACCTCACCCAACTGGGGAAGTAGTGCTGGTGCGATTCCGTTGCCATTATCGCTGACCTCCAGCAGGACGGTGTCGGCCGATTGTTGAACGCTAATATTAATCTGATTATTTGACGAACGACCAGTAAAGGCGTGTTTGACCGCGTTTTCTACTAAGACTTGCAGGCAGAAGGGTGGAACTTTGATCTGAGCATCTGGCGCAATATCGTAAGTGACGCGATACTTATCGGGAAAGCGGGTCTGCTCAAGGGCAATGTACGAGTTGACATGCTCACACTCTTGTTGCAATGGGATTTCAGTCTCACGAACACCTTGTAATGTCGACCGGAAAAACGTGCTTAGTTGCAGTAATGCGGTGCGGGCCTGTTCCACATTTGTTCGCATCAGCGCACTGATGGTATTAATGGCATTGAAGAAGAAGTGTGGGTTGATTTGTGCTTGTAAGGCTTTGATCTTGGCATCACTCGCTAGTTTGGATTGTTCTTCAGCAATTCCCAAGGCCAATTGACTTGAAAAAATCGAGGCCAGTCCCAGTGCTAAGTTTTCTTCGACTGGCGTGAGCCGTTCAGCTTCAACGAAATACATCTTGAGTGCACCAATCGTGCGGTCATTGACCTTGAGTGGTAGCACGATTGCTGACTCGAGTGGACAGTTGGCGTTGGGACAACCAATTTCGGCTTTATGATAAGCAAAACGGGCGGTACCGCTGGTGATAACGTGCTTGGAGAGGTCAGTCATCACCGTTTGGTTGGGAAGATGGTGGTCCTGACCAGCGCCAACGTGTGCGAGTACATTGACCCGGTCGGTAATTCCGACTGCATCAAAATTCGTATACTGCTTGATGATCTGGCAGACCTTAGCAGCGGACTGAACGTTGAGTCCTTGGCGAAAGTAGGGCAGGGTCTTGTCCGTCAGATTGAGGACATCATGCGTCTGCACGGCTTTCAGTTGTTGTTCATTGGTAATATAGGCGTTAATGATCGAGACGAACACGAAGGCACCGATACTATTGAGCCCCATCATTGGAATGAAAATGAGCTTTAATAACGCCAAACCGCTGAAAATGCCAATAAAAATCATTTGAATCCCTTCGGAGCAGATGCCAAGCAGTGCGGTAATCCAAGGACCGGCATAGGTGTCGTTGCGCTTGAAGTACCGTCCCGCAACGCCTGAAAAGAGGCCAACCAGCATTGAACTGGGAATGTAGAAGAAGTCAGAGAGACTGCCTTGAATGACCCGGTGCAGGCCGCCTAAAAAACCGACCGCGGTTCCAACAAAGGGTCCGCCGATAATTCCGGCAACCGTAATCGTCAGGGTGCGCGTATTCGCGATGGAATCGGACTGGGGCAACGTGGTCAAAAAAGTGCTTTGAATCAGCGCGCTGTCATGCGTGATTTCAACACCGGTCAAGTTGGAGATGACCGTGAAAATGGCGAAAATGATGATTAGTGCGAATTTGGCCTGCCATGTATTTTGGTTAATCAGGCGACGGAAGAAACGCACGTTCACGAGAATAAAAGCTAGGGCAAGAATAATCCCGAGTCGCTGTAAAAGTAAGATGAATAGGGTAAACAAGCGGGCAAACCTCCTTGAAGATGGTCTTAGCGCTGCTAATCAGGTGAGCACGCTAGTAGACTTATTCTATGACAAGCAACCACGATTAGTAAAGCGGTTACTTGCGTTAATCGAATGATTTTAAGTTGGCGAGGAAGATTGGGGAAAACCGTCAAGTCCTGTTTTTTAGATTGCTGGCTGGTTGCTGGCGGTTCCTTGCACTAGGACAAAAAAATCCGCCCCATCCTGATAAGCACGATGGGGCGGATTATTCATTTAATCGAGAATACGAGCCGTTTAGACTAGAGGTCCAAAATTTTCATTTCCTTTGGTGTGTGCGTGAATGGCTTGAAGCCTTCCTTCGTCACCACACCACAATCTTCGATCCGGACACCAGCTACGCCTGGAATGTAAATCCCAGGTTCAACGGAGAAGCACATTCCTTCAACTAATGGCATGTGGTTCCCAGCCATGATGGACGGAAATTCGTGGTCGGTTTGACCGATTCCGTGGCCGAGGCGGTGAATGAAGTATTCGCCATAGCCAGCTTTAGTGATGATGTCGCGGGCGATTTTATCGACGTCTTCGGCGGCCATGCCTGGTTTGATGGCTGCTTGGGCGGTCAAGTTAGCTTCCAGACAAACATCGAAGATTTCTTTTTGCTTGTCGGTTGGCTGACCATAGGCGATCGTCCGTGAGGCGTCGGATGCGTAGCCTTCATACATCACACCGAGGTCGAACAAGACCAGTTCGTTAGGTTTAACCTGAGTTTCGTTGGTTGCACCGTGTGGGTTGGCGGCGTGTTCACCAGCTTGAACTAAAGTATCAAAACTCATTTCCATGATGCCTTTTTTCATCAAGGCGTATTGGAGCTCAGCCGCAATTTGTTGCTCAGTGCGACCGGCTTTGACAGCAGCAAATCCTTGTTCGAAGGCAAAATCGGCCCATTTACCGGCAATGTTCAACTTTTCGAGCTCATCCGCCGTTTTGACGAGCCGCAGTTGTTGGATATATGGTGATAAATCCTTGTCGAAGTGGGCAGCTGGGAATTGCGCCTTGAGGGCCTTGAACCGGTCAAGCGTCAAGTTGCCCGCTTCAAGTGCCCACGACTTAGGATCAGTGAGCTGTTCTTGGATATGCGTTGCAATCAAGGCATAGGGATCTTCGTGATCCAAGTAACCGAAGACCTTGTATGGCCAGCCCATTTCCTTGATGGCTTCAACTTCCAGCGCAGGGGCGAAGAGGAACGGTTCAGCATCTGCGAACACGAACAATCCCAGTGTCCGTTCGTAGGGATTGCTTTCAAACCCAGTCAAATATGAAATGGTGTGGAAATTACTAATGTAGGTCACGTCAACGTGGTTATCTTGCGTCCACTGACGGACTTGTTGCAGTTTCGTATAATCTGCCAATTCAAAACACTCCTTTAGATATGATAATACTAGTATAGCGCTCTTGATGATAAAAAGCTGAGAATCGTTAGTGAAAAATAACAATCTCCGTGTGGTAAATCTTGCATTTTGAAAACAGATAGGGTATTATTTTCATGAAAGCGATTTCAATAGCATTCTTAAGTTGCATTGAGACCGTAATTTTGCTATATTGGTTGATGTTGCATGAAAACGGATGAAAACATATGATACCAAGCAAGAAAGGGCTATTTTTATATGGAAAAGCAAACAGTAACAATTTATGATGTGGCGCGTGAAGCGGCGGTTTCAATGGCCACGGTTTCACGGGTGGTTAATGGGAATCCTAACGTTAAACCAGCAACGCGGAAGAAAGTTTTAGCCGTCATTGAACGGTTGGACTATCGGCCAAATGCCGTTGCACGTGGACTAGCAAGTAAGCGCTCAACGACGGTCGGCGTCATTATCCCAGATGTCACGAACATTTACTTCGCCTCACTGGCACGTGGGATCGATGACATTGCGATGATGTACAAGTATAACATCATTTTGACCAACTCAGACGATGCTGGGGAACAAGAAGTCAACGTGTTAAATACGTTGATGGCTAAGCAAGTTGACGGGGTTATTTTCATGGGGAACCATATCGATGATAAACTCCGTGCTGAATTCAAACGGGCCAAGGCACCAGTTGTGTTAGCCGGGACAGTTGATCCTAACAACGAAACGCCTAGCGTTAACATTGACTATGCAGCTGCCGTTGAAGAAGCGGTCACGAACTTAATTGGCCGTGGTCACAAGAAGATTGCTTTGGCACTCGGTTCACTCTCACAATCAATCAACGCTGAATACCGGTTGACTGGTTACAAGCGGGCATTGACGAAGGCTAAGATTCCATTTGACGATGCGTTGGTTTATGAAGCGGGCTACTCATACGATGCCGGCCGTAAGTTACAACCGGTCATCGCTGATAGCGGTGCGACTGCCGTCTTTGTCGGTGATGATGAAATGGCTGCCGGCATTATCAATGCAAGCATGGAAACTGGCATCAATGTGCCTGATGATTTGGAAGTCGTTACAAGTAACGATACGATCATCACGCAGATTACGCGTCCAGCCATCACCTCGATCACGCAACCACTTTATGATATCGGTGCCGTTGCGATGCGGATGCTCACTAAGCTGATGAACGATAAGGAACTTGACGAAAAGACGGTCACATTACCATACGGGATCGTTCGCCGTGGTTCAACTAAGTCGGCTGACTAATGAGACGCCGGTGTCGGGAAGTCTGGTTGACAATCAACGGAACGATAGCGGTATACTAGGTTTGGAATCTGATTCCAAACCTTTTTATTTGGCTGGAATTTATTGGAAGGATGAGTGGTGCAGATGACCCAATTAGCGTTACGGCGGCGTCCTGGGAAGGTTCAGTTAGGTCTGAAAGCTTCCCAAACACCGGCACAATTAATGAACCGATTACAATACCGACCGCAAGTATTTGAATTTTTTACCAGTGAAGCAGATTTTGACTCAGCGGCGTTTGCTGCATTGAAGGCGGCAGTGTTATTTGTGAAAGAAAATGTCACCGAGCAGATCGTGATTCACCACCCGATGAGTTATCATGGCGTTCACTTGGACCAATTGTTGGACCCCCAGCGCGAAGCTGAGGCCTATCAATTTTTGCATGACAGTACGGCAGCCTTACTCGGTTTAGCGACGGAACTGGACGTCAAGGTGCTGGTTCATGGCGGCTACGGCAGCGACAGTGTTCCGTTGATCAATGAATATGAGTCGTTAAGTGTCGCCCGGGATGTCGTGTTTGAACGCCTAGACGAGCTGGTACGTCAGGGGAGTGGGCACGTGATGATTGAAAATGGGGTCACGGCCAGCTTCATGTACGGTGATCCACAGCTCGATGAGCGCATCATTCAGCATCACTATCCGCTGGTCTGTGATTTGAGCCACGTTTTCATTGCTTTACATGGCGATATGGACCTGACGATGCTGGCCTTAAAACGCTTAGCACCGCTGATTCAGCACTATCACCTTGTCGATTCGATGGGGCAGCGTCACGACAGCTTGCCACTCGGGCAGGGGTTAATCGATTGGCAGCGTGTACTGCCGGTGTTGAACCCCCGCGCAACGATGATTTATGAAGTGCCGGATGAAACGGATGCCACTTGCGGTAATATGTTGAGTAGTTATCATTATTTACGGGCGTTAGAAGTGCGTTCACTTGAAGGGAGTCCAATCAAATGACCAATTTAGTCGTCCATGTCGATGAACCAGAAAAAGTGTCGATGGCGATTAGTAACGTTCGCAATTTCTTAGACCTACGTCCAACCAGTACGGTCGTGATCGTGGTCAACGGGCCCGCCATCACCACGTTGACGACCCCGGCCTGGAATGACATGTTACAGGACCTGCCACAAGTTGAGGTGGATGCCTGCCATAACGCGATGGCGAGCCATCATATTCAAGCCGACCAGCTTCCGGACGGGGTCACCGTGGTTCCAGCGGGCGTTGTGCGCCTGGTGGATTTACAGGATGCGGGCTATGCTTATTTGCGGCCATAGGTGAATGTGATTTTGGAGTGATAAGAATCTATCGTGAGATGGGTGTTGTTACTGCTGGGAGTTAGACAAGCTGATTGGTTTAAGAGATTGGAGTGTGCAAAATCACTGACTCAGAGAAGAAACTGATCAAAAGTATAGAGAAATCAATAGACCCTGCCAACTGGGGTGGCATGCATCATTTAACAATTGATGAACTAAATCAACTTTTGAAAAAGCAACCAAAGGTCAATGGGCGCAAATATATGTTACTGACAAAATCGAAACAGCGCCCTTGATCGATTATTAAACTTTTGGCGCCTTGATTTAAGCCTCAGCAACATACAGGTTCAATTAAAGTGAGTACAGGCGGGTCTAGCGCTTGAAATCGCTCGCTTTTTTTGCTATCATACTTTACGTATGTTTATCTACTAAACTGAAAATAAATATGAAAGAAGGAGTCACACATGTCAGGACATTCAAAATGGCATAACATTCAAGGACGTAAGAACGCCCAAGATGCTAAACGTGGGAAAGTTTTCCAAAAGATTTCCCGTGAACTATATATGGCTGTTAAAGCCGGGGGTCCTGATCCAGATTCTAACGCGCAATTGCGGTTAGTTATGGATAAGGCCAAAGCTGCCAACATGCCTAAAGATAATATTAAACGGGCGGTTGATAAAGGTAGTGGCTCCGGTGCGGAGAACTACGAAGAAGTTACTTACGAAGGCTACGGCCCTGGTGGTATCGCCGTTCTGGTTCACGCATTAACTGACAACAAAAACCGGACTGCTGCGGCCGTTCGTTCAGCATTTACGCATCATGGTGGTGCATTGGCTGCAACGGGTGCCGTTAGCTACATGTTCGATCGTAAGGGTTACATCGTTATCAGTCGTGAAGATCTAGACACGGATGAAGATACGATGCTGATGGATGTTTTGGATGCTGGTGGTGATGATTTACAATCAAGCGACGAAGCATTCGAAATCTACACGGATCCTAAGCAATTAGCTGCTGTACGGGATGCGCTTGAAGCCAGTGGTTACAAGTTGGAAACGGCCGAATTGACCATGATTCCAGAAAACTTGACTGACGTTCCAGCTGATAAAGTTGAAAAGTTACAACACATGATTGATGAATTAGAAGATAACGACGACGTATCAGAAGTATACGAAGCTGCTAACTTCCCAGACTAATCAGTCTTAGCGCGGTTCTTTGATGAAAGTCAGAGGACCGCGCTTTTTTGATGGGCAATTTTTGGCGGTGATTCGCAACTTGCCTGAGGCGCCTTGGTTGCATCCAAATCTTGTTTTTAGCTGATAACTGACGCAAAACGGATGCATCACCCGGTGCAGTTTGCTAAAATTAGGACAGTTGAACATTGAAGGGACGAATAATCATGAATAAAGTAACCGTGTTAGGCAGTTTAAATGTCGATTCGATTTTACGCTTCAAACGTTTCCCAAAACCTGGGGAGACTTTACCACTGACAGGAAAGAGTGTTGCAGGTGGTGGCAAGGGCGCAAATCAAGCAATCGCAGCTGCCCGGGCCGGTGCCCAAACGACCTTTATTGGTAAGGTTGGACAAGATCAGGAAGGTACTTTTATGGTCCAACAACTGACAGAGAGCGGGGTCGACGATCGCTTTGTTCAGCATAGTGATGCGGCTGCGACCGGCTCCGCATTTATCCTGTTGGATGCAAGTAGCGAAAACCGAATTCTAATTGACGGTGGGACCAACCAGCTCGTCACGGCGGAAGATGTTGAGCAAGCCCAATCAGTGATTGCGGACAGCACGTTTTTAATTGCTCAGTTTGAAACACCGATTGCTGCGACCCAACGCGGATTTGAGCTCGCACGAGCCGCTAAGCAGAAGACGATTCTTAATCCAGCACCGGCAACGGACGCGGTGCCAGCTGAATTATTAGCGGTCACGGATTTGATCGTCCCAAATGAGACTGAGACGGAAACGCTGACTGGCGTTCATATCACGGATGAAGCTTCGATGGTTGCTGGCGCGCAAAAATTACAAGCACTAGGTGTAGCCAACGTCATTATCACGGTCGGTAGCAAGGGTGCCTTTTGGATGCGCGGTGGTGAACACGGATTTGTCCCGGCCTTTAAAGTTGACGCAGTGGATACAACGGCAGCTGGTGATACGTTTATTGGCGCGTTAAGCTCTGTATTGCAACCAGATTTCAGCAACTTAGCTGAGGCCGTGCGTTTTGCCAATCGCGCTTCGTCATTGGCAGTTCAAAAATTAGGCGCGCAGCCTTCCATTCCAACTCAGGCGGAAATTGTGGCTGCGGATCAAACTAAGTAACAAAAGCAACGACTTTATTATCGGCATCGAAATTTCAAAGCTATTCTGGAGCGCAATCGCTTCGGAATAGCTTTTTTGGCGTTCAATCAAAATGTGTTCTGAAAAAATTTATTTTTTTCGTGGAAATGAGCCTTATTTTACGAAACTACTTGTATGAAAGGAGCAAGCCATCGTGCCGTGACAATTTGATACTGAAATAATCTCAAACGAACAATATAGTGGTACAAAACAGTGACTGCACCCTTATCAGCCGTATTTTGCACCGAGGCGAGCTGTTTTCAGATTAATTGGCGTCACGATTGGCCAGAAACCCGCCGACAAATTGCCGGCAAACCTATTCAGGAACTGATTTTAATGAAGCATAAATCCCAGAGAGGGTGAATGGATTGATTGTTCGTGATAGTTGGGGATAACCGCAACAAACTGATGCTTCACTGTAGCGAATACAGCCGGTTTTGCGAACCCTGATACTTAGAAACTAGCCAGCGTGACGCAGCATGATGCTGTGAAATCAAGAAAGGAAGTATGCCAGTCATACCGTCTGTGTGTGCAACTGGGCCACAGACAATCTGCCTGGTATCACCGTGTGAAATGCTTCATGTCAATTGAAACTGAGTTGAACCAAATGATTCAAGCCGCTGTTGAACAACGGGCCAGTGATATTTATTGGATGCCAGCAACAGAAGGTTACCAGGTGCTGATTCAAGCCGCCGGAAAATTGCGCGCACTTGCCCAAATCAGTACCACACTCGCGCAACAGCTCATTAATCACATCAAATATCGAAGTAATATGGCCATTAGTGACCATCGGCGGCCGCAACTTGGCGCTATGATGCTAACGCTGGATGAGCAGACCTTAAACCTGCGCATCTCAGTCGTTGGTGATTTTTTAGACCGCGAATCGCTGGTCATTCGGATATTGTACGAGGGTGAATCCCAGAACCTCCAATATTTGATTCCCAGTCAGCGTGAACAGTTGAGTCAGCTCATGCACCATACTGGGTTGATTGTCTTTTCTGGACCGATGGGCGCTGGAAAAACGTCGACCATGTATGACCTAGTGCGTCAACTGCGGGGACAACGATTAGTGATGACCATTGAAGATCCAGTTGAGATCTACGAACCAGATTTTTTGCAGTTACAAGTTAACCCACCCGCTCAGATGGCCTATGTGGATTTATTAAAGGTCGGTCTTAGGCATCACCCGGATGTGTTTATCATTGGGGAGATTCGGGATGCGGAAACCGCCAGAATCGCGATTCAAGCTGCCTTGAGTGGCCATCTGGTGTTGAGTACGTTGCATGCACGGGGTGTTTATGGGATTATTCCGCGGTTAGCACAATTAGGCGTGGAACCAGCCGTTCTCGAACAAGCCGTAACGGCCATGTCGTATCAGCGATTAGTCCCGGTGACGGATGGCAGTATGGCGACCTTATTTGATACGGTGGTTATGCCACATGAGCGCCCGAAGACGACGCAAATGATGACGGAGAGGTGGGGACAATTAATTGATGAACAACTGGCAGCGGGTCGCCTTGATCATGCGACGGCCCATCAACTTAAGGAAGCGTAAGCGACTTCCAATTGCGATGCAAGCGACGCTATTTGCAACTGTGGCGGACCTATTGGGCAACGGCTTTTCATTCCAACAGGCCTTTCAATTTGCTGTGGATGTACAGGGACCAGCGTTTCAAGTCCTGCAGCCCGTCCTCGTGCGCCTAGCTGCGGGTGATGACTTGTCCACGGCGTTACGTCCATATATTGCGGTCGATCTATATTATCAATTTTTAATTGCGGAGACGCATGGGGAGCTTCGACACACGTTGACGCAGGCTGGCCAGTTGATGCGCGCCCGTGCGGAACAGGGCCGACAGATTCGACGGTTATTGCAGTATCCGTGTTTATTATTGGTCCTGCTATTGGGGACGCTCGGGTTAGTGAAGGCTGCAATTCTACCGAGCTTAGGTGCCCAGGCCAGTGTCGGTCACCAGGCGGCATTACCCTGGCAACTAATCTCGATTGGAATACTGGTCGTTGTTACTGCACTCGGTTGGTGTGGCTGGCGCTTTCAGCAGCTACCAATCAGGCAGCGGTATCATTGGTTGGTCAAAATGCCCTTGATTGGCAAGCTGATCAAGAGTTATTGCGGCTACTATTTGAGTTTAAATGCTGGGATGCTACTCGCGGGTGGATTAGGGATTCGGGGTATTTGTGAGGTCAGCCAGCAGTTTCAGGCCAAAGCTTTTATTCACCAACAGGGGAAAGTGGTGGAGCGGGCTTTGCTGCAGGGAACGTCACTAATGGCAATTATTCAGGCCGACCGCTTATTGCCGGATGAACTAGCTTTATTAGTCGGCAAAGAGAGCCCAGCTGAACAGTTGAGTCAGGAGTTACTGTATTTTGCGACCATGCAGTATGAGCGGCTGATTCGCCAACTTAATCGGATGATTGGTTGGATTCAACCCATCATGTTTGGGGTCATTGCGCTCGTGGTCGTGGGCACGTATTTGAGTTTGTTGCTACCGATGTACCAATCAATGGGGGAGATTTTAAAATGACATTATTAATGAAACGCTTGATGAAGAAAACGACTGCGCCGCAACGCGGGTTTACGTTGATTGAAATGGTGATCGTGTTGGCCATTATTAGTTTGCTAATGTTGATCGTGGTGCCAAACTTGAATGATCAACGTAAGAATGCGTCCGTACGTCAACAGGAAGCGTTGACGGAAGTGGTTCAAAATCAGGCTGAAATGTACACCAGTGATACTGGTAAGGAAGCAACGATTGATGCGATGAAGGAGGCTGGTTACCTCAATGACAAACAAGCCAAGCAAGCGACGGACCAGGCCATTAATCCAATTCGGCCCACCAAGCCCAAAGCATAAATGGCGAGCCGCCGTGGTTTCACGTTAATTGAAACGGTCACCGTACTTGCAATCGTGACCAGTATGGCCGTGATCACCGTCCATCGGTTTCCGACGCGGCAGCGACAAGTGGCCAATGAACAAGCGTTTTGGCGTGATTTACAGACGATGTGGCAACAGCGGACTTTTGAAGCGAGTGTGACTGGCCATCCACAAGTCGTCAGTTTTCGGGGGACGGAGGTCGTCAGTTGGACCGGCAAACAGGGTCATCCGATACCAAAACAACAGTGGCACCTAGCATTACCGGCGACGTTGAAGACGGAACGCGGGCGCGATATTCAGATTTGGAAGAATGGTCATCCGCAATTAGCGGTCGTCATTTTTAAATCCGCGCTGCGACCAAAGCAGAAGATCAAATTAAACGCACTAATGGGGTGGGGGGCTTATCGAGTTACCAATGTTAAAGACGCACAGTGGTTTTATGATGATTGAGACGATTACCGCATTGGGCCTGTTAATGAGCGGCCTAATTGGGTTCGAGAGCCTCGAGATAATGATGCAGCATCGTGAGGCTCAGACGTTACAAGCGATTCAAGCTGCTCGTAGCACGTATGAGACTTATGCCATTGAATTATTGAACGCGCCACAGTTGGCCGTGCCCAATGATTAAGCGTGCGGGTTTTACCCTCATTGAAGTGGTATTTTCATTAGGAATCGTGGCGGTCGTCATGGCGACTTTGTTTCAAGGCCAACGTAATCTTGCCCGCCGTACTCAGGTCGATTTACCGACCGTCGACTGGTACTTGATGCTCCATGAACTTGAAAATCCGGATCATCATTTTGTATTCACAGCGATTTCCAATGCAGCTGGCTTCGACGAGGGCCACAGTGCTGTCATTGTGAATGAGGCCAAGGACAAAGAATATCGTTTGACCTATTTTCATGTGCTTCATCAGATTGTGTTAATGCACAAAGGTGGCGGCCGAATAATCATGATGAGAGGCGTCAGTCAGTTTCACATCGAGCCGGACATGACGTTAACCATGACGACTGATCATGGTATTCATTTTAAAGCCCGACTACTTTTACCCGATAGGAGGCACGCACCAGATGAAGAAACACCGCGGGACGATTCTGCTGTCAGTGATTAGTTTACTGATGATTGGCGGGGCATTCGAGACGCAACGTTACATGAATTTTCGGGCCAGACAACACTTGCATTATCTGATACTGGAATCTTATGACCATCCTTATCAGGCCAAACCGCATCGATAAGTGGTGATCGAACCCCGTGACTTGAACTTAGCTCATAAAATCAGTAATATGGTTAAGGATTACAGATTTTGTGAAGGGGTGAGTATTCTGGCACAAGCAGAAACTGAGACGCTATTTCAGGTCTTAGATCAATCAGTGCAGGTCTTGATGCAGCAACTATCCGTCTCATACGTAGATGCACTCATCGAGACTGGTGATAACTTATTAAGTGGGACGGTTCACGTTGAGGATGGCAAGCCGAGTCAACAACAAGTCGAAGCTTTAGAGAAGTTGTATCAAAGTGTCGATTTAAAGCAGTTCGATGCAGAAACGATTCGGCGTGCAATTCAGCTAGCCTTGTTGAAGGCGATTCATAATGACCGTGTCGATCCTAATCATCAGATGACGCCCGATTCAATCGGTCTATTGACGGCATATTTGATTGCCAAACTGGTGGGACCAACGACGGACCTGTCGATTTTAGATATTGCGGTTGGAACTGGGAACTTATTAACGACGGTTATTAATCAACTGCAAACTGATCGGCCTCAGCCAATTCAAGGCTATGGGGTTGATAACGATGACAATCAGTTAGCCATCGCCGCGATGAGTATGGATCTACAAGGCTCTGCCGTGGAACTGTTCCACCAAGATGCCATTGATCCACTAGTCATGCCTAAAACGAGTATTGCCATTGGCGATTTGCCAGTCGGCTATTATCCACTTGACGAGCGAGTTCAGAACTTTGAGACCAAGGCGACCAATGGCCATTCCTACACCCATCATCTGATGATGGAACAAGCCATGTCACACCTGTTACCCGGTGGTTGGGGTGTCTTCCTCGTGCCAACAACGATTTTTCAATCGCAAGAAGCACAAGGCCTGTTGAAATGGATGAGTACGGCGGCTTATTTGCAAGGCTTACTCAACTTGCCAACTAATTTGTTCTTGGATGAAAAGTCACGCAAATCGATCGTTGTGTTACAAAAGCATGGGTCACAAGCACAGCAGGCTGGTAAAGTCTTGCTGGGCGACTTCCCATCCTTTGAAGATCAACGGGCATTTCAAGCGTTCACGGCTCAAATTGATGCCTGGGTCAGCCAAAACATTAAACGTTAGTTGTTAGTCAAGATTCAACCAAGTCACGTTTTCAGTGCGGTGTTGATGGTGCCCACTGAGCAATTGATTCTATAATGGCCATTGCGACTGACAAGTTTGTCGAAAATCACCTGGGTAGGGTCCACGACTACCTGGGTGATTTTTGGTTATTTAAGTGAAATTTATTCATGTTGCTATGCGTTACGTTCACTTTATTCACGTTGGCGTGCTGAATCGCTAGATTGGTCAGTTAACAAAGCAAAAGGGCGGAGTGAGTGCATACGCAAACGCTTACTGTCGCAACCAATTGCTCACGCGATTCAAAAACGGTATAGACCTATTTTACGATTTTAACAAGCGCCCCCTTTTGAATGGGAAGAAATTGCCCGCTATAATAACGGCAAGGGGAGTGCAAAAATAATGACGAAAGACAATTCACAGCCCGAGACGGAACAACTTTCGCGCGGGTTAAAGAGCCGCCACGTACAATTGATTGCGATTGGTGGCACCATCGGGACCGGCCTCTTCTTAGGGGCTGGTCAATCCATCCACTTAGCGGGACCATCGATTCTGATTGCCTATTTGGTGACTGGACTCGTTTGTTTCTTGTTGATGCGAGCGTTAGGCGAGTTACTGCTATCTGACCTTAATACGCATTCGTATATTGATTTCATTAAACAATACTTAGGCGATCGCACCGGTTTCGTGGCCGGCTGGACTTACTGGGTCTGCTGGATCACGATTGCGATGGCCGAAATCACAGCTGCAGGCGAATACATGCAGTTCTGGTGGCCGAAGCTACCACAGTGGCTGCCAGGATTGGTCATCTTAATTCTGCTATTAGCCTTAAATTCAATCAACGTTTCAGCTTTTGGGGAAACTGAATTTTGGTTTGCAATTATTAAGATTGCGGCAATCATTGCTTTGATTGCTGTCGGTATCGGGATGGTACTATTTAGTGTCAAGACGCCGGTCGGGCATGCCAGCCTGACCAACTTGGTCAATTATGGTGGCTTCATGCCGAATGGCTTTAAGGGATTAGTGCTCTCATTTCAAATGGTCCTGTTTAGTTTTATTGGGATTGAAATGGTGGGGATGACCGCGTCCGAAACGGCCGACCCGAAGACGGTGATTCCAAAGGCGATCAATGATATTCCAGTCCGGATCATTTTATTCTACGTTGGTTCATTATTCTTCTTAATGTGCATGTATCCATGGCAATACTTTTCAGCTGCCCACAGTCCCTTCGTCCAAGTCTTTACTAACTTAGGGATTCGTTCGGCCGCCGCCATCATCAACTTTGTGGTGCTGACTGCTGCGGCTTCGAGCTGTAATAGTGCGCTGTTCAGTACCGGGCGGATGCTGTTCTCATTGACGTATGATGGGCAGAGTAAATTTTCTAAGCGGATGGGCAAACTATCCACGCGTCAAGTGCCACGCAACGCCTTGTGGTTTTCAACCCTGGTGATTGGCTTGTCAGTTATCCTGAACTTATTAATGCCCGGTAAGGTCTTTTCACTAATTGCCAGTGTATCGACGACCTGCTTTATTTTTATCTGGGGTGCAATCGTGGTTGCGCACATCAAGTATCGCCGTCAAGCTGGCTCGCGAGCTAAAGTGAAGTTCAAGATGCCACTATTCCCATTGTCAGATTACTTCATTCTGGTGTTCTTGGCCTTCATCGCAGTTGTCCTGTGCTTGAAGTTTGAGACGTTAATTGCGTTGATTGTTTCCGCAATCTGGGTGTTTGGCCTCTATGCCGTTAAGATTTTTAGCGATCGCGTTCGCCAACGACACACGAATTCATAATGACCGTCTAAGCTGCCTCGCGAATACTCAGTGAGTGTTTGCGAGCAGTGAGATTTTAATCGCACCGTTAAAAATGGCTTTCAAGCAAACCTTGAGAGCCATTTTTGTATCTTATCAGCAAAAAATGAATCTTCGCCGCCTCAGGTCTTGTATCGTCTGTCAATGCGAGAATCGCCGCCCAAGAGTGACTGTCTTGCATCGCAATTGCGTCTAGTCACTGTGCATCAAACGTAAACTGAGGTGGGTGCTACGATCAGATCAGCGTAGCTCAATAAATTCGCTCGTAGACAAAACTGTTCTAGTGTCTTTTAGGGCGGTGCGCGGTACAATATTAATTGACTAGTTTCAAAACTATGATTTAAGAGAACTTAATAATCGAGGTTGAACTGATGCAATACTTTACATCTGATACACATTTTTACCACGCGGATCTGTTGGGCGATAATGATTTTGCGCCGCGGCCCTTTCCGGATGTTGAAACGATGAACCAAACCATCGTTGACCATTGGAATGCGCGCGTGACTGATTCGGACACGGTCTATCATCTTGGTGACGTAGCGTTGTATTTCACACGCCCGGCTAAGGTCTCATACGAACGGGTCTGTGCATTACTGACACAACTACATGGTAGAATCATTTTTATTAAGGGTAACCATGATTCACGGGCCTTTTTCAAATACTTAGCGGCCCATGATCCGCAGTTGAACGGGCAACCTAAGTTTGAATTTCATGATGTCGGTGTGTTGATCAAGTACGATCACCGTCAGTATTATATGACCCACTATCCGATGATGATGGGCATCGTGAAGCAAATCATCAATTTACATGGGCATATTCATCACTATGCCGTCAATGTTAAGGAAAATATTAATGTCGGTGTGGATACGCCGGAAGTGGACTATTTGGACCATCCAGTGCCGTTTGGAACCCCATTCTCGTTAGCGGAAATTGAGCAAATGGTGACGGGGAAGGCCATTGATTTTGCCAAACGGCAGTAATTGGGTGCTTGACCGGGTTTCGGGAATGCTTTAGGATTAACAAAGATAACGATTAAGGAGCGAGGACCGTGCAAGAGCAAGTTACCATTTTGCATACTAATGATTTACATTCGCATTTTGAAAACTGGCCGCGGGTTCAGCGCTATTTGTTGTCGGAACGGACCCAGCGCCAGCAAGCCGGTAGTACGGTGCTCACAGTTGGTTTAGGAGACGCGGTCGACCGCGCACACCCGTTATCTGAAGCCACTGAGGGACAGGCCAATGTAGACCTATTAAATGCGATTGGTTACGATGCCGTTACGATCGGTAATAATGAGGGCCTCGGATTGACGCATGCGGCGCTTGATAAGCTTTATCTGCATGCGAATTTTGATGTGATTCTTGATAATTTAACCAATACGGCGGATGGCCAACCACCAAAATGGGCACGGCCAGCGAAAATTATCACGACCGCACGCGGCACCCGTATCTTGTTACTCGCATTCACGGCCCCATTCACGTTGACCTATCCGTTAAATGGTTGGACGCCAGCCAGTGTCAAGACCCGTTTGCCGGAATTACTGGCGCAGTATGCCGGTCAGTACGACGTGCTCGTCATCTTATCGCACCTCGGCATCAACGTTGATCGCTGGCTAGCAAAACATTTTCCACAAATCGACGTGATCATCGGTAGTCATACCCACCATCTATTAGTGAATGGTGAGCTCAAAAATGGCGTCTTGATTGCTGCAGCCGGCAAATATGGCGAGTACGTGGGGCGCATCGAACTCCAGCTTGATGCGCAACACCACGTTACGACCGCTGATGCCCACACAGTTCAAACGGCAAGTTTACCCGTTGCTGCGGGTGATGACGCGTTGATTGCTGGTTGGCAAGCGCGTGGTGAAATGCTGCTAAAACAGCAAGTCATCGCCAACGTACCAGAGCAGTTGCGGCCACATTGGCACCATGCCAGTGAGCTAACGGCGCTCGGTTTAGCGGCAATCACGGATTATGCGGGCACGGACCTTGGCATGCTCAATGGTGGTCTCTTTATGCGAGATCTACCGGCGGGGCGAGTCAATCGCAACGATTTACACACGATGTTGCCGCATGCGATGCACGTTATTCGGGTCACGTTGACTGGTGAAGCCTTATGGCGACTCGTTTACGAGATGGAACTCGTTCGTCCTTTTTTAAACAAGTTTCCGATTAAGGGCATGGGTTTTCGGGGGCAAGTCTTTGGCTATATCCAGTATCAAGGATTGGCCTGGCAAGCCGCTGACCATCAGTTATTAGTCGATGGTCAGCCCGTTGACCGGCAAGCAACTTATCAGATTGCCTTGTTGGACCACGACCTGTTTATTCCGTTTTTCCCGACCCTGAATATTAGTGGTCAAACTGAAATATTATTTGAAGCAATGTTAAGAACGGTCGTTGGCGACTATCTAGCGCGCCAGTGGCCAATCCATTAAGAGAAAGGTGGTGTCAATGTGAACCGCGAACATATTGATGAACTAGCTGAACAACAAGCGGAACGCCGCCGTAACTTATATCACGGCTTGCGGACGGACAAGACCCACTTTGAGGTTAGCAAACACCCATTTGAAATCGTTTATGATTATCGCCAGGGCTTTGACCTTGATAAATTCGTTGAGCGCTACAGCTCAATTCTGAATAAGTATGATTATATCGTCGGTGATTGGGGTTTTGAGCAATTGCGGTTGAAGGGATTCTTCCGTGATGATGCGAAGGATGTCCAGCGCGCCCAAACGATCGGGGCGGTCCAAGATTATTTATATGAGTATTGTAATTTTGGCTGCGCCTATTTTATCGTGAAAAACGAACGGGTCATCAAGCCTAAGCGGACCAGCCGGCCACGTAAGGATGATCATCGTGGTGGCAAGAAGACCAATAACCGGCAATCACGTGGGCGCAGTAACCGCAGTAGTAGTCGCAGTAAGCAACGGCGGAAGTCGCATAACTTTACGACCAAGCAGAAGGCCGCGCCATTTACTGAAAAACGGCAGCGACCAGCTAAAGTGACTGCTGGAACGGGTAATCAAGCACGAACCACCAAACAAGCGAGTGGCAAACGTCACTTTACAATTCGACAAAAGTAGTGAGTAGAAAGAGGTATTTGGATTGGGCAAGTACAAGGGTTATTTAATTGATTTAGACGGCACTGTTTATCGTGGTCGCGAGCGGATTCCGGCTGCAAAACGCTTCATTGAACGATTACAAGCTAGTCAGACAGACTTTTTATTAGTAACGAATAATACCACCAAGTCGCCCGAGGATGTGGCGGCTAATTTGGCAGACAACCATGATATTCATGTTAGTCCTGCAAACGTCTATACGGCGGCATTGGCGACGGCTGATTATGTGGACGACTTGGCTGCGAATGGTGATAAGACGATGTACGTCATCGGTGAATTAGGGTTGAAGGGTGCGATGCTCGAGAAGGGCTTCAAGTTTGAGGAACAGACACCCCGGTTCGTCATCGTGGGCTTGGACTACGATGTCACCTATCACAAGTTTGAATTAGCGACACTGGCAATCAAACGGGGCGCTAAGTTTATCGGCACGAATGCTGATACCAACCTACCAAATGAACGGGGACTTGTCCCGGGTGCCGGTTCGGTGATTGCAATGGTCGAGCGGGCGACCCAGCAACGGGCAACGTATGTGGGCAAGCCAGAAACCATTATCATGCAAAAAGCCATCGATCGTATCGGGTTGGACAAAGCGGATTGCGTGATGGTCGGCGATAACTATATGACGGATATCTCAGCGGCCATCAATTTTGAGATGGACTCACTACTTGTGTATACCGGTGTTTCAACTCCTGAGCTGGTTGCCAAGCAGGCTGTTAAGCCAACCAATGAGATCAATTCCTTAGATGAATGGGATTTAGACGATGGTGTGGCTAAATAAGCTTAAAAACGCCCTTCAGTGGATCAGTCTCTATTTGTGGCTAGTGAGTGCCACGATTATTGTGACGATCAATGCCAGCTGGCTGTACTTTGCGAATGCCGTCGGTCAAAAATTGGGGCCAACGGTTAATTTGACACTGGGACAGTTGATGACCAATTATTATCAGTTGCTGGCTTACTTGAATTTTCCGTGGGTGCCAAAATTAGTGATGAATGACTTTACCGACTCGGCCAGTGCGTTAGTTCACTTTGCGGATGTTAAAAACTTGTTCATGTTAGACTATGCGGTCTTTATCGTGACTAGTGTCGTCGTGTACTTCTTTTGGCGACGATTACGCCGAGATCAGCAATTGTGGCGGCTGGTCCTACCGATGCAGACGGCGTTATGGATTCCACCGGTAATTGCGGTCGTGATGGCGATCAATTTTGACCAGTTTTTCGTAATTTTCCACGAAATCTTGTTCCGCAACTCGGACTGGTTGTTTGATCCACTATTGGATCGAATTATTTTGGTGCTACCGGACACATTTTTCGGCCAGTGCTTCGTCATGGCGTTTGTTTTAATCGAATGGGCGTTTGCGTATGGCTTAAGTATTGGCAAGCAGGCGTTACGCGAAATAGATTAGTTGTGCCACTAAAAAAGACCCCTGATTAAAGTGAACCCTTAAAATTGGACAACTTTATTAAGCTGCTTTCTGGACGGTAAG
>ERZ506143.70-NODE-70-length-25904-cov-11.8384_pt1 | contig 25904 bp, 19 predicted proteins | sample MGYA00513564_ERZ506143 | MGnify/ENA metagenome assembly ERZ506143 | reverse complement strand
GTCCGGGTGGGGTTCCCGGGCTAGAAGAAGACTCGTATTTGAAATTGCGCAGTGGGTTTCTGCGTGAGTTCAAATCGATGTCCGCCCTGTTCCAGCGTTGTCAGCCAGCCCCGGAGGTCGGACTAAGGCGCGCATCGGCTGACGAACAGGACGCCAACTTGTCATGATTTAACCATCTTTAAGGCTAAAGAATAACTAGCACAACACGTAACGAAAGCCCAAAAATACCGGTACTAGCAAAACAACTGCTAATACCGGTATTTTAGTGGCTGTGGTGAAGCTACACTGCTTACGTTTATCAACATCGCCCTACTCATCACACAAGGACCGTTCAATCAGTGCTGGATCGACATGCTGGTCGCCCCAGGTACAGATGGCGTCCAAGATGGGAATCAGGCTGGTCCCCTTATCCGTCAGCTCATATTCGACGTGCGGTTGCGCCGTTTCGAAATCATGGCGTTTAATCAACTCGTCGCGCTCTAGTTCCTTCAACTGACTAGCCAGCGTTTTGTGTGATACCGCTTGAATGTGGTGTTGCAAGTCCGCAAAGCGACAAACGCGCGTCTCTGCTAATTCAAACAAAATCATGATCTTCCACTTACCGCGAATCATCTGCATCGTCGCATCAAACTCATTGCGGTAGCGCGGCTGCTTGTTTTCTGGTTCAGTGACCATTATTGAGACTCCTATCTGACAAATTGGTAGTTACCTAAAAGTGCGTACTTGTGGGGCTTAATCCTGACAAGTATACTTGAAAACGTTGAAATTTGAAAGACAGTCAAAATCAAAATTACGGAGGCTACAACTCATGAAACCATTAGTCGTTATCACTGGTGCCAGTTCAGGCTTTGGGGCCGAAATCGCGAAACAATTTGCGGCGGACGGTTACCCCATGTTGCTGTTAGGTCGGCGGCGTGAAAAGCTCGCTACTTTGGCGGCCAACTTTGAAAATACCTTAATCGATACGGTCGACGTCACTAATTATGACCAGTTTGAAGCTGCAATTCGGCGTGCCGAAGCCAAATACGGCAAGACAGATTTGCTTGTAAACAATGCGGGGCTGATGTTACTTGGTAACGTTCAGAATCAAGACCCACAAGAATGGCAAACGATGCTGAACACCAACGTGATGGGCGTTTTAAACGGCACTAAAATTGTGCTGAATGACATGCGCGAACGGGAACACGGCACGATTTTAAACATGTCATCCCTTGCTGGTAAGAAGACGTTCGTCAACCACGCCGCTTACGTTGCGTCTAAGTTCGGCGTTCACGGCCTATCCGAAACCTTGCGTGAAGAAAATGCCCCTAAGAATGTGCGGGTCATGTTAGTCGCACCGGGTGCTGCCGAAACTGAACTACTGACCCACGTCACTAGCCAATCGGCATTATCAGATTACGAAGCCTGGAAAAAATCCATGGGTGGCTTGACGTTGAATCCCAAACACGTCGCCGAAACGGTCAAGTTCATGTATGACATGCCTCAAAATGTCAACATTCGTGAAGTTGATATTGCGGCTACGGCTCAAGACGCTTAAGCTTTCAACTAGCGGATTTACAGCAATCAGCTCTGATTAGCCGGTTTTACTACGGCTAGTTGACCGGCACGGTTTTCCACAATCAGCCGACCGGTACGGTTTACGGTCATCAATCGGCCAGATTGCGTTACCACTGTCAATGTTCGGGCACTCATTGTTAACAGCCAATCAGGCCCTTTGCCACGGCTAACGTGAACAGCGGCCGTCCCTGTTATAACTCGTACTAACTATAATCACCTTGATTGGTTGTGTATCAATGACTCAAGGTGATTATTTGTGTCCTGCCAAAATCAGAATGCCAGCTTGAAATCAGTTTTTTTCGTACCGCATTCATCCGCAGTCCAAAGTACTACACCTCCTTAGCAGCCTTAACCAACGCCTCCATCGTGCTGTTCTGCAACGTTGCCAACAAGTCATGAATCGTGGTCAATGATTCCACTTGACCATTTAGCAGCCATTCTCGCCAAATCGCATAAACGCCGGCACTCATGAATTTAGTCCAATACTTCAATTGAACGGCCGTTAAGCCAGCCTCCGCCATCGTCGTTTGGTAAAAAGTGGTCATATTGTCATCAAATAATTGTTGAATGATGCTTTCAAAGCCCCGTTGCGCCGCTAATTGCAGAGTTGGTGCAAAATCACCGAAAAATTGGCCCATCGCAACCAGCTTCTGTTCAGCGGGAACGTGTTGTAAGACGTCCTGAAACCGAGCTGCAATCGCTGGTGCGAAATAGGCTGTCAAAAGCTCCGCAAGTGTTGAAAAGTTGCGGTAAAAAGCCATTCGACTGACACCCGCACGTTTGACAACTTGCGTCACCGTAATCGTGTCTAAATCGTGAGTTCGCAACAATTGCAGTAAAGCGGTGGTGAGATACGTTTGTGAGTCCTTTTTAATTGCTTGCGCGTGATTGGTCGCTGCCATAACAATTCCTCCATTCTGTCACAGATGCCCGTGATTGCCTTGTATTTGATATGGGTCCATTGTAAGATACTGGCACAGACGTTACAAGTGTAACAGTTAAAAATAAATTTGGAGGCATTCTCATGCAAAAACAATTAGTCGTCGTCACCGGTGGTAGTGGTTTTATCGCGATTCACATTATTCGACAATTATTACAACAAGGTTATGCCGTTCGTACCACGGTCCGCGCCCTGGACAAGGCGCCAGTCATCAAGGAAATGCTGCGTAACGGTGGAATCACCGACTTCTCATCGCTTGAGATCGTCGTGGCGGACCTCGCTAGTGACGACCACTGGCCAGAAGTCATGGCCGGTGCCACTTACACGATCGACGTCGCTTCACCAACACCGAAACTTAATTTCAAAAACAAGGCTGAAATGATTCGTCCAGCCGTGGATGGCGTGCGCCGGGTGCTGGCCGCAAGTCGTGATGCCGGTGTCAAACGAGTCGTCTTAACCTCTGCATACGGCGCCATTTTTGCCGGTCACAAGCACCGGACGACCCCGTACACCGAAGAAGACTGGTCCAACCTGGACTGGAAAGAGATTCACCCCTATCAAGAATCGAAAACGCGGGCGGAATTAGCGGCTTGGGACTTTATTCGGCATGACGGGCGCGGTTTGGAATTAACGACCGTCAACCCCGTGGCTGTCATGGGCCCAGTCCTGTCCGCAAAATATTCGCACTCTAACATTCAGATTCAACAATTCTTAGAAGGCCAAGTGAAAGCCGTGCCGAACGTTGATTCCGGTTACGTCGACGTTCGGGATGTCGCCAGTCTACACTTGCTAGCGATGACCGCACCACAGGCTAACGGCGAGCGATTCCTCGCGACGACGGGTGAGACGCTATCGATGTTAGATGTCGCCAATATCTTACGTGAGTCGCTGCCAGCCTTTGCTAGTCAGCTACCAACCAAGACGATTCCCAATGCGGTCGTTAAACTAGCCGCTAAAGCTCGTCCTGATTTACGGATGGTTGCTTCACTAGTGGGAACTTATGCGGGCACCAGCAATCATAAAGCCCAGACATTACTAGACTGGCATCCGCGCCCCGCTGCAGAATCCATTATTGCGACTGCCCAATCCATGATTGATTTGGGCATCGTAAAGGCACCACACTAAGCCATTACACCAGCGATAGATTAGACGCCGGCACCCTGTTTTGGCCTAGCACTAGCTTAGGCGCTCTGCCGTATGTATTGCACAAACATCAACTTTGATGCGAGCACTCAATTTTACGCGACCACTAGATTAGATGTAAACACGCCACTTTACACGAACACTAGATTAGACGCCGGCACTCGCCTTTACATGAACGTCAGATTAAGCACCGTCATTCGTCTCTGCACGAACACCATATCAAGCGCCGGTACTCAACTTTGCCCCGGACACTCAGTTTGAATTGCTAAATATCATTCAGCTAAGGTTTGCCGTAGCAAAACATCGACCCCAGTTGAGCGTGACTCCCGCTGTCAATGCAATTGACCATAAAAAACGATATTCAAAAATCCCCATGTGGATAACTGCTAAAGTAACCAGTTATCCACATGGGGATTTTATTTCAGTTTCACATCATGATTAAGGTAAATCGTTGCCCGCCGCAAAGTAAACGTCGTACCATTCTTGGCGTGTCAATGTGACGTCAGCACCCGCGATACTCTCATCAAGGTGTTGCGGATTCATTGACCCTAAAATGACTTGCATATTAGCTGGATGCCGTAAGATCCAAGCCGTCGCAATCGCATTCTTGGTCACACCGTATTGGTCGGCTAACGCTTGTAATTTCTTGTTCAGTTCTGGGAACTTCGGATTATCGATGAAGGGCCCCGCAAACATCCCGTATTGATATGGCGACCAAGCTTGAATCGTCATGTGATGCAGCCGCGAATATTCAATGATTTCCCCATCATGATTGAGGCTAGCCGCATCTTGCATGTTGGTGTGCAGGCCAAACTGAATGGGACCCGTGTGCATCACGCCAAATTGTAGTTGGTTAATCATTAACTTCTGACTCACCGCAGCCTGTAACATCTCGACTTGCATGGGATTAAAGTTGGAAACCCCAAAGTGACGTACTTTACCGGAAGCTTGCAATTCATCAAACGCTGCGGCTACTTCAGCGGGATCCATCAAAGGGTCTGGCCGGTGCAATAGAAATGCATCGAGGTAGTCCAGTTGCATCCGTTGCAAAATCTTATCGACCGTCGCAATCAAATGCTGTTTGGAAAAATCATACCGTTGCCCAAAGACTAATTCGCCGGAGCTCTTCTTCGGGTCCAGGACGATGCCACCTTTGGATTGAATGAAGAAGTCTTCTCGCTTCAAGCCTGATTGCTTTAACGCCTGTCCGAAGATTCGCTCCGAATCACCATTGCCATAAATATCCGCGGAATCAATATAGTTAATACCCCGGTCATGAACTTGCGCCAAGACATTGGCCGCTGCACTGGGGTCCAACCGCACCATCCGCATGATTCCTAACGCAACTGCGGACGCTTTGAGCTGACTCGCGCCAATTTGAATTGTTTTCATAAATTTCGTCTCCCTTTCGATGAATTATATTAAAACATCTGCCAACGAGACTAATATAGTCGTTAGAGTCAGCTATAAGTCAAGCGTGAATTTTAAATTTGTGAGTGGCCGGCTATTTTTCTGTCCTTAGTTTGTTCGTTAACAGTAGCGTCGGTAAAATAATGACTAGCGCTGCGACGGCAATCACGAGGAAGCCCTGTTGATAGCCAGCCAACCGAATCGCCGCTAAATGGGTAGCCGTAAATGCTTGTAGGTGAGTCGCATTCACGTGGTAGGCACCGGAATTCAGATGCTGCTTGAATATAGCGACTTGATGCGTTAAATACTGCGTTACGATCGTTGTAATCAAGGCCGAGCCAAACGCGCTACCGATATTCTGGATAATACGAGTCCCAATCGTCGCTGCGGGTACTTGCTTTGGCTGCATGCCCGTGTACGCATCCGCCATTAACGGCATCAAAATTCCACCAGCGCCAATGCCACGAATAAACAACACGACTCCCATGATCCAGTAAGCGGTATGTTGTCCAAACCAATAAAACGGCAATGTCCCAATACAAGTAATAATGACACTAACTAATACCACGTACTTCGCCCCAATTTGATCAGTCAACTTACCGGTCAGCGTCCGAGATACTAACATCCCTAACCCTTGGGGAACCAGTGCCAAAGCAGCCATCACCACACTCATACCACGCACATTTTGAAAATAAAGTGGCAAGAGTAACATCGCACCATTCAAAACAGTGCCGGCAACAAATAATCCTAGCCCAGAGCCAATAAATGACTTAAAAGCAAACAGTTGCAGCGGAACAACCGCTCGTCCCTTTTTCCATGCCGCCCAACCAACATAGCCAATCAAAGCAGCTATCCCAAGTGCAAGCATTTCAAGGCTCGTTTGGTTGTCGAAGCTAGTCGTGTGCGCAATATTCACCAAACTATAGATGATTGCACTGGACGCGACGATCAACAATAGAATACCGATGAAGTCCATTTTTGCTTGACGATTTTGAGCTGGGTAGTGCGGCATTTTCCAGACGATTAAGACCAACGAAAGGATGACAATTGGAACATTAATCCAAAAAATCCAATGCCACGAAGTCACTTTAATGATAATGCCACCAATGACTGGCCCAACCAGTGGTCCAAGAATCATCGGTAAGCCAACTGTTGCCATCATTTGGCCCATAACCGCTGCACCTGCTGTCTGCACAAGTAACGTTGTCAATAACGGCATAATCAGTCCGCCGGCAAAGCCTTGTATGAGACGCGCCAGAATTAACAATTGAATACTTGGCGCCAGCGCGGCAAAAATCGATCCCAGGCCAAATAAGATCTCACCAGCCATAAAAACGGCCTTCCCATCAAATTTATCTAACAGCCAGCTAGAAAATGGTACTGCGACTCCGGTTGCCAATAAGTAGCCAGTAACCGCCCACTGCACGGTGGTCACATTAGTATCAAAACTGTTCACTAAATCATTGATTGCGATGTTGATCATCGTCGAATCCAATAATGGTGCCATTGCACCGAACACGACGACCCATGCAATCGTCATTGTTGACTTCGAAATTTTAGTTTTCATATTTCCTCCTAATTAAGAAACTTGAAGTATCTTATTTGCATAACTGGTATAATACGCTGTATAAAGAAAAAGTCAATAAGAAACTTTTAGTTTCTTATTGACGAAAGGAGTAAGTTTATGACAGAAACGCGTCGTCGCGGGGCCGAATTGGAAAAAGCTATTTTTCAAGCTACGCGCGAAATTTTAAGCAAAGATGGCATCGAACAACTTAGTTTTGCTACTATCGCTGAACGTGCGGGTACTAGTAAACCTGTACTCTATCGACGCTGGCGTTCACCACTGGAGTTAGCTATCGCTGCCATTCAAGATCAAATCGTTACTGAAAATCATGGTCGATTGGATGAACTCGAATTAACTGGAACAACACTTACCGAAGACTTATCACAAGTTCTTAAACGATACATCGTTAGCATCGACACATTCAATCAGGCGGCAGTCATCACTTGGTTTCAACACGTTGACCAGCCAAGCAATCCTGAAGTTCAGGCGCTACTTGAATCCGTTAAGGCCATCGACGCGCACGCCATCGATCGTGTCTGTCAGCGGGCCCAAAAGCGCGGTGAGCTAAAAGCGGGGACACTTCCAATTGAATTAAAATTATTGCCTTTCGATTGGCTTCGTTATCGGGCTTTTACCAACGAACCAATCACGGATGCAACGCTAAAATTTCTAATTGACGACTTATTAGTTCCTGCCTATTATCACGTATTGGGCTAATCAGGTTGAGACATGTTAACAACAGACGTAGCCGCACCTGCCACGATGATTTAGTTTTCCATCTTTGTCCATTAAGTCGATGCTTGTAACCACTATTTGGCAAAACGCTGTGTCATAAGTCAGCGGCTACACAAGCAAATAGGACGAGCAACCAAAATTCGGTTGCTCGTCCTATTTGCTGACGTCTGTATTTTTAGCTGGCCCCCGTACGACCAGTTTCATGATGTTGAATGCTATGATGACGATTTCGACTTCTCCGATGGCTCGCTCGAAGCCACGCACCCAGAAACGATTAACTCCAAAAAGACGCCTTCAACTTACCAAAAATCGGTTCAACATCAATCTTGCCTTGAACATCGAGCTGACCAGTTTCTGAACTGCAAGCAAGGCAACCAGTCTGGCCCCCTTAAGACCGCCGACTTTTTATTAGTACCCAAATTATCGCCATTGACAAAATTTCTGGCTGTTACCTGCTGTTTAAGCACATTTCGTCTACATCCCCATTATTTGGATCTACTTCGGACACATTCGATCACTAGAATAATGCCCAAAAAGCCAAATGTACCTATGGAGTAGTGGATCAATTGTGTTAAATAGTTAACCCAATCATATGGTCGCTTGTTAAAGCAATCAATACCGCCCTTCACGACAAACAATAAGACAAAGTCAAATATCAACATAAATTTATTGACATCTATAAAACCATTAATTTGGTTTTGATATCGTAAATAGACTTTTTTCAATCTACCCACCCCTAGAAACTAATGCCTCACAAATCTGCGTAATACCGTCATATTAATAAATCATCCGTCAGCTATCTGCATCGTTATTATTACACGCGGGTCATTATTCTCCCTTTGAAAATCACTCGTCTGTTGACCTGTTATCCGACTAAAAAGCACAAATAATGAAAGCTAACATGACAAACTAGTTTCATCCGGACGCTTTGCTGAGTACAAATAACCTAATATCCGCAGAATTGGCGAACATGTTTTCAAAAACTTATATTTTAGCGCTTGTCTGGACTAATCATTTTACCGCCAATAAACGCAAAATCAGCCCTCAAAGTGGCGATAAATTTCCACTTCGAGAGCTGATTTTACATGACGTGGCGCCCTGAAACTCAGTTGTTCAGTTTCTCAATAACCTCATAATTAGTGTCCTAATTTTTGACAAACATAATCGATCAATATTCGTGCGGATTTAACGGTCAGATTATCGATATCGCCCTGACCAGTCTTCAATCGCTGAACCACCTGCTTGAAAGTCCAGTATTCTTACCAATCCAACAAGCGGTTGAATCACTGTCTGGGCGTGCTTGTCCACGTTACCCAGCGGTGATTGGTTTGTACCGCTTACGCCTCCATAACGAAATCTATTAATTCATCGTGAATACACCGATAATCATATAGATAAAAAAAGCGACCACTGCTAGCGATACAAGTGCCAGCCCGAAGTATTTGATAATATCAATAATCGCCTCTAACAATTCAAACATAATTCCACCCCTTAAGTTTAAATATCAATTTAATTATCGTCACACCCGTCGGTCAGCTTGCTCCCCGATGAGCGTTTACATAATACCGAATGCTGTCAATAATCAAATAAATCAATGCTTCCTATGACAACAAACAACAATGCTACTTCTAATACCGACATCAACTCTGGACAACTAATAAAGCCATCAATTGGCATTTAAATTCCGTAAATCGAATTTTTCACCGGTATCTCCAGATAACTTATTCTGCACGTACATTTGCTATTATTATACGCTTGGCCTTAATGCCCCGCAAGGATCAAAAAACGCCAAATTATCAACTAAAATAACGTTTCAAGCATACTTTGAATTACGAATAATAATAGAGGATACAAATATTCCGAACAGCGGTATTTAGTATATTGGGAAAGATTTTGTTTGCATTCGTTTACACATTAATTTATTAGAAAATAATATTCGGCGCATGACAGTGGCTATCACAAATTAGCAGGACACCAATGGAAATCTTCTCTTTATCACTGTGTTTGCCGGAGAAGCACCTAATTGCTCGGATTAAGAAGTCGAATCAGATTTAACTGAAGCTAAAGCATGAATCTTCCAAACAAAAATCGACTGATAAGCATCATTAACGATGTCCATCAGTCGATTTTTAGCGGGTAAGGTCTATTTATATCCTTTCATCCCTAAAAGGACATAACGCGCTTGGCATGGATACTTTCGCCCATCCAAATCTCATTTTTCAAATCTGAACCCATCCATCTAGAATAACGACCTAACCACTACTTCAACAAGTCCTTCTTCACCATATCAATCATCTGTGAATAGGCAATTGGGCCAGAATACTGCCAACTGCTGCTATCGCCGTACTGGTACAGATGCTTGTTCTTAACGGCTTTGATATTTTTCCACAGTGGGTCCTTAAACAGGGCGGCCCCCTTCTGGCTGTTGACTAAGAAAATGTCGTCCGCATCCAACTTAGCGAGCTTCTCCAATGAAACTGCCGACCAGTCCGCAGTCGCGGATTTAGAAACTTGTTTGACCAAGCTAGGCTCACCGAGCTTCAAATCACCGTACAATAGTGCGCCGCTGGCAGAACTGTCATTGACCATGTAAGCCGTATTATTGGTCACCCACAGGACAGCGACTTTATGTTGGCCTGATTTCTTCAACGCCTTACGAGTGGTCGCAACCTTCTGATCGTACTTGGCGAGCACCTTTTTGGCCTTAGCCTGCCGATTGACCGCCTTGGCCACGTCTAAGAAGGTCTGGCGCCAAGTTACATTAGTCCCATTCTTCACGACGTAGGTCGGCGCGATTTTGCTGTACTGGGCATACTTGCCATTCGCGACCGCGCTACTCGTACCCATCAAAATTAAGTCCGGCTTGGCTTTCGTCACCGCTTCATAGGGTAAGGAATAATCAATCAACGGAACGCCCTTCAACGACTTCTTCAAATATTCCTGCGTGCCACTCCCATTTTTGACCGACCACTGCACGACCGGCTTGATGCCAAGGGCGACTAAATCATCTTCTAAGTAACTCCCAATCACGCGTTTGGGATGCTTCGGTACTTTGACCTTATGTTTTAAGTAATCTGTGCGCGTCACCGTCGTCGAACTGGTCTGCTTCGTAGTCCCACAAGCGCCTAATAATAGGCTGCACGCGAGCCCCACGACTAACCCTAACTTGATTCCCTGCCACCGTTTTACCAATCTTATTGCCACCTTTCCGTCATTACTCAAATTATTAGTGAAAACACTATCAATTGTCAACAAAAACATTTAAAATGTAACTATTCATCGATATAAAAGATGAATAAAACCACGTTAAACCGGCATTGTCTATTAATAGTTCAATTAAGATTTAATAAAACTATATTGTGTACAACTAAACAAAGTCCAATTAAGTGAACGCTTACACTTTTTTACATAGTATCCCTGCACTAGTACGCAATTTTTCGAAAGGAAGTCTATCTGTGAATACGATTGAAGCACAAAATGTCTGCCTTGGTTATGGCACCAAAGTCATCGTCGACCAACTCTCACTGACCATTCCACAGGGCCAAATCACCACCTTGATTGGCCCCAATGGTAGTGGCAAGTCGACACTGATCCGGTCAATTGCCCACCTGTTGAAACCGACCACTGGCGTTATCTTACTCGACCATCAGAACATCCAACATATCAAGAGTAAGGCCTTTGCTAAAAAGATTGCGGTCCTGCCGCAAACGAACCAATCGGCCAACGACTTAACCGTCGACGAACTCGTCACCTTTGGCCGCTTACCTTATCGGCACCCATTGAGCAGTCTCAGTGCCACGGACCACGAGAAGATTGAGTGGGCGTTGACACAAGCTAGTCTGCAGGACCTCCGCGATCGGCCACTCAGCACTTTATCTGGTGGGCAGCGCCAGCGTGCTTGGATTGCCATGGCAGTCGCTCAAGATACCGAGACGATTATCTTGGATGAACCGACGACCTACCTAGACCTGACCCATCAATTGGAAGTCATGCAGCTCGTTCAACAGCTCAATCAGCAGGCCCACCGGACGATTATTATGGCCTTGCACGACTTAAATCACGCCGCCCGCTTCTCAGACCAACTGATTGCGCTCAAGGACGGTCACGTCCTAGCGCACGGCCCGGTTGCAAGCGTCATGACAGCTGCTAATCTAAAAACGATTTTTAATATCGACGCGACCCTAGTCGATTACCAAGGGACGCCATTAATCCTGACCTACAACGGTTGTCAAGGGGCGGTCCATTCATGAAAACGACGACTAAAACTTGGCTCGTTCTTGGGCTCAGCGTTGGCGTCCTGTTAATTGTCATGTTATTAAGTCTCAGATTCGGCGCGGACCAAGTACGAACCGCAACCGTTTGGCAAGCGTTGACGGCTTCTAAGACTACGACCCTCAATCAGCAAATCATCCGCCATATTCGGGTGCCGCGCGTACTGGGGGCGGCGTTGATTGGTGCGGCCCTCGCTGGCAGTGGTGCGCTGATGCAGGCAGTGACGCGTAATCCGTTAGCGGACTCCGGTCTGCTGGGCATTAACGCCGGCGCCGGCTTGATGCTGACGCTCTGTCTCGCATTTTGGCCGCACCTCTCGACTTTACAAACAACTGGATGGGCCGTGGTCGGTGCCGCAGTGAGCGCCGGTCTGATTTTTATGATCAGTACCGCCCGCCACGTGCAACTCGACCCAACAATTCTCGTCTTGGCCGGTATCGCCATCAGTAGCCTGCTGACGGCTATTAGTGAAGGCCTAGCCCTTGTCTTGCAGCTCAAACAAGACTTGGCCTTCTGGTATTTTGGCGGTCTCGGCGCCGTTAGCTGGTCGCAGCTGAACTTATTAGGACCCGGACTAGTAGTCGGACTCCTACTGACCTTACTATTAGCACCCCAGTTAAACCTCGCCTACCTGACTGACGATAACGCGCAAAGTTTGGGCAAAAGTTTGCCACTCTTACGTGGACTCGCACTCGTCTGTGCCGTGATTCTTTCAGGTATCTCCGTCGCGTTAGTCGGCACGATCAGTTTCGTCGGCCTAATGATTCCGCACATGTCGCGCTGGTTAGTCGGGGCCAGTTATCGTTACAGTATGCCACTGACCCTGATTTTAGGTGCGACTTTGACGGTCGGCGCTGATTTGATTGCACGCCTCGTCAACCCACCCCACGAAACGCCATTCGGAATCATCATTTCACTGATTGGGGTGCCGTGCTTTATCTACTTGGCACGAAAGGAGTCGACGACCGCATGAGCCAAAGACAACGTTTAATCACTTGGACGCTGGCATTAGTCGTCATCATCGGCTGCTTAGCGGTTCTCAACCTGAGTACCGGGAGTATGGCGATTGGTTGGTCCGCGCTCGTCAAATTACTGAGTGGCCACGGTTCAGCGACCGATACACTCGTATTACTGAATTTTCGGCTCCCACGAATCGTCCTCGCCATCATCGTCGGCTGGGCCTTGGCATTAGCCGGCAACGTGCTCCAGACACTGACGAACAATCCAATGGCCGATCCGAGCTTATTAGGTATCAATAATGGTGCGGGACTGGCAGTCATGCTGTTGATTATTAGCGCGGGCACTAACCCGGCACTAACTTTTAGCCTGCCCATCGTGGCATTACTCGGCGCATGGGGCAGCACCGGCCTGATTTTTCTACTTGCAAACCAGCCCCAACGCGGCCTATCATCCAAACGCCTGTTACTGGTCGGCGTCGCCTTATCAGGATGTTTTTCAGCCTTGATGGTCCTGATGACGCTCAAATTATCACCCGATAACTATCAATTTGTGATGAACTGGCTGGCCGGTAGCCTCTGGGGAACGGCTTGGTCCTACATTGTTTGGGCATTACCGTGGCTGATTGGCGGTAGCCTGATTCTATTCGCACAATTGCCCGTCCTGGACGCCTTCACATTGGGCCCCACCACTGCACAAACCCTAGGCATCAACCTAAAGCATCGCCAGCTCGGCTTAATCAGCGTTGCTGCGATGCTAGCAGGTGTGAGTGTCGCCATCAGTGGCGGTATCAGCTTCATCGGCCTCATCACGCCTAACCTAGCGCGCCGCATCGTCGGTCCCCGGCAGCGTTACCAGTTACCACTGGCCGGCTTATTAGGGAGCGCACTATTATTGGCGGCTGACACGCTTGGTAAACTGATCACCACGACGACGGAACTCCCCGCTGGCGTGCTAGTTGCGCTGATTGGTGCACCGTACTTTATTTATTTGCTGGTGCGGGGGTAAATGCGGACGCGTGTAGGACGCTTAGGATTGATGGAAATTTTAGCAATTATTGAGTTACGTACGACCCCTGATTCTGCTTGGATTGTGGAATTAGGGGCCGTTTTTGATTGTTCCGTCACTCGAATAACATCTGGCGACCAGCATCACAACTAATTGTATGGACTTCACTTGCTTGCTCAAAAAAACGTGTCCTGACTATCATCAATCAATAGTTAGGACACGCTTTTTACTAGCGCATCATTTTTTGATTTAAAATTAAACTTCCTGTTGCGCCGGCCGTACCAACACTTCACTAATCGCGACGTGCTTAGGTTGGTCAATCGCAAATAACACGGCGTTTGCAATGTCTTCCGGATTCAACGCTAATCCTTTACTGTCATCCGCATTCATTAATTCGCTAATTCCGGCCTGAATCTGGGTGTTGCCAATCGTGTTGACCAGTTCAGTCCGAACCGCACCTGGTGAAACGATTGTTGACCGAATCCCGTGGTTCTTTTCTTCCTGACGCAAGCCTTCCATGATTGCCCGGACCGCATACTTCGTTCCATTATAAACGGCAGATGCTGGGTAAACGACGTGGCCGGCCACTGAATCGGTCGCAATAATCAGACCATCTTGTTGCTTTTGCATGATGGGTAAGACTTCGCCGATACCGTTCAAAACGCCCATGATATTTACGTTTAGCATCATCTGCCATTTGTCATATTCACGGTCACTCAAATTACCCTGGGGCATCGTGCCAGCGTTATTGTATAAGACATCCACGCGGCCAAATTTGCTGACGGCTAGGTCGATCAGTGCTTTGACTTGCGCCCGTTCAGTCACGTCCGTCACTTGATAGACGGCATTGTCGCCAATCGTTTGACTTAATTCTTGTAACCGGTCTTCACGGCGGGCACCCAATACGACTTTAGCACCCTTCGACGCGAGTAATTTTGCAGTGGCAGCGCCAATCCCACTCGATGCACCGGTAATCACGACAACTTTATTTTCAACACTCATAATTTAATAACCTCCTAAAATTAACTTTCGATTGTTTTAATGACTTTGGCGGGAACGCCCGCAACCACGGTGTTGGCCGGCACTGACTTAGTAACAACTGCTCCAGCGCCGACGACCGCATTTTCACCGATCGTGACGCCCGCCAGGATTTTGGCACCCGCACCGATCCACGCATTGCGTTCTACTTTAATCGGCTCAACTACGACGGCCCGCCGTTTAGCCGGATCCAAGGTATGGTTCACGGACAACAGCATCGCACCGGGGCCAATCAACACGTCGTCTGCCAAGCTAATGCCGCCCAAATCGGTAATCTGAACATTATCATTGATGTAGACACGTTTACCGAGTCGCAAGTTCCGCCCGTAATCCGTCCACAGCGGCAACCGCACTTCCACGGAGTCGTCAATGTCTTGGCCAGTGATTTCTGACAAGATTTGGCGAATCTCCGGTAATGTCTTAGCCGTGTGATTCAATTGGTGAATGCGCCGCTGATTCGCATCAATTACTGGTTGAATTGCCGCGAGCCGCGCCTTATCTAAATATTTAGGTTCGATAAGTCGTCCCTCCTTCATAAGATACGTCTAGTATACGGGCGAGTAGCTATCATGTAAAATACTTATATCAAATGATAATTGATAACCTTTAAGCATAGTTCGAACGTTTAATCGACGCCACCTATCTGGCAGGCTACCGCAGACTGACAACTGCGAAAAAACAGCGTTAAACTCGAGCACCTCGAAAACGGCGTCCCATCCTATTCCGGTCCAACGTCGCGACTCAATTCGCCCTCTATCATGCAAATACACAAAAACGCCTCACAATCATCAGGAATGGTAACTAGTACCCATCCTGAGCTTGTGAGGCGTTCTAATCTTATTTAAAAACTGTTGAAATTCAGGGCTTATTCATGATGCCGTTTCCGCTTCACGCCACCAAAACCCAACAGGAATGTCGCTAACGTCAGTCCGAGCGTCGTTGCCATTAACCCAGACTGCCGGTTATCACTGGTCTGTGGTAGCTGACCGGCTGCGTTGGATTGGCGCTGACGAGTCGGTGCCGATGTCGCTTTTACGCTCGGCTTGATAGCGGCCGTCGCGGGCTTAAGTCGTGCATTAGATTGCTTGGTCTGCGCTGACTGCGACGAGCGTGCTTGTTTAGTCGTCGTTACTTGAGCAACTTGACCAGTTGACGTTCCCGTTGCCGGTTGTGGTGCCGGGGTCGTTTGACCAGTCTTACCTGGTTGAACGTGGTCATCCGACTTAACCGTGGTCGTTGGTTGACTTGGCTTGGTTGGCTTGACCGGCTTGGTTGTTTCCGTTGGCTTCGTCGGTTTGACCGGTTTCGCTGGCTTAGCTGGTTCTGTCGGCTTCGTTGGCTTAGTCGGTTTGACTGGCTTTGTTGGCTCAGTCGGCTTGGCTGGTTCATCCGCCGCATAGGTCACCGTTTGAACGTCATCAGCACTCGCCGCTGTAATCGTGACAGTTTGGGCCCCGGCCGTTACCGCGTGGTAGTCCGCAATCGTTGGCGCCGCTAATGCCGTGAACGCCATGGTCGTCGGTGTCCATTCACTATACGTGTTGACACCAGTGACCGCATCACTGACTCCAGAACGGGTGAACGTCAGCTTTCGTACCGTATCGGCTAATAACGCTTTGCCAGCTTGGTCTTGATAATGAATCGTTTGGGTCACGGCCTTCGTCAGCTGAGTAGGCGCCGTAATCACCGTCTTATTGTGTGCCAAGTAAACGGTGTACGCTTGGACCGCGTCGTCTTGGTCGAAGGTCGCGTCCGCTGGATAATCGCTGCCCATCAAGACATACCCAGCTTGAACGTACGCTGCAATCTGGGCGGTCGTTTGATAGCCGAGTGGCGTCCCAAACGCCCCCGTAAGCGTGATTGTCGCGCCTAACTGTTGATTGGTCGTCGCGTCGATATAGGTAACTGTCGCGGTTTCCGTCTTTGCCTGATACGTCACGACCGCTTGCGTATCTGCAGCTTTCGCGCCGACATCGACACTAGTGACGCGCGTGGTATCTGGGGTGTACCCGACAATCGTTGGCGACGTCATCGCGGCGTACGACCCAGTCGTGGCGGCATCAGCTGTCAGCCAATCGCTATAAGTCACTTGTTGGCTGACTTGGTCAACCGTCGCATTGCGATAAAAGGCAACGGTTTGCGTGACCGTGGGTGCAGCCGTGCTTCCATCCGTGTAAACGTATGTGATCATGCGCTGTTTGCTCATCGTCAAGTCCGTACTACCAGTGCCAGCTGGATATTTTGGTCCATCGGGGTTATCGCCATCGATGGGTTGTCCCGGATTTCCTGGTTCACTCGGCGTTACCGTCGTTAAACGGTGCGTTAGTTTGACCGTATAGTTGCGTGGTGTGCCCACTTGGTCGAATTGGATGCCGGTCGTTGGGACGTCATTGTCCGCTAATTGATAGCCCTGCTGCTCGTAAGCTGTAATCTGCGCAGCTGGCGAGTAGGCGCTAGTCGTGCCATAGTCACCAGTCACCGGAGTCGCCGTCAGCGTCTGACCACTAGTGGCATCGATAAACGTCACCGTTGCAGTCATCGCTTGTGGGGCATACGTAATCACGATGGTCTGCGGTTGGCTCTGGCTAGTCAGCGTCGTTGCCGCTACTTCGTCAGAACTAGACTGATAACCAGTAATCGTTGGCGATGTCACTGCCGCAACGCCGGCACTTTGGCCAGTTGCCACGGTCCAATCGCTATAGGTCAACTGATCGCCAGTCACCATGTCAAAGGTCGCCGTACGGTCAAAGGTGACCGACTGTTGGACGGGCGTTGCCGCCTGCGTCCCATTGGTATATTGATACTCAATCGTCCGCGTGACTGTCTTTTGTAAATCAGTTTGCGCCGTGCCAGCGGGATATTTAGGTCCATCCGGATTGGTCGGGTCAATCGCACTACCAGGGGTTCCGGGATGGTCGACACTCACCGTCACCCGCTGATGCGCAAGTTTAATGGTATAAACGGGTTGACCTTCAGTATAAACGAGCTGGTCTGGCAAATCGGAGGCCGTCAAAACGTAGCCGAGTTGCGTGTACTTAGTAATATCGGCTGTAGCGTTACAGTCAGCCACATCGCCGTAATAACCATTCAGTGGGACGCTCTTTAAGACTGTGTTGCCGGCCGTTTCGTCAACAAACTGCACGGTGATACTTTCGGGATTAGCCGCATATGTCACCGTTGTCGCCAACGCTTCGCCGACTTTGGTGGCCGTTGCTGCAGCCACCGTTGCGATATCGGGCGTATACCTGATTAGCGTTGGTGACATTACCGCAGCATAGGTCGCATCCGCCGTCGTCCAATTGCCATACGATAACACGGTCTGGTCAACGGTATCGACCGTCGCCGTCCGCGTATAAGCGACCGTTTGGACCTGGTCATCCACCGCCTTGGTCTGGTCAGCGTACACGTAATGAATCGTCCGCTGACTGGTCTGCCGCAACGTATCAGGGTCGACACTACCCGGCTGATCGACCGTGACCGTCTGAGTACCATGGGCCAGTTCAACCACGTAATCATTTCCAGTAGCGCCAAACGTGATACCGGTCGTCGGTACCCCGTTTGAAACGAGCACGTAGCCGGCTTTGACGTAGGCCGCAATTTGGTCTGCGGGTGAATAGGTCGCCGTCGACCCGTAGCCACCGGTCAATTGCACGGTCGTCCCGAGTGGTTGGTTGGTCGTCGTGTCCATGAAGGTGACCGTCGCCGTTTCCTTGTTCTGCTGATAAATGTAAACGACTTGACCACCGACATCGCCCAACGTGCCATTCGGGTCGTAGCCAGTATCGTCAGAAACGAGCGTGTAGCCGGTCTTGGCGGCGCCAGTCGTCGAATAAGTCAAATAGTCAGCCGCCGTGCGGTCCGTGCCATGCGTGACCGTCCCAGTTGTCGTGGTCGCTAAGTGATAGGTCCCACTTGTCGCATCATAATCTTGATACTGATACACAACCGTGATGTCGCCGACCGTTAGTTTGCCAGGAACGATCGTAATGTCGTAGTTATCATTGACCGCCGCACTCGTTAACGTGGCCGTCACCGTTTCAGTTCCGGGCTTCGTCAAACCAGCCGTTAACGTGTAGCCCAGCGCTTGGCCCGTGACGACGTTGCTGACGACTGGCGTGATATTTTGTTCTTGTCCATTGGCCCATAGAATCGTGTCTGGTAGTGTGATGGTGGCTGGCCGTTTGGTAATCGTATACGTGCCGCCAACATTGACCTTGTTTGCAATCAACAAGCCCGGATTAGCCGTAGCCAATGCCGCCATCCCCGTCGCATTCAAAGTCACGACGTAAGCACCGACGTTTTGATCAATCGCTGTCACATCCACATCAGCCACTGGCACCGTGTAGGCCGTCGTACCAGTCACAGCCGTTGCCGTACTATCAACGGACCAAGTACTTGGGGCCGTGTATTCCGTCGGCAAGTAAACCGTGTAACTGCTTGGGTCAGTCGTCGCATCGTTGTCATACACTTTAGTCGCCGGTGCCATCGTAATTGCGGCCGTCGTGTCCGTGCTGGTGGTCGTGACGTAGCGTTGGTAAGTGACGGTGTAGTCCGACGCGGCACTAGCGTAAGTCTGGGTATTGGCGAGCGCGGTGGCACTCAAATAATACGTGACCCCATTTTTGACGATGGTCGTCGGTAACTCACTACTTGGCACGTAGGTGGAACCACTACTCCCGTCAAACGTGATACTGCCTAGTGCAACCCCATCTGAGCCGGTTAAACTGTACGTATCCACCACTTGGGCCGGACTGAGCGTGTAAGTGTAGAGGAACGTGTTCGAATAGCCACTATTCATCGCTAGCATATCGGCCGCACCATACGCTTCGGCAACGCTGGCAATATTCGTATAATTATATTGATACAAGGTATAATCGCCACCCGTGATATTCGGGTCATCCGTGGCATATAAAACAGCCGAATCTGGACTCTTAGCATCGTCGCCGATACTACCGCTAGTCACGTTATAGCTACTGTCGGCAATGATGGGCACGGATGCTGCCACAAAGCCAGCGGTGGTCGATAAATTGTACGTTTGTGCAGAGTCAAAATGAACCTGGAAGCTTTGCCGGCCATTATAGTCCGCGACCCGGGTCACCTTTAGTCCGGAAGCAGTGACGTGGTAATCACTCAGCATGGTTTCGATATCACTCGTTAAGGTCGCCGTTGGATCATCAGATACTGAATAAGTCCCATCCGCATTCTTGGCCGCAATCGAGAAACCAGCAGGGATCAAGACATAGTCGGTGATATTAGCCATTGTGCCAACCGTTTTATACTTGGCATAATTCAATAATGGCAACAATAAGTAAATCGTCTGCCCATAAGTGAGGTCGACGTGGTTATTTTTAGGACGCGTCACGTTTTTATTCGTATAGCCACTCGGTGCATCGACCAGCGATAATGGTGGCGTTACCGGGTACTCAGCGGTCCCTGTGTACGGGATCACCACATCGGGCGTCGTACTGACCAGTGCAGCCAGGTTGCTTGGATTGACAACGGTGGGATTGCTATCCAGGTTGGTGTATTTAACTACCTGCACCACTCCGGAACCCACGTTGGTGCTATTCAAATCCAAGCCAGGATTAAGTGACTCTAGATTCGCAATCGTTGCCGCCGTCAAAGTCACGGTATAACTGCCGACAGTCTTCGAATCGACCGTTGTACTGAAGGTCGTTTCATCACTCGGAATTTTATAAACCAGCGAATTCTGTGCGATATTTTTATAAAAGAGCGTCCAAGTACTTGGCACCGTCAGACTTCCATCCGTCATGGTTACAAGGATCGGATTGTTGGCGTCGGGCGTCCCACCGACATAAATCGTGGTCGACCCAAACGTCACGGCTTCGTGCTCATTGATCGCCAATGACCCGTTCACGACGGACTGTGATGTAATCGCATCATTCGGATTGGCTTGTTGCAACGCCGTCATGCCTTGGTCTGACAGCGCTAATTGATACGTTCCGGAAGCCGTTGCGGTCGGAACCGTGATGTCACCACTGGCGCTCGCAATGCTGTAAGTGTTAGTAGTCCCATCCGTCGCCGTACTCGTTAACGTCCAATTACTTGGAACGTTGTACTGACTCGGAACCGTAATCGTATAAGTGCTTGGTTTGGCATCCCCATAGTCAATACTAGTCGAGCCAATCGTAATCGTCGAACTCGGAACTGGCGCCTGCGTGATCGTCAACGTCCCAGTGACCACGTTAGCGGCCGTAATGTCAGCGCTACTGTTCGCCTGGGCGAGTTTATCCAACCCGGTCGTTGAGAACGCAATCGCGTAAGTTCCGACGCCAGCGCTAAACGAGGTGGTGTCGATGTCTGTTAGGTCAGTGACCGTATAAACGTTCGCCGTACTCGTCGCCGCCCAATCAGCGGGCGCCTTAGTGCCATCCGCTAACGTGACGGTGTACTGATTAGGCGTCGTCGTTTTGCCATCATAAGTTTTGGTTGCATCATTGAGTGTCGCCACGGTGACGGCCGCACTGCGAGCACGCATTAAGCCTGATTGCTGTGACAAAACTGCCGCGATGGTATTTTTGACAGCGGTTTGCATCGTTTGGCCAGCAGCCGTTTTGACGTCGCTGGTAGCCAAGGCTTCAGTCGCAGTTTCCACTAAACTGGCGGAATCGGTTGCGGTTGACTTGGTAGTTGTGGTTGACGTCGCATCCTCAGTGGTCGTTTGGTCGTCAGTGGTCTGGCTGCTTGTCGCTTGGTTACTTGCCGTCGATTGACTAGCTGCGTCCGTTTGAGTGGTGGTATCGTCTTGATTGGTTGTGCTAGTCTGCTTGGACACGCTACCTTGGTCAGTCGTGCTGGTCTGCTTGGACGTGCTATCTTGGTCAGTCGCAGTCTTAGCAGCTGCTTGTGTGGCCGTCGTATCAGTTTTGGTGGCATCGGTTGACGTGGCACTAGTCGTTGCAGTATCAGACGTCTTCGCTTTTGAGGTGGTATCAGTCGTTACCGTGGTCTCGCTTGTGCTGTGATCAGCCGTCGCTTTATCTGAATCAGTTGTCGTGGTCTCGCTTGTGGCCGTGGACGAATCAGTGTTACTCGTCGAATGTGTCGTCGTCGCTTCGGTCGTATCCGAATCAGTTGCGGTATTTGATTCGCCAACGCTAGTCGCTTGGCTATGACTAGTGAGCGTGACTGACTGTGCCGTGATACTGGCCGCCGTTGCCCCCTGCTGCGTCGTCGCACTACCCGCCGTATCGTCGGCATGCGCCCGCATCTGAACAATTCCAGTACTTAACGTAAAGGTGCTCAGACCAGCCACCAGCCAGAAACGCCCTTTTTTGTACATTTTATAAGTTCTTTTTTCAGTCAAACGTGCGCGCTGTAACCGTCGTTTTTGCATTTTCCATCACCCCGAAGCCTTACTCGCTTTTTCATTTTAATCATTTATTTATATATTTCATATCAATGATAAGTATACCGCTTTTACTAATAAACCACCTAATGATTATTGTGATTGCAACAAAAAAATAAGTACCCGCTCAAGACCATGCTGGTCAGGATGTGGCTACTTATTTAGTCCGTTATGATTGACGTTTGTCATTCAATTGTTTTTCTAATTCTTTAATCTTCTTCTGCTTGCGGCGAATGTACCAGATCAGCAAGATGATCAAGAGTAAAATCAAGAGGCCAATGCCAATATACAGCCACCAGTTCGGGCCCTGCTTCAAGACCGCCGTCTGATTCAGATTAGTGGCCTCGCCCTGCGTAATCACGAAGTTCTGCTTAAATTGCCAGTGCTGCTTCTTGGATTGGACCTTGACGACTGCGGTGTACTTGCCAGCCTTCAGGGCATTTTGTCCGGTTCGCACCGGTAATTTGTAGATTGAACTGGGTGCCATCTGACCGTTAGTCAAATTTTGATGATAGACTACTTTCTGACCGCCACGATGGTAAATCTTGATCTTCGTTTGGACCTTATTCAAGTAGGCCGCCGTGTGGTTCACTAACGGAAAGTTGATGACGTTGCGGCCGTTGAGTTGCTTGACCGTGATTTTGTTCATCGTGAGGTGGTTCGTCGTCAAATCGCGATCACCATGCAAAATGACGGCTTCAGTATAGGCATACTGATTATTGACCGCGACCGCTTTTTTCGTTTCAGCGGCCGTTGCCTTTTTCAAGAAAGTCAGCCCACCAGCCAAGATACCGTCATATGATTTGGCCGGCATCTTGATTTGAAACTTGACGGCCTTAACTTGCCCTTTATCCAGCTTAACTTCGGACTGGTCAGTCGTCACCAGTTTGGCTAAATCATACGGCAAATCGGCACTTTTATTCTCGGTCGCCTGCTGATAAGCCACCACACCATTGATGTTGGTCGTCGCTTTTGAAATCCCAACATTGATCGTAATTGGCGCATTCGAGGTATTGTGCACCTTCACCGCAATGGTCTGAGTTTGTTTTGGTTTTAACTTCAAATCAAAGTATGAAACATTCGAATCGACTTGACTACTCGAACGCACCGGACTGATTTCAAATCCCACGGCTGAATCGGCCTTCACTGACTGGGCCGTGCCACCCATGAACAGACTCATCACACTGACTAATGCCGTTGCTAATAATGCTCGCAATCGTTTCCCCACACTCATCACGCCTTTTCTCTCAAATTAAGTCAGGATATTGGTTCGACCAACATCATCATACCACTAGTAGGCTTCACGCTCACTTTAGTTAGATGGCGTATCGCCCAAGTTCCAAGTCAACGTTGTCGTGTAGGCTTTAGCGAGCTTAGTCGTTGCACCCGGAACAGCAAGGGTAGAACTGCCGAACGTAAACGTCGAGATCCCGTTACCATCACCATCTGAAGCTGAAGCAACCGTGCCTGCAGCGCCATTAGTGGTCGTACCGCTCGTCGTCGTTCCAGGAGTCAAAGTGGCATTCCCCGTATTAACCGTTGAATCACTTGAAACTTTGGTGCTAGCAACCGTCAAGGCAGCGTTCGTCAACGCTGAGCCACTCGCATCCGTCGCCGTATTGAATTGTTGGCCCTGTGCCACGGTCAATGACCAGCCGGCATTCGTCCCCCGCAAATCACTAACTTCTACCGTTGGCGTGGTCGAAGCGTTCAAAGTCGCATCAGTTGTCGAAATCGTATTGCTCCCAAATGAAAGGTTCGTATTATCCGTCACCGACAATGATAGTGTCCCACTCGAGAATGTCACATCACCTGTCGAATCCGTATCCGCGGCGTTTGCAACCACCGTACTTGTCCCTAAAAGTCCAGCAACAACCATTAATCCCAAAACCATTTTTTTCATTACAATCCGCTTCCTTTCAAGTAAGCTAGTTTTTAAAATTGTAAATCCCTAAGTTAATTATTGGCGACCGTATTATTTAGTTGCCAGGAGATGGTCCCCTTGTACGTATCTAATTCTGCCGCACCACTCGGAACCTTTAACAACAAGCCGGAATCGCTCGACCAGGTTCCTGAAATATTGACTCCCGCATGACTAGTCGTCGTTTGCGAATGAACTGTGGCCGCGACACCCGGTGCGAGTGTCGTTTGCGTCGATCCATTTTGATAGTACAGCGTTGCGTTCAGCTTTTTGCCAGTGTTCTCACCAACAAAGCCAACCGTGCCCAGCTCTGCAGTCAAGGTCCACGTGGAGTTCAAGTTACCATTGTTCTGGACTTGTAGCGGCTCGTCGCTAGGAACTGCTGCACTGTATATCTCAGTGGTCGCCGATAGCGGGTGGCTACCGAAGTCCAACGTTGCCGGCGTTGAGTTGAAGAACAAGTTACCCGAATAAACATAAGTGACCGTAATTGCATCTTCAGTATACGTTCCAGTCGCGTTGTCCGGTGTTGAACTGAGCGTATAGCCATCAATTGATTTAGCGGTTGTTTCGTAAGTCTCATCGGCCGTACCACTAATTGTCTCTGACGGTGCAATTGTTTCGCCGTCACCATTGACATAGTCAACGGTCACGGTGTAAATCCTTTTAGCCCAGTTATAAGTGCCAGCCATGGTACTGCCGTCATAGGTCGTCATCAGCGTCGCCGCAGAGTAAGTATCACCACTGCTGCCCTTTTGCCACGTGCCATTATACGGTGCCGTGGTACTAGGCGTGTTCAGATTCATGGATGTACTATCATGGAAGGTAAAATCAGTTCCCAAGGTCAGATGTTGCAACTTGGAATCACCTGTGAAAACGTCCGCATAGGTGGTCGCCGCTGCGGTATTCCAACTGGATAAATTCAAGGTGGTCAACGCGCTCATGCTGCTGAATACGTTGTCCATGGCTTTCACCTTGCTGGTATCCCAAGTCGATAGGTTCAGCGTTTCCAAACCAGTACAACTCATCAACATTTCTTTCATACTTGTCACTTTCGCCGTATTCCAACTCGTACCAGTCAGATTTAAGCTGGTCAAAGCCGTGTCGTTAGCAAATAAATCATCTAAGACGGTCACTTGGCTCGTTTGCCAATCTGCAACAGGGGCAGTGGTCAATGCCGTACATCTGAAAAATGTATGGTCTAACGACGCGACTTTACTAGTATCCCAGCTATCAGCTGAAATTGACGTAACTTTAGAACATCCCGAAAATGTATAGGCCAAGCTCGTGACGTTCCCAGTATTCCAATCCGTGACGGGAACCGCTGTCAACGCCACACAGTTGAAAAAGGTGTGGTCCAACGTCGTGACGTTACTGGTATCCCAGCTGTCAACAGCAATCGTCACCGCTTTAGAACATCCCGAAAATGTATAAGCCAAGCTAGTGACGTTACTAATATCCCAACTGGATACCGGTAGCTTGGTGAGACTGCTACAGCCTTGGAACGTATTCGCTAAACTCGTGACTTTGGTGGTATTCCAGCCATCACCGTCGACGGCTAAGGTCGTGACCTTTGTACAATTTTGGAACAGGCTAACCATGCTCGTCACTTTCGCCGTATTCCAGCCGCTCACATCAAGTGCAGTTACTGCCGTACAACCAGCAAATAAATACTGCATATTGGTGACATCACTCGTGTCCCATGAACTGACATCAATCGTTGCTAACTTGGCACATTGCGCAAACATGTTGGCTAAGTTCGTCACCTTTGACATATCCCAGCCAGAAACATCCAGCGTCGCTAGGGCTGCACACCCACTAAATTGATACCTGGCGTTAGTTAACGCAGTCGTGGTCCAAGCACCAACTGCCACAGTCGTCAAATTCGAACATTTAATAAACATTGAATCCATCGTTGTTACTGCACTGACATACGCGTGGCACTAGTTCGTAATAAAGTCAAAGAATCCTAAGTTATAAACTAAAA
>ERZ506143.67-NODE-67-length-27251-cov-10.0821_pt1 | contig 27251 bp, 29 predicted proteins | sample MGYA00513564_ERZ506143 | MGnify/ENA metagenome assembly ERZ506143 | reverse complement strand
CCCACCCGGACAAGAAGAACTTCGCCCTTGAGCATTGTCAGCCAGCCCCTCCAGTCGGGAAGCCGTTCGAATGGCGGATGAACGGCCACCTATCTGGGTACAATTGGACATTGAATTTTGAAAGACTGATCTTTCAGGCAAAGGCCTAATCAGTATCGATAATAATTTATGGTATTTAAATGCTAGGAAGATTATTCATCAACTTCAATAGCAACTAATCTTGAACCCAGTCAATAGAATTGCCTTTCGTTTAACGTGCAGCCTTTGCTATTTTAGGTGATTAGACAAAATCCATATAACGTTTCGGCAACGCTGCTGTTTCACCAACACAAGTCTGCCAACATGCAACTAGTGGGCCAAGTTTTACAGTTAGATGTCAGATAGCTGTTTACTTAAGTGTCAACGGCCAGCTCCTCAAAGGTTGGGTCCGCACATGTCTGCCTTTCGAATACCATCTCCGGCTGGAAGGCGTTTCTGACAATGCTCAGCGATGAAATTCCACTTAGCAAGCGTTTTTGGCTTGGTTAGTGGAAGACCAGTATTTAAGACGTGGTTTGTCGGCTTAAATCTGTGTCCATCGCGTTCCAGCGTTGTCAGAAATGCCTGTAAGCCGGACTAGGGCAGCTACCACTGAAAGTTTAACGCTAACTCGCACTGTTTCCAGCGGCTTTCAGCTGGCAGCACTTGCGCTTAGAAACTGGCATGATTTAATCATCATTAATGCTTAAAAATAACTAGCACAACGCATATGACATTAAATTTAAATAAAACTGTTGACAAATCACTCACTAAGTTTTAATGTTAATAACAACTTAATATTCGTCCATGAAACCGATGAAGTGGAGATCAAGATAATGATGCCCGTAAAGAGAGTCGCCGTTGCTGAGAGTGCGATCGAACGCAAGTTATTAAATGGACCACTGAGGGCGCGACCAACGAACAATTTTGTTTTAGTACCTCGCGACGATAGGGAGCCGTCAATTCCCGGGAATGTGTTTGCATTTCGCTAAGCTGGGGCACAAGTCTAACCTGAATGGGGTAGTTTGGTGTCCAACCAAGGTGGTACCGCGGAAAAATCCGTCCTTGACTGTCATTAGTCATGGGCGGATTTTTTGATTGGAGGCAGGTACATGCAACAGCGATGGCAATTCACCACAACTCAATTTCAGATAATACAATCGATGGCTCAACTGTAGTCAGTCGATCACCTTCGTATATGAGGAGTGGTTCAACATGAAACCAACATTACAAACATTAATGCCTTATCAAACGCACTATCCCTATGTGCCAGTTATGGTACAACGAACATTACCAGACTTTGACCCGCTAGCCGTTGCCAAGCTCGTTCAACGGATGGGCAATGGCTTTGCACTGACGATCGACAGGCATCATCGCTATAGCTACTTTAGTTTTAAACCGCAGCAAAGCTTAACTCGCCGGACGTTAGCATCGCACGACCGCACCCATCCGAATGACACGTTGCAGGCGATCCTTACGCAATATCGGACACCCCGTATTCACGGGTTACCGCCATTTACGGGTGGCCTGATGGGGTACTTCGGTTATGAATATGTTCAGCAATTCATCCCCAAGTTACAGCTGACGCCCGCGGCCAGCGCCGACTTGGATGACTTCGGACTGTTCCTAGTGACTAGTGTGTTGGTTTATGATCACCAACACCATGAACTGGGATTGACGCAGCTAATTCCGACGGCCGATTTACCCACGGCATACGCGACAGCTGAAAGTCGGCTGACGGCTAAATTGGAATCAATAATCCAGCAGTTAGAAACGCCGTTAGTCATGCCACCATTTCAGGTACAAGCATCACTTACCATGCAAGCTGATGCGCCAACGTATGCAAGTCGAGTGGAACGGATTCGGCACCATATTCGAGCCGGCGACATTTTTCAAATGATTTACGCTAATCCACGGATTGGAACCATGAGTGGATCGCTATTAGCGGTTCACGCACAGTTGTAGGCAACGCAGGCCCCGTATCAGTGCTATTTTAAACAGGCTGATTTTGAATTAGCTGCCGCGTCGCCTGAAACCCTCGTCACCAAACAGGGCAACCAGATTGCAACCTATCCGTTAGCCGGGACGCGCCGGCGAGGGAAGACACCCACGGAAGACGCCAAATTAGCGCATGAATTGCAGACTAATCCTAAGGAAATCGCGGAGCATAATATGCTGGTGGACCTTGGCCGCAACGATTTGGGCCAAGTGGCACAGTTCAAAAGTGTGCGGGTGACCAACCTCCGCCACCTGATTCGGTATTCGCAAGTGATGCATCTAGGCTCACGAGTCGCTGCGGAGGTGGCACCGACCACAACGGCACTGCAAGTTTTAGCCGCAACATTTCCAGCGGGAACGTTATCCGGGGCACCAAAAGTGGAAGCGATGACACTGATCAATCATTACGAACGTCAACCACGCGGGGTTTACGGCGGCTGCTTTGGCTACTTGGATTGTAATGGCAACATGGATATGGCAATTGGCATTCGGTTGGCTTATCGCTCACACGAGCGGTTAGTCGTGCCAGCGGGTGCTGGAATCGTCGCCGATAGTATTGGTGCTCAAGAATTTAAGGAGTGCCAGAACAAACAACGCGCCGTGATGAATGCAGTACAATCCGCGAAAGGACGAGAAGTTCATGAAATTACTCATTGATAACTATGACAGTTTTACTTATAACCTGTATCAATTGATTGGTCGTTTAACGCCGGACGCACGGGTGATCAAGAATGATGAACTCACGGTCGAAGCGATTGAAGCCTTACAACCTACTCACATTATTTTGTCGCCCGGACCCGGGACACCAGCGCATACGGGCGTCAGCCCCCAGGTGGTTCAACGATTGGCTGGAAAAGTGCCGATTTTGGGCGTCTGCATGGGCTTAGAGGTGTTGGTGACAGCTTTTGGTGGCCGACTGCGCGCTGCTCACCAGTTGGTACATGGGCAGGCGACGCTGATGCAGGTCCAAGCCTCACCACTTTTTCAAGATTGCCCGATGCAGTTCATGGCGGCGCGCTACCATTCGCTGGTGGCAGATTCGTCCCAGTTACCCGGCAATTTCAGGGTGATTGGGACCAATGACGACCAGGAGATCATGGCAATTGAGGATGCCGGCCGTCATCTGTATGGCGTACAGTTTCATCCGGAATCCATCATGACACCGGCGCCAATTGGTGAACAACTGATTCGTAACTTTTTGGCACTGACCGCTTAATGAACAGCTTTTGATAACTCAGTAAAATGACACATGCAACTATGGAGGCATGATTATGATTGAAAACGCAATTGCACAACTAACTAACCAAAATAATCTCGACTTTGCAACGACCCAACAGGTGATGACCGAAATTATGCAGGGGCACGCGACCGACGCCCAGATTGGCAGCTTTTTAACGGCACTAGCCATCAAACACGCAACCATTGATGAAATTGCCGGCGCGGCCACTGCGATGCGGACGCAGGCATTATCATTTAAAGCGGGGCGACCGACCTTAGAGATTGTCGGGACTGGTGGTGATCGGTCTAATTCGTTCAATATCTCAACGACGACCGCGCTCGTAGTAGCGGCCGCCGGGGTACCCGTCACCAAGCACGGTAACCGGGCCGCTTCATCGAAGAGCGGCGCTGCCGATGTCTTGGAAGCGTTAGGGGTCAAAATTGATTTAACGCCTGCCCAAAGCTTAGCCCTCTTGAATCAGACTAATTTTGCCTTTATGTACGCTCGTGAATACCATCAGGCGATGCGTTTTGTGGCCCCGGCACGGCAACAAATCAAGATTCCAACCATTTTTAACGTCCTAGGTCCGCTGGCAAATCCGGCGCATGCGGAAATGCAACTCTTAGGTGTCTATCGTCAAGATTTGATGGCCCCGCTGGCACAAGTTTTAATCAAATTGGGCGTCAAACACGCGATGGTCGTGCATAGTCGTGATGGTTTGGATGAAATTTCGGCTGCGGCCCCAACGGATATCATTGACATTAATGACGGCCACTTAACGACAACGACCATGACACCAGAGCAATTCGGTTTGAAACGCTGTGCGCATGCCGATTTGATTGGTGGAACGGCTCAGGAAAACGCTGCGATCACGCGGTCGATTTTAGCGGGTGAACCCGGTGCACCGCGCGACGTCGTCCTCATGAATGCGGCGGCCGCACTCCACATTGCGAAGCCGCAGCTAACTTTGGCCGATGCCTTGGTGCTTGCCACGCAGACGATCGATTCAGGTCAGGCCGCCGCGGAACTCACGCAATTGATTCAGAAGAGTCAGGCGGTGATGGCATCATGATTTTAACGCAATTTGTTGCCGGCAGTCAGCGGCGCGTACAGGCCGTACCGTTAGCTGAGCGGATGGCCATTGAGCAGCGCGCTCGCCAGATGACAGCCCCAGCGCCTTCGTTTAAACGAGCACTGGCGCAACCCGGATTAACCATCATTGGTGAGGTTAAGCGGGCCTCGCCGTCTAAAGGACTGATTGCACCCGATTTTGATTACCTGCAAATCGCCCAGGATTACCAAAATGCGAAAATCGATGCGATTTCGGTGTTGACCGAGCCGGATTATTTTCAGGGGCGGCTGGCCTATCTAGAAGCCATCGCAGCTACGGTCACCGTACCCACGTTACGCAAAGATTTCATCGTTGATGTAAGTCAGGTAGCAGCGGCCCGTGTGGCAGGGGCAAGTGCAGTATTACTAATCGTTGCCGCTTTAGACCCGGACCAATTGAAACGATTACTAGACCTGGCACACGCGTTGCAGTTAGACGCATTAGTCGAAGCGCATACAGCGGCAGAAATTAAGCAAGCCGTCGCAGCCGGTGCGGACATCATTGGCATCAATAATCGTAATTTGCAGGATTTCAGCGTGGACATTGCCACTAGCCAGCAACTACGACAACAAATTCCAGCGACGTGTTTAGCCGTAGCGGAATCCGGCATTCAAACGCCGAGCCAAGTCCATCAGCTAGCCACGGCCGGCTTCGATGCCATTTTAGTGGGTGAGACGCTGATGCGTGCGCCGGATAAAGCGGCAGCGGTGGCACAATTACGTGCGGGGGTGGTCGCGTGACCCAAATTAAAATTTGCGGCCTGATGCGGCTCGCGAATGTGGCGATGGTCAATCAAGCACAGCCAGATGCGATTGGATTCATCTTTGCGCCTGGACGTCGGCGGCAGATCACACCAGACCTAGCGAGGCAAATGGCGGCACAACTTAATCCACAGATTCAGCGCGTCGGCGTCTTCACAACTAACTCGCTGGCGGAAATTCTAGCGTTGGTGCAAGCCCACGTCATTCAAGTGGTTCAGCTGCATGGTGCCCTGGATGATCCACGTGTGCCCCAACTACGAGCAGCTCACATTCCCGTGATTCAAGCGGTGATTCCCGCTGATGCAATCAGATGCCAAGCGGATTATCCGTTATTGGACAATTTGCACCCCGGGAGTGGTCAAGTCCTGGATTGGACGGACTTGCCACGGCTCAAACGGCCATTTATCTTAGCGGGAGGTTTGACGCCAGAAAATGTGACGACTGCCATTCAACAAGTTCACCCAGCGATGGTCGATGTATCCAGCGGGGTCGAAACAAATGGTCAAAAGGATGTTCAGAAGATTGCGGCCATTGTTGCCCGCGCACACCAACTTAACTAATAGATAATTAGTAGACGAAGAATAAAAGATAGTGACGAATTCGATATGAAATCACACGACCCACTTAAACGGAGGATTCAATATGATTAAAAATACAACGCGACCAGGTCGTTACGGCGACTTTGGCGGCCAATATGTACCAGAGACCCTGATGACTGAATTGCATCGATTAGATCAAGCTTTCCAACACTATCATCAAGATGCCCAATTTCAAGCCGAACTAACCGATCTGCTAAATAACTATGCCAACCGCCCATCCTTGCTATACCATGCACAGCGACTCTCTGACCAATTGGGTGGTGCTCAGATTTATTTTAAACGTGAGGATTTGAACCACACCGGTGCGCATAAGATCAATAATGTCTTAGGGCAGGCGCTCCTCGCTAAGAAAATGGGTAAAAAACGGTTGATTGCCGAAACGGGCGCTGGTCAGCACGGCGTGGCAACGGCGACGATCGCTGCCTTGTTTGGGATGGAATGTGAGATCTTCATGGGTAAGGAAGACACGGACCGGCAAGCGCTGAACGTGTATCGCATGCAGTTGTTAGGTGCCAAGGTTCATCCAGTCACGACGGGCTCGATGGTGCTCAAAGATGCCATCAACGCGGCGTTGCAGGAGTGGACGCGGCGCTGTGACGATACCGCTTACATCATGGGTTCGGCGACTGGGCCACATCCGTTTCCAATGATGGTCCATGAATTTCAAAGTGTCATCAGTATTGAAGCTAAAAAACAGTTGTTGGCAGAAACCGGCCGTTTACCGGATGCCGTTGTCGCTTGCGTCGGTGGTGGGAGTAACGCTATTGGGAGCTTTGCTGCCTTTTTGGAGGACCCTTCCGTTCAGTTGATTGGCTGTGAAGCCGCTGGCAAAGGCATCGAAACGCCATTGACGGCTGCGACGATTGAACGCGGACGAACTGGGATTTTTCACGGTATGAAGTCGTGTTTCTTACAAGATGAAGCGGGGCAGATTGCGCCAGTCTATTCCATCTCAGCTGGGCTGGATTATCCGGGTGTCGGGCCAGAACACGCTTACTTAGCTGAAACGGGGCGGGCCCAATACGTCGGCGTGACGGATGACCAAGCTGTTCAAGCATTTGAAATGATTGCTAAAGTCGAAGGCATTATTTGCGCGATTGAAAGTGCCCATGCCGTTGCTTATGTTCAACAGCTCGCACCAACCATGCGACCGGACCAAACGATTATTTGTACCTTGTCTGGTCGTGGTGATAAAGATGTGGCCGCAATTGCAAAGTACCGGGGGGTAGAAATCAATGACTAATTTAGACCGCGTTTTTCAAAATCGTAAGGCGTTCATTGCATTCGTTGTGGCGGGAGATCCAACTTTTGCCGCGACTGTCAATCAAGTGGTTGCGCTAGCGGAGTCGGGTTGTGACTTGGTTGAAATTGGCATTCCATTTTCGGACCCGGTTGCGGATGGTCCGGAGATTCAAGCCGCAGATTTACGCGCCTTTGACCAACAAATCACGCCGCAGCGAGTCTTCGAATTAGTCGCTGCGATTCGGGAGCAAACGGCAGTACCACTAGTGTTTCTGACCTATGCCAACATTGTTTATCAGTTCGGTTATACGGCGTTTGCCAAGCGCTGCCAGGAATTGGACGTTGCCGGTTTGATTATTCCGGACTTACCCCTAGAGGAATCTGGTGAACTTCGGCCAACGCTGGATCAATATGACGTAGCACTGATTCCGTTGGTTGCGCCGACGAGCGACGATACTCGGATTGCAGCCATTGCAGCACAGGCCCGCGGCTTCATCTACGTCGTCTCCTCGCTGGGCGTGACTGGGACCCGCAACCACATTACGACCGACCTGACGACATTAGTCACGAAGATTCGACAAGCGACGACCTTACCCGTTGCGATTGGGTTTGGCATCCATGACCCGGCACAGGCGCACGCAATGGCCAAATTTGCGGATGGTGTGATCGTCGGCAGCGCGGTAGTACATTTAATCGCGAACAACCAACCAGCGACGACGGTTTTGACCGACTATACACGCCAGATGCGCGCGGCGTTGGATGCGGTGACGGTGCCCGATGGTGAAAAGGGGTAAGCCAAGCAAGCTATTACGGCAACAACTCAACTGTTCACTGGAAACTGGCCAAGTTGCGGGTAAGATTTTATTGCAACCGTGACAATTCTGGGATTGCCGGATGATTAGTTCCTCAAAGTTAAATTGATGTCTTTGTGACGGTATCTGAACCTGGTAAGGTGAGGATACCGTTTTTTATCAGATTAGTACCGAATTTTTGACGACTACGACCTTTAGATTCTTAGCGAATTTCCACTTAATAACTAGGAATCAGCTGTCCAAAGCGATGTAAACGTGGGTTTGCATTGAATTGACGTCAGCGCCTCGTATTTTAATTAGTTTTCTGTCAGATTATGATAATACGATTAGAAAAGTGAATCGCAAATCAAACTAATGGGAGTGATGATAATGGCAGCTATTCTTTCTTTGATGGTCGTCATGGGCTTCATGATGGTGGGCGAATGGGTCTCAACCCGGAGTCGAGCCTACGTGCCATCCGTTTTTATTACGGCACTTTTATTTTTAATTGGCTTTTGGACGATTGTTCCGAAGAATATTGTGCCCGCCGCTTCGTTTGGCACAGCCTTTATTCAAATTACCCAAGCCGTGCTGTTAGTGCATATGGGGACGTTGATGGACTTGAAACTTTTACTTAAGCAATGGCGTGCCGTGGTGATTGCACTCAGCGGCGTTGTCGGGACTATTATCCTCACAATGGGAATCGGACGCTTATTCTTCAATTGGCATACGATCGTTGCGAGTGTCCCGCCACTGACCGGTGGCCTGGTCGCGGCATTTTTGATGACAGCTGGCTTAAAAGCCCAACACATCACCGCTTTAGTTGCATTTCCGGTCGCAATGTTTGTGATGCACAGTATGCTCGGTTATCCATTGACGGCCTGGATGCTCAAACGTGAGAGTCGGCGGCTATTAAAAAACAGGCAGGCGGTCGCCACCGTGGTCACGGATGATGCTGAAACGGCACGTGCCACCGTCAATACAGCGGCGCAGGTCCCAGCCGGAGATGTGCCGACAGCGGATGCCAGCGTTCGGTTGCCGAAATTCAAAATTCGTGCTTGGCATCTACCAGCTGCTTATGATACTTCGGCCTTCATGCTCTTCAAGGTCGCGGCCGTTACGGGGTTAGCTGAAGGGACCGCTCAACTGATGCACGGTGTTGTGAACCAATATATCGTTTGTTTGATTTTTGGCGTCATTGCGCATCAACTCGGTTTTTTAGAAAATGCCGTCTTAGAAAAAGCGGGTGTGTTTCATTGGCTGATGTACGGGTTACTCGCCTACATTTTTGCCAATCTAAACATTGTCAAGATCAGTATGTTGAGCGGCATCTTAGTGCCAATTGTGACCTTGATCGTATTGGGTGTGTTAGGGATGTTCATCGCGTCTAGCTTATTGGCTCGACCGCTGGGGTTCAGTCGTGAAATGGCGTTCGCCAGCGCCCTGACGGCATTGTTTGGGTTTCCCGCAGACTATATTGTGACCCATGAAGTCACAGAAATCATGGGGACGACCCCGGATGAAAAGCAATACTTACTGGATCAAATGCTACCGAAAATGCTAGTCGGGGGCTTTGCAACGGTTTCAGTCGCTTCAGTCGTTATCGCGTCAATTTTCTTAAAAATTTTATAGGGGATGTTATCAATGTTGACCACAACTTTAAGTGCATGGATGACCACGTTACGGCATCAATTACACGCGCATCCTGAATTAGCTTTACACGAAGTCGCAACGACCAAACTCATCGAGCAGACCTTAAGTGACTTAGGGGTCCGGTTGCTGGATTATCCAGGTGAGACGGGGGTCGTCGCCGAGATTGGCCACGGCGCACCAATAATTGCCTTACGCGCAGATATTGACGCCTTGCCAGTTGAAGAAACCAATGATTTACCCTATACTTCAAAGATTCCCGAACGAATGCATGCTTGCGGTCATGACTTTCATACCGCATCCTTATTAGGCGCGGCACGGCTGTTGAAAGCACGCGAGGCTGATCTTCCTGGAACCGTGCGCTTAATTTTTCAACCAGCTGAGGAAGGGCATCGGGGTGCACGCATCATGATTGATAACGGTGTTTTAACGGGTGTGCAGGCCATTGCGGGCTTTCATAATATGCCGAATTTGCCAGTCGGGACGGTGGCGATGAAATCCGGACCGTTAATGGCTAGTAATGACAACTTTGATGTAAGGATTCAAGGCCAGGGTGCACACGCGGCTATGCCAGAGGCTAGTCATGACCCGATTGTGACTTTGGGTGAACTCATCGGCAATTTACAGACGATTCGGAGCCGCAATATTGCGCCCGATGCGGCCCTGGTTCTAACGATTGGTGCGATTCAGGCCGGGACCACGTACAATGTGATTCCCAATACAGCGAGTCTCAAAGGCACCATTCGCACCTTTAACGCGGCAAATCGGGCACTGGCCAAACAGCGTTTTTACGAGATCGTCAACGCGACGGCTAAAATGAATCAGCAAGCAGCAACCATCGAATGGGATCGTGGCCCAAGTTGTGTGACGAATGATGAGACTATTACGAGACTTTTGAAGACCGCCTTTGAAAATGATTTTAGGTTGGTTCCGGCGCAATTATGCAACGCGGATGATGACTTTGCCTTATACCAGGAGCGTGTTCCAGGCTGTTATGGCTTTCTAGGTTCGGGAGGCACCGGGGTCTTACATCAGTCGAATTATCAATGTGATGATGCTGGGTTAGCATATGGGGCACGTTTCCATGAGTTGGCAGCACTGGCACTCTTGAAGTGGGCGCAGTGACAAGATTGTTGATTGTTCTCGGTAAAATAGTGAATGGCTATACCAGACTTTTCAAACCGTGGCGTGTAACCACGAATAGCTGACGAGGCCCAAGCCATTTGCCCGAATTCGGTTAAGCTCGTTCTGCAATGATTCAGATGGTGTGCAATAAGGTGATCAACTCGCTTTGAGTTAGTCACCTTATTTTAATTTCAAACATATCACGCCTGGTTGACTTTGCTAAAGAATGGTATTTCCTGCCACTTCTGATGACTGTCAAGCACAGCCTTGTCCATACGCTTGGATAACGCTGATTGCTTTATCTGGGATTAGTGATAAGATTAAATAAGAAAGCGTTTACTTATATGCTGATAACACAGATGCACCAATAAAAGGATGAGGTGAGCAACCATGACAACTGCTTTGCCAAAGGCCGTCAAAGTTTGGATGGGGGCCAATATGATTCAAATCGAATTTGATAATGGTCAGTATCGTTACATGCGCACGCATTTTATCAATGATTATCTCTTAGCTTGGTCACCGAAGAAGGGCAAGGGGAAGCGCAAAAACTTGTGGTTGCCGCCGACCTGGGAATGGCTCGGTTCTAACGCCCGAATCCAGCCGGATGGAACCGTGATTTTTTTTGACAAGGATGTCTACACCGCCAAGGAATTGTGGGAGAACAGTTCTGACAATATAGATTTGGTGTCAGGCGTGTAATCGAATTGATGATGTGTGATGAAATGCATCCGTGTGTTTTGACAGTGGTACGCTGTCTTGCGGTTGGCGATGGGATCTATTTTGTATTTAAAGCGGCGAAGGCCAATCACAGCCAATGGATGCCATCCTAATAGTTGTCGTCCAGGTTTGAAAGCTGTGCTCGTTATTATTTCAGATAATTGTCGATACCAAATGAACGCCACCTGACTGCAGCCTCCGTTGCAACAGGTGGCGTTCATTTGTTTTAAATTTGATTGCTACGTACAAGTTCTTATTATAGTGGATTTGTTAATAGAACCAGTTTTGATTTCACGCTGCAATTTTACGCATCCTTGATGCCATCCAACGCCGATAACCGGTGCTTGACCTGCCGGAATTTTTCAGGAATCTCCGTATCCGGCATACCATCATGTACCGCACAAGTGCCAGCATCTTCGGCAACTTGGTAGTACCAATATTTATAGTTGACAACGTCTAAGGTCGCTTGTAAGTCGGCCATTTGTTGTTGTAAAGCGGTGCGTCGTTTTTGAAACATGTCACGCCGTTCTGCGATGGTCGAATCACCAGCCATCGTCCAATCGACAAAAGTTTTGATTTCTTTGATGCTCAGGCCGGCATTTTTGAGGCACTTAATGAGATAAATGAATTCTAAATCGGATTCCTTGAATAATCGGGTCCCCAGCTTGTTGGAACTCCGAGTGACAAAGTCCAATAAGCCTTCCTTGGCATAATACCGCAACGTATAAGTGGTCAATCCGGTTCGCTGCGCCACATCATGAATCGTTAAAGTCATCGAAACACCTATTTTCATAAAAATTCTTGACTGATAGTTAACTATCAAGTCTAGAATTAAATATATGAGCTGTCGGAATATTTGTCAAGAATGCAGGTGAATGTGTATTTATTAGTATTTGGTTAATGAAACCTGTTACAATATAGGCGAATTGGACAGTATCATTATCTTAATGGAAGGAAGAACTACTAACGAACTTTGGTAGTTCAAGGTGATTAGGATGAAAGCAACAATTTTTGAAAAAGCGGGACTGGTTGATGTTCAGGAAGTTGACAAACCAACACTGCAGGCGGATGACGATGTGATCGTGCGTATCGTTCGGACCTGTGTTTGTGGTTCAGACTTGTGGGCTTACGCTCATGGTGATAATAAGGATGCGCATTCAATTAATGATGGGCATGAAGCGATTGGTATCGTTGAAGCCATTGGCGATGCAATTACCACGGTCAAACCCGGAGACTTCGTTATTACACCATTTACGCACGGCTGTGGCGACTGTGCCGCTTGTCGGGCCGGCTTTGATGGCACTTGTGATCGCCATCCCGGTGTTTCCAACTGGTCGAATGGATTCCAATCCGAATATATTCGTTTCACATACGGTAACTGGGCACTGATCAAGATCCCTGGTCAACCAAGTGATTACACTGAAGGCATGTTGAAGTCGTTATTGACTTTAGCGGATGTCATGCCAACTGGCTATCATGCAGCTCGTTGTGCGAATGTTCAACCAGGCGATAAAGTGGTCGTTATTGGTGATGGCGCGGTCGGTCAATGTGCCGTTATCGCTGCCAAAATGCGGGGTGCTTCTCAAATCGTCCTGATGAGTCGGCATGAAGATCGGCAACAAATGGCCCTTCAATCTGGTGCAACGGCAGTCGTCGCTGAACGGGGTGAAGAAGGCATTGCCAAAGTCCGTGAAATCCTGGGCGGTGGCGCTGACGCTGCCTTAGAATGTGTGGGTACCGAAGCAGCCATTGATCAAGCCCTAGGCGTATTGCACAATGGCGGACGCGTTGGTTATGTCGGTGTTCCGCATTATAACAACCGGCCACTCGGTTCGACGTTTGCCCAAAACATCGCGGTTGCAGGTGGTTCGGCTTCCGTTACGACCTATGACAAGCAGTTCCTACTTAAAGCCGTTTTGGATGGCAATATCAATCCAGGGCGCGTCTTTACGCAAACATACGCTTTAGCAGACATCAACCAAGCTTACCAAGATATGCAAAATCGTCAGACGATTAAAGCAATGGTGGTTGTTGACTAACCGAATAACTAAGTGTTGTGATTAAACTAATCAGCGAGGCAATCAGAAGATGCTCATCTTCTGATTGCCTCGCTTTTTGAGTAAAACTATCCTTGTTTTATAGATTTTGTCCAATCGGCTGAGATGACAAAATATGGAATTCTAAACGAAGATTATTTCAACGACTAAATTCAAGACCAGTGTCCGTTGAAATTTGTGATATTGAGAATAGTGAACGATATTCGTGTGATCTTCTCAGCATTCAAATCCCCTAAAGCATCATCGGTTCCAAATTAAAAGTTCGCCTGAAGGACCAGTTACCTAATATTCAGTGGTCAATTGTACCCGGATGGGTGGCTGTTCATCCGCTATTCGAGCGGCTTCCCGACTGTAGGAGCCGGCTGACAATGCTCAGTAGCCAAATTATTCTTAGCTGGAAGTGGTCTGCTTGCGGCTTAGAATAAGACTCGTATTTGAAATTGCGCAGTGGGTTTCTGCGTGAGTTCAAATCGATGTCGGCTTACGTTCCAGCAATTGTCAGTCGGCCCCGGAAGTCGGGATAAGGAGATTGCCAGCTGACGAACAGGAAACCAGACAATTGTCACGTTTTAATCATCTTTAATGCTAATAGAATAACTAGCACAATGTGTCCAACATAGGTATTTATGCACTGAATTCAGGGGATTGAACTAGGAGCTAACTTGCCAATCATTTTTCGTTACAACATTGCCTACATCCTGCTTTGATAATTCACCATCCGAAGAAATGCATATTACTATTCGTGAAAATCACCACTTGATATACTGGTTCAAAAATGAGGTGGACCCCATGCGTGTATTTACTTGGATTGTCCGATCGATAGTTGGTGTGATGGTCTTAATTTGTCTCATCATGATTAGTTTAGCGCCCCAGCAAGTCGTGACCCATTTTAATGGTGCTGGTCTCGCGGATGCGTTCGGTCCGCGGTGGTGGTTGATCGTACTGCCATTGCTAACGGTGATCTTAGCTGAGTTCTGCATTCGTAAGGCCCGGCAAAAACGACGCAAACAAGGTATGTTGCAAGTCCCAACGCTGACCGGATTTGAGGGCCAGTGTATCGCCGTGTTGGTTAGTTTTAATGTGATGCTCTGGGTGATGTTACAATCTGAGATTCAAAGTTTGCTCGTCGGTGGCATTGTGGGCCTGTTGTGAATGCGAACATTTAGATAATGTTGGTAGGTAAGCCGGGTGACGCTTAAGTCAATCTGAATTTAGTGTTTCGATGTTGCCAACTAATTATGATTGGATTTGAGGCCTTCTGGCGAGAATGTGGTTGTTATTCTTGTATGAAACGGATAACTTAATTTAAACGTATTAACAGCATGCGAAAGAATTGCGATGAATTCTTCTGCATGCTTTTTTGACATCCAACCAAAAACGGCGCGTTCACGGTACTGTGAGGCTTGCTGACGTGTCAGTCTATGGTCATTGGCTAAACGAACGCATCTTAAAGCTGGTAAATTATAAAGTTTATAGTCGACTGATCATTTTTCTGGAAAATTCACGCAATTTTTAACTCGCAATTTTTGCTATTTCCGAGTTAATTTCAAAAAAATTCGAAACGGCCAATCCGTTGATGCAGTGGGAATTCGTTTCTGTTCAAAAGCGTCATACTATGAATTAAACTGCTGAAATCAATTGACAATCATTTGGGGGACGATTAACTTAATGCCATTCCCAAACGCCGTGAAAGGAGCGACTAGCAATGAGTGTGTTAGAAGCAAGCGAAATTATGCAATTAATTCCTAACCGGTATCCGATTTTATTCATGGACCGGGTGGACGAACTAAATCCGGGTGAATCAATTGTGGTGACGAAGAATGTCACCATCAACGAGTCCTTTTTTCAAGGGCACTTTCCTGGCAACCCGGTGATGCCGGGAGTGCTGATTATTGAAGCACTGGCACAGGCAGCCTCGATTCTGATTTTGAAGTCTGAAAAATTTGCGGGCAAGACCGCCTATCTTGGCGCAATCAAAGACGCCAAGTTTCGTAAAATCGTACGGCCCGGCGATGTCTTGAAGTTGCACGTCCAGATGGTCAAGCAGCGTTCGAATATGGGCACCGTCAGCTGTCAGGCGATGGTCGGCGATAAAGCCGCCTGCACGACAGACTTAACGTTTATCGTTAGTCCCACTGATTCAAAATAGAAAGGTGGTAACTGCAATTCGGCAAGCGCGTTTGGGAGATTTTGATCGATGCCGATTGTATCTAACTAACCATGACAAACAATTTTTCAATTCAAGCAACCGCCAAAGCGGTACCGCATACTGAAATTTACAATCAGGACCTGATATCTCTGATGGCAACTTCGGATGAGTGGATTCAGCAACGGACCGGTATCAAGACCCGCCATGTTGCAACCACTGAAACGACGACCAGTTTAGCCGTGGATGTTGCCCAGCAGCTGTTGCAGCAAAGCCAGCTCGCGGCAACGAGCATCGATTTAATTATTGTGGCGACCATGTCTCCGGATTTTTTGACACCGGCGACGGCACCTCAAGTGCAAGCAGCGATTGGCGCGACCAATGCGATTGCCTTTGATATTAATGTGGCTTGTGCCGGTTTTGTCTACGGCATGCAGCTGGTTCATCAATATTTACAGCCCAGTCAGCATGCCTTGCTTATCGGTAGTGAGACATTGAGTCACTTGGTAGATTGGCACGACCGTCGTACCGCCGTTTTGTTCGGCGATGGTGCGGGTGGCATGCTGATTGCTGCGGATTCGGATGCCCCAACCGGTCGTTGGCTGGGCAGTCACTACGCCACGTTTGGTGCGGATGGCCACTATTTAACTGCGGGACAACAGCCGCGATTGAATCCCTGGTCGACCGACACAGCCGCCAAGCCAACCAATCAGTGGGCGTTTCAAATGAACGGTCGCCGGGTGTATGACTTTGCGACTAAGCAAGTGCCGCGTTCTATCGAACATGCGCTGACAGCTGCCAAACTGCAGGCAAATGAGGTGCAATCATTTATCCTACATCAGGCCAATGCGCGCATCGTGACCAGTGTTGGCAAGAGGTTACATCTAAATACCGAACAATTACCCGTTAATATTGCGCAGTATGGCAATACGGCAGCCGCCAGCGAACCGATTTTATTTGCTGAGTTGGTGGCACAACACCAAATTCAACGCGGCGACAAACTAGTATTTACCGGTTTTGGCGGCGGCTTATCCGTCGGTAGTGCCGTGATTGAATATTAACTGAAGATAACACGGATATTATTTTAAAAATTCTGGAGGAACAGACTAATGACTAAAACTGAAATTTTTGACCAAATTAAAAAGATGATTGTTGAACAACTGGACGTGGATGCTGACAAGATTACAATGACGACCAACTTCACGGAAGATTTGGCGCTCGATAGTCTGGATGTCTTTGAAGTGATCGACAAGATCGAAGACGAATATGATATCGAAATTGAAACGGATGATGCATTAGCGACCGTTGGTGATTTGGTTGATTACGTCGCTAGCCACCAGGAAGCAAGCGAGGATTAAACCATGAAGCTGGCAATCTTATTCAGTGGGCAGGGGCAACAGTTCGCTGATATGGGACAAGACCTTTATCAAGCGCTGCCAGCCTACCAAAAGACGATTGATGCGGCCAATCAGGAACTGGACTGGGATTTACGGATCACCGATGATTGGTTAGACGATAACCAGCGTGGCCCGGTTGCCATTACGGCGATGAATATGGCCCTTTATCAAGCCTTAACACCCCTAGTTGGTTGCCCGACCGCGCTAGTTGGCTTAAGCTTGGGCGAATATGCTGCACTAATGGCAGCGGGGACGTTATCGTTTACAGATGGCCTCAAACTAGTGGCTGACCGTGCGCGTTACATGCAACGGGCCGGATTACAACAGCCGGGTGCAATGGTGGCGGCGTTAAAAGTCACACCTGCATTGGTAGCGGCGGCTTGTCAGCGTGCCAGCGCGGTCGGAGCGGCCTACCCAGCCAATTATAATTTAGCTGATCAGATCGTGATTGGAGGTGACGCGGCGGGAATCAAGGCGGTCACCGCTGATCTGCACGACCACGGGATCAAACGGGTCGTGCCGTTAGACGTCGCGGTTGCGTCTCATACGCCACTAATGGCTAGTGCTAGTGAAGCGCTGGCGTACCGGTTACGATATACGACCGTGTCAGCACCACAGATTCCAGTCATCAGTAATACCACCGTGGCACCGTTTAGTCAGGCGACGGTCAAGGAAACCTTAGTCAAACAGCTCATCACGCCAACGCATTTTGCAGCCTGTTTGGAACGACTGGCGGCCTATGACATTGATGGCGTGGTTCAAGTCGGGCCGGGGCACAATCTGGCCAAATTCGCCAAGCAAACGCTACCGAACGTCCGGGTATGGTCGATTGAAGATGTTGATGATTGGCAGACGTTTAAGCAAGATATCGAGGAGGTAAGTGAACGTGGATGAAGTGATTATCGTGACGGGCGCTGCAAAGGGCATCGGCCTGGCGACGGTCAAACGATTGGCTGCGCAAGGCGCTCGTGTCGTGCTGAATGTCCATCATGAAATTGACGCGAAAGCTTGGCAAGCCTTGACGGCGACCTATCCGCAACTGGTTCAATTAGTGGGAGATGTCAGTGATGAATCCTCCGCGGCCGAGTTAGTTGAAACGGTCATGACAAATTTTGGCCGTATCGATGGGTTAGTCAATAACGCCGGCATGACTCATGACCAATTATTGACCCGGATGCACGCTGAAGATTTTAAACAGGTGTTGGAGACAAATCTGATTGGGACGTTTAACATGACGAAACATGTGCTCAAAGTGATGCAACGCCAACGGCAAGGAGCCATCGTCAATGTTGCCAGCGTTGTCGGCTTACACGGTAACATTGGACAAGCCAATTACGCAGCTAGCAAGGCCGGCATTATCGGTTTAACCAAGACGACCGCCAAGGAAGCCGCTCGCCGCCAAGTGCGCTGTAATGCGGTGGCGCCGGGCATGATTGAAACGGCGATGACCGCACAACTGAACGAGCGTGTCAGGACGGCAGCTTTAAGCGGTATTCCACTGCAGCGCTTTGGCACCCCTGATGAGATTGCTCAAGCGATTGACTTTTTATTACACCAACCGTATTTGACCGGACAAGTTTTGACGGTCGATGGCGGAATGACGATATAGACATGGGAGGGTAACCAATGACAGAACGAGTAGTGGTGACTGGGATGGGTGCGGTGACGCCCCTCGGTAACGATGTTGACACTTTTTTGGCGAATTTATTTGCGGGAAGACTTGGCATTGGACCGATTACCAAGTTCGATGCGACGGCAACAGGAATCAGTGTTGCCGGTGAAGTAGATGATTTTCAGCCAGAAAAACGGATCGAAAAGAAATTGGCAAAACGCCTAGATTTATTCTCAATTTATGGCTTATACAGTGCCAGTGAAGCAATGGCTCAAGCGGGTCTGGATGAAACGACGATTGACCCCGAACGGTTAGGTGTGATTTATGGTTCCGGTATTGGTGGTTTGACGACGATTGAAGCGCAAGTGATCAAGATGCACGATAAGAGCCCCAAACGGGTTTCCCCGTTATTTGTGCCGAATTCGATCATTAATATGGTTGTCGGTAACATCGCCATGCAGTTCAATGCGCAGAACACCAGTCAGGCGATCGTCACGGCCTGTGCTTCGGCCACCAACGCGATTGGTGATGCGTTTGAATATTTACGCCAAGGAAAAGCTGACGTGATGATTACCGGTGGTGCGGAAGCGTCAGTCAACGAAATCGGTATTGCGGGCTTTGCCGCGTTGACCGCGTTATCCAAAGCCACTGATCCGACGAAAGCGTCGTTGCCATTTGACGCAGACCGCAATGGCTTTGTGATGGGTGAAGGTGCCGCCAGCTTAGTTTTAGAAACGCTGACGCATGCTCAAGCGCGTGGTGCCAAAATTCTCGGTGAAGTTGTCGGTTATGGGACGACCAGTGATGCTTACCATATGACCGCACCACGGCCAGACGGTGCGGGTGCCAAACGTGCCATGCAGCAAGCCATTCAAGAAGCGGGCATTCAACCTGAAGATGTCGGCTATATCAACGCACATGGCACGGCGACCCACGCCAATGATAGCGCTGAAGCCCACGCAATTGCCGAACTATTTGGTGAAAATACCCCTGTCAGCAGTACCAAAGGGATGACCGGACACTTGTTAGGCGCTGCCGGTGCGATCGAAGCGGTCGCGACGATTGGTGCCTTACAAGCGGGACAGTTACCGCCCAATGTCGGGTGTACGACGCCAGATCCTGACTGTCCAGTAAACTTGGTCTCGCCCGCGACCCAGCAACAGGCTGCCACCTATGCATTGAGTAATTCATTTGGCTTTGGCGGTCACAATGCCGTCGTCGCCTTTAAAAAGTGGGTGAGCGCATGAGTATGACGGATACGGAAGCCATGACCGCACTGATCGACCAGTTCAACCAGTCTAGTGCGCAAGTCATGGATGTCAAGACGAGCGGGTTTGAATTACATCTGAACAAGCAAGCGGTTCTAAGCCAGCCAATCTCAGCGAGTGAACAGCCTCAAGCGGCTAATGCGGCTGAACCAGCACCAGGATCCCCATCGACACCAGCGGCAACTAGTCCAGCAGCGACCATGGTAACGGCGCCGCTAGTCGGAGTGGCGTATTTAGCCGCGGAAGCTAAGGCGGAACCATTCGTCCAAGTCGGCACGCACGTCAAGGCTGGCGAAACGCTGTGTGTCATTGAAGCGATGAAAATGATCAATGAAGTGCCGAGCCCAGTTAGTGGGACGGTCAAGGAAGTTCTGGTCAAGAACGCGGCAATGGTCGAGTTTGATGAGCCACTATTTGCGATTGAGGAGACGAAAGCCTAATGGAAGTGACTAGTTTAATTCCGCAGCGATATCCGGTGCAACTCTTAGATCGTATCGTTAGCGTCGAGCCAGGGGTCGGTGCAACCGCCGAGAAATTAGTGACCATTAATGAATGGTTTTTCCAAAGTCCAACGCTGACAGGGCGGATGATGATGCGGCCACTGTTGCTAGAGATTTTAGCGCAAACGGGGGTCGTCGCCTTGCTATCGATTCCTGAGCATCACCGGCAAAACGTCTTCTTCGGTGGAATTCGACAGGCTGATTTTAAGGCGGATGTTCACCCTGGGGACCGCTTAGAATCAACCGTCACCCTGACGAAGCTTCGGCGTCAAATTGGCACTGGCCATGGGATGATCACTTGCGCGGGTCATGAAGTCGTCAGTGCGGATTTGACCTTTGTGATTCAGACTTAAGGGAGGTCAGAGGATTGTTTGAAAAAGTATTAGTAGCCAATCGGGGCGAAATTGCGGTGCAGATTATTCGTGCGTTGCATGAAGTCGGCAGTCAAGCCGTCGCCGTCTATTCGGTGGCCGACCAAGATAGTCTATTTGTTCGACTCGCCGACGAAGCCGTTTGTATCGGTGATGGCCCGGTCAATCAGTCTTATTTGAACATGCAGGCCGTAATCAGTGCTGCCAATCTGACAGGCTGTCAAGCCGTTCATCCGGGCTACGGTTTCTTGTCTGAAAACGCCGCGTTCGCCCAACTATGTGCGGATTGCCAGTTAACGTTTATCGGCCCTAGTCCAGCAGTGATCGACCAAATGGGTGACAAGGAAAATGCCCGCCAGACAATGCAACGATTGGGGGTGCCGGTCATTCCAGGCAGTCAAGCGGTACTGGAAAATGTCGACGCTGCCTTAAAATCTGCGCATGAGTTGGGTTATCCGGTCATGATTAAGGCTGCCGCGGGTGGTGGCGGTAAGGGCATTCGAGCCGTCAACGATGATCAGGCGCTAGCACGTGCATTTCAGACCGCTCAACAGGAAGCACAGGCGTCATACGATGATCAACGGCTGTACCTCGAAAAGATTATTGCCCCTGCCAAACATATTGAAGTGCAAGTCTTGGCAGACCAACAGGGGCACGTCGTTTATTTACCCGAGCGAGATTGTTCGCTACAACGTAATCATCAAAAAGTAATGGAAGAAACGCCATGTCAGGTGATGACCAGAGCCGAACGATTGGAACTAGGCCAGTTAGTGGCGGATGCAACCAAAAAGTTGGGTTATACAAATACGGGGACTTATGAGTTTTTGATGGATCAGCAGCACCACTTTTATTTTTTGGAAATGAACACGCGATTGCAAGTTGAACATACGGTCACTGAAATGGTGACGGGGATTGAGCTAATTAAGGCCCAGCTTACGATTGCGGCGGGAGAACCATTGCCATTTGCGCAAGCCGATATACACGTTCAGGGTACCGCGCTTGAATGCCGTCTGAACGCGGAAGATCCACAGCACGACTTCCGGCCACAACCAGGTCGAATTGAACAACTGATTTATCCGATAGGCACGTTGGGGGTGCGCATTGATGCCGGTGTGGTTGCGGGGAGTTTGATCGCACCGTTTTATGATTCGATGATCGCTAAAGTAATTGTCCATAGCAATCAGCGCCAGACGACGCTTAACAAGATGCGGCGGTGCCTGGATGAATTGATGCTGACTGGCGTTCAAACCAATCAGGACTTTTTAGCCGCATTGCTAAATACAAAAGCGGTGGCAGACGGTACTTATACGACAACGTACATTGAACAAGATTTTTTGAAGGGGTGGTTAAACGATGCCCAAGCGCAAGTTTCAAGCGCCAACTGAGCAACAACTCGCGGTTCGACGGGATTACATTCCGGATGCGCTATTAACTCGTTGTCCAGTTTGTCATCAAGATTGCTATACACAAGATTTAGGCGAGTTCAAGGTTTGTCCACATTGTGACTATGGCTTCCGACTTCCAGCATGGGAACGGGTGGCGCAGTTGACGGATGTTTTTGACGAGCACGATGCTGACTTGCGTGCACCAGCTGATTTTACGGACGCTGCTTATCAGGATAAATTAAGACGGGCAGCCGCCCAGTCGCAGATGAATGAAAGCGTCTTGACTGGGATTGCGGCCACTGACGACATGCAATTTGGATTAGGGGTCATGGATACCAATTTTATGATGGGCAGTTTAGGGTCCGCCACTGGGGAGAAAATCACCCGTTTGTTCGACACTTGTACGATACAAAAACTACCAGTCGTGATGGTGACGGCCTCTGGTGGGGCACGGATGCAAGAAGGCACCCGGGCACTGATGCAGATGGCAAAAATATCTGCGGCGGTGGCCAAACACCGTGAAGCCGGGTTATTGTATATCACAATCTTAACTGATCCAACCACAGGTGGTGTGACCGCAAGTTTTGCGATGCAAGGTGACATTATGCTGAGCGAGCCACGGGCCTTGATTGGATTTGCCGGGCGTCGCGTCATCGAACAAACCATTCAACAGACGCCACCCGCAGATTTTCAACGGGCAGAAACGTTGTTTGCAAATGGTTGGTTGGACCAAATTGTGCCGCGACCGGCCTTGAAACAAACGTTACAACGATTATTGCGGCTCACACAAGGAGGTCGTCAAAATGGCTGATACTACTGCTTATGAACAAGTTCAGGCGGCACGGTCCACTGACAAAATTAGTATTGAAGCGTTGATCGATGGCCTAACGGAAGACTTTTTTGCTTGTCATGGGGATCGCCAACGCGCGGATGATCCGGCGGTGATTGCCGGACTAGCGACGATTGCTGAACGCCCCGTGACCATTATTGGCATTCAGAAAGGGCAAACGTTAGCCGAAAACCAGGCGCGCCACTTTGGTTGTGCAACGCCCAGCGGCTATCGTAAAGCACTGCGGTTGATGCAACAAGCTGAAGTATTACGGCAACCAGTCGTCACGTTGATCAATACGCCCGGCGCTTATCCGGGGGTGGATGCTGAATATCAGGGCCAAGGTCGTGCAATTGCCGACTGTTTGTTAGCTGGTATTCAGTTAAAAGTGCCCTTTTTAAGTCTCATCGTTGGTGAAGGCGGCAGCGGTGGCGCGCTCGCCTTGGCGTGTGGCGACCAAGTCTGGATGCTAGCGAAAAGTACTTATTCGGTGCTCTCACCGGAAGGCTACGCCACTATTTTATGGAAGCAATCACAACGTGCGGCAGAAGCGGCGGAAAAAATGCGACTCACACCGACGGAATTATTAGCAGACGGCGTGATTGACCGGATTATCCCAGAAGTCGCAACGGCCGCTGATTGCCAGCCGCTTAAAGCCGCGATCGACGAAACACTAACTGCTTTAGCAGCCAAGCCGGTGACAGAACTCGTGGCACAACGCCAGGCCCGTTATCGACAATTTTAAATAAGTAAGGAATGATGAGTGATGGACGGAATTTTATCAGGCAAGACCATTGTGGTGATGGGCGTTGCCAACCAGCGTAGTATTGCCTGGGGGTGTACCGAGGCATTGATGGCTCAGGGTGCGCAAGTTATCTTGACCTATCAAAATGACCGTTTGAAGCAAAGTTTACAGCGATTCGTCGCACCCGAAGTGCCGCTGATTGCCTGTGACGTTGCCGATGACGATAATATTGACCAGGCGTTTGCAACGATCAAACAGCAATATGGTGCTCTGGATGGGATTATCCATGCGATTGCCTATGCCGATAAAGCGACACTGGAAGGTGATTTTGTCGATACGACTAAGGCTGGCTATGATTTAGCTCAAAATATTAGTGCCTATTCGCTGATTGCAATTGCCAGAGCAGCGCGACCAATGCTCAAACCAGGTGCCAGTCTCGTGACATTGACGTATTTCGGATCAGAACGGGCCGTGCCGAATTATAATATGATGGGTGTCGCGAAGGCTGCCCTCGAAGCGAATGTCCGCTACTTAGCCCGTGACTTGGGCCCGCAGCAGATTCGCGTCAATGCCATTTCAGCTGGGGCAGTCAAAACACTGGCCGTAACTGGTATCCACGAGCATCAGCAATTATTGAAATTATCTCGAAGTATGACAGTGGATGGCGAACCAGTTAAAACGCGTGAAATTGGCAATGTGGCCGCCTTTTTAGTCAGTGACCTGTCGACTGGGATGACCGGCGATGTGGTCTACGTAGATAAAGGGGTTCACTTGAGTTAATGGTCATGACGCAGGTCCGCTTTGCACAGCAGTGGCTGGATTTACCAGCGGATGCTTCCAGACAAACGCGCAGGGAAACACAACGGTTGGTGAGTCGCGCGTTGATTCAACAATTACTGCCAGCACCACTTGCTTATCGCCGTTTGGGTCAGCCGTATTTTCCGAGTCAACCGAAGTTAGGAGTCAGTGTCAGTCATACGGCCCAGTTCGTGCTAGTGGCATTGGGCCCAGGTCCGCTCGGGATTGATGTGGAACAGGTGCGACCACGGGATTTTACGGCGATTCAACGCGCGTTTACGTCCGCAGAGTGGCGCTTGCTACAGGCCCAACCCAAATTAGCTCGGCAGCGTATAGGCTGGCAACTGTGGACGGCTAAGGAAGCGGTCTTGAAGCTGGTTGGTTGTGGCTTAACGCAGGCTCCACGCCGGGTTGAAGTGCTAGATTTAAAGCAAGGTGTTGTGCGGTATCAATCCCAGTTATATCGTTTACGACCATTAGCCTTGCCAGCGATGTATGTCGGCTGGGTCGCACAACCAATGCGTGATGGCCGAGATTAGCGGTGTGTGGTTCAACGCTGGATGGAATGGGCGCTGCAAAGTTCAACTTGAGCGCCCATTAACAACGCAATGCACTGTTTGCGTGTTAATGCGCGATAATGACCGGACATAAAAGCAGTTCTGAGTCACGTCTTAACTGGCGGTGGCACTCAGAACTGCTTTTAGTTTACAGTCAAATCGACTCATTATAATAATGGCATGACGACCTGCATCCAGAACCAGGAGATTGGCATGATCACGATCATCATCGGAATCATATCGGCAGTCGGAAACATTTTGACCTCGATGATTCGAAAACCACTCGCGACCATTAAGATCCCACCAACGGCTTTAAAATCGAGAATCATATTTGGCGTCGTGAGTGGGAAAATCAGGTGAGCAATCAAAAAGAGTATCGTTAGGATGATCACTTGTGGAATCGCAATCAAAGAGACGACTAGCCCCAGATTGGCGCCAAAAATGACCGCGGCAAAGAAATCAAGAATCGACTTAGAAATCAGAATGGTAGCATCGCCGTTCATGCCTTCAGTCAATGTCCCATAAATCCCAGTCCCACTTGCACAGAACAAGACAATGACGGTCACCATCGTACGTTCAAAGGCCTGTTGTTCAAAATTGTCCGGTGCGCTGACAAACCGTGAGATCAACCGTTGCATTGCCATGGCGCCACGGTTGATCAGCTTGCCGAGATGGCACAGGAGACCGATTCCAGTACCGATGATTACGGCAAAGATGACGGCCGCCAGATTTTTTAACGGGGCGATCGCATAGACGCCCATTGCCATCGACGCAATTCCGAAGGTCATGTTTAAGCCTTCTTTAAGTTCGGTGGACATTTTTTGACCACCTAGTGCACCAACGATGCCACCTAAGAAGATGGCACAAACATTTGTAATAATTCCAACTGGCACGCAAGCCCTCCTCAATAAAATCAAAATAACAGGTTTTAGTGTAGTCTTCGCCAGTAGCAGGAACAATTCTAATTATGTGGTAAACTATTCTAAACTGGAATAGTTGGAGGAAGAGATTTGGAAACCCGTAAATTGGCGGTATTCGTGGATTTGGCTGAGACTTGTAATTATAGTCGTAGCGCTGAACGGTTATTTTTGTCCCAGTCGACGATTTCAAAATACATCTTGGCCCTAGAAGCCGAGTGGCAAGTGCAATTATTTAAACGTGCGCATCGACAAGTGACGCTAACGCCGGCTGGCCAACGGTTGTTACCACAAGTCAAGGCAGTTTTGCAAGCGACCGACCAACTGCAGCAGGCAATCACGGTGCAACAGCAACAGGCGGCGCAATCATTAGTGATCCGTGGTTTGCCGTCGTTGCCGCAGTATCAAGCTTTTCATATTATCACGGCATTTACCAAGCGGTACCCGCAAATTAAGTTACACTTCAGTGAAGCTAGTGTTGGCGAATTGACCACTGCCCTCGATGATCAAACCGTCGATCTTGTGTTTACACGGATTTTTAATGAAGCACCAGCAGCTTATGACTGTTTGTTCAACGAGTCGGATCAATTCGTGGTTTTAGTGCCAAAGGATAATCCGTTGGCGCAACGTGCAGAGATTAGCTTACCAATGCTTTCAAATGAGTCGATTTTATTATTGAAGGTGGCTGTCAGTCCCGACAACCCCTTATTTGCGACGCTACAAAAAATGCGCGCACAGGCACAGGTCAAGTATGATGGTCAGCGGATCGAACTGATTTTGGAGATGCTGAATCAGGGCGAAGGCGTTTCGATCGTGATGGCGCGGTCATTTGATCTGACAGGGTTCGACAACATTAAAGCCATTCCGCTAGTGCCGAAAGTGACGAGTCGAATGGCCTTCATGAAACGACCAGGACCGCAATCGGCCGCCGTTCAGCAATTTTGGGAGTTTGCGACCACCTATACGCGCCAACACGGCATTGCCTAATGTGACGCATCATTTGACTCATATAATCGTGTCGGCTGCGATGAGCAGGTCACTAGATTCGTTGCTTCAGAACTTCGGGTTCACCACTGTTAGCACAGATTTAGTGGCCCACATCCGTGAAAATTCGATATAATTACATTAATAAGAACGCAGTGTGCTAGTTAATTTGTCATGAATTATGATTAAATCATGCCAGTTGGTGGATTCCTGTTCGTCAGCCGGTGCGCGCCGTAGTCCGACCTCCGGAGCTGGCTGACAACGCTGGAACAGGGCGGACATCGATTTGAACTCACGCAGAAATCCACTGCGCAATTTCAAATACGAGTCTTCTTCTAGCCCGGGAAATTCACCCGGACAAGAAGAATTTCGCCCTTGAGCATTGTCCGCCAGCCCCTCCAGTCGGGAACCCGCTCGAATGGCAGATGAACGGCCACCTATCTGGGTACAATTG
>ERZ506143.65-NODE-65-length-28165-cov-10.2312_pt1 | contig 28165 bp, 22 predicted proteins | sample MGYA00513564_ERZ506143 | MGnify/ENA metagenome assembly ERZ506143 | reverse complement strand
TCCGGGGCTGGCTGACAACGCTGGAACAGGGCGGACATCGATTTGAACTCACGCAGAAACCCACTGCGCAATTTCAAATACGAGTCTTCTTCTAGCCCGGGAAACCCGCCCGGACAAGAAGAATTTCGCCCTTGAGCATTGTCAGCCAGCCCTCCAGTCGGGAACCCACTCGAATGGCAGATGAACGGTCACCTATCTGGTTCCATCGCATGTAGAATTGCCGTGATGTTGTGCGTCTCGCAAAGCCAGCGACTATGCTCAAAAGCAGCGGCCGTATCTAGTCTGGATTTTTAATAAGCCATAAGCGTCGATGTTCGTCGCATAGACTGAAAAATAAAAAGCGTGTTCTAAACTTCTTTTTAAGAAGGCTAGAACACACTTTTTTTATTGGAACCGAATAAGGAGATACGATCAGCTATTTGCTGCATACGGGTAATTAGGCCGTGTGGTACATCGCAGCGATGGCACAGGACACACTTACAAAAGTTAATTGAAATTGAATGAGGTGTTGCGGTGCGTCATGATGGTGCTTTACTTTGATGATTGTCGTATCGGCAATTCAAGCTATCCTTTTGCTTGCAGTCGCGTATGACATTTACAGTCGTGCAGTCCAAAATTTAAGCCGTGCAAAAAACATCAGGGTTAAAACTGATATAATGTGGTTTAAGTTTTTAACGACAGTAAAAAAGCAATCTCGTACGATGTAGCAAGTTGAGATATTGCGTCATACTTGCGGGAGCGGGCTAGGTCAAGTAGCCCTGCCTCTGCATGTGATATCGTATCACGGTGGCGCAATCGGTACAACGGACAGATATCAGACACCGAGTTGACTGCATCTCAAATTGGAAAGGATACAGGTCAATTAATCGCAGTTTTACAGCTGCTTAAGACGGGTCAGGACAACATAAATAACCTAACTATTGAGACTGCACAAATAGGCGCTGCCGACAAGCAACTGGGACACTAGTTATCGCGTCTTTCTAAATGTGTTTGCGGTTTTACCAATCGAGACTGTCGCGAATCGCAAAAAAACAGACCTCAGCCAAGCTCGTTGACTAAGGTCTGTTTTAAAAGTATCGCTGAAAATCGAAATCAACGCACGATGCTTCAGCTTACGACGCACTGGCTGCCTGAACCAATGCTAGTAGGAGCTCGTTTAATTCAGCAGGGCTCTGAATGATCTGGTCCGGAATGACACTTGGAGTGACTTGGTCATTGTGTCGATAATTAAACCAAAAAGTTTGCCAGCCGGCGTGTTTGGCGCTGGTCATATCTAGCGCCGCATTATCACCCACATAGACTGCTTCATTAGCCTTAATGCCGACCTGATGTGCCCAGGTGGTGAAGATGGATGGGTCCGGCTTAGCAATACCCAGTTCATCAGAAATGAAAATATTGTCTGGGTGAACAAAATGTTCAATTTGGAGTTGGTGCAGCTTTTGATGTTGGATCGGTGCTGGACCATTGGTAATGATGCCGATTTTGAACGCGTGGCTTAGCTTGGTCAGCGTGCCAGCCAGTCCATCGAACAAACTGATGTGGTTGAGTGCCTGTTGATAAGCCATTTCAAATTGAATGGCCCAATCGGTACTGACGTGTTTGACGATGGGTGCTAAGGCGTGGCGAATTCTAGCGGTCTGCCAAGCTTCAAGACTCATCGTCGTGTCCATGACTTGATTAAAGGTTTGTTCATTGAAATCGTGGAACCGATTAAATATTTTTGCCAATTCGTCCTGACTTAAAACCGATTGATAAGTTTTGGTTAAAGCAGCGACAAACGGTGATTTTTGATCATATAACGTATCGTCAAGATCAAAAATGATGGCTTTTATCATAATTAAGTGAGCCCCCTATGCGAGATAGTATTTTAACACACTTTCTGTAATTCACAAATTCTTGCTGAAATTGCTTGCATACAACCGGGATTTTCGGTATACTAATTTTCGGTGTTAAAACCAATTCACACCTACTGGGATAATTGCGGCGGTGCTCGGGAGAGTGTCGTAATTAGATGAGCAGTGGGGAGGAATAAAACAAATTTTTGGAGGCACATTTATTATGGCTGTTATTTCTATGAAACAATTGCTTGAAGCCGGTGTCCATTTCGGTCACCAAACTCGTCGTTGGAACCCAAAGATGAAACCATACATCTTTACGGAACGTAACGGAATCTACATCATTGACTTACAAAAGACGGTCAAGATGATCGACTCAGCTTACAACTTCGTTAAGGACGCTGCCGCTGATGATGGCGTTATCTTGTTTGTTGGGACTAAGAAACAAGCCCAAGATTCAATCGAAGAAGAAGCAACTCGTGCAGGTCAATACTACGTTAACCATCGCTGGTTAGGTGGGACTTTGACCAACTGGAACACCATCCAAACTCGGATCAAGCGTCTTAAAGACTTGAAGAAGATGGAAGCTGACGGTACTTTCGAACGTTTACCTAAGAAGGAAGTTTCATTATTAATGAAGCAACGGGCTAAGCTCGAAAAATTCTTGGGCGGTATCGAAGACATGCCTCGGATTCCAGACGTTATCTTCATCGTTGACCCTCGCAAGGAACAAATTGCGGTTAAGGAAGCTCAAAAGTTGAACATTCCAATCGTTGCCATGGTTGATACGAACACCGATCCAGATGATATCGATGTTATTATCCCATCAAACGATGACGCTATCCGTGCCGTTCGTTTGATCACTTCTAAGATGGCTGACGCTGTCATTGAAGGTCGTCAAGGTGAAGACGAAGACGTTACTGAAGATTCTTTCAAAGATGACAAGGATGCTAAGAAGTCCGTTGATTCATTGGAAGACATCGTTGAAGCTGTTGAAGGCGACAACGACGCAAAGTCTGACAAATAATTAATTGAAATAATTAGGCTGCCTAAAAATCGCGGACCATTACGGCCTGATTTTGTGGGCAGCTTTTTATCTAAAAACAAGAGACTCAAAGGAGAGTAAACTATGGCAAAGATTTCTGCAGCACAAGTTAAAGAACTTCGTGATAAAACCGGTGTTGGTATGATGGACGCTAAAAAGGCGTTAGTTGAAACTGAAGGCGACATGGAAAAAGCCGTTGACGTTTTACGTGAAAAAGGGGTTGCCAAGGCTGAAAAGAAGAGTGGCCGGGTTGCCGCTGAAGGCATCGCCGCTGTTGCCATCAAAGACAACAAGGCTGCCATTGTTGAAATCAACTGTGAAACTGACTCAGTTGCTTCAACTGACAAGTTCAAGGACTTAGTCGCTGAAGTTGCTGACAAGATCGCAGAAGAAAACCCAGCATCCGTTGACGATGCCTTAGCTTTAAAGACGGCTAACGGTACTATCAAAGATGACGTTATCGAAACGACTCAAGTTACTGGTGAAAAGATCAGCCTTCGTCGTTTCCAAGTGGTTGAAAAGGGTGCCGACCAAAACTTTGGTTCATACATCCACAACGGTGGCCAAATTGCCGCTTTAGTTGTGTTAGACGGTGCGGACAGCGCAACTGCTAAGGATGTTGCCATGCACGTTGCTGCCATCAACCCAGAATACGTTAACCGCGAACAAGTGCCTGCTGACCGGTTAGCACATGAAAAAGAAGTTTTAGTTAAGGAAGCCTTGAACGAAGGTAAACCTGAAAAGATCGTTGAAAAGATGGTTGAAGGCCGTTTGAACAAATGGCTCTCAGAAATCAGCTTAGACGACCAAGAATTCGTTAAGGATTCTGACCAAACGGTTGCACACTTTGTTGAATCAAAGGGTGGCAAGGTTAACGCATTCATTCGCTTCGAAGTTGGCGAAGGAATCGAAAAGAAGGCTGACAACTTTATCGATGAAGTTATGAGCCAAATCAAAGACTAATTACTGTCTAAAGGATTAGCTAATTGGGGATTGCGACAAAAAGTTATTTTTGCCGCGGTCTCTTTTTTGTTGCCAGGGCGTGAAGCCGCTTTAAAAAGAGAATTCGGTTAATTTTTCGCGCGGATTGTGCTTGCAAGCCAAACGCTAATTCAAATATATGGTAAAATAATAGACAGATAATTTCGAGGAGGACAAGACGATGTCGGAAGTTAAATATAAGCGCGTGATTCTCAAACTTAGTGGTGAAGCCTTAGCAGGTGAAAAGGGTTTTGGAATCAATCCACCCGTCATTAAAACGGTGGCAGAGGAATTAAAGGACGTCTATGACATGGGCGTACAAATTGCAATCGTTGTCGGCGGTGGCAACATGTGGCGCGGTGAAGCCGGTGCCCAGATGGGAATGGAACGAGCACAAGCCGACTATATTGGCATGCTTGCAACAATCATGAATGCACTCGCGCTTCAAGATAACTTGGAGTCGATTGGTGTTCCGACACGGGTCCAAACGTCGATTGAAATGCGGCAAATCGCGGAACCTTACATTCGGCGTAAGGCAATGCGGCACCTGGAAAAGCGGCGAATCGTTATTTTTGCCGGTGGTACGGGTAGTCCATACTTCTCAACCGATACGACCGCTGCTTTGCGGGCTGCAGAAATCAACGCAGATGCAATTCTGATGGCTAAAAATGGGGTTGATGGTGTTTACTCCGCCGACCCTAATAAGGATGCCAACGCGGTCAAGTTCGATAATTTAACGCATCTTGATATTATCAACAAGGGCCTTCAAGTCATGGATACGACGGCTAGTTCATTGTCGATGGATAATGATATTCCGGTTGTGGTCTTCAACTTGAACGAGCCTGGCAATATTCGGAAAGTCGTTGCCGGTGAACACATCGGTACAACGGTCAGGGGGAAATAAGATGGCAGTCACAGAACCAATTTTAAAAGAAGCACAAGAACGGATGAAGAAGGCTGAAGCCGCACTCCAACGCGAATTAGGTAACATTCGTGCCGGACGCGCCAACGCCTCATTGTTGAACCGGATCTCAGCAGATTACTATGGCGCACAAACACCATTGAATCAGATGGCCGCAATCACGGTCCCAGAACCACGGGTCTTAATGGTGACACCGTTTGATAAGAGCGCCCTTAAGGAAATCGAAAAGGCAATTTTGGCTTCGGATTTAGGAATCAGTCCTGCTAATGACGGCTCTGCCATTCGGTTGGTGATTCCACAATTGACGGAAGAACGCCGGAAAGAATTAGCCAAGGATGTCAAGGCTGAAGGTGAACGTGCGAAGGTTGCGGTACGGAACGTTCGGCGTGACGCCATGGAAGCTTTGAAGAAGGGCCACAAGGATGGTCAATTCACTGATGACCAACTTCATCAGTTGGAAGATCAAGCCCAAAAGCTGACCGATCAAGCCGGCAAGGATGTCGACGCGATCGTGGCGGACAAAGAAAAAGAAATTTTGGAAGGCTAATTACCGACCAATTTATTAAGGCTTGGAGAAATTCAAGCCTTTTTTTGTTGACGAATAGTTAATTGCTGCATTTTTTGGTAAAATAGTGCATAGTTAAGCTAATTTTATGGAGGTGCGCTTTGTTCGCTTTTTTTAATAAGGATGATCCTGCCGATCAAACAGAGATTCAACTGGATCCAAACCGCATTCCAGCACACATCGCCATCATTATGGATGGCAACGGCCGCTGGGCAAAGTCACGGCACTTACCGCGAATTGCTGGACACAAAGAAGGCATGAACACGGTCAAAAAAATTACCATCGCAGCCAGTGATTTAGGCGTCAAAGTCTTGACACTGTATGCATTTTCTACTGAAAATTGGAAGCGGCCAACTGACGAGGTCAATTACCTGATGCAGTTGCCCGTTAGTTTCTTTGACACGTTCGTTCCCGATTTAGTCAAGAATAATGTGCGGGTACAGGTGATGGGGTATATCGACCGGTTGCCCGTTGCCACGCAAAAAGCCGTTCAAGATGCGATTGCGGATACGCAGCAGTGTGACGGTATGGTGTTAAACTTTGCCCTTAACTATGGCTCGCGAGCCGAAATCGTGACGGGTGTGCAACAGATTGCCAAGCGGGTGCGTGATGGTGAATTAGATGTCGCTGATATTGATGATGCGACCATCGACGCGGCGTTGATGACGGCACCACTTGCCCCTTATAATGATCCAGATTTGCTGATTCGAACGAGCGGTGAAGAACGAATCTCAAATTTCTTAATGTGGCAGATTGCTTATAGTGAACTGGTCTTCACGGATGTCAAGTGGCCAGACTTCACAGCGACGACCCTGCAAGCTTGTATCGCGGACTTTCAGAGTCGTGATCGGCGCTTCGGCGGGTTGTCTGATCATAAATAAAAGGGAGTTTTCAGTATGAAACAACGGGTCATTACGGCAGTCGTTGCGTTAATTTTATTTATCCCAGTCATTTTTGTGGGTGGGATTACTTTAGACATCGTTGCCATGTTGCTCGGTGCCATCGCGATGAGTGAATTACTCATCATGCGTAAGAAACTATTGATTTCATTTGAGGCCATCGTTAGTATGCTCGCAGTTATGATTCAAATTGCGCCGACAAAATGGTTCAATGGCTTACCAGATCAGCTCAATAAAGAATATGTGGTTTACTTCTTAGTTATTCTGTTATTGCTGCACACCGTCTGGTCACGCAATCGGTTCTCATTCGATGATGCGGGTGTGTTGACGCTTGGTATTTTGTATATTGGGATGGGCTTCAATTACTTTACCGCGGCACGTGGCATCAACGTTGAAATGTTGTTGTTCTTAATGTTCATCGTGTGGGCGACAGATAGTGGTGCGTACATGGTTGGCCGCAAGCTTGGTAAACATAAGGTGACACCCATTAGTCCCAATAAGACGTGGGAAGGCTGCATCGGTGGTAGCGTGATTGGTGTCATCATCGCGAGTGCGTTTGCCATCGGGTTCCATGTCGGTTATGCGAGTGCCATCAGTATGATTTTGATTACGATTGTCTTATCAATCGTGGGGCAATTCGGCGATCTCGTCGAATCAGCCTTAAAACGCTACTATGGCGTTAAAGATTCTGGTAAGATTTTACCAGGACACGGTGGGATTTTAGACCGTTTTGATAGTATGTTATTAGTTTTCCCAATTGCACACTTATTCGGCTTGTTCTAAGCGAATACCCGAAACGCGGAAGAAAGGGGCGCTAAATTGATCGTTACAATTATTACGTTCATTATCGTTTTCGGAATCTTGGTTATCGTCCATGAATTTGGGCACTTCTATTTTGCCAAAAAGGCTGGGATTTTGGTGCGTGAATTTTCTGTTGGGATGGGACCCAAGGCAGTTGCGTTTCGGCGGAATGCGACGACTTATACGTTACGTTTCTTGCCAATTGGTGGGTACGTGCGGATGGCCGGAGTCGCTGACGATGAAGATGAGGAACTGAAACCCGGAACGCCAGTTAGCTTACAAATCGGTCAGGATGGCATCGTCCATTCAATCAATGCTAGTAAGAAAACGACGTTGTTCAACGGGATCCCGTTATCTGTCACGGCGACTGACTTAGAGCGCGAACTATGGATCGAAGGCTATGAGAATGGCGACGAGAGCGAAGTTAAACGTTATTCAGTCGACCACGATGCGACCATTATCGAAAGTGATGGGACTGAGGTGCAGATTGCCCCAGTAGATGTTCAATTTCAGTCAGCCAAGCTTTGGCAGCGGATGCTGACCAATTTTGCTGGTCCCATGAATAACTTCATCTTAGCCATCATCACGTTTGCAATCCTGGCGTTCATGCAGGGTGGCGTGACGAGTACGACGACTAATGTTGCGGCGACGACGGCCAATTCGGTTGCGCGTCAAGCTGGGATTCAAAAAGGTGATCAAATTGTCGCTGTCAATGGTAAAAAGATGACCAGTGCGCAGTCGATTTCGCTCCTGATTCAAGACAGTCCCAAGCAACGGTTGCGTTTGACGATCAAACGTGATGGTCAAACCAAAAAAATTACGGTAACACCAGCTGCTAAGACGGTCTCTGGTAATCGCATCGGCCAAATCGGCGTGATGTGGGCGACGAAGACTGACAAGAGTTTTGGTGCCAAATTGGCCTATGGGTTTACGGGCTCGTGGAATATCACCAAACAGATTTTTCAGGTCCTCGGCCGGATGGTCACGCATGGCTTCAGTTTGAACGATTTAGGTGGCCCGGTCGCTATCTTTGCCACGACCTCGCAAGCAGCTAAATCAGGTCTGCGAACGGTGATTTATTTGCTGGCAGTCTTGTCGATCAACCTGGGAATTGTCAATTTATTACCAATTCCAGCCCTCGATGGTGGTAAACTATTATTAAACATTGTTGAAGGCATTCGGGGTAAACCACTACGAGTGGAAACGGAAAGTGTCATTACCTTGATTGGTTTTGGCCTCTTGATGTTATTAATGATTTTAGTCACTTGGAATGATATCCAACGATATTTCTTCTAAGCGATACTAATTTGGAATAATAAGGAGAAGATTTGTAGATGAAACAATCGAAACTGTTAATCCCAACACTTAAGGAAGTGCCAAACGACGCTGAAGCCTTAAGTCATCAGATGATGCTGCGGGCGGGCTACATTCGCCAGATTTCGGCCGGAATGTATGCTTACTTGCCATTAGCCTACCGGGTATTAACGAATATTGAACAAATTATTCGTCAAGAAATGGAAAAGATCGATGCAGCAGAAATGCTGGTACCAGCTGTGATTCCTGCCGAGTTATGGAAAGCCACGGGCCGGTATGAAACTTATGGGCCTGAATTATTCAAATTGAAGAATCGGCATGATCGTGAATTCATCTTGGGACCAACCCATGAAGAAACGTTCACGTCTCTGATTCGTGATGAAGTCAAGTCCTACAAGCGGTTGCCATTGACGTTATACCAAATCCAAGCAAAGTATCGTGATGAAGATCGGCCACGTTATGGCTTGTTGCGTGGGCGTGAATTTATTATGAAGGATGCTTATTCCTTCCACGCCGATGAATCTTCACTGGATGACACGTTCCAAGATATGGCGCAAGCTTATCAAAACATCTTCGAACGTTGCGGCTTGAAGTTCCGCTCGATTATCGGTGACGGTGGCGCGATGGGTGGTAAGGATTCACGTGAATACTCAGCAATCGCCCCAGTTGGTGAAGATACGATCGTTTACTCTGATGCCAGTGACTACGCAGCGAACCTTGAAATGGCCCGGAGTTTGTACGTGCCTAAGAAGTCGCATGCGTCACTCAAAGACATGGAAGAAATCGATACCCCCGGTGTGGGCACGATTGATGAGTTAGCCGACTTTCTGAAGGTCGAAGCGGATCAACTTGTTAAGAGTATTCTGTTTATCGCTGACGACCAGCCAGTACTGGCTTTAGTTCGTGGTGACCATGAAGTCAATGATATCAAGCTGAAAAACTACCTTGGTGCTGACTTCTTAGATATGGCGACGCCAGAACAAGCACAAGAATACTTGGGTGCTAGCTTTGGTTCACTTGGCCCTGTTAACGTCAGTGACGACGTTAAAATCGTGGCTGACCAGTACGTTAAGGACATGGTCAACATCACGGTCGGTGCCAACTCAGATGGTCACCACTTCACTAACGTTAATCCAGAACGGGATTTCCATGCTGAAGATTACGTTGACATTCGTTTCGTTCAAGAAGGCGAACTCTCACCAGATGGTGCTGGTGTCTTGAAGTTCACTAAGGGTATCGAAATCGGTCACATCTTCAAGTTGGGGACGCGTTACTCTAAGGACTTGCATGCCGAAGTCTTAGATGCTAACGGTCGCAACATTCCGGTTATCATGGGTTGCTACGGTATCGGAGTCTCCCGGTTACTCTCAGCGATTGCGGAACAACGCGCCGATGATAATGGTTTAATCTGGCCAAAGGCGATTGCACCATTTGACGTCCACGTCATTCCAGTCAACCCTAAGAAGGCCGAACAAGTCGAAGTTGCTGACCAAGTTGAAGCACAACTGGAAGCTGCTGGCTACAAGGTCTTGTATGATGACCGGAAGGAACGGCCTGGGGTTAAGTTTGCAGATTCTGACTTGATGGGGATTCCAGCGCGGATCACCATTGGGAAGAAGGCCAGTGAAGGCATCGTTGAAATCAAACTTCGCCAGACTGGTGAGACGCTTGAAGTTAAACAAGAAGAGATCGCTAATAATTTAGCCGTCTTACTTGAAAATATTGACTAATTACACGATAGCGTTGCGTCATGTAACGCACTAGTCATTTTTGTTAGTTATTGGAAGAAATCATCTAGTTGGGATTTACGAGAACTAGATGATTTTTCTTTTGCCAACCAATCACGTGGCGCGAGCCCCAGACTGTGATAAAATAGTAACGTTTCATGTGAACGGGTCACACCTTCACTGAATCGGTGATAGATGTGAGTACTTAGGTTCTCTGAGCCGTGTGATTGCAGTAACCGGCTTCACTTTGGACTTTGATGATGTTTCAGAAGTGATGTTGATTAGCTTGTAGTCAGACCCAGACAGCCGTTCACATCAGCACCGAAATAGGCGTTAACTAATCAAGAACGTTTAAATGAGATAAGAGGAGGACCACTGGTGAGTTTAAACCAACAAGAAATGTTCGAGAAACTCCTCGAACAAATTGAGATGCCGACAGGTCCTGAATTCGAGGCCGCGGCGATCGATAAGTTGACCGTGCATCAAGCTTCCAAAGTTTGGGAATTTCATTTGCATTTTCAACACGTGCTGCCTTACTCGCAATTTATGACGTTTCAAAATAAACTCCAAATTGCGTTCAAGGACATTGCCCGGGTGACGTATAAAATCGTCACGGATGATACCGAAGTCAACGGTCGTGAACTAGCAGAGTATTGGGAGTGGATCGTTCAACATAGTGGGATTAAGTCGTCACTTGTTCAGTCTTTGTGCAATAGCAACGTACCGACCTATGAAGATGGTCGCGTCATTCTATTAGCTGAAAATGAAGTGATTCAAAATTTCTTGACCAATCAAGCTTTGGGGCCGATTGAATCGACGTATCATCGACTCGGGTTTCCAAAGTTCTCGATCCACACGATGATTGACGAAAGTGCGTCACAAGCAAAAATCAAGGAATTCCACGAGCAGAAGGCCAAGTCGGATCAAGAACTGGCGAAAAAGGCCGAAGCGGCCATTAAGAAAGCCAATGAAAAGCGGCAGAAGCAGGCTGATTCTCCGGCGCCAATCGATGGTCCAGTGCAATTAGGAAAGCAAATCAATCCGCAAGAACCAGCCAAACAAATGGTTCAAATTACGGAAGAAGAGCGGTCTGTCATTGTTGAAGGTTACGTTTTCGACATGGAAGTCCGGACGTTGCGTTCACAACGACAATTATTGATTCTAAAAGTGACTGATTATAGCTCGTCGATGGTCGTTAAGAAGTTCTCTCGCAATGCGGACGACGAGGCCCAATTTGCAGCGCTACACACTGGGATGTGGGTCCGTGTTCGCGGTTCCGTTCAAGAAGATAGTTTCATGCGGGATTTGACGATCAACGCCTACGACATTAATGAGACGTCGCACGCCAGTCGTCAAGATACGGCGCCAGCGGATGATAAACGGGTGGAACTACATCTACACTCCAACATGAGTCAGATGGATGCGACCAACAGCGTCAGCGATTACGTCAAACAGGCGGCCAAGTGGGGCCATCCAGCAATCGCTATCACTGACCATTCGGGCGCCCAGGCCTTTCCGGAAGCTTTTGCAGCCGGTGAAAAGAATAACATCAAAATTTTGTATGGGGTCGAAGCCAACATGGTCGATGACGGGGTGCCGATTGCTTACAATGACGCGCACGTTGATTTAAAAGAATCGACTTACGTTATCTTTGATACTGAAACGACCGGACTGTCCGCCATTTATGACCGGGTCATTGAATTGTCCGCAGTTAAGATGGTCAAAGGAAACGTTGTCGACCAGTTTGAAGAATTTATCGACCCTGGTTTTCATTTATCGGAAACGACGACCAATTTGACTAGTATCACGGATGACATGGTCCGGGGTTCGAAATCCGAAGAGGAAGTCTTCAAGTTATTCCGTGAATTTTATGGCGATGCCATCGTTGTTGGTCATAACGTTACTTTCGATATCGGGTTCATGAATACCGGGTACGCGCGTCATCATATGGGCCCCATCACGAACCCAATCATTGACACGTTAACGCTGGCGCGCTGGCTATACCCGAATTTACGGGGTTACCGGTTAAATACGCTGGCCAAGAAATTCAACGTTAACTTGGAACACCATCACCGGGCGATTTATGATGCGGAATCTACGGGACATTTGAACCACATCTTTTTGAAGGACGCCGAGGAACGCTATGGGGTCCAGTTCCACGAACAATTAAATGATCATATGAATGAGAATGCAGCTTATCGCCACGCGCGGCCATTCCACGCGACATTGTATGCGCAGACGCAAGCCGGTTTGAAGAACCTGTTCCGAATCATTTCACTATCTAACGTTGAATACTATTACCGGGTGCCACGGGTGCCGCGAAGCATTCTGAATAAATATCGAGATGGAATTCTGGTCGGTTCGGCTTGCTCAAGTGGTGAAGTCTTCACCGCAATGATGCAAAAAGGGAAGGAAGAAGCCCGTCAGAAGGCTGGTTACTATGACTTCCTGGAGGTCCAACCAAAAGCGGCTTACTCGGCACTGATTGAGAGTGGCTTGATTGCCGATACGGCTCACTTAGAAGAGATTATCGGTAACATGGTCGAACTGGGTCATGAAATGAATATTCCGGTCGCTGCAACTGGTGATGTTCATTATCTCAATCCAGAAGATAAAATTTATCGTAAGATCTTGATTCATTCGCAACCCGGGAATCCGTTGAATCGAACGGAACGCCCAGATGTGCATTTCCGCTCGACAGACGAAATGCTCAAAGATTTTGATTTTCTTGGTGCGGATACCGCCCATGAAATCGTTGTCGATACCCCACGCGCGATTGCGGACCGGTTTGAAATCGTCCGTCCGGTCAAGGACAAACTGTATACGCCGCGGATGAAGGGTGCCGAAGCTGAAATTGAGAAGCTGACGATGGATCGAGCCCATGCTTGGTACGGCGATCCGTTGCCGGAAATCGTTCAAAAACGAGTCGACAAAGAGTTGAAGAGTATTATCGGGAACGGGTTCTCGGTTATTTACCTGATTGCCCAACGGCTGGTATTCAAGAGTAACAAGGACGGTTACCTGGTTGGGTCGCGTGGTTCCGTTGGGTCTAGTCTGGTCGCAACGCTATCTGGGATTACGGAAGTTAACCCGATGCCGCCACATTACCGTTGTCCAAATTGCCAATATTCGCATTTCTATACGAATAATGAATATGGTTCTGGCTACGATTTACCGCCGAAGGATTGTCCTGAATGTGGCACTAACATGGTTCGTGATGGGCAAAACATCCCATTCGAAACTTTCCTTGGTTTCTACGGAAACAAGGTGCCGGATATTGATTTAAACTTTTCCGGTGACTACCAACCGATTGCCCACAACTATACCAAAGTCTTGTTCGGTGAGAAAAATGTTTACCGTGCCGGGACGATTGGAACGGTCGCAGATAAGACTGGTTATGGCTACGTCAAGGCGTACGAACGTGATACCAATCAAACGTTGCGTTCAGCCGAGGTCGACCGGTTAGCCAAAGGCACGACGGGGGTCAAGCGGACGACTGGGCAACATCCGGCCGGTATCATTGTTGTGCCGGACTATATGGATATTTATGACTTTACACCAGTCCAATATCCCGCTGACGACCAGAGTGCGGCCTGGCAAACGACCCACTTTGATTTCCATTCGATTCATGATAATATCTTGAAAATTGATATTCTGGGACATGATGACCCGACGATGATTCGGATGCTCCAAGATTTGTCGGGAATTCAACCTGAAAGCATTCCGCCAGTTGATCCGAATGTCATGAAGATTTTCTCAAGTCCCGAAGTCTTAGGCGTCACCGAAGACCAGATTTTCTCTAAAACGGGGACCCTGGGTATTCCTGAATTCGGGACGCGCTTCGTCCGGGGGATGCTGGAAGAAACCCATCCGTCGACGTTTAACGAATTGCTTCAAATCTCTGGACTCTCCCACGGGACCGACGTGTGGCTCGGCAACGCGGAAGAATTGATCAAGGATGGTACGGTTACGCTGGCAGAAGTTATTGGGTGTCGTGATAACATCATGACCGACTTGATTCACTATGGGATGGAATCTGATATGTCCTTCCAAATCATGGAACACGTGCGGAAGGGTCGTGGGATTCCTGATGAGTGGCAACAGGCGATGAAGGATGCTGACGTTCCCGATTGGTACATCGAGTCGTGTCTCAAAATCAAGTACATGTTCCCACGGGCGCATGCGGCGGCTTATATCTTGATGGCGTTGCGGGTCGCGTACTTCAAAGTCTACTTCCCACTGATTTACTACACGGCCTACTTCTCGGTGCGGGCGGATGATTTCGACCTCGTCGCGATGGCTCATGGTAAGGAAGCGGTCAAGGCCTCGATGAAAGCCATCACGGATAAAGGGATGGATGCGAGTGCCAAGGAAAAGAACTTGCTGACGGTGCTCGAGCTGGCAAACGAAATGTTGGAACGTGGCTTCAACTTCTCCATGGTCGACTTAGACAAGTCGGATGCATCCGATTGGTTGATTGATGGTGACACGCTGATTGCACCATTCCGAGCCGTGCCTGGTCTTGGACTGAATGTCGCCAAGCAGATCGTGGCGGCACGGGCGGATAAACCATTCCTATCGAAGGAAGATTTATCGAAACGCGGTAAGGTTTCTAAGAGTTTGATCGACTTCATGACCGAAAATGGGGTTCTGAACGATTTACCGGATGAAAACCAATTATCTCTGTTTTAATTGAAGATGGATTGTACGGTTTAATCATCTTTTACGCGTTATGCTAGTTGTTATTTAGCATTATAGATGATTAAATCATACCAATTGTTGGGCTTGCTGTTTGTCTGCATGTGCTCGTCCCAGTCCGACTTCCAGGGCCGGTTGACAATTGCTTGAACGTAAGCCGACATCGATTTGAACTCACGCAGAAACCCACTGCGCAATTTCAAATACGAGTACAACGCGTCCAATAAGTTAAAAATTGATGAAATTTTAGTCAAATTGGACGTGCAACGGGCAACATTGCAGTTTGTGGCCATATGATGCGCAGCAATGCCGTCATATCAGTGATTAACGTGCTTTTGTGGCATGGTTTCGACGGGTAATTAATTGCCAGTGCTAACGGCTATAAAAGGCGTGAGCTTGCGGTTTGACCATAATTGTGCTAATATATGATTGTAATTTAAAACTCGTTAACGAGTGAGCAGCGATGCTCACTCTTTTTATTGGACTAATCTGAATAGGAGGCACAGCCTTGAGCAATAATGTTGTTGAAACCATTCAGCCAGTGGCCGCAGCCATTGTCAGCGCACACCAGTTTGAACTCGTCGACCTGGAATTTGTGCGCGAAGGTCAGAGCTGGTACTTGCGGCTCTACATCGACAAGCCAGGCGGCATTAATATTGAAGAATGTGCGATGGTTAGTGATGAACTAAGTGAGAAGTTGGATACGATGGAACCTGATCCAATTCCACAAGCTTACTTTTTAGAGGTCTCTTCGCCTGGTGCGGAACGGCCGCTGAAGAAGGAAGCGGATTATCAAAATGCCATCGGAAAATATGTACACGTTGGTTTATACCAGAAATTAGATGGTAAAAAGGTCTTTGAAGGTGATTTGACGGAAGTCACGCCAACCACGGTGACAATCGATTATTTAGATAAGACCCGTCATAAGACGGTCACGATCAATCGTGATCAGATTTCACAAGCCCGCTTAGCGGTAAAGTTCTAAATAAGTAAAGGAGTCTACACATGAGTAAGGAATTATTAGGGGCCTTAGACACCCTCGAATCAGAAAAGGGCATCAAAAAAGAAGTTGTGATCGAAGCCCTCGAAGCTGCCTTGGTTTCTGCATACAAACGGAACTACGGTCAGGCGCAAAACGTTGAAGTTGACTTTGATCAAGTAAAGGGTAATATTCACGTATATGCGGTCAAAGAAGTCGTTGAAGATGTTTTTGACTCACGGCTGGAAGTTAGCTTACAAGACGCGTTAGCAATTAACCGGGCTTACGAAATTGGTGATGACATTCGGTTTGAAGTCACACCTAAGAACTTTGGCCGCATCGCTGCTCAAACGGCCAAGCAGGTCATCATGCAACGGGTACGTGAAGCTGAACGTGGGATCATCTATGACGAATACAGCCAGTACGAAAATGAAATCGTCACTGGTGAAGTTGAACGCCAAGATAATCGGTTCGTTTACGTTAGCTTAGGTAAGGTGGAAGCCGTTATGGGCCGCTCCGACCAATTACCAGGTGAAGTATACCGGATTCACGATAAAATCAAGGTTTACGTTTCTAAAGTGGAAAATGCCACTAAGGGTCCCCAAGTGTTCGTTTCGCGGACTGCGCCGGACTTGTTGAAACGGTTGTTCGAACAAGAAGTGCCTGAAATTTTCGACGGGATCGTTGAAATCGTCTCAATTGCTCGTGAAGCGGGTGATCGCGCTAAGGTCGCAGTTCGTTCAAACAATCCGAACGTTGATCCAGTCGGGACCTGTGTCGGACCAAAAGGCCAACGGGTCCAAACCATTGTTAACGAACTCCATGGCGAAAACATGGATATCGTTGAATGGACGGATGATACGGCAGTCTTCATCGCCAATGCGTTGAACCCCGCCGAAGTCTTGGATGTCATTTTTGACCCTGAAAACGAACGCGGCTGTACCGTGGTCGTTCCTGATTACCAATTATCATTAGCAATTGGGAAACGTGGTCAAAATGCACGTTTAGCAGCTAAGTTGACCGGCTTCAAGATCGATATCAAATCTGAAACCGAAGCATCTGATATAATGGACGCAAACCCTGATGATGTGGCAGCTGCCGAAACAGCACCACAAGCAGCGACTGAAGATGCCCCTGTCAGTGATGACGTGGCTGACGATGTTGCTGCTGAACCATCAGAAGCGACTGACGTAGAACCTGAAGCAACTGATTCAGAAGCAACTGAACCTGAAGCAGTCACCGATTCAGAAGCTGCAGCCTCTGATGAAGCTGCAAGTGACGCTGAATAGGGTCAGGTTCGTAATGAAGTAATCAAAGGAGGTCTGGGATTATGAAAAAAAGAAAAGTGCCGTTACGAAAGGACATTGTGACGGGTGAAATGCATCCCAAAAAAGACTTAGTCCGGGTCGTTAAGAACAAGCAGGATGAAGTTTCCGTAGATCCAACTGGTAAGAAGCCAGGACGCGGTGCTTACATTGCGTTAGACGTTGCAGTTGCCCAACGTGCCAAGAAGGAAAAAACCTTCGATAAGGCATTCGGCATCAAAGTCGAAGCGGATTTTTACGATGAATTGGTGGCCTACGTGGATCACCAACAAGCGCGAAAGGAACTCTTCGGAAATGACGCCTAATCAAGCTTGTTTGAACCTACTGGGCCTTTCACGGCGTGCCAGTAAGCAAATTGCAGGCGAAGGCTTGACCTTAGCTGCGATTCGTAATCAGACGGCCAAGCTAGTCTTTATTGCTAGTGATGCCGGTCCCACGACTGCCAAAAAGTTCCATGATAAGGCCCAATCTTATGATGTTCCTGTGATCGATACCTTTACTAAAGCTGAAATGAATGCGGCGACGGGCAATAAACGAACCGTTTATGCCATTACTGACGCCGGGTTTGCCAAGAAAATGGTGGCGATCATGAATCAGTAAAGGAGGGTGAAACTATGGGAAAACAGCGAATTTACGAACTTGCGAAGACCTTGAACGTGCCAAGCAAACAATTGATTGCGCAAGCACAACAATTGGGCTTCGCGGTTAAAAATCATATGTCGACCCTCGGTGACGCTGAAGTCCGCCAGTTAACTGGCGCGGCGACCGTTACCCATCCTAAGTCTCAATCGGCTCCGACACAGCGGAGTCAGGCGACGCATCCCGTCGCCAAAAATGTGACACGAACTGCTAATCAGCAGCAATCCAACTCGCGTCATTTACAGAGTGGTGATTCTTTGAATAATAATCGTAATAATAACCAAAATAATAGTCAAAGTCGCAATAACAATGGCGGCAGCCGGTCTAATGGTAACGCAACCCGGTCCAACAATAATACGCGGACAAACAATAGTCGCAATAACGGCGGCAACGGGGCTAACCGGTCTAATAACAGCAGCAACCGGCCAAATAACAACCGTTCGAACAACAATTCATCGAACCGGTCTAACAATGGCGGTAACCGTTCTAACAACACTAGCAACCGTAGCAACAATAACAGTGGCCAAAACCGGAACAGCAACAACAACCGTAGTTCGAACAGCAACAATTCCAACAACAATCGTTCTAACGGGACGACGAACAGTGCGCGGAATGGTAGCGGCCGCTTCGGTGGTAGTTTGAATAGTAACAACAATGGTGGCGGCAACGGTGGTGGTCGTTATCGTGGTAGTAACAACAATAACCGTCGTCGTAACAACCGCAACAACCGGAACCGCACTAACAACAAGAATCAACGGATTCGCCAAGTGAACAACAAGCCGGCGCCAGTTCGTAAGGACAAGCCGTTGCCAGAAACACTGGTCTACACGGTCGGCATGAACGCCCAAGATTTAGGGAAGTTATTGCACCGTGAACCAGCTGAAATTATTAAGAAGTTATTCATGTTGGGCGTGGCGGTTAACCAAAACCAGTCACTCGACAAGGATACGATTGAAATTTTAGCGACAGATTACGGCATTGACGCCCAAGAAAAAGTTGAAGTTGACGTCACTGACTTAGACAAGTTCTTCGATGACGAAGTGAATAATACCGATAACCTTGAACCACGGGCACCAGTGGTTACTGTCATGGGACACGTTGACCATGGTAAGACGACCTTGCTGGACAAATTACGGCATACTCATGTTACTGAAGGCGAAGCCGGTGGGATCACGCAAGCAATCGGGGCTTATCAAGTTAAGCACGATGGCAAGATCATCACTTTCTTAGATACGCCAGGGCATGCGGCCTTTACTGAAATGCGGGCGCGTGGTGCTGATATTACTGATATCACGGTCTTAGTGGTTGCTGCGGATGATGGTGTGATGCCACAAACCATCGAAGCCATCAACCATGCGAAGGCTGCTAAGGTGCCAATCATTGTTGCAGTCAACAAGATTGATAAGCCAGGTGCTAACCCGAACCATGTCATGGAACAATTGACTGAATATGGGTTGATTCCTGAAGACTGGGGTGGCGACACGATCTTCGTTCAGATTTCGGCTAAGTTCGGTAAGAACCTTGACGAATTATTGGACATGATCTTATTACAATCTGAAGTCCTTGAATTAACGGCTAACCCTAAGCAAAATGCGGCTGGGTCCGTCTTGGAAGCCAGTCTTGACCGTGGGAAAGGATCAACTGCGACCTTGCTTGTTCAACAAGGGACGATGCATGTCGGTGATCCAATCGTTGTCGGCAATACCTATGGGAAAGTTCGGACAATGACTAACGACCATGGGAAGCGCATCAAAGAAGCCGTTCCTTCAACCCCAATTGAAATTACTGGGTTGAATGATGTGCCAGATGCTGGTGACCGTTTCGTTGTCTTTGATGATGAAAAGACGGCTCGCGACGCCGGTGAACAACGGGCAAAACAAGCCTTAATGGAAGAACGTAAGCAGACGACGCATGTAACCTTGGATAACCTCTTCGATTCTATGAAGCAAGGGGAACTCAAGGAAGTTGACGTGATTATTAAGGCTGACGTTCAAGGTTCTGTTGAAGCCTTAGCTGGTAGCTTACGTAAAATCGACGTTGAAGGTGTTCGGGTCAACATTATCCATACAGCCGTTGGGGCAATCAACGAAAGTGACGTTGCCTTAGCCGAAGCAAGTAACGCCATCATCATCGGGTTCAACGTACGGCCAACGCCACAAGCCAAAGCCCAAGCTGACACAGACGATGTTGATATTCGTTTGCATCAAGTCATCTACAACGCTATCGATGAAATCGAGAGCGCGATGAAAGGGATGCTCGAACCGAAGTATGAAGAAGAAATCACTGGTCAAGCTGAAATTCGTGAAATCTACAAGGTTTCTAAGCTTGGAACTATCGGTGGTGGGATGGTCACTGATGGGGTCATCCACCGCGATTCCGGTGTTCGCGTCATTCGCGATGGTGTCGTGATTTATGACGGTAAGTTAGCTAGTTTACGGCGCTTTAAGGATGATGTGAAGGAAGTCAAGCAAGGCTTCGAACTTGGTCTTCGGGTTGAAGACTACAACGATATCAAAGTTAATGATGTCATTGAAGCTTACGTCATGAAGGAAGTTCCGATTGAATAACCTTTCAAAGGGGGATTAACCGATGGCACAACATTATCGTGTGGGTCGTCTAGAACAGGAAATCGAACGTGAAGTTAATGATATTTTATTAAAACGGGTTCGTGATCCACGGGTCGCAGGTGTGACGATTACTGGCGTCACAGTTACTGGTGACTTACAACAGGCGACCATCTACTACAGTATTTTGTCCGATAAAGCATCCGATGGCGAGAAGACGGCAGCTGGTTTGTCTAAGGCAACTGGCCTGATTCGCAGCGAATTAGGGTCACGACTTAGCATCTACAAGACGCCGGAATTAACGTTTGAACGGGATAACTCTGTTCAATACGGTAGCCGGATCGATGAATTAATCAATAATTTAAAACGGCAAGACTAATCACTTGCTAAACCAAACGCCCTTGTCGCTATTGTGTGACGAGGGCGTTTTTTTAGTACCCAATTAACGTATTGTGCCCGCTAATTTGGCGTGAATCATGATTAAAACGTGCCAATTGTTTGGTTTACTGTTCGTCAGCCGATGCACTCCCTAATCCGACTTCCGGGGCCGGCTGACAATTGCTGGAACGTAAGCCGACATCGATTTGAACTTACGCAGAAGACCACTGCGCAATTTCAAATACGAGTCTTATTCTAAGCCGGAAGAAGCCCACTTCCAGCTAAGAATAATTTGGCTACTGAGCATTGTCAGCCGGCTCCTCCAGTCGGGAATCCGCTCGAATGGCAGATGAACGGCCACCTATCTGGGTACAATTGACCACTGAATATTAGGAGACTGGTCCTTTATTCAAACGTTGAATTCGCGTCTATGATGATTTATAGCATCTAAATACTGATGAGATGATTTGAAGATTATCGATTCATTGGCAATTCGTCTTAAGATAGACGATTGAACTGAAACGTAGAATTACCTTTCAGTTTGTATTTAAGATTCGACCAATTCAATGTCTAGAGAAAATCTTGATAACGTAAAGTAAGACCGAGGATTTGACGATCCAAACGCAAGAGTGACGAGCCAGAAATCATCAGAAGTCACCCTTACCGTTAATCATTATTCTGACTGGTTACTAAGAATCAGCGATCAGTACATTAAAAATTGGGTCCGCACATGTCTGCCTTTCGAATGCCTGGAAGCCGGCATAGGAAGCATCCACCCCAGAAAGTTTACGATAACTCGCACTGTTTCCAGCGGACCTCAGCTGGCAGCACTTGAACTTAGAAAATAGCACGTTTTAATCATCTATAGTGGTCGTACAATGCGTATTCAAACTGTTCCCAGCGGGCCACAGCTGAATAATATTTGAAACAAAATTCCAAATTAAAATGAAATTAGGGTTGACGAATCTAAATGAGAATGTTTTAATATAAACAATCAATGAAACGGAAAGGATAGATGATAATGACTCAATTCAACACGACAGCTTATTATTATGGCTTTGCTTATTTTAGGTAGCGCCCGTATTGGAACCTTAGATACGGACGGCACCTACGTTCGTGTCTAAGCAGAGTCAATTCATCTTGACCAGCTAGACACTGTGAGTCTAGCTGGAATAATAATCATCAATTGGAATTAAAATTTGATGAGCCAGCTAGATTATTCAATCTAGCTGGCCTTTTTTATTTCCATTAAGGAGTGGTGGTTTATGCATCAACGACAGTTATCAATTAGTCTCTACTTGAACTATTTTGTCCATGGTATTGGCTTGATTATTTTAACGCAAAATATGCAGGCGCTAGGGCAGCATTGGCAAACCCCGTTAGCGACAGTTTCCTACGTTATTTTAGGAATCGGGATTGGTCGATTATTCGCTTACTTTATTCTGGGCAACTTATCAGACCGGTTTGGCCGTAAAGTGTTCGTCAACATTGGGATGGCGAGTTACCTGATTTTCTTCCTCGGGATGGCCGTAGTGACCAACATTCAGGTTGCTTATGGGTTGGCGATTTTAGCCGGGGTGGCGAATTCAGCCCTCGACTCGGGCACATATACCACGTTTATCGAGATGGGTGGTCGCCAGGGTTCCGCTAATGTCTTACTGAAAGCGTTCATGTCAGCTGGGGAATTCTTGTTACCACTGCTGGTTGCCAACTTGGAAGCACAACAACTCTGGTACGGGTGGTCGTTCATGTTAGCGGCGGTCATTTTACTCATCAACGGCGTTTTACTTAATCGGCAGCAGTTTCCCGTTCGTAACCAAGCTAATGCTTCGGCCTTGGCCGTTCGTCAGCAAATCAGTCACGGTCGGCGTTGGCTGGCCACGATTGGGCTTGCGGGATACGGCTACACGTCGATGGCAATCATGATTCTGTACACGCAATGGATCAGCTTATTCGCGACCCGCACGTTTCATTTTTCGGCGATACTCGCACATTGGTTGTTGTCGTTATACAGCATCGGTTCGATTAGCGGCGTGCTCGTGATTTTCTGGTTATTACGCCGCGGTGTGGCGGAGACCAAATTACTAGTGGCGATGAATGTCGGATCCTTAGTTGCATTGTTGGTGCTTTGTTACAGTCCAATCGCTGGACTGTCAATGATCGCGGCACTCGCGTTCGGGTTTACCGCGGCTGGTGGTGTGATGCAGGTCGCACTGAACTTATTCATTAAGCTTTACCCGCAAGTTAAAGGACGCGTCACCGGTATTTACTTCACGTTTGGCAGTATTGCGTCCTTCACGATTCCGTTGATTACCGGTTGGCTGTCACAGCAAAACGTGGCGTTGGCAATGCGGTTCGATTTATTGATTGGTGTGGCCGGCATTGGTTGCGTGGGATTAGCGGCCTGGGCAATTCGCAGTCCGAAGTCACTGAGTCAAGAACGTCAGCGAATCAACCACATCGACCAACAGATCGTCCGTCTACTCAACGAGCGGTTTGATACGGTCACGGCAATCGGTGAATTGAAACAACAGCAGCAGTTGCCCGTCCTAGATCAACAACGCGAACAACGGGTATTACATCAAGTTGCCGCCAAGAGCAAACAAACGGCCCACACGCCGTACTTACAAGCAATTTATCAAGCGATTATGCGCAACTCACGCGCTTACCAGACGGATTTGCACGATTTACACAAGGAGGAAATTAATCATGATTAACTACGTCACTGCCGGAGAATCGCATGGCCCGCAATTGAGCGGCATTTTAACCGGGATTCCCGCCGGACTTTCATTAGATATCGACGCCATCAATGCGGGGTTAGCCGCGCGACAGGGTGGGTTTGGCCGCGGTAATCGCCAACAAATCGAACACGACACGGTTCAAATTACCGGTGGGGTGCGACATGGTGTGACACTAGGTTCGCCGATCGCGTTAACCATCACCAACCGCGACCACGCGCACTGGTCAGCAATCATGGATCCACTTAGTCCTGCGACTGCGACCAATACGTTACGACAGGTGACACGGCCACGACCCGGTCATGCGGATTTGGTTGGTGGCATGAAATATGGGCACCGCGACCTGCGCAACGTGTTGGAACGGTCCTCAGCTCGTGAAACGGCCATGCGGGTGGCCATTGGTCAGATTTGCAAACAGCTGTTGGCGCAGTTGGACATTCAGCTAATTGGTTACGTGCAACAGATTGGCGCGACACAGATTCCAGTCGATGGCACCCTAACTGTCAGCCAACTACAAGCACGAGTGAGCCAAAACGATTTGCGGATTGAAGCTAACGATCAAGTTGAAGTGCTGCATGACCTCATCACGGCGACTAAGAAAGCCGGTGATACCCTCGGGGGCGTGATTCGCGTCGTTGCAGAAAATGTTCCTGCTGGCCTGGGGAGCTACACAAATTGGGACACCAAGTTAGATGGGCAGTTGGCAGCTGCTGTCATGGGCGTCAACGCGATGAAGGGCGTCGAGATCGGTGATGGCTTTACGGCCGCTGGGCAATACGGAAGTCAAGTGATGGATGAAATTGACTGGGATACGGCTGCCGGCTGGTCCCGTTTGACCAATCATTTAGGCGGCTTTGAAGGCGGAATGACGAATGGCATGCCAATTGTGATCAAAGCCGCAATGAAGCCGATTCCAACCCTTTACAAGCCATTACAAAGCGTCGACATTGCGACTAAAGTTCGTCAAAAGGCTAGCGTTGAACGTTCGGATACGACGGCCATCGTGCCAGCCTCGTTGGTGGTCGAGAGTGTCGTGGCGATTGAACTGGCACGGGCGCTGACCGCCACGTTTGATGGGAGTAACTTGCAACGGCTGCAGCGGATGTTGGCCGACTACCGCGACGAACTTCGGCAATATTAGGACGACAATATGGAAATTCATACATTAGGTCCCACAGCGACCGATAGTTACGCGGCAGCGCGGACTTATAACCAACGTGTCTGGCAGGGGCAGGCGACGATTGTTGGCCATCCCAGTTTTGAATCGATTTTGACGAATCTGAATGCTTACCAGGGTGCGCAACTCGTGATACCCGCGGCCTTCAAATCGCCAACGCTGCATGCAAGCTGGGGTGATGTCCACTACGCCTTGCTGAATCAGTTGACATTGTGCGATTGTTTTATGACCAAACTGGATCCCTTAGTGGTTGTCCAACGGTTAGATGCCGACAACCAGATTGGCTATACGCACGCCGCAACAGCACAATTGCTCAAACGATTAGTCCAGCGGGTGACAGTCCAAACTGCTGCCAGTAAATACTTAGCGTATCAGGCCTATCAAGAAAATCAGGCCGCCTACGTCTTAACCAACGAAAAAAATGTGACATTAACGCACAATGAACGCCAACTCGCGCGCCTGACACCATCGATGGTGTGGTGCGTCTATCAAATTAATTAGGGATGATGATTGATGATGAAAACATTAACTGGAGCGCCCAAAATCGGCCTCCACGGGACATTAGCGGTTCCTGGCGATAAGAGTTTATCGCATCGCGGTCTGATCTTAGGGGCCATCAGTCAGGGGACAACGACGCTCCACGGCTTTTTACCCGCTGCTGACTGTCTGTCCACTCTGACTGCACTGCAGGCGTTAGGCGTCCCGATTCACCGCGATGGGACGACGGTTACGATTACTGGACGCGGGTTACACGGGTTATCCCAACCTAAGCAGCCGCTAGATATGGGAAATGCAGGAACGGCCACTCGGTTACTAGCCGGTTTGTTAGCCGGACAACCGTTTGCAACGACACTGATTGGGGATGCTTCACTGAGCCGTCGTCCAATGGAACGAGTCCGGCAACCTTTGCAGGCGATGGGTGCTCAAATTGAATTGACGGCGGGACATTTGCCAATGAGGATTAATGGGCAACGACTACACGGTGGTCATACCGACATGCAGGTAGCTAGCGCGCAAGTCAAAAGTGCCCTGATCCTTGCGGCATTACAAGCGGACGGCCCCAGTACGATCGTCGAACAATTACCGACTCGTGACCATACCGAACGATTATTACGTCAATTTGGTGGCCATATCGAAACTGCGGCGGATGAACGTACGATTACCGTAACGCCACAACCACAATTGCAGGGTCAAACGGTGCAGATTCCCGGCGATTTTTCTTCGGCAGCGTTTTTTCTGACAGCCGCCAGCATCGTGCCAAAAGCCCATATTCGCTTGACCCAGGTCGGACTAAATCCAACGCGCACGGGTCTGCTGAATGTTTTGCAGCGGATGGGTGGCCATGTTACCGTAACGTCACAAACTCAAACCACTGAACCAGTGGGAGACATTGAAGTATCCTGTGCGCAGTTGCATCCGATTCAGCTGACGGCTGCCGATATTCCAGCTATTATTGATGAACTCCCATTAGTGGCCTTGTTAGCTGCCACGGCGGATGGTATCAGTACGGTTAGTGGCGCTGCAGAATTGCGCGTCAAGGAGACCGACCGGATTGCGACTATCGTGACTGAGCTGCAAAAACTCGGCGTGGTGATTACGGCCCAACCGGATGGATTTACGATTGATGGTCGGGCAACTTGGCACCAACCAAAAGAGAATTTGGACAGTCATGGTGATCATCGAATCGGCATGATGATGGCGATTGCAGCATTACGGCTCCCTCAACCGACGCAACTCGCAGGTGCCGAAGCAGTCGACATTTCATACCCGACCTTTTTTGAAGATTTAGCACAGCTTTGTCAGGGGGTGCGTGTATGACAACAGTCTTAGTCAAAGGGATTGGTTTAATTGGTAGTTCATTGGCATTAGCAATCAAACAAGCTCACCCGGAAATGCGGGTACTCGGGAGTGACTGCGATGTCGCCAGTCTGAGCTATGCCCAACAGCAAGGCATCATTGATGAGGCCGTTAAGGATTGGCAGGCTGCCGCACTGCAAGCGGATGTCATTTTGTTGGCGGGACCGGTCAATGTCATCGTGGCGGACTTAAAAACGCTCGCGACCTTAACACTGAAACCCAACGTGCTGGTCACGGATGTTGGTAGTACCAAACAACAAGTTGTACAAGCCGCACAGCCGTTACAACAACGGGGGATCAACTTTATCGGTGGTCACCCGATGGCAGGGTCGCATAAGTCAGGGGTGACGGCCGGTCGCGCGGATTTGTTTGAGAATGCCTTTTACTTTTTGATTCCTGGTCACACGTCCGATACCGTCGTGACGCAATTACAAACGTTACTGTCGGCGACGCGGGTTAAATGGTTGACGGTGACGGCGCGCCAACACGACCGAATCGTGGGCCAGTTGAGCCATTTGCCGCACGTGGTTGCCGCCGCACTCGTTAATCAGACCCAACAGGTGTTGGCCGATTCACCATTAGGCTTGCGACTCGCAGCGGGTGGCTTTAAAAGCATTACCAGAATTGCCAGTTCTGATCCAACGATGTGGACGGCGATTTTGGCCACTAACGCTGAACTCGTAACCAGTGAATTGCAGGGCTATATTGACCAATTGAGTGACATTAAGACGGCCATCACTCATCAAGATGCGACTCGTGTTCATGAGTTTTTTGCGACGGCCAAAGTCACCCGTGACCGGCTTGGACCAGAACAACTGGGTGGGCTACCTAACTTTTATGACCTGTTTTTAAACGTGCCTGACCAGGTTGGGGCGATTGCAGATGTCACCCAACGTTTGGCAGCTGCGAAGTTGAGCTTGGTGAATATTCATATTTTAGAAATTCGAGAAGAAATCGACGGCGTTTTACAGCTGACGTTCAACGATGCCGTTGCACAAAATGAGGCGGCAACTTTATTAACGACAGCCGGATACCAGATCGTGAGGAGGAATTAATTAATGATGCAAGCAATTTTAATTGGATTTATGGGTAGTGGTAAGACAACGGTTGGTCGAATTTTAGCACGCAGCTTAGCAACTGCCCACGCGGATTTGGATGACTTGATTGTCCAACAAGCAGGGCGGCCAATTACGACGATTTTCGCCGAGCAGGGTGAGGCCTACTTCCGACAGTTAGAACACCAAACCCTGTTGCGTGCGCTTCAAGCAACCGGGGTGCTTTCAACCGGTGGCGGTACACCGACGATTGCGATGAATGCGGTTAGTCTAAAACAAAGTACGGTACCCGTCATTTGGTTAACTGCAAATGATGACACGATTATTCAGCGGGTCCAACAAGATTCGGGGCGGCCACTAGTCAATCAATTAGACCAGACAAGCCTACTCGCGCTCAAACGGCGTCGCCAAGCGTTATATGCCGATGTCGCCGACTTAACGATCGCCACCGACCAATTGACGCCCGCGCAAATTGCTGACCAGATTCAGGGCTGGCTCAGCGATCAGCGTGCGGTACGGCAGGCTGAATAAGTATCACGGCTTGTGCGTCATGAATAATGGTTAAAACGTGCCATTTAGTTGGATTACTGTTCGTCAGCCGATGCGCTTCCTAGTCCGACTTCCGGGGCCGGCTGACAACGCTGGAACAGGGCGGACATCGATTTG
>ERZ506143.61-NODE-61-length-31846-cov-11.2848_pt1 | contig 31846 bp, 28 predicted proteins | sample MGYA00513564_ERZ506143 | MGnify/ENA metagenome assembly ERZ506143 | reverse complement strand
TTTTAGTTTATAACTTAGGATTCTTTGACTTTATTACGAACTAGTGCCACGCGTAATTAAGTTCTTTATTTACGATCCTCTTGACATAAATCATTAAGTAAAAGATTTCATCATTATTACTGTGTGTTTCAAGCTGGTCATCCACATAATCTGCAATTCGCTTTGCGCCCAGATAAATTTGCGGCTCATCTTTTTTCATTGTATTGAACAACTTAGAATTATCATTTTCCGAAATCTGCTCATGTTCATTCATTCGTTTGATATAGTAGCGTAAATGCATGACGAAACGATTGTACGTGAATTCCGTCTGGTTGATAATGATTTCAAACTCCTGCTCGATGATTTTAGTAATGTTTTTAATAATGTCATCATCGTTTTGGGCTTCCGACCCGGTCGCTAAATCAACCGTTTGGGAATTAACAAAATGCATGGCAATTGCCGTTACTTCAGAAACAGGCAGTTCAACATCCAAGCGTCGATTAATTAACTTAACTGCATAGTAACCAACAGCGGTTTCTTTCGGATAGAGTTGCTCAACGTCATATGAAAATGGTAGTTGTGCACCTTGATAATGTGTTAATCTCGTAATTGCGAAATTGATATGATCGGCCAAGCTAAAGATTATATTGGGATTAAGAAATTCAGGGATAATTTTCTGCGCATGATCAACAATTGCTGCACTTAAATCAAAAATCTCAGTAGGAATTTCTTTTAATAATTGATAATATTGATAATTCAGTTTATAAAATGTCATACTAACCTTGCTCATATCCACCAATTCATATGGAACTTTAGGAAATCCCAATCCCTTTCCAAACGCAACCAGTTCTTCTCCATGCTGATCCAAACAAACAACAACGTTATTATTAATTTTCTTCACCACCTGCATTCCATCCGCACTCCTTCATAATTGATATTTAGGCTTGTTTTAAAATTGGATCACCAGCATTCACATGACTATCAGCTTTACTACTAAGCGGTACTTCTCCAGTATAACCATCCGTAAATACAACCATCGTTGTCATATCCAGTCCCTTAGATGCGAATAATTGCGCGTCATAAGTTAATAACGGCGTACCCGCATCAACGTGCTGGTTTAACGCTACAAAGGTTGTAAATCCTTGCCCCGCCATACTAACCGTATCAAGACCAATATGAACTAAAACTGAAATGCCGTAATCCTCGTTAGCAATGCCGATTGCATGTTTACTTTCTGGTAGGGCGATAATTTTTCCACTAATTGGTGCGACCACTTGATTAGTGTCTGGTCCAGGAATAATTGCAAAACCATCACCCATCATTTTTTTTGCAAAAACATCATCATTTACCGCAGTAATCGGCACGCAAACACCGTCAATAGGTGCAACCACCTCAAATACGTCAGTCTTTTTTCTTTTAATACCAAACATTAAAAATCCTCCTTAATACAAAAAAACTCTCTGCGACATCCACTTCACCTGTTTATTTCATCAAGTAAAGGTAATGCCTCAGAGAGTATGAGTTACAATCCTTAATTTCAATTATAGAAAACGTTTTCAACAACTATATTATCACGCTTCTGCTTTTTTGCAAGTCTTTTAGTATAAATTATTTTCTAGTGCCATTATTCACACACAAAAATAGTCGGACACGGTTCATCACAATCAGGATAACTTATCTTGTTTTCCAATAGTCCTCAGTTGTCTGCATTTAATCGATAAAACCGCACAAAAAAATCGCCCCACAACGGAACGATTTTTAACACCTCTATGCCAACTTCTTGTCCAGCACCCGTGATAAGACGGAGAGTGCGTAACAGATGATGAAGTACATGACTGCGATCATCAAGAACATTGGTAAGATGTAGGCTGAATTTTGCCCGTAAATAATTTGTGCGTGGTTCAGTAATTCTGGTAACACGATGATGGTGGCCAGTGACGTATCCTTGATCAAGGAAATGAATTGGCTCACGATCGTTGGAATCGTCTTCTTGATGGCTTGTGGGAAGACGATATGCCACAACGCCTGTACGTAGCTCATCCCGTTGGCGCGGGCGCCTTCCATTTGGCCATAGTCCACCGCGAGGATTCCAGAACGAATGATTTCAGCTAACATGGCTGATTCGAAAATCGTCATCGCTAAGATTGCTGCGAAGATAATGCCGGGTTTGAAGCCCAGATGTGGCAGGCCAAAATAAGTAAAGAAGATGATCAAAATTAATGGTAAGTTCCGGATGATGTCGACGATAAAGCCGACCACCGCTGACAAGTACTTGATTTTAACGTAACGGAGCACCCCTAAGACCGAGCCGATAATAAAACTGGCAATGATGGAAACGACGGACACTTCCACCGTGACCCAGAGTCCTTCGAGCAAGAACCGGATGTTTATCCACGAATAAGCTTGAATAAAGTTTTGCATGAAACGTCGCCCCCTTCTAGTTAGCTAACTTCTTCTCGAGATGCCGCATGTAATAACTGAGCGGTAGCGTAATCACCAGGTAGAAGCACCCAACGACCACGTAACTGTTGATCGTGTCTAGTGATAACGACGCAATCGAGTTCGCTTGATACATCAAATCAAACCCGGCCACGAAGGCTAACACTGACGAGTTCTTCACCAAGTTGATGAATTGGTTACCCAATGGTGGGATGATGATTTTGAAGGCTTGTGGCAACACGATTTTACTCATTGCTTGCCAGTAGGTCATCCCATTGGCACGGGCCCCTTCCATCTGACCGGGGTCCACGGATTGAATCCCAGCCCGGACCGTTTCGGCGATGAAGGACGACGTATAAATCGTCAGCCCAATCGTCCCGGCGGTAAAACCGTCGATTTTGGCGACGTACATCGGAATAATCACGTAGAAAAACATCGCGATGACTAGCAATGGAATGTTCCGGAAAACTTCAATGTAGACCCGACCGATGATGCGCATCGTGCGACTGGGCAAGACTTCAAAGATTGCGAACATCGTCCCGATAATCGTACTAAATATCAGAGCGATCACACTGGATAACAACGTATATCCGAGACCTTGAATCAGCTCTGACCAATAATGCGTTAGAATGTATCCCATTAGCGTGACGCCTCCTTATAGTCGAAGCCGGCCACGTTCCCAAACCACTTCTTCAAGATGCGGTTATACGTCCCGTCCGCTTCAATTTCTTTTAATGCTTTATTTAATTCCTTTTTCAATGGGGTTTGACCTTTGTTAACGGCAATCCCGTAAGGTTCCTTCGTAAAGGTCCCGCCGACCACTTCGTAACCTGGGTTTTGAGCAGCCATCCCATAAAGAATCCCGTTATCAGTCGTCAAGGCAACCCCTTGGCCTGATTTCAAGGCCGTCATTGCTTGCGCGTAGTCTGACAACTCTAGCACTTTGGCCTTAGGCGCCACTTTTTTGATATTTTCAACGGAGTTCGCACCCGTAACACCTAGAACCTTCGTGCCAGTTTTATTCAAATCTTTGACCGATTTAATCGAACTGCCCTTCTTCACCAGCAACGATTGCCCGGCATCGAAGTAGGAATCGGTAAAATCAACTTGTTTTTCCCGTTCAGGGGTGATGGTCATCGTGGCGATGATGGCGTCAATATTCCCGTTTTTCAACAGCGGAATCCGCGTTTGACTCGTCACTTGCACAAACTTGGCCGTGGCGTCTTTACCCAACACCCGTTTTGTGAGGGCTCTAGCGATATCAGCGTCAAACCCCTTGATGGTGTTGTCCTTAACGTCCATCAACCCAAATAACTTCGTATCAGCTTTAACACCCCAAGTGATGGTCTTGCTAGCCTTATCATTAGTCAAAACGTCTTGTTTGGATAACGACTGCCGTGAACCGCAAGCGGTTAAGACCACCACTAGCACGGCGAGCATGCTGAGTGCGCCAATTAGTCGTTTTAGCTTCTTCATTCGTGGTCCTCCCCTACAAATTAGTGTGTAATAATTTTACTCAAGAATTGACGGGCCCGTTCATTGGTTGGTTGACCATCGAAGAATTTTTCCTTCGCATCGTCTTCCAGGATTTCGCCGTCAGCCATGAAAATAACCCGGTCCGCAACTTCACGGGCAAAGCCCATTTCATGCGTCACGACTAACATGGTCATACTGGAGTCTTCCGCGACACTCTTCATTACGTTCAACACATCATCAATCATTTCCGGGTCCAGCGCAGAGGTTGGTTCATCAAATAACAGGCACTTTGGCTTCATTGCGAGTGAACGCGCAATCGCGATCCGTTGTGATTGGCCCCCAGATAATTGGCTTGGGAAGCTGTTGGCTTTGTCTGCCAAGCCAACGCTATCTAGTAAGTCCATCGCCAGCTTTTTGTTTTCCGCTTCAGGCCGTTTTAAGACTAACCGCGGTGCAATCATAATATTTTCGAGCACCGTTTTATTGGCATATAGATTAAAGTGTTGGAAGACCATGCCGACATTTTTACGAATCTTGTTCATATCCGTCTTGCGGTCCGCCAAATCAAACCCATTGACTAACAACTGACCTGACTGGACTCGTTCCAAACCATTAACGGTTCGAATCAAGGTACTCTTACCTGAGCCAGAAGGTCCGATCAAAACAACTTTTTCACCTTCATTAATCGTTAAATTGATATTTTTGAGGGCGTGAAAATCACCATAATACTTTTCGACGTCGTGAAATTCGATCATTGACATTGCAGTCACCTTCGCTTTCTCTATCAGCCTATTGACTGACGGTCTAGAATTATTGCATTAATTTATAAAGTTAAGAAATCCTTATTCTTCGTTAATGCTATTTAAATAGTTTAATACATAATTAGTAATTTTGTCAAAAAGGAGTCAAATATTGTTCGATATCAATAAAATAGTGAGAAAGTCATCCGCTGTTTTCAGTTAAATTAACTGAATCCATTTAGATATCTTGAACAATCTAGTCATAAGTGCGCCTATAATTCGTGTTTTATCAGCATTTTTCAGCCTTGTAATAAGAATTTATCAATACACTTAATAAAAATTTTATTATTCCGACCCGCTCATTAGGTCAATCATACCACTACCGCAGCCAACCAATGCTTCTCAGGCATAAATTTCATGATTTGACCGGTTAACAAACGACCTTAACGCTTCGTTAATCCTTTCGATAAGCTTTCTTTACTAATCCCTGCTAGACTCATTTCAATGACAATCATCGATAGGAGCTGATTACATGTTAATTGACCAAGCCACCAACATGACCAATATTATCGCCGCTCAAATCATCAAGGTGTTTTATCCATTTGTCATCGCCAAAACGGAGACTGGCGAATACTTGAGCCTTAATTTATCGACCAATGAACAACGGGACCCACTCTTCTGGGATGAACTGCGCAGCATCTTGCAAGCAAAACTCTGGGTGCCAATCGGTCGCCACTATCACCAGTTGCTCGACAACGGCTGGTTAGCGGTCGGCATCAGTTGACGATTAGTTGACGTTTTGCTGACTCTTCACCTGACATGGTCCTGGCAGGTATCCGACTGATTTCGTCCGCTCAATTTGCACCCAAACTTAGCCCCATATAATTGAATCACACTTAAATTTAAATAGTCGCTTCAAGAATTTACCATTAAATTCCCGAAGCGACTATTTTTCAATCAATTAACACCATTATCAGCGTCTCACTCAACCGTCGCCGTGCCCACACCGCGTCTGGTTTCAAGTTTAGTTAAAAGGCATGTTCACTCGTGCCACCGTTCAGAATCGTCACGACGTCATCCAAACTAATCTCGACCATGTTTTTGACCGCCAGATTCGTGTAGAAGCCGACATGTGGCGTAATGATCACGTTCGGCATCTGCATGAGTTGCGCCACGTTGGTATCTTGCAATACTTCGCCCTGATGGTCTTGGTTGAACAACTCATTTTCACCTTCGACCGTATCCAGCGCACAGCCCGCGATTTCGCCTGCTTTTAAGGCTGCGACCAGGTCAGCCGTCACAATGACTGGCCCCCGTGAGGCGTTAATAATGTAGGTATCGGACTTCATGACTTTTAACGCCGCTGCGTCAATTAAGCCTTGCGACGTTGGATTGAGGTCCACGTGCAAGTCGACCACATCTGCCTGCCGTAACAAGTCTTCCTTAGTATCGACGTAGGTTAAAACGTCGGTTAACTCAGGATGGCGCACGACATCGTAGGCAATCACCTTAGCGCCGAGACCGTGGAACAAGCGGGCTGCTGTCCCACCGATTCGACCAGCGCCAATAATTCCAACGGTTAACGACCGGATTTCACGTGCTTGCAACCCCGCCCACTGGAAGTTCTGTTGGCCGATACGTTGGTCAAACAGTTCCAAGTTCCGAATCAAACGCATCGTTTGTGCCACCGACATTTCAGCAACTGAATTCGGCGAATAAGCCGGTACGTTGGTGACCACTAACCCGGCAGCCTTGGCAGCGGGAATATCGATCGTATCGACCCCGGCCGTCCGACTGGTCAATTGTTTCAACCCAGCCGCAGCCAAATCCTGATACAAACTAGCGTCGCCGCCAATTGGACTCCGTTGTTGGATGACAAGGCCATCGTAACCCTTGACCAAGCCTGCAGTGTCCGGGTGGAATTCTAAGTCATTGGTATCGACCTGAATTTGGTGTGCTGCAGCCCACGCTTGAATGGCATCCTGTTCGTCATCGCGAACACTATACATTAAAATTTTCATGATTACTTGGCCTCCTGTGCTTTGCTGGCAACGTATTGACTGATTCGTTCAACGGCCGTCTTCAAATCGGCCATGGATGCGGCGTAACTGATTCGAGCGTAGCCTTCACCACCAGGGCCAAATGAGCTTCCGGGAATCAATGCGACGCGGGCCTCATGGGCCAATTCACGACAGAATGCCATACTGTCTTGTGGCAACCCGGCCGGAATCTTACTGAATAGGTAGAATGCCCCTTCTGGTTTGGCAGATTTGAAGCCCAATTGATTTAACGCGTCGTACAAGTAATCGCGACGGGCCTGGTATTCGCGCTTCATTTGTTGCGCGTCATCGAGGCTATTTTTGAGTGCTTCCGTCGCGGCAGCTTGGGCATTGGTGGTCGTCGAAGTCACCGTGAATTGATGAATCTTTCCCAGTTGGGTCGTAATTGCCTTAGGCGCACACATGATACCAATCCGCCAGCCGGTCATCGCGTGTGACTTCGAGACCCCGTTTAGTAAAATCGTCTGCTCTGGTAAGTAAGATGCAATCGATTCATGCCGCTCCCCATAGGTCAGTTCACTGTAGATTTCATCTGATAAAACGAAGATTGGTTGGTCCGCTAAGACAGCCGCCAATGCCTTCAAATCATCATGCCGATACGTCACACCAGTGGGGTTCGAGGGGAAGTTCAAGACAACGGCTTTGGTCTTAGGATGGTCGTTGAGCGTCTGTTGTAATTGTTCTGGTGAGAGCACGAAGCCGTTCTTGGACGTATCCATAAATACCGGCGTTGCGCCCGCCAACTTCACGATGGCAATGTACAGTGGGAAGATGGGCGTCGGAATCAAGACTTCATCGCCAGGATTCAAAATTGAACTTAACGCCGTGTAAATGCCGCCAGTCGCCCCCGCGGTAATAATCACTTCGCTAGCTGGGTCATAGTGCACATCGTATTTTTTCGCTAAGAAGTCGGCTGCCGCAGTTCGTAACGCCATCGTCCCATTCGAAGGCGCATAGTGACTTTCATCGTTTTCGATACTCTTAATCGCGGCCTGCTTAACGTGTTCCGGTGTATTGAAATCTGGTTCACCGAGTGTTAAACGAACGATGCCGGGGATCGACGCGATCTCGGCGTTGAAGGCTAAAATATCAGACGGCTGAATCGCCGCGATTTCATGATTCATTTGTTGGACGAGTGTTTCTGCATTAATTGACATAGGGGTTCCTCCCGAATTTTAGTTAAGTTTAGTTGGTGGAAGCGGCTTGGATCAGAGCGAAAAAAGCGCACCCTCTGAAAATTCAAAGGGTGCGCGACAACGCAAATACAGAATTATTAGCCACCCTTGGAATTTTCAAACATCCATGGGCGCCGTTAAATCACAAAATGCTTTTGGCAACCGCATCGATGCAAACATCGGATTCGTGTTTGCACCTAAGCAGCGGGCACAAACACTAGCGAAAATACCAAAAGTAAAAGCTAGTTCTAGATTTTAATGAATTTAACGGTAATGACATATCATTAGCTCCTCATCAATTGTTAATCTAACTATAATGGTTGTTGTCAGCACTGTCAAGGGTCAATTTGGTATACTGAGAGTAAATCCACTTTGGAAGGAACGATTATTATGACTTACCAGGCACTGATGTTTGATATTGACGGGACGTTAACGAATAGTCAACCAGCCTACACGACGGTGATGCGGGAAGTTTTGGCAACTTATGGCAAACCGTTCAGCGATGCGCAGGCCCAAAAGACTTTTCCGATGGCCGCTGAACAAGCGATGGCTGAACTCGGTATTGCTGCCAGTGAATTCGACCATTTTCAGGCACAGTATGAAGATGTGATGGCGAGTCATTACGATGAAATCGACCTTTATCCAGGCATCACGACCTTATTCGAACGGCTACCTGCTGACTTGCGCCTCGGTATCGTGACCTCACAACGTCGCAATGAACTTGAAAGCGGCATGCGCAATTATCCGTTCATGATGCGGATGACCGTGACTATCAGTGCCGACGATACTGAACGGCGTAAACCTGACCCACAGCCATTGTTGACGGCGCTCGGCATGGTCAACGTTGCGCCAGAAAACGCCCTCTTCATCGGCGATTCGCTGAGTGACGAACAAACGGCCCACGCTGCCAACGTTGACTTTGGTTTAGCTTCCTGGGGGATGGACCCGAATGCGGAACACGTGCATGTGGCGCACCGGTTTGAACAACCATTAGATATTTTGGAACTCTTTAAGTAATCGGCGGTCATTTAAAAATTCATTATCCTGCTTAACTAAGACGAAACCGGTAGTTATCTGAATTCAGATAGCTACCGGTTTTTGCGCGCTTTTGAATACTTGTGATTTACTGCTTACATTGAAACGTGCTAAATGCCACAGTCAGTTACGCTTAACCCTGTTCCGCTAATCATCCCAAAACCGGATGGCCAGCCCGCGTTCTACCTAGATAGCCAAAACGTGGTTCTAAAGGCAGTTTGTTCCGCTCAACACTAAAAGGGCCATCATCCAAGCCCAGGATGATAACCCTTTTACCTACCGCTCTCTATCTTTACAGTCGAAACGTGCTAAAAGCCACAGCCAGCTCCGCTTAACCCTGTTCCGCTAATCATCCAAAAACCGGATGACCAAACCGCGTTCTACCTAGATGGCCGAAACGTGGTTCTAAAGGCAGTTTGCTCCGCTTAACACTAAACGGGCCATCATCCAAGCCCAGGATGATAGCCCGTTTACCTACCGCTCTCTATCTTTACAGTCGAAACGTGCTAAATGCCACAGTCAGCTCCGCTTAACCCTGTTCCGCTAATCATCCCAAAACCGGATGACCAAACCGCGTTCTACCTAGATGGCCGAAACGTGGTTCTAAAGGCAGTTTGCTCCGCTTAACACTAAACGGGCCATCATCCAAGCCCAGGATGATAGCCCGTTTACCGTTAATGCTCACAAACTAACCGCCTTTAGAACCACTCTTACCCTTGCCTATCCTCATACGCCACCTGCGCCGTGACCTGGTAATCACCTGGCTGCTCGATGGCTGAGGTCCGACCTGCGATTTTGCTCATGCCGCCCGTGATCACTGTTGAAGCAAGATACAGCTTGTAGTCCTCATGGGCATCGTGGACATCCGTCAAGCCGACCTTCGTAATATGCCCGACCGGTGACTGGTCCATCTGGTTGATACCCGCATAGATGACCAAGCGGTGGTTTTCCAATTTCAGTTGTGAAAATGGGATCTGAATCCCCTGCCCAATCGCATATACCGGCTCGCCAGTGGCCTGAGCCTGCTGGATGACCGCATCATCACTCATGCCACCATAATCCAACCGCACGATATTAGCCGCTTGCAACTGATCGACGATTTGATGCACATTTTCCTGTTCAGTATGCGACGTTTTGACCGTGGCCGGCAATAATTCCTGACCATCAAAAATCCCATTAGCCGGAATGTAGGGTTGTTGCTGATTATTTTGAGCTTGCTGTTCAGCGGCCAACGCTTCCTTTGGTTTACCGCCTAACAATTTTTCAATTTTCGGTGATAAATCATACTTGGCTGTCTTATTAGTAAAGTAATAAATCACGTTTAACGTAATAAAGTAAATCAACGCCAAGAAGACTAACATGTAGAGGATACCGCGTAACCACGCACCGTTTTGCATCAAGCGGATGGCGACGTAGCCCAAATACAGGTTACCAGCGATACCAATGCCAATATAAATTTGATTTTTAATCTTAACATTGACGTTGACGTACCCCAACGCATGATTAATCATATCTAAAATACTAAACATTCACTATTCGCTCCCGTCGTCAGTAGTCGTCGTCGCTGACTGTGTGGTCGTCGAGCTGGACGTCGTCGTTGCACTTGATGAGGTCGTCGATGAACTATCATCATCGTCATCATCCGTCGTCGTGGCGGCACTGCTGCTACTGCTTGAAGCATCATCGTCATCCGTCGTGCTAGAACTTGTATCCGTCGTCGAACTCGACGTACTGCTGGTCTTGTCCGCGCTACTGCTGTTATCGTTGTCATCTGTATTGCTACTACTACTGCTACTTGAGTTGTTATCTTCATCATCCGTGGATGAATCCGAACTCGATTTGTCTTTGGATTTACTTTCATCGGAGCTATCATCAGCGGCCTTCTTCTTCGCACTGCTTGAAGTCGCTGACGAGCTTTTGACGACACTGCTGCTGGCCTTGGCACCATTCACAGTATGGGTGGTTTTATTAACGACCACGTTGGTTGCGCCGAGCGCTAAAACGATCGACACGATTGCAAATGGTGAAATAAATGGTGGTGTTCGATAAGCCATCGATGTCATTCCCTTCTGAGGCTTTCCTGTTATTCTTTCTAATCTATAATTAAACCATGCTCACGGGTAGAATGCACTAATTCCAACCCAAATTAATAAACTCTTTACCGCCAGCCGCCATAAAAAAAGCCGACCTTTCGTCAGCTATTCAACGCTTGTTTTTTCGTACAGTCCGCACACAACCCATAAATCTCGATTCGATGCCCGGTAATCGTGCAACCAGGCAGTTGCGCTTCGTATTCATCCAGCGGACAAGCCTCGAGTTCCGTGACCTTGCCACAGTTCGAGCACACAAAATGATGATGGTGCTGGTGCTTGAAGTCACACTGATATTTCACGAGCGTCTGATTCGCCTGGGCTTTCAATTCGAGTAGGCCCAACGTTTCAAATTCCTTGATATTTCGATAAATGGTATTGTGGCTCATCCCTGAAAATAGCGTACGCATATGCTCATCGACTTCCGAGATGGCGACGTAATGGTCCTGATAGGTGACCAGATAATCTAAAAGTGCTTGCCGCTGCTTGGTAATCTTGAGTTGATTACGGCGTAAAATCGCGACGGCTTGTTCAATTGGTGTTTCCATTGCTTGTTGCCTCCTACCGACCAGGACTCGACTAAATCATAATCATTACTATTTAGTTTAGCATAATCACCCATAAAAGTGAATCTTGGTGCCCGGTGAATCCAACGAGCTAGTCCTTAGAAACGGCATTCGGCGCACCATACTCTGCCACTAGTTGGTCCAGTTGACGTTGTGTGGCCTGCCACTCATCATTGACCAACACGTGTGCGTGCCCGACTAACCCGGCTGGCAACGCTTGGTCCCGTAAATATTCCTCACTGGCGACCCGTTTTTGGATCCGGCTTGGTTGGTCACCACGCTTAGTCAACCGCTCAATCAGTGCTTCTTGGTCCGCAACTTCCAGGTAAATCACGACGGCTTGCTCACCTAACTCACGGGCATAAGTAATCGCGCCCGCGGTATCCAAGACGATACTAATTAATGGCGAGCGTTCCCAGGCGGCCGCTAAGCCTTCCCGTGAAGACCCGTATTGATTGCCACTGTATGTGACGTGTTCGAGGTAATGTTTGGTTGCAAAACTAGCCGGCGTTTCAAAGTAATAATCACGGCCACTCACTTCGCCTTCTCGCGGTGCCCGGGTGGTATGAGTGATAACTTGCGGAATCTGATACTGCGACCACAAGTAATGGCTGACCGTTGTCTTGCCACTCCCAGTCGGGCCAGTAATCACAAAGATGCGTTGCTTTGTCAAAGTAAATTAACCTCCATTTTTAGTCCATGTAAAGCTTTTCATTTGCGTTAGCTCGGTAAACCGAGTATAGTAACGAGATTGTAAGGTTCAAATAGATGATTCACGCATCTCGTAGCAAACCAACAATTTTCAGAAGGGAGTTTTGTCATATGCAATTTCAAAAAACGAATAGCTGGTTCAGCATTGTTTTAGATACGCAACGCCAAATGTTTGTTGCAACTGACAAACTTCATCCAGAATTGTTCGCTGAAGGCGTAACAATCGAAGATGCAGTTGCAAACTTAAAAACTCAGGCCTAAGCCACATCTAAAAAAAGTTGTTTAAAAATTACTGGTACCGTTTATGCGACGGCACCAGTAATTTTTTTACGCTCGTTCAGGCTTACAGGTGTTGTTCAATGTACGCATTCGCCTGGTCCAGCATTTTTTTCAAGTTATCGTAAGTCAGTCGTTCGCGGGCTGCGGCATAGTCAAACCAGCCAATCGCACTGATTTCAGCTTTTTGCCGCGTCACCACCACGCCACTCGGCACTTCACTGACAAATAGGGTCACTTGCTTCAAATTGCCGTTTGGTAAATCGTACTCAGTGTACGCTTTAAAATTCGTATCTAACGTCGCGTCGATCTGCGTCTCCTCACGAATTTCGCGTTTGGCTGTTTCCGCTAAAGTCTCGTTGCCTTCAACGTGCCCCTTAGGGAAACCCCAGAAATCACTGGTTGCGCTCTGCAATAATAAATAAGCGGGATGACCGTCTTTTTGCTGATAGACGACCGCGCCACTTGCTACTTCTGTACTCATGAAGTCGCACCTTCCTAATTATGAATTACGTCTTAGTATAACATGTTCCAGGCTCAATGAACGCTCAAAATTGCACGAAGCAGTTGGCCCAAGGCAATCCCTTGACGCTCATCTGTTCGTTGCTGCGCAATCGTTTCGGCGACTGCAAGATGCAACCACTGATTGGCCCGCTTCAAGGCAGCCGCTAAGTCGACGCCCTGCCCTAACAGTCCCGCAATCACCGCTGCGAGCGTGTCGCCGGTGCCATTATAGTGACCGGGTAACCGTGGCTGACCATAGAATTGAACCGCGCCGTGATCATCTAGCCACGCACAGCCGATCTCTTTACCCCGCTGGACATCCGTAATAACCGCATGTGCCCCGGGCTTTAGTTGCTGTTGTAGCGCTGGCAAGATGGCCGTTAAATCGGGATTTTCTTGATACGGCATCCCGGTCAACAACGCCGCTTCAGTCGTATTTGGTAAAATGACATCCGCGTGTTTGATCAAATCGCGCATCGCGTCGACATACTGCTGATCAAAGCCCTGATACAGTTTGCCTAAGTCGCCTAAAACTGGGTCGACCACTAATAAGTCTAACGGTTGTTGGGCCAAATACTGCGTCACTAATTGACATAGCGGTACCGAACCTAAATAGCCAATCAACGCCTGGTCAATCTTCAATTCAGCCTGCGTCCAATGTTGAAAAACCCGTGGCAACCAATCCGCTAAGTCGACCACGGCCGGTGTCCCGTAACCACTTGTATGCGTTGATAATAAACTAGTCGGTAATGCTGCGACTTCGTATTGCATCGCCGTTAACACCGGTAAAGCCGCACTCAGCGAGATTCCCCCAACTGCTGATAAATCCTCGACAACTAACATCGTTGACACGGACGTCGCCTCCTTCTGATAAGTTGTTTAGTGCTTATTCTATCAGAACTCAACTGCCCTGTAACCCGTCCACACCGAATTGATTGGATTTCAAAGCAATCATGGGGTGAAACGCTCATCTGAAAAGCGTCACTACTATAAAATAGCTAAGTTCAAAAACAACCAGCTGAGAACCGCTGGAAACAGAACGAATTAGCTGGATTCCTGTTCGTCAGCCGATGCGCGCCCTAGTCCGACTTCCGGGGCCGGCTGACAACGCTGGAACAGGGCGGACATCGATTTGAACTCACGCAGAAACCCACTGCGCAATTTCAAATACGAGTCTTCTTCTAGCCCGGGAAGACCACCCGGACAAGAAGAATTTCGCCCTTGAGCATTGTCAGCCGGCCCCTACAGTCGGGAACCCGCTCGAATGGCGGATGAACGGCCACCTAACCAGGTACAATTGACCACTGAATATTAGGTGGCTGGTCATTCAAGCAAACTTTTGAGTCTATATTGATGATGCTTATTTACCGGTAAAGTCGTTTGAAGATTACTGCTTAACCTACATTTACGATGAAACGATAAAATAGCCATTTGTGGCGAATCTAGGGCTTTATCAGCTATGTCGACGAGAGAAAGTTCTGTCAATGTTCAGTGATGCGGACTAAAAATACGGATAGGCAATTTCGATGTTACTGAAAACTAGTCTGACCGTTAAATATCAAAATGACTGTCTACTATGAACTAACGAACAGTTCATCGAGAGTTGGGTCCGCAAATTTCCGCCTTTCGAATATTATCCCAGCTGGAAGGTATTTTGGGCAAGGCTAAATGCTTCTCAGCCTGTGAGGTTCAGATGGATTGGGACTGAGGATTAGCCTAGCTAGAGCGTTAAACGGTGCACTTCCGCTTGGCGTTTTGGCGTAGCTAACCGGAAGTCCCAGTCTGACCCGAGCACGTTTCATCCATATTGCAACCAACGTGAAAGACCAGTATTTAAGACGTGGTTTGGCGGCTTCAATCTATGCCCATTACGTTTCTAACCATTGTCCAGAATGCCTGGGTGCCGGCGTAGGACGATCCTATCCATCGATTTTACACAGAATTCGCTGTATTTTCCAGCGGTTCTAAGCTGGCTGCTTTTAACAAATCACGCATTTGACCAAACACGAAAAAGAGGCCCTTCCTCCGCGCCCCTCATTAGCCGGATGTTCTCCAGAACTGTACAAGCTAGTTATTTACTCCTGATGTAACAAATATTGTTGTTCAATTGCGCGCCGGGCTTGCACGGCATCTTCAAAATGGTCAAAGTGCTTGTTGAGGACATAGTGGCCCTTAAAGTAAAAGTGTGCGACCCACGAATGCGACTGCTTGTCGTAGCTCACGCCAACCACGCCACTCGTGTTGCGCTTGGACTTCTTGAGTGAGCTCACATCCGTGTGATGGTCATGAATCTTCAAATTCCGTGGATCACCCATCCGTGACACGACTTCCGGATTATTGAAGATATTGCGCCGACTCTGTTCAGCTGCCAAGCAGCCACAACTCCGCGTCTTGCCGTGGCGCAAAACGTAAGAATCTACGACACAAGTGCGCCCACACGAACACTGACAAAACCATAGGGCATTGCCATTTTTCGCCCGTCCTGCCCGATACATCGCTGTTAACCGCCCAAAGTGTTGCCCGGTAATATCGATTGCCGCTGCCATTTTAATCCCACCATTCTTGAAATAAACGCTATTGATAACAATATTATAAGCTTTAGCGTATCGATTTAACAGTTTAACGTATTAACTTCGTTTAGATTTTGATAAACACTGGTCTTAACTGTATTTAGACAGTGTTTATCAACTAGCAACTATTCGTCATCAGCTAATTTTTGCCGTCATAACTTGGCGGTTCAGCAAAACCAGCGGAACCTTCCTTAATTATTAAGAATAAAAAGTGTTAGTTCTAATTGACTTTTAATAATCAACCACGGTATCATATGAGCATGGCAAATTGTCGATAATGACAATCAACTGTTACAAATAACCAAAAAGGTGGTCCATGTTATGGGGATTTTCCAGCGCATCTTCCAAAAAGAAGATTTAGAGCGCTATTTACAAAAAGACAGTCATTTTGAACGCACCCTCTCAGCAGTCGACTTGATTGCGCTGGGTATCGGTGCCGTTATCGGGACTGGTATCTTTATTCTACCCGGGACAGTCGCCGCAACTAAGGCCGGCCCCGGCATCATTTTATCCTTCGTCCTAGCCGCCATCGTCTGTGCGGTGGCCGCAATGTGCTACGCTGAATTCGCTTCGGTGCTGCCGATTGCCGGTTCAGCTTACTCATACGGCAACATCGTCTACGGCGAAATGATTGGTTGGATCATCGGCTGGGCCCTCGTCCTAGAATACGTGCTCGCCGTCGCCACGGTGGCAGTCGGTTGGGCAGCATATTTCAATTCGTTCATTGCTGGCTTCGGACTCAAGTTGCCGAAAGCCATTACTGGTTCGTTTGACCCGGCTCACGGCACTTACATTAACGTCGTCGCAATTTTAATTGTTTGTTTGATTGCTTGGATCATTGACACCGGCTTAAAGACTTCGATTCGTTTGAACAATATTATCGTGGTCGTCAAACTCGCCATTATCGTGTTATTCCTATTGGTCGGTTCATTCTACGTCAAACCAAGCAACTGGACGCCATTTGCACCATTTGGCGGCATGGGGATTCTAAAAGGAGCGGCGGTCGTCTTCTTCGCCTACCTGGGCTTTGACGCCGTCTCGTCATCCGCCGCCGAGGTCAAAAATGCCAAACGCAATATGCCGATTGGGATTATTGGGACGTTGGTGATCTGTACGATTTTCTACATCTTAGTTTCAGGCGTGTTGACTGGGATGGTTTCGTACAAACAACTCAATGTGGACGATGCCGTTGCCTTCGCATTGCAACTCGTTCATCAAAACTTCGTTGCCGGCATCATCTCGATTGGCGCCCTCGCCGGAATGTTCACTATGATGGTCACGATGATTTACAGTAGTTCACGACTACTCTATTCCATCGGCCGGGATGGCCTATTGCCCCGGTTCTTAGGTAAAATTGACAAACATCACGCGCCTAAAAACGCCATGTTGACTGTGACAATCGTTATTTCGATTCTCGGTGGCTTGATTCCACTCGACCAACTCGCTAACCTAGTTAACATCGGGACACTGATTGCGTTTGCGTTCGTTTCATTCGGTATCTTATTGCTCCGGCGCAATCCAAAGCTCAACCAGATCAAAGGATTCCGGGTGCCATTTTATCCGGTCTTACCAATTATCTCGGGGTTACTGTGCCTGTTCATGATGACCCAACTTTCAGCTGAGACTTGGCTCGCATCACTAGCCTGGTTTGTGCTCGGTCTGCTCATCTACTTCGGTTACGGGATCCGTCACAGTCGCATGAATAAGGCGGACGACGAAGCTTAGGGCACTGTGAATGCTAGGCTTGGCCTGCTGGTAACAGTACCCGTTCATGTCAAACTGGCAATGATTGATGCGTGTGTTCAAATATTTCCAACGTTGTCAGGTTATCTCAGAGCCCAGAACAAGCGCACCAACAGACACATTGATACTGACAAGATAAAACCGCTCGTTTCAAGTCATCACCTGACTTTGAAACGAGCGGTTTTGCGTCTTAAGGTAATTTCAGCGCATCAATGACAACGGTTGCATTTTAAGGTATGATAGCGTTAATGATAAAGGAGCGTGATTCGATGTTGACACCTAAACTTATTCACGAGAATCTCCACGAACACCATACCCAGGTCCTACAGCTATTTAAACAGAATCCCTGGTTGATTCCAGTTACGACGGCGCTGCACATTGTCCCAGTTGCGATTGGCGTTCACGGCTTTTGGAAGTCGCGAGCACTAAGCAAACAGCTCAAAATCGAGCGTGAGAAGACCAAGCAGCTCGCCTTACAACAAGTTGACAAGGTTCAAACGACGATGGCGGACCACCATTGCCAAATGCCAGCCTTACACCATTTGATGATGAAGTTGCATTCACAGCACTAAGCTGAACATGGCTTGCACTGCGACCAATTCGGGTTGCGGCACAAGCCATGTTTTGTTTGATTGCTATTTTATTGTGACGATTGTATGATTTTGACTAAGTACGTTGCTTTTACTAAGGTGTTGGTTGGACTGAATGTTGCTATTACTAATGTGCAGTTCTGACTAATAGATCGCTTTAACTCACGTCCTGCGCTTACTCGGCCAAATGGATGGTCACGTTAGCGGATGCCCCCACTAGTTTGGCGACTGGGCAACGGGTCTCCGCAATTTCGATCCAATGGTTGGCGGTCGCCGCATCCACCTCTGGAATCGTCACCGCTGCGTCCAAGAAGAATTGGTAGCCAAAACGGTCACGGGACATTTTGATCGTCGTTACGACTTTACTCTGGTGCGCTTGTCCGTGTTCTTTTTCGATGGCCTCTAAGGTCGCATTCAGACAAGTGCTCAACGCTAAACCAATCAGTTGTTCCGGATTAGTGCCGGCGACCGGTTTGAGTGGACTCGAAACTGATACTTGTAACCCGTCTGGCACATAGGCCTGCCCTTGGATGCCGTCTTCGTTCACTGCCTGGGTTTGATATAGAATTGGAAACTCTGCCATGTTGATCCCTCCATTAGATAATTCACTTTGCATTCAACCTACCACAACCTGACAAACTTGTCAGTAAGAAACCTTGGTTCTGACATAATTAGCGGTATAATATTGCTAATAATACTTAATGAGGAATTTACTTATGAAAAATAATCAATTTGCAATTGTGCCCACCGATTCGGAAGCAGCAATTGCCGAACTCAAAAAAATACACTTTATTACCCCTGAAATGACGGCGCTCACAACTGTGCCTGCCGTTTATCAAGCCTTGTTGGCGAAGAGTTTACCAGAAGTTCACACGGCTAGTGGCCTCAAACATAAATTCAACAATATCATGGCCACCAGTCAGCAGACCCTGACAGAATGGTTGGCTGACGCGACCATCGTCAATAATCAAGTTTTTTATAACGTCGGCCTGCAATTGCTCGGTTTTTTGCCGGGCCAAGACTTTGACTTAGCTGACCCATTGCTGGCAATGCGTGACATTCATTTACCAATGGTTGGTGACACCGCTTTTGACCGTGAATCACTTTATTACGCCTGGTATTTATTACTCAATACACGTGGCAACCATGGCCAAACATTAATTGAATCATTAACGACCCGCGGTTACTTTGTGCCGTTCTATCAATTACCGAACGAACAAAAGCCCTTGTTTTTCAATGGTAAAGCCCAAGCCGTCTTTGATACCAATACCTTGATTCGTGAAGTGGTCTACGTTGAAGCACCACTCGATACGGACCACGACGGCCAGCGTGATTTGCTTAAAGTCGAGATTTTACGCCCAGCTGAAACCGCCACTGGTCTAAAAGTGCCGGTACTTTACACGGCTAGTCCTTACAACCAAGGGATCAACGACCACGCTGGCGAGGCTCAAATGCACAACGTCGACGTGCCGCTAACCGCTAAGGAACCGGATGACAATACGTATGCCGATGTTGAATATCAACCTGAACACACATCACTACCCGCACCACGAACGCCTGAAAGCACGACCACGACCGCTGAAGAGACCTTTAGTCGTGAGAAGTCCTACACCCTCAACGACTACTTCTTAGCCCGCGGATTTGCCGTCGTGTATGCAGCTGGAATCGGATCAATTGATTCCGACGGCTTGGCCCCGACTGGTGACGTGGATGAAACCACCTCGACCGTGGCGATTATCGAATGGTTGACTGGCAAACGCCAAGCCTTCACCAATCGCGATGGTGACGTGGCGATTACCGCTTGGTGGTGCAATGGCAACGTCGCGATGACTGGCCGTTCATACCTCGGCACGCTCGCCACTGCGGCTGCCACTACCGGTGTTGAAGGCCTTAAGACGATTATTTCAGAAGCCGCCATTTCCAGCTGGTACGACTACTACCGCGATAACGGGCTCGTCGTGGCCCCCGATACCTTCCAAGGTGAAGATACCGATGTGTTAGCCGCCGAAGTCTTTTCTCGGAGCTTAAAAGCTGGTGACGCGCATCAGATCCAGGCCAAGTTTGACCAAAAACTCGCCGAACTGACTCGTGACCAGGATCGCGCGACTGGAAGCTACAACCGCTTCTGGGACGAACGGAACTATCTCAAAAATGTCGGCAATATCAAGGCAGACATCGTGATGGTCCACGGGCTGAACGACTGGAACGTCAAACCGCGTAACGTGGCGAACCTCTGGGATAAACTCCAGCAGGTCCCCGTCACTAAAAAATTAATTCTGCATCAGGGCCAACATATTTATATCAATAATTTACAGTCACTTGATTTCACCGATATGATGAATTTATGGTTGAGTCATAAATTATATGATTTGGATAACCACGCCGATGCACTCCTGCCAAACGTCCTCGTTCAGGACAACACGGCCGCGCAGACTTGGCATGGCTACGATAACTGGTGGCAAGATACGATCGACGCACTTGACTTTAAGGTGCAATATAAGGAACTGGTGCCCGCTGACCACACCGTCGACCAACGGGCTGCCCACTTTACAGATAAGTTGCCGGACAAGCTCTTTGACCACTACAAACATCATCTGGATGCTTGGCAACGTGACTTGTTGCAAGAAGATAAGTTGAATCCGCTCTATGACCACCGGTTGCTCTTCAAATCTTGGCAAGCCGAGGATGACCAGTTGCTAGTTGGCGTGCCACACATCGAAGGGTCCGTCGCTGTTAATCAAAACTTCGGGATGCTGAGCTTTATGCTGATCGACTTTGGCGCAGCACGGCGCTTGACCGTCAGCCCGCAAGTCTTGGAAGCGAAAGCACTGGACTTAGGCTACCACTGGCGCGAAGACGATTTGAAAGACTTCAAGCTAGCTGGCGAGACGCCTTTCAAGATGATTACGAAGGGTCACCTCAATCTACAAAACCGCCATCAACCATGGCATGCCGAGGCCATCCAACCCAACGTCTTCTATGATTTTGCGGTCGACCTTCAACCCCTGTTCCACCACCTACTCAAGGGTCACCAACTGGGGCTGGTCATTTACGCGACCGACATGAAGATGACGATTCGTGGTAACCAGGATCTCCAGTACTCACTGAATTTAAATGATATTCGTTTGCATGTGCCACTTAAGAAAACCCACTAATTAATGAAACGTCCCTTTCAGAATACGCACGGTATTCTGAAAGGGACGTTTTTCATGGCGCAAATTAACTAGCACAATGCGTCATCTGATTTTTCGATACGCTACGCCGCAAAATTGAGAGGTTCTGGAGCGATTACAGTCCCTGCAGTAGCAATAAATCTGCCACAGAAGAACTCATGACTTCAATTACATCGACAGCTATTTTGTTACCGAAAATAGAATATCTAGGCAAGTTGCCTATCAACTTCAAAAATTGTTACACCATTAAAAAAATCCAGCCCCCATCATGGTAGGCTGGATTTCTCAAACTAGTTATTATTAACTTCCGCAATCCGATTAGCAATCAAGTTCGTAAGCTGAACGTTACCAGTGTTATTCGGGTGAACGTTGTCAGCGGCAAACCAATCGCTGTGATTCAAAGCCCGCGCATGCCAATCAATGACGTGGACGTTTGGATGCTTCTTGGCCGTCTTTTCAATCTGTGCGTTAACCGCATTCTGCCAGCTCTGCGTTGGCACGTGCGCGGTAACCCAGAAGATCTGGCGGTCCTTACCAATCAGCTTAACGACCTGTTCTGCTTGTTCGTTAGTGACCGTCCCATTCGTCCCGATGTTCAGCAAGACGTTGTGGGCAAGTTGACCTTGCGACTTCAATGAATTGACGATGCTAGGAACTTCCGTGACCTGGCGTCCGACCCGACCTTGAACAACGGTCCCAGGAACCACGTCTTGTAAGTCAGAGGAAACATCCAGGAGCACTGAATCCCCAATTGCTGTCAAATCAGTATCCGCCATGGCCAAGACGACTTGTGGCTTCAAACTGTATTCTTTTTCAACTTGCTTCTGCTTCGACGATAACTTGGCTTCAGCCTGCTTGGTTTCCATCTTCTCGGTAGCAACCTTTTTATGTGAAGCGGCCGCAGCCTGAGCTGCCTTTTGCCGTTTCAAAGCCGCTGCGTTCTTCTTATCCGCAGCCTTAGAATTAGCAGCAATCGTCTTCTGCAACTCAGTCTTCTTGTTAGCTTCAGCCTTGCTTGGTTGTTGGACGAAGCCAACTGCAGTGATTACGAACAAGGCGGTCGTCACAACTGTGATGGCGGTCGTCACGCGGTTGAACTTTGGCTTACGGATAAAGTCGCGAAGATCAACTAACAAGCGACTGTAATCGTAGTGACGCATTGGGTTTTCGATAAAGCGATAACTCAATTCGGTCACGATCAAAATCAAAGCAACTTCAATCAAACTATTCAGCAACAAGTGATCACCGATGTTTTTGACCTTGGATTCGTAAAAAATCATCACTGGAAATTGATACAGGTAAATCCCATAACTCCGTTGACCAACGTACTTGAATAGCGGATTGGTCAGCACGCGATTCAAGTGACTGGCTGGATGCGCAACCGTCGCCACCAAAATCGTCGATAGAATCGTGAAAATCAACATCCCGCCGCGATACGTAAAGTCAGATTGACCAGACATCTGGAAAAACATCCAAATAATTGCAATTAACGAAGCCCCACCGACGATGTCTAAGGTCACCCGATTGATGTTCGCAATGTCAGCTGACAACTCACGTGAAGGCCAGATAAAGGCTAATCCGGAACCTAATAGGATGGCGAACATCCGCGTATCAGTACCGTAGTAAACCCGGTTCGTGTTCGCTGGGTCATACAACAGCGCCATCGTAATGGCTGAAATACCAGCTGCAATCATCATGAACCAAAAGACCCGGGAGCGTTTCTTGAAAATCACCATTAATACACCAATGATTAATGGCCAGAATAAATAATATTGTCCTTCGATCGATAGTGACCACAGGTGGGTAAATGGTGATTCACCATTAAACCGATCAAAGTAACTTTGTCCGTGATTGATTTCAAACCAATTGTAGACGTAGACCAAGTTCGTCAGGACCGTTGCCCGAATATTCGTCAGTAACGACCGCTGAAACAAGGTAATATACGCCGTGGTCCCCAACAACATCGTGACAAACGCCGGATATAGCCGCCGCATCCGGTGACCTAAAAAGCGCCAGATTCGAACATGGCCACGACTTAAAATATCTTGTAATAAAATATCAGTGATCAAGTAACCAGAAACAACGAAGAAGATGGGCACCCCTAAGTAGCCACCTTGCAACGATGCTGGCATTAAATGGTAAATAATCACCCCTAGCACTGCCAGTGTCCGAATGCCATCAAAACCCGTTATGTAGCGCCGTGGATTCATCCGGTGTCGGTTCATCCGACTCATTGTTCGGCTCATATTTACGCTCCGCAAATTTTCGTTCATATTTCGATTACCCCTTGAATTGTTTCTCAATGATTAACTTACCCAACTAGCGTCCCGGTACCTTTACTATAATATGTAAACGCCCGCAATGACCAGCATTAATTAAAATTCATTAATTATTTTTATTAACCACTTTATTTATTATGCTGGTTAAATGTATATAATCCCCAACTTAATTACACTATAACTAAAATTGACGTCAGTCCTTTACTTCATCCTTTGTCATTCCCATACTATCAACAATTTAAGGTTGGTACGTCTGACTGAGTACTGAATTTAACGGTAGTTAACCGTCTTGTCATAATCAGTCACTAACTACTACTATACAACAGTATGAAGCCGTAAAACATTGAATACAAAAATATTTTTAAATATTCTCCGCATTCGTTTGATCAATTTATTAATTAGTTTTACAAACCCGCTAACCGCGATAACCACCAGTCTGCAGGTTGACCTTGGTAATCTCGCCGGAAGTAAAGTGGCGGACCTGACCGCTAGTTAATTGCACCACTAGCGCCCCGCGGTCATCGATGTCGAGCACACGGCCCTGGTACGTTTGTTGCCCACTGGCTAACGCCACCGATTGACCAATCACCATCGACAGTCGGCGGTATTCAGCCATGAAATCACCACGCTGATACGTCGGATAACTGGTAAAGAAACGATGTAGTAACACTTGAATGACCTGATTACGAGTGACATCCGTAGTGCCCGTGATCACCGCTCCCGCCTTCGTCACTAACTCATCCGGAAAAGCCGCAGTGGTTAGATTGATACCGATACCGATGACTACTGCAGCCATTTGCCCGGTTTCTAAATCAGTCGTGCCCTCCGACAAAATACCGACAACTTTGTGTTGATTGACCAGCACATCATTGACCCACTTCAACGCAACCGGTACCTTGAACAATTGTTGCAAGGTCTGTGCGACCACGACAGCGGTGCTCGTCGTCAACAGCCCCGCATCAAAGGACGCTTGGTCGTTGATTGGCAAGCCGATACTCAGATAAATGCCGGTCTGACCCGGTGAATAAAATGACCGTCCAGACCGTCCGTACCCCGCCGTCTGCGTATCCGCAATGACGACGGTCGGAACAGTCACGACGCCTTGACTAATCAACCGTTTGACGTCTCGATTGGTCGAATCAACCGTCGAACGAACGATCAACTTAAATGGTGGCAGGTCGCGCAGACCCTGTTCAATGACGGGCGCACTCAACTGATTAGACATCAGATACCGATAACCACGGTAATGCCGGCTTTCAATCTGATGTCCACTGAGCTGCAGTCGCTGAATACATTTCCAGACTGCAGGTCGACTGATGGCGAGTTGCTGCGCGAGCCATTCACCGGAGCAATAGTCCGGGGCGGCTTGAATCAACAAGCGTAAAATGGTCTCTTGATTTGACATGTTGATCGCACTCATTTCTAATTAGTTAACCCATTATTTCATATCGGTTAACCAACTGCAATTGGTTCCTAAAAATGTAATATTACATTTTCCTACAATCATCAGTTTCCTTATTATCGCTGAAAATGTAACCGCTTGTCAAATCAATTGTACACAATTTTTGTGACGATTGCCGTGCAGTTACGGATTGTTGCGGGTATAAAAAATTTAATCCGCAACTTGCACTAGCCCACCGATTCCGGCTAGTCTACTTGCGAACGATTCAGCACTGATGTCGACTTGAGGTCCACGTCATCAATTCGACCTAAACGCTTTCTTTCGAGCACTTGAGTTCAAAATTGAATCCGTTTTCTTCTATTATATAACCTGCATTATGCTGGTTATAACTCTCAGTAATATTTACCCCTACTAGCGTCCCCGTTTACCCAACAGCAAGTTATCAGAAATGATCACTGGTCAACATCGCCGACTCAGCGAGACTCCCGAATTAACACCAACTCACAATTGCACTTCGTCACCAACACTGCAGCCGCTCCCACTTTCTACTGTCGGCTTAAATCCAACCGTCAACCGTTTTTGACCCTACTGACTTAACAGTGGTAAGATAACAATTAATATATAGGAAATTGGGTGATCATTTGAAGCAAGGAACAACAATCATCACGTTAGATAATGGCTACCATTTATGGACGAACACGCAGGGACAAGGCGATATTCAATTACTCTGCCTCCACGGTGGCCCTGGTGGCAATCACGAATACTGGGAAAACTTCGGTGAAGAGCTCTCAGACTTGGGCGTTCAAGTCTCGATGTACGACCAACTGGGCTCATGGTACTCCGACCAACCCGACTACTCCGATCCAGAAATCGCTAAGAAATACCTCACCTACGACTATTTCTTGGATGAAGTTGAAGAAGTCCGGCAAAAATTAGGTCTCGACAATTTCTACTTGATTGGGCAATCATGGGGTGGCGCACTCACGATGATGTACGCGTTGAAATATGGTCAACACTTAAAGGGCGCGATTATTTCAAGCATGGTCGACAACATCGAAGAATACGTCGTCAACGTCAACAAGTGTCGTGAAGAAGCCCTACCTGCTGATGCTGTCGCCTACATGAAGCAAAAAGAAGCGGAAGGCAACTGGGACGATCCACAATACCAGAAATACGTCGACGTTTTGAACGCCGGCTACGTTGATCGCAAGCAACCCGCTTCCATTCGGCACTTAATCAATACGACCGCGACCCCGGTCTACAACGCCTTTCAAGGTGACAATGAATTCGTCATCACCGGTAAATTAAAGGAATGGGACATTCGCGACCAGATTCACAACATCAAGGTGCCAACGCTATTGACCTTTGGTGAACACGAAACGATGCCACTTGCTTCAGCACGGCGGATGGCCCGTGACATTCCAAATTCACGGCTCGTCACCACGCCAAATGGTGGTCACCACCACATGATCGACAACGCGCCAGTCTACTTTGACCATTTGAAGCAGTTCATCCGCGACGTTGAAGATGGTAGTTTTAACCAGAAATAATTAATTTCATCACCACGATAAAAAGCCACGAACATTTTCGAATGCTCGTGGCTTTTGCCATCCTCGGCTTGTCCTGACGTTTACAGGTTATCGCCCTGTGCCCGTAGTAACGCGCCTAATGACGGTTGTTGCTCAATATCAATGTGGTTGGCCTTGGCGTATTCGTCGACCGCTTCTTGACCGTATAACTGTGGATCCAGTGGCATATAAGCCGTGCCAATTGGGTCGTCGTTCTTGATAACGGCATTGACCACGATTGGTTTGCGATTGCCCTGAGCCTGCAGTTGTTTGATCTGGTCAAAGACATCTTCGACTTCCTGATTATTTTGTACGGTGAAGCCGATACCACCTAAGCCGTCCGCGACCTTGGCCCAATCCGCATCGGTCAAATCAACGCCATATAAATGCTGCTTCGTGTCGACTTGTTCCCGGTAGATGAAGCCAAACCGCTGATTACTGAAGATGACGTTGATGACCGGCAAACCGTAACGAGCTTCCGTAATAATATCTGGTGCAACCATTGCAAAACCACCGTCACCGGAGAAACTCCAAGCTTGACTATCAGGCACACTCAATGCACCAGCCATCCCTGCTGGTAGGCCAAAGCCCATCGTGGCAAATAGACCGGATAATGCAAACCGCTGCTCGTGGTCCATTGGCAAGCCCCGAACTGCCCATTCCGAGACGTTCCCGGTATCAACACCGTACGTATCCCGCGGTCCGACCATCGTGGCGACCTTTTGCATCACCGCTTCAGGGGCCAGACCATCGGATTCATCCGCAGCCCGTTGTTTGAGCCAGTCATCCCAGTTGCGCTTGTTTTGCCGATTGGTCGTCAACCAAGCCGTTTCGGGCAAGCTTTCGCCAGTGTCGATCATCGCTTGCAGATACGCCTTCGCGTCACTGATGACCGCGTAGTCGATTGGGACCATCTTACCAATATCAAACGAATTATTATTGATCTGAATAATCTTGATACCCTTAGGCCAGAAGCTCGCGAATGGAAATTCTGAACCGAGGAATAAAATCAGGTCAGCGTGTTGTAACGCTTCAAAGCCGGATTTGGAACCGAGCCGTCCGAACGTCCCAATCGCATTCGGATGATTCGTCGGAATAACCCCCGTTGCTGGGACCGTATTCATCACCGGCAGATTGAACTGTTCACTAAACTTGACCAGTTCCGCTTTCGCGCCCAACAGACCACGACCGGCGTAAACTAGCGGGTGTTTAGCCGCTTTCAAGAGCTTCATCGTTGCCGTAATGGCTTGCGGGTCGACCCGTTGTTCAAACGTATCAGAGACCGTATTTGGCGTTGAAACGGGTTCATAATCGATTTCTTCTGCTGAGAGATTTTCAGGAATAATAACCACAGCTGGACCCTTTTGACGATAGGCTTCACGAATCGCCTGGTTGATGACGTATGGTAACTGGGCAGCCGTTGTGACCGTCCGATTGTATACTGCCACGTCACTAAACATCGGTGTTTCGTCCATTTCTTGGAAATAGTTCGTATTCATGGTCGCCTGTGGGACCTGACCGACTAATGCCAGGACGGGCACGTGATCCATCTTGGCGTCATACAGACCGTTAAATAGATGCGTGGCACCAGGACCAGCTGAGCCAAACGAGACCCCGATTTTGCCAGTAAACTTCGCATCCGCAGACGCAGCCAGTGCGCCAACCTCTTCATGCCGCACTTGAATATAATCAATGTGTGCTTTTTCAAGGTACAGGCCTTCCACCGTATGGTTGATCGAACCGCCGGGAATCCCGTAGATATGGTCAACGTCCCATGCTTCTAGCACCTTTACTAACGCCTGTCCTGCAATCATCTTTGTCATTTTATCCCATCCCTTCACCATTTAAGCCAACTGATTTCATTGGTTTAATTTTCTTAACAAACGTATTATAAATCGCTTCCAAGTGGAAACGCAATTAATATGCTTACTTTTTGTAAGTGAATTTTTAAAGCTAAAAAAACTGGTTGGCAGTTGTGTGTGCACGACCAGTTTCTATCTAGAATGAGTTATTGTTCAATAAAGTGATTACAACGCCTATAAACGCACGCTAGACTTACGAGTGCGCCCCCGCAGCCACTAATTTGAATCGGTTCATCGTCAGTCTCTACCGCGGCCGTTTCGTCATCAGGAGGACCATTTAAACGCTGTTCAGTAAAGTCTCTCTATCATAACAGCCGACCCCGCGTCGGTCTAGAAAGACACGCTTAGAGGAGCGACTGCTGACAAGCAGCCAGAGCTGGTGTCGTCATAGCAGCGACTTGTTGGCGCCACTGTAAGCTCACCGTCAAGTCAGCCATGACCGCTGGTAATTGATACGGCGAAATGATCTGGCCGTTTGGAGCGGTCGTTGAGACACGAATGACGACCTGTTGCCGGTAGTGGTCACCGACCAACCAACAGCGGTAATCCCCGCCACCTGGCAACTGTTGCTTGACGTTTTTAAATATCAATTCACGCGTCTGCGGGTTCAACGTTGCGGTCGTCTCGTAGTCATAGCCTAATAATTGATTGGCTTGTTCGAGTTGTCCCCGCGCAATTAAGCCCCGAATCCGAGTGGAACTGACCTTTAGTTGCTGATTAGCTAAGCGGTCGACCGTGACCGTTTCAAAAGACCCCGCACCCAGTCGAGCCAGGTCCGTCATGCCGTTCACACCGCCCTGACCAAACGTGTAATCGAAGCCTGCAACGACCACTTGCGCATTCAGCCCAACCAAATACTGGTCGACAAAATCTGCCGGTGCTAATCCAGCAAACTGGCGATTGAAATCAGTCACGTATAACCGGTCGACTTTTAGCGCCGCCATGTGCTTGATTTTTTGGTCGAGCGTATTCAGATAGCGGAATGGTGACTGCGGCTGAAACAACTGTGAAGCGTGGCGGTTGAAGGTCATCACAGCTAGGGGCAAGTGCCGCTGAAGCGCAATTTTGCGCGCCGTTTGAATCACACGCTGATGTCCCTGATGCACACCGTCAAAAAATCCTAACGCTAAAACTAGTGGCGGTTGCGCGGTCAAGTGTTGTACTTGTTGCTGATCGAGCTTGATTACCTGCATGCGTGTGTTCCTCCTCAAGGATGGCTTCAGTGCGGTCTCATCCGTTCAACGGTGACCCGTTTGATGCTATGTACCAAAAGAGCCGCGAAAGTCGCGTGCTCCTTTGTTTGTTCAATAACCGAATTAGTTCGTTTGTGCTTGTTTCAAGAAATAGCTGAATGGCTTCAAGTCTTGAGCATCGTACTTCTTGACGAATTCAGCAATCTTATCCTTATCTTGCCATGAATCGTCCAAGTACATGTGTTCCGTCGTAAATGGCATTGCGTGCGTTAACTTAACGTCGATTACGACTGGCTTGTCGGTCTTCTTGGCATCTTCAAGGGCTTGCTTGAATTCAGCCTTAGTCCGAACCGTGTAACCCACGGCACCATAGCCTTCACCGACTTTTGCCCAGTCAGTATCTGGCAAATCAACACCAGATAGTGGTTGATGGCTGTCGTCAGTTTGTTCAGCTTCGATAAAGCCTAACGTTTCGTTACTGAAGACCACGTTGATGACGTGTAAGTTGTACTTGACTTGAGCCAATATTTCTTCTGACAACATCGCGAAAGCACCGTCACCACTCAAACTGTAGACATCACGGTCTGGATAGTTAACTTTGGCAGCTAAGGCAGCTGGTACCCCAAAGCCCATCGTTGCGTAAATCCCAGAAGTCGCCCACTTTTGGTCACCATGCATCCGAATCAAACGTTCGAAGTTAATATTGACGTTACCAACATCAACGGCCCAAACGGCTTTGTCACTGGCTTCTTCATTTAAAACGTCAAAGATTGGTTCTGCCCGGACTGGTGATTCGGTACTGTCCTTCAAACCGTCCAACCAGTTATCCCAGTTTTGCTTGTCAGCAACCGCTGCGTTGTAGAATGCGGAGGCTTCCCGAGCTTCACCAGCGGCGTTGATGGCAGCTAATGACTTCTTAGCGTCCGCTTCGATGGCAACATCGGTGTGGTGACGCTTACCAAACTTTTCGCTATCGATATCGATTTGAATAACTTTAGCTTTCTTGTTAAACAGGAAGATACTGAATGGCACGTTGTTCCCAACCCAGAGAATCAAGTCGGTACTGAAACCAATTTCGGCCCCTGGCTTTGGTGCGACCCGACCAGTTGAACCTAAGTAAGCTGGATAGTCATCTTCAATAATGCCCTTAGCCAAAACGGAAGAAACGAGTGGCATCTTGAATTTTTCAGAAGCAGCCTTCAATTCTTCGGCCGCATCCTTGGCACCAATCCCAAAGTAAATCATTGGTGACTTGGCGTCCTTGATCAACTTAACTGCATCAGCCACTGATTCAGCCGTTGGTGCTGGGTAGTTGACCGTGTGCAAGTTAGCATTGGTTTCGAAGTTGTCTTCGATTTCAGCCCAACCTAAGTCCTTAGGAATTGTTAAAACAGCGACACCGTTGTGGGCGTATGCTTGACGAATCGCTTCATCAGTCAACATTGGTAAACTTTCGGCCGTCATTGCCGTCCGGTTCCAAACCGCAACGTCGTCAAAGATTGGTTCTTCGTTCATTGCTTGGAAGAAGTCCATGTTCATCCGCTTAGTTTGGACTTGTGCGACGATGGCTAACATTGGAATGCCATCTTCCTTAGCATCGTACAACCCATTCAGTAAGTGGACAGCACCAGGGCCAGCGGATCCAAAGCAGACACCGATTTTACCTGTCAGTTTATAATCAGCGGAAGCGGCGATCGCACCAGCTTCTTCGTGACGTACTTGAATGTACTTCAACGTTTCACGTTGATTATAGATGGCATTCATCGTTGAATCGAATGAACCACCGGGCAAACCATAAATATGTTTAACGCCCCACTTCTGAATTACTTGTAATACGGCATCTGAACCACTAATTTTAGCCATTAGTAATGTCCTCCTCATGTATATATAAATTAATTATCAACTTAACGACTTTATTGTAATCACGAATTCCACAAATGTAAACGCTTTTATCAATAGATTTTATCTATCATTGTGAATTTTGCTAAACCTTCTATCGGTTTACAAGCGTTCACATCAAGGGTTCAGGCGTTTTTTTGAATTTTAGATAAATTCGCCCATTTTTTTGAATTTTTTTGATTCATCCGTTGAAATCTATCTATGATTCATGCTAGCGCCAATGATTTCGCTTACATTTATTTCAGTAACAATCCGTTTCAATTGCCACCGCTAATTCCTGATTGCATGACTGTAGTATAGTCGCCATTTGCGACCGTTAACTTGACGACCATCAAGTTTTTGGGCAAGTTTTACGCTTTGTGCTAGGTAATTTGTCAGCCAGAATTGTCATGAATCATGGTTAAATCATGACAATTTGGCGTACCGTTCGTCAGCCGATGCGCGCCTTAGTCCGACCTCCGGGGCTGGCTGACAACGCTGGAACAGGGCGGACATCGATTTGAACTCACGCAGAAC